>Ga0068854_100002543_pt1 | contig 11293 bp, 14 predicted proteins | sample KBSCornC42_FD_66590 | JGI IMG/M metagenome (GOLD analysis project Ga0068854, IMG submission 66590) | Corn rhizosphere microbial communities from Kellogg Biological Station, Michigan, USA - KBS Corn C4-2 | ecosystem: Host-associated > Plants > Roots > Rhizosphere > Soil ... | reverse complement strand
GGCGGCGCGGTCGACGTCCTGCGCATCGCTCACGCGGCGGGCGTCGAGGTAGGTCGCCAACGGCTCCTTGCCCGGCGCGGGCGGGTAGAGGTAGGCATCGAGCACGCAAGCCGTGCCGCTCCATTGCAGCTTGCGCGCGTCGCCCTCGACGATGTCGAGCCGCGGTGGGCCGAACTGGCGGACCAGCGCCGCCGCGTCCGAGCCGATTACGCCCTGGACCCCGGGAACCAGCTGCGGCGTGGCGCTGTGGGTGGGCGAGGCGATGGTCCGTGCACGGGTCGGCGCGGCCTTGGTCGTCGTGGCCTTCCGGCTCGGTGCCGAGACCGGCTTGGCCGAAGGCGGCGCGGTCGAGCAGCCGGCCACAAGCAGCGCTGCGAACGCTGGGAGCCAAAGTTTCATCGAGCCGTCCCTCGCCGATGGACGAGGTGCGTCGCCGCCGCCGCGCCGAGCACCGGGGCGAGAAAGTTGACGAACGGCACGGTCAGCAGCACCACGACGATCGCGCCAAGCACGCCCCGCGCGCCGAAACCCGGCACCGGCGCGTTCCCAGCCGCGTCGCGGTGGCGCAGAGCGGCCATCTCGGTGAGCTCGCGGCCGAGCAGGATGGCATTGACCGCCGCAAACAGGATCGCCGGCCCGACCGCGGTCGCCATCAGCAGGAACGCGAAGGGCAGCGCGAGCAGGTTGTAGCCGAGCGCGCGGAGCAGGCTCCTCGCGCCGACCCGCAGCTCCTCGCGCCAGCCGAGCGGCCTCGCGCTCGCGGCGGCTTGCGGGTAGTGCCGGGCCTCGACCGCGCGCACCACTTCGTCACCGAACAGCTGAAGCACCGCCAGCGCGACCAGCCGAAACAGGAGCCACAGCGATACGATCACCAGCAGTCCGGCGAGGATAGCGGCGATGAAACCACCGTTGCCGTCGCCGGGACCCCAGGCCGTCAGACCGTACCAAAGCCCCCCGCCGAGCACGGCGAAGATGAGAAGCGTGATCGCCACGCTCTTGGCCAGTACCGACAGGATGCGCCGGTCGCCGAGCTGGCCGATGGCGAGGGCGAAGGCATTCAGCATAGGCACGGCATCGCCGGGCGTCCCTTGCCTGTCAATGCGATGGCAGCTAGGCGCCCGCGTCCCCTTCTCGCGGAGTATCCATGGCCGACCCCAGTCTCGACGTCATCGCCATCGGCAACGCCATCGTCGATGTGATGGCCCCCGCCGAGGAAGCGGCGATCGCTCGGCTCGGTCTTAACAAGGGCGGGATGACGCTGGTCGACACCACGCGCGCACAGGAGCTCTACGATGCAATGGGCCCGGCCAAGGAGATCAGCGGCGGCTCGGCGGCGAACACGCTCGCAGGGCTTGCGGCGCTCGGGGCCAAATGTGCGTTCATCGGGCAGGTCGCCGACGACCAGCTCGGCGAGGTCTTCGCCCACGACATCCGCGCCGGCGGCATCCACTTCGCGACCCCCGTACGCGCCGGTGATCCCCCCACCGCGCGCTGCCTGATCTTCGTCACTCCCGACGGCGAGCGGACGATGAACACATTTCTCGGCGCGAGCCAGTTCCTGCCGCCCGCCGCGCTCGACGAACGGCTGATTGCCAGCGCCGCGATCCTTTATCTCGAAGGGTACCTGTGGGACCCTGAGGAGCCGCGCAGCGCGATGCGCCGAGCGATCGCGGTGGCGCGCGAAGCGGGCCGCAAGGTCGCATTCACCGCCAGCGAAAGCTTCGTGATCGAACGCCACGGCGACGACTTCCGCGCGCTGATCGAGGAAGGCCAGATCGACCTACTGTTCGTCAACGAAGGCGAGCTGGCCACCCTGACCGGGGAGAGCGACTTCGAGGCCGGCGTGGCCAAGGTGGCGAGCAAGGTCGCAGTGCTCGTGGCGACACGCAGTGCCAAGGGCGCGATCGCGGTGGCTCACGGCGAGCGCGCCGAAGTGCCGGCCGAACCGATCGGAAGGGTCGTCGATACAACCGGCGCGGGCGACCTCTTCGCCGCCGGATTCCTCTCGGGTTACGTCGTCGGCAGGCCGCTTGCTGAATGCCTGCGCCGCGGCGCGATCTGCGCCTGCGAGATCATCTCGCACTACGGCGCGCGTCCGGAGGCCGACTTGCGAAAGCTGGTCGCCGAGCGTCTGAGCTGAAAGGCGAAGCCCGCCGCGGGGACCAACTCGCGGCGGGCTTGCTTTTTGCATCAGCCCTGCTTGCAGGACCGGTGCGGCGGGGGTCTTTGAAGGCGAAATGCTAGCGGCTTGCCGAAGCGAAGCGGTCGACCGCGCCCTGCCGGGCCAGCGCCGCCCAACGCGCCGGGCCGACTTCCGCCTGCTTGGCAACGACGCACTTCGTCGCGGCGCGCTGCGCGGCGAGGCTCCGTTCCGACGGATCGACGCCGCACGAAGCGTCGATCGCCGTGGAAATCCGCCGGTCGAGCCTTGCCTGCCCGGCGGCGCTTGCAAGCTGCAGGTCGGCATAACCGACCGTCACGTTCGGAGTGCGCTCGGCAGCGATCATCGGGGTGGAAAGGCTCGCGGCGGCGAGAGCGATGAGCAGGGTGAGCTTGTTCATGGTTGGGTTTCCTGTTGCTGTCGGTGACACAGAGATGCGCCCTTTCCGGGCCGCCCACCAACAAAACGATAGACCCAATACACAAGTCTGGCTTATATGTGCTGCCATGGCCAGGCTCCCTCCTCTAGCCGCTGTCCGCGCCTTCGAGGCTGCGGCTCGGCACGAGAATTTCAGCCGCGCCGCGGAAGAACTGGCGATGACTCAGGCCGGGGTCAGCTATCAGATCAAGCTGCTCGAGGAGCGTCTTGGCGCGAGGCTGTTTACGAAAGCCGGGCGCAATCGCGTGCTAACTCCGCTCGGCCGCCGCATCGCCCCGCGGGTATGCGAGGCGTTCGCCGGGCTCGATGGCGCATTCGCACTCGCGCGCAGCGAGAACGAGGCGATCCTGACGATCACCACCTCACGCACCTTCGCTACCAACTTCCTCTCGGCGCGCCTTGGCGCGTTCCAGCTCGCCAATCCCGGCCTGGCGGTGCGGCTCGATGTCAGCGACGGCATCGCCGATCTCGAAGGCGGGGAGTTCGATATCGGCATCCGCGGGGTGCGGCGCGAGCCCGAAGGCGTCGCGACGCACTTCGTCGTGCGCCAGGTGTTCACCCCGATGGCCAGCCCGGCGTTTCTCGCCGAGCATCCGATAAGGTCGCTTGCCGACCTCGAGCGCGTGCCGCGGATCACGCCCGACGACGAGTGGTGGGAACTGCTGCTCGGCGACGGGAGCTTATTGCCGGGCGGTGTGCGGTTCGATTCCCAGTCGTTGATCGGCCAGGCCGCGCTGGCGGGGCACGGCGTGGGATTGCTCAGCCCGATGATGTTCGCGCGCGAACTCGCCGAGGGCCGGCTGGTCGCGCCGCTGCCCGAGGTCGCCTACGATCCGCGCTCGTTCTGGCTCTGCTACGCCCCGCACAAGGGACGGCTGAAGAAAGTGCGGGCGTTTCGCGAGTGGCTGATGGGCGAGGTCCGCACCGCGGTCGGCGAGGATCCCCATCGCGTCCTCGAGCCGGCTTGAATTGAAAAGGGCGGCCCCGCGGGACCGCCCTTTTGTGTTGGCCCGAAGCGAAATCAGCGCTTCGAGAACTGGAAGCTCCGGCGCGCCTTGGCGCGGCCGTACTTCTTGCGCTCGACCACCCGCGGGTCGCGGGTCAGGAAGCCCTCGGCCTTCACCGCGCTGCGCAGCGCCGGCTCGAACTTGGCCAGCGCCTGGCTGATCCCGTGGCGCACCGCGCCCGCCTGGCCCGACAGCCCGCCGCCCTTGACGGTCGCGACGATGTCGTACTGGCCGGCGCGATTGGCGACGTCAAACACCTGGTTGATGACCAGGCGCAGCGTCGGGCGCGCGAAGTAGACTTCCTGATCGCGGCCATTGACCGTGATCTTGCCGGTGCCGGGCTTGAGCCAGACGCGGGCGACCGCATCCTTGCGGCGCCCGGTGGCGTAGGAGCGCCCCTGCGCGTCGACTTCCTTCTCGCGGAGGATCGCGGGCGTCGACGGCGGCGGCGGGGGAGCGGCGAAAGTCGCCTCGCCGGCATCGGCGTCAACGCTTGCGGCGGCGGGAGCGGGCTCGCCCCCGGTCAGCGCCTTGAGGTCGGCGAGATCGCTGACGGTGTTCTGATCGTTGTCGGCCATGGCTTTACGCGCCCACCTTGTTCTTGCGGTTCATCGAAGCGACATCGAGCGCCTCGGGCTGCTGCCCGGCGTGCGGATGCTCGGTGCCGACGTAGAGGTGCAGAGCCTTCATCTGCGCGCGACCGAGCGGCCCGCGCGGGATCATGCGCTCCACCGCCTTCTCCAGCACGCGCTCGGGGAAGCGGCCGTCCAGGACCTTGTCGGCGGTGATCTCCTTGATCCCGCCGGCATAGCCGGTGTGCTTGTAGTAGGTCTTCTGCTTGAGCTTGTTGCCGGTGAAGCGGACCTTGTCGACGTTCATGACGATCACGTGATCGCCGCAATCGACGTGCGGGGTGAAGCTCGGCTTGTGCTTGCCGCGCAGGATGTCGGCGACGATCACAGCGAGGCGTCCGACCACCAAGCCGTCGGCATCGACGAGATGCCATTTCTTCTCCACCTCGGCCGGTTTGATCGACCGGGTGACCTTGCTGAGCGCCTTCATGAAGGGTCCCTATAGTGATTCGTGCGCGGCCTCAGGCTGCGCGGAAGCGGGGCCTTTGGCGAGCAGAGGCTTGAAAGTCAAGCTTTACGGCGCTCTTGCGGAGAGGTAAAATGATACCTTAAGTCAGTTCGGCGAGCCAGTCGAGCGTCGCCGAAGCCGCGCCGTCGCAGTTCCAACCGACCGCGGCGGGGGTGTCGTAGGGGTGGAGCTGGGCCAGGCGCGCCAGCGCCGCGTCCAGCTTGTCCGCACGCGATTTGAGAAAAACGCCGACCTCGCGCGCCTCGCCCTTTTCGCCTCGCCACAGGAAGAGCGAACGCATGCCGGGCAGCAGATTAGCGCAGGCGATCAGACCTTCGTCGAGCAGTGCCGATGCGGTCGCCGCGGCGCTGTCCTCGTCGGGAAAAGGGCACCAGATCAGCGCCGCGCCGCTCATCCTCGCCGGCCAAGCACGTGCGCGCCCCACGTCGTCGCGGCGACGAGCACGGCCCCGACAAGTTGATGGAGCACCGCCAACCAGAAATTCACCCCGCTCAGCACAGTGGCGATGCCAAGGAGGACTTGCACCCCGAACGCGCTGTGGACCGCTAGCGAGGCCGGTCGCGCGCCGGTCGCGCGGAGCTTGCGCCCCATGACCACCAGCACCGCCACGACCGCGAAAGCCCACCAACGGTGGACGAAGTGGATCAGGAAGGGATCGTCGATCCACGTCCGCAAGCCGGCCGCCCAGTCGATCCCATCGGGCGCCAGCCGGCCTTGCATCAGCGGCCAGTCGCTGGCGACGTAGCCCGCGCGCCAGCCGGCCATCAGCGCGCCGTAAACCAGCTGGAATGCGAGCATCGCCAGCGCCACCGCGGCGAGCCCGGTCAGGCGTGCACGGCCCTCGCCCCGCGCCAGCGCCCGCAAGTCGAGCGCGGTCCAGATCATCCCTCCCATCGTCACCAGCGCGGTGACCAGGTGGATCGCCAGCCAGTGGGGCGCGACAACGGTGCGCCCCGACAGCCCCGAGCGGACCATCAGCCAACCGAACGTCCCCTGAAGCCCGATCAGCGCGAGCAGCGCGAACAGGCGCGGGACGTAACCGGAGGGGATAGCGCGCCGCCAGGCGTACCACGCAAACGGCAGCGCCATCGCCAGCCCGATCACCCGCCCGAGCAGGCGATGCAACCACTCCCAGAAGTAGATGGACTTATACTGCACGAGTGTCATTCCGGCCGGGCCGTTGACCTCGGTGTACTGCGGGATCTGCTGGTAAGCGGCGAACTCCGCCCGCCACTGCGCCTCCGTGAGCGGCGGAAGGACGCCGGTCACCGGCTTCCATTCGACGATCGACAGCCCGGACTCGGTCAGCCGGGTGATGCCTCCGACCACCACGATCAGCGCGATCAGCGCGGCGACGACGAACAGCCAGCGCGCCAGCGCCATGGGCCGTCGCACTCGCGTCGAATGGATCTGCTCGATTGTTTCCGCCATCGCGACCATCCGCGGGCCCCTGCGGCGACCACCGCCGGGACGCAAGAGCTTATCCGCCTTGCGGGTTGCGCGATGTTATACTGTTACATATATCGCACGCCATGGCCGAAGCTTTCAAGCTGATGCGCGACCGATTCGACCGGGTCGGAATCCTGCTGAGCGGGCTCTGCGCCGTGCATTGCCTGGCGACCCTGCTGCTCGTCGCGGTTCTGGGTTTCGGCGGCGGGCTGCTGCTCGATCCTGCGATTCACCGCGTCGGGTTGGCGCTGGCGATCCTGGTCGGTGGCATCGGGCTGAGCCTGGGTGTCGCCCGCCACGGTCGCCGCGAGCCGCTGCTGCTCGGGATCGTCGGGCTTTCGCTGATGGCGCTGGCGCTGCTTTCGGGCCATGGGCCGGCGGAAGCCGCGCTGACCATCTCGGGCGTCGCGCTGGTCGCTTTCGCCCACTGGCGCAACGTGCACCACCTCGACAGGTAGTCCCGGTTTACTCCCACTCGATCGTCCCGGGGGGCTTGCTGGTGTAGTCGTAAACCACCCGGTTGATGCCCTTGACCTCGTTGATGATCCGGGTCGCGACGCGCGAGAGGAAGGTTGCGTCGAACGGATAGATGTCGGCGGTCATGCCGTCGGTCGAGGTCACCGCCCGCAACGCGCAGACGCTGTCGTAAGTGCGGTAGTCACCCATCACGCCGACGGTCCTGACCGGCAGGAGCACCGCGAAGGCCTGCCAGATCGCATCGTAGAGCCCGGCGTTGCGGATTTCCTCGAGATAGACCGCGTCGGCCTTGCGCAGGATGTCGCAGCGCTCCCGCGTCACTTCGCCGGGAATGCGGATGGCGAGGCCGGGGCCGGGGAACGGGTGGCGGCCGACGAAGGCTTCGGGCAAGCCCAGCTCGCGGCCGAGCTCGCGGACCTCGTCCTTGAACAGCTCGCGCAAGGGCTCGACCAGCTTCATGTCCATCCGTTCGGGCAGGCCGCCGACGTTGTGGTGGCTCTTGATCGTCACGCTGGGCCCGCCGGTGAAGCTGACGCTCTCGATCACGTCGGGATAGAGCGTGCCCTGGGCGAGGAACTCGGCCCCGCCGATCTGCTTGGCCTCCGCCTCGAACACGTCGATGAAGGTCTTGCCGATGAACTTGCGCTTGGTCTCCGGGTCGATTACGCCGGCCAGACCGTTGAGGAACAGGGCGCTGACGTCCTTGTGGACAAGCGGGATGTTGTAGTGGTTGCGGAACAGGCCGACGACCTGCTCGGCCTCGCCCAGCCGCATCAGCCCGTGATCGACGAACACGCAAGTTAGCTGCTCGCCGATCGCTTCGTGGATCAGCACCGCCGCGACGGCGCTGTCGACCCCGCCGCTGAGGCCGCAGATCACCTTGCCCTTGCCCACTTGAGCGCGGATTTCGTCGATCTTGGTCTTGCGGAACTCGGCCATCGTCCAGTCGCCTGCCAAACCGCAGACGTGGCGGACGAAGTTCTTGAGCAGCTTGGCCCCGTCCGGGGTGTGGACCACCTCCATGTGGAACTGGGTGGCGTAGATCCGCCGCGCGTCGTCGGCGACCACCGCGAACGGCGAGCCGGAGCTGACCGCGACCGAGCGGAAGCCAGGAGCCAGGCGCGTGACCTTGTCGCCGTGGCTCATCCACACCTGGTGGGTCTCGCCTTCCGACCACAGCCCGTCGAACAGCGCGCAGGAATCGCCGATCTCGATGAAGGCGCGGCCGAACTCGCCCGCCTCGCCGGGAAGTACCTCGCCGCCCAACTGGTGCATCAGCGCCTGCTGGCCATAGCAGATACCGAGGATGGGAAGCCCTGAATCGAGAATTGCTTCGGGAATCCGCGGTCCGTCGGCGTCCAGCACGCTGGCCGGCGAGCCCGAGAGGATAATCCCCTTGGGGTTCATCCTAGCAAACGCCGCCCCCGCGCTGCCGAACGGGGCAATCTCCGAGTAGACCCCAGCCTCGCGAACGCGGCGGGCGATCAGCTGGGTGACCTGGCTGCCGAAGTCGACGATGAGGATGGAATCGGAAGGCTGGACGCTCATGGCGCGCCCCTAGGCAGACCCATAGGCCAAGTCCAGCGCGCCCGATCCGCGCTTTCCCGCGCGGAGTCGCCAAACGCAACTGCAACCGACCATTTTGCACTTGCGAACAAATTGTTGCGCCGCACAATGGGGGCAATTCCGACTTTGGGCGAGGGCGCCGGCGAAAGGCCTGGCAACACCAAGGAAGGACTATGCGATGCGCTACGCGACCCTGGCCATTGTGGCCGCACTCGGCTTCGCGACACCCGCGGCGGCCGCACCCACTGCCGATTTCGTTTCGGTCCACGTGCCTTACCACGATCTCGACATTGCCTCGCCCGAAGGGCTCGATCGGCTCAAGCGGCGGGTCAAGACGGCGGTGCGCCGCGCCTGCACGAAGGCATCGGCCGGCACGCTTTACGGCCATCTGAACGAGGATGCGTGCCGCGCAGATAGCCAGGCTCTCGCCGACTCCGAGATCGAGCGTCACCGCAGTCGCTCGCTCGCCATGCTCGCGCAGCGTCCCGGCTGACCCTCTCCCGCGGCGATTGTCGGCCGCGCCGCAAGCGCCTAGACAGCGCCCGGCGCAGCCGTCCCGGCTTGCGTGTCAGCCGGGAGCCCGCATGCAGCACCGCGCCTCGATCGGCTTCGTCTTCGCGATCGTGCTGATCGACATGCTCGGCTTCGGCATCGTCATGCCGGTGATGCCGCGGCTGATCATGGATCTCGGGCACATGAGCATCGACAGCGCGGCGGTCTTCGCCGGGTGGCTCGGCGCGGGCTATGCGGTGATGCAGTTCGTCTTCGCGCCGATCATCGGCAACTTGTCGGACCGCTACGGTCGCCGCCCGGTGCTGCTTGCGAGTGTGCTGGCGATGGGGATCGATTACACGATCCTCGGCTTCGCCCCGGCGCTGTGGTTCCTGGTGATCGGCCGGGTCGTCGCGGGCATGACCGGCGCGAGCTGGTCGGCGGCCTATGCCTACATCGCCGACATCACCCCGCCCGACAAACGCGCGGCGAGCTTCGGGATGATGGGCATGGCCTTCGGGTTCGGCTTCATCGCCGGCCCCGCGCTGGGCGGGCTGCTGGCGACGCTGGGGTCGCGCGTTCCGTTCTGGTTTGCCGGGGGGCTGGCAATCGCCAATTTCCTGTTTGGACTGGTCGTCCTGCGCGAGAGCCTCGCGCCGGAGAACCGCCGCCCGTTCGAATGGGCGCGCGCCAACGCGTTCGCGGCGCTCAACGTGCTCAAGGGGCAGAGCTCGACCGTGCTGTGGTTCGTTGCCGCGCTCGGCGTGTGGATGCTGGCGCACGTCGTCTATCCGGCGATCTGGACCTACTTCGCGATCGCGGCCTACCATTTCAGCCAGAAGCAGGTCGGGCTGGCTCTGGCCATGGTCGGGCTGACCAGCGCGCTGGTCCAGGGGCTGGGCTTGCGTTACGTCGCGCCGAGGATCGGCGAGCGGGCCGCGGTGCTACTCGGCGTCGCCGGGTTCGCGGTCTCGGCGGTCCTATACCTGGTCGCAACGAGCCAAGCCGTGGTCTATCTGGCGATCGCCGTGGGGGCTTTGCAAGGCTTCATCCAGCCGTCGATCCAGGCCCTAAACAGCAAGGCGATCGACGCCAAGAGCCAGGGCGAGCTGCAAGGCGCGACCCAGGCCGTCGGCAGTCTCGCCCAGATCGTCGGCCCGCCGCTCTACGCGGGCATCTTCGCCAAGTTCAGCGGGCCGCAAGCGGTGGCCGAGATTCCGGCGATGCCGCTGCTGGTCGCGGCGGGCTTCGCGTTCCTCGCAGCGCTGTTGTTCCTCGGTGGGTCGCGGAACTTGCCGGCCAAGAGCGAGGCCGCTCCAGCCACGGCCGGCTGAATGAAAAAGGGCGGCCCCGCGGGACCGCCCTTTCCTGATCGCCCGAAGGCGAAGAAGGTTAGACCAATTACTTGATCTCGACGGTGCCGCCGGCTTCCTCGATCTTCTTCTTGATCTCTTCGGCCTCGGCCTTGTTGACGCCTTCCTTGATCGCCTTGGGAGCGCTCTCGACGAGGGTCTTGGCTTCGGTCAGACCCAGCGCGGTGATCGCGCGGACTTCCTTGATGACCTGGATCTTCTTCCCGCCATCGCCGGTCAGGATGACGTCGAACTCGGTCTTCTCCTCGGCCGGAGCGGCGGCTTCGCCACCACCGGCGGGGGCCGCGACGGCGACCGCGGCGGCGGCGGAAACGCCCCACGCCTCTTCGAGCGCCTTGGCGAGGTCGGCCGCCTCGAGGACGGTCAGTTTGCTCAGCTGGTCAACGAGACCCTGGATATCGGCCATGATGTATTCCTTTGTGTCTGAAACGAGATTGTGGGGTTTGGGTTAGGCGGCTTCCGCGGTAGCGGCATAAGCGCCGAAAACCCGTGCCAGCTTGGCCGCCGGAGCGGTCGAGAGCTGGGCGATCTTGGTCGCCGGAGCCTGGACGAGGCCGATGATCGTCGCGCGGAGCTGATCGAGCGAAGGCATCGAGGCGAGCGCCTTGATCCCCTCGGCGTTGAGGACTTGCGCCCCCATCGATCCACCGACGATCTCGAGCTTGTCGTTGGTCTTGGCGAAGTCGATCGCGACCTTGGCGGCCGCGACCGGATCGACCGAGGTCGCCAGCGCCACCGGGCCGACCAGCATCTCGTCGATGCCGGCATAGTCGGTATTGGCAATCGCGAGCTTGGCCAGGGTGTTCTTGGAAACCTTGAACTGGGCGCCGGCATCGCGCATCCTCGTGCGGAGGAGGGTGGACTGGGCCACGCTCATCCCGAGGTTGCGGGTGACCACCACCACGCCGACCTCGTTGAAGGTTGCGTTGAGCTCCGCGACCGATTCGGCTTTCTGCGAACGATCCATGCGTACTCCTTCCATCTGGGCGACCGCTGACGCGGACGACCGGCTACGGTGTTCGCCCCGCGAGCCGCGGAGCGGACGAGTCCGGAAGGGGAAGGAGGGTGCGTGGCGGCCACGCGCGAGCGGCGATGGGAGCAAGCCCGGGCCGCGCAAATCTCGTTTCCCCGTCTAGGCTGGATATTAAGCCCCGCAAGCGAGGCACCGGCTGTCTCGGACGGCTGACCGAACGGGCGAGGCCCACCGGTCGGGGCGGGCCTCTCGTTCA
>Ga0068854_100002540_pt1 | contig 11294 bp, 7 predicted proteins | sample KBSCornC42_FD_66590 | JGI IMG/M metagenome (GOLD analysis project Ga0068854, IMG submission 66590) | Corn rhizosphere microbial communities from Kellogg Biological Station, Michigan, USA - KBS Corn C4-2 | ecosystem: Host-associated > Plants > Roots > Rhizosphere > Soil ... | reverse complement strand
GCGATGCCGATCCTCGTCGGCGAGCCGGTGTCGCTTCTGCAGCTGTTCGGATTGATGTTCATCCTGGCCGGGCTGAAATCGGCGCGGCGGCTGGTGATGACGATCGCCATCGCCGCTCTCATCGCGACAGTGCAGCTGGTTCCGGCAGTCGACCACGCCCGCGATTCGATCCGCAGCCGCGGACTGCCGTACAAAACGGTGGCCGATTTCAGCCTCCCGCCGGCGCGCGTGATCGAGTTCATCTCACCGTTCGCCATTCGTCCGGTGAATGCGGGAGAGGCGAGGACTCATTATTTTCTGACTCTCTATTGCGGCCTGGCTGCGTTGATCCTCTTCGTAGCAGGCATCGCCACGCGCCAGCGAAGGTGGCTCCTGGTCACCGCGATCGCGCTGGTTTCGTACCTCCTGGCTCTCGGCGATACGACGCCGCTCCTGCGCCTGCTCTACGCGTGCGGAATCCGCTTCATCCGTTATCCGGAAAAGTTCATCGCCATCGGCATCGTGACGATGATCGGATTCGCGACATTTGCCGCGCACCGGCTGCTCGAAGGCGATTCGAAATTGCGAGGCGACGTCATCATCGCAGGAGTCGCGGTCACCGTCATCGCGCTCTTCTCGCCGGTCGCCGCGCCGCCCGCGATCATCGCCGCGGCGTGGACGATCGTGCTCTGGCGCGTCGGAACGAATCGCGCCTGGCACCTCATCGTAATCGCGCTCCTTCTCTTCGACCTCGGCATCGTCGCCAACCGCGTCCTGCTGCGGCATCCGTCGCAATTCTTCACGCCGCCGGATTCGGTGAATGCATTCGCCCGGCCGGTCGATGGCTATGCGGTCTTTCACCGCGGTGATTGGGCGCGTCCCGATCTCGGTGCGAAGTACGACGCGTTCTCGCCCGCGCGCAACACACGCAACGCGCTCCGGCCGTATACGCCGGCCGCGTGGGGCATTCGCAGCGCGCTCGAACTGGACTTCGACGAAACCGATCTGCTGCCGACGCACGACCTGCTCGACTCGATGCAACGCCTCGGCAATTCCGGCTTCCCGCAATGGAGCGAGCCGTTCATGCAACTGTCGAACGTTCATTACGTCATCGACTACAACCCAAACGGCAGCATTCAGTCGCCGATCATCATCCGGCGATTTCCCAATCAGGGAAGGTATTGGTTCGCGCAGATTCTCGCGCCCGTCTCCGACTTCGAACGATCGATTCGCGGACCGCTGGCGAACGGCGTTGCGTTCACCGATCCCGCGTTCACGCTGGCGCCGGCAACGATCACGAACGTCGTCGAGTCGTCGAACGCCGCTGACATCGACGTCGAGGCCACAGGCCGCAGCTTCCTCGTGGCCACGATCACGCGCCACAAATACTGGCGCGCCACGATCGACGGCCAGCCGGTTCCGCTAGTTCCTGCAAACATCGCGTATCAGGGTCTCGTCGTCCCGGCCGGACGCCATCACATCGCGCTTCGCTATTGGAATCCGATCGTCGTGCTCAGCGCCATCGTCAGTGCGTTGACGCTTTTCGTCGTGTTCACGTCGCTGTTGTGGAGGCGGAGAGGAGAGGCAGCCGAAATTCGCGGCGCTACAATTTCCTTCCGCGCATGATGTATTTGCTCGTCGCTCATCCCGGTCACGAACTTCTCCTTCACGGCTGGATTTCCCGGAACAAACCGGCCGTCCACGTGCTGACGGACGGTGCCGCACATTCGTCCGGACGCCTTGCCTTGACGGCCGAGTTTTTGCGCGATGCCGGAGCACGCGCCGGCTCGATCTTCGGCCGTCTCTCCGACGCCGAGGCGTACGAGATGCTCCTGGAGCGCAACACCGCGCTGCTCTTCTCCCTGGTCGAAGAGCTCGCGAATGATCTGGAGAGAGATCAGCCTTCGATCATCGTCAGCGACTCCGCCGAAGGCTACAACCCGGTTCACGATGTCTGCCGCCTCATGGCCGGCGCGGCGATCGCGATGGCCGGCGTTCCCACGAAACAATACGAGTTCGCCGTGGTCAATCATCCGCAGTCGTTCGATGCCGCGGAGATCGTGGTCGAGCTGGACGATGCCGAATACGCCGCCAAGATGGAGCGGTCGCGCCGGCAGGCTGGTGCCTTGATCGACATCGACAGCTTATTGAAGGAGCACGGCGCGGACGCCTATCGCCGTGAAGTTCTTCGCGCCGTCGCCGATTGGACGGCGATCGACGAAAGCGAAATGCCGCTCTACGAGCGTTTCGGCGAGGAGCGGGTGGCGGCGCATCGCTACGCGAACGTGATCCGGCGGCGCGAACACATGCTTCCGCTGCGCGACGCGCTGTGCGCCGAGGTGGAAAAGCGCTCATGCGCGTTCTGATCGCCGGGCATTCGTTCGGCGAGATCGGCGGCGTTCAGCGCTACGAGCGCGACCTGGCGTCGTGGCTGCTCGCAAACGGGCATTTGCCGGTCATCTACGTCACACAACTCGGCGAGGCCGCACGCCAGCTCGACGCCATGACCATTCCGGTCGTCGACGACTTGCGCATGATCACCGGCGCGGTCGACGTCATCCACGGCGACAGCGCTGTCGAGACGATGGCGGCGCTGCTCCACTTCCCGAATACGCCCGCGATCTTCGTCTGCCACGGCTGGGAAAACATGGGGCGCACCACGCCGCGATTTCCCAGAATCCTCCGCTACGTCGCCGTCGACGACACCTGCGCCGACCGCCTCCTGACGCGCGCCGGCATTCCGCCCGAACGAATTTCGGTCCTGCTCAACGGAATCGACGTCGACGCCTTCGTGCAGCGCGAGCCTCTGCCGCCGAAACCGCGCCGCGCCGTCGTCTTCGGCAATCTCGCGCACGAGCTCACATTTCTGCCCGCCATCCGCGATGCCTGCCGCCGTGCGGAGATCGAGCTCGACGTCATCAGCGCCGCCGCCGGCACCGCCGTCACGAATCCTGAGTCAATCCTCGGCGGCTACGATCTGGCCTTTGCCAAGGCCAAGTGCGCCATGGAAGCGATGGCCTGCGGACTGGCGGTCATCGTCGTCGGCGCGACCGGCGTCGGAGGTCTTGTGCGCGCCGTCAACTTCGACCGGATGCGCCGTCTCAACTTCGGCATCCGCACGCTGCAGAAGCCGATGACGGCCGAGACGCTGCTTGCGGAGCTCGCGTTGTACGACGCCGCCGATGCCCGCGCCATATCCGACCGCATTCGCCGCACCGCATCAACGGCCGAGCTGCACGAATCGTTGTTGTCGGCCTATCAGTCGGTGATCGGCGAGCAAGCCGCCACAGCGATCGACCCCATCGACGAAAGCCGCGCCGCCGCCGCGTTTCTTCACGATCTCGCCGTTCGCGATCGCCACCGCGAAGGAACGATGTTCACGCTCGCCAAAGCCTCGCAGCGCGTTCTTCGAATCCCGGTCGTCGGTCCCGCCGCGACGCGCGCGCTGCGCTGGCTGATTCGACGGAATTGACGAGAGCGCGGAGTCCCGAAACGATCATGAGCGTATCTTCGTCAACATCACATGCGACGAGTGGCTCTCGTGGTTCTCGTGCTCACGGCAACGGCCGTTGCCGCCGAGACGCGGGTCACGCTGACAGGCGTCGAGGGGAGCGCCGAGGTCTGCCGATTCCGGGCTGGTGACCGGGAGAAACCGATCGAGCGCTGGTTGAGCGCGCAGACCGCGACGTGCGTGGCGTCGGACGCGCCGCTGACGTTTCCGCCCGGACTGTGGAACGTCTTCGCGCGGGCGCGCGCAGCGGTGTCGATCGATCCGATCGTCGTCGACGGCGCCTCACCGCCGGCGAGTCTGGATATCGCTCTCGTTCCCGCGGCGACGGTCGCTGTGCAACTTCCGCCGGATACGACCGGCGTCGTGTACGCGCCGAAGCGCGTCGTCGCCTATCCGGCGTCGGAGCGGACGACCGTCCCGGCGGGAGAAGAGCTCTGGCTCATTCTGCTATCGAAGGGAGCACCCGTCGCGGTTGTCCCGATCGCAGCGGGAGCCGAACGCGTCGAAGCGCGTTTCGACGATGCGCCTGCGGTTCTCGGCTGGATGCAGGTCTCCGCGGCCGATCGTGCGGCGCTGAAGACAGCGCGCGGCGTCCAGCAGCCGCACATCGCGATCAGCGCGAACGGCAAGGAAGTCGTCGCCGCATCGCAGCCATCGCCCGACGCTCTCAACGGTGCATTCGTTCTATTTCGCGGACTTTCCGCCGGTGCAGCGGAGGTGAAACTCGATGGCCGCGGCTGGCTTCCATTTCGCCGCGCGGTCCGCGTCGCACCGCAATCGGTGACGCTGATGCGCGAGCCGATCGCGGCCCGCGCATCGGCGACGATCATGATCAACTGGAGCACGGAAGGCGATCTCGCCGCACTCGATCGTTCCCTCGGATCGTGCGAGCCGCCGAAGGAAACGCCGCGGCTCGAGCTCACGATCGCCGCATGTCCCGAACCAAAGCCCGGCAAGTCGCTCGATCCGGAAACGTGCACCGTCATCCACAAGGAAACGCTCCGCAACGAGTTGAGGTTCGGCTCGGTCCGAGTCGATGACGTTGCACCCGGCACATACCGCGCGGAACTTCGTTTCGGCCGGCTTCCGCCGATCGACGAGATGGTGGACGCGCCGCCGCTGCAGCAGCGTCCCATCCCGCTGCAGGCCAGGTATTTCGAGGCCTACGGCAGTCTCACGCACGGTGGTGAACCGCTCCGCGAAGACGCACGCATCAACTTTCCGAACGACGGCATCGGATTCGCGCTGCGCGATAGCGGCGAGTATCACGCCGTGGTCAAGGAGAGTTTTCCGCTCGATTCAAAGATCGACGTCGCAACCTGCAGCGGCAAGCGCTTCATCGTTCTCGCCGAGCAGGGGATGGACGTCTGGCGCAAGGTGCGATTCGACATCGATATCCCCGACAACGAGATCACCGTCACCGTCGCCGATACGTTCACGCAACTGCCGCTGGCCGCGGCGACGCTCAACTACGTCGTGATGTCGAAGCGAGTGCCGCGGCGTCCTGTGCTCACGCGCGACATCGGTCAGGGCGAAGCGGGCGCCGGTCGGTTCGTCATCGACGCGGTGCCGCCCGAACGCGAGCTGCATCTCACCGTGAGCTGCCGCGGCTACAAGAAGAAGGAGATCGATCCCTTCTCGATGACGAAGAGCGAGAAAAAATCCATCGACGTCGCTCTCGTTCCCCTCGGCGGATCGGAAGCGAAGATCATCTCCGCCCGCTCCTTCGAAGCCGGAACGATCTTCTGGTTCAACTCGTCGGGCGTGGAGACGGAACGCGCCGATCTCGCGCCCGACGGAACGTTCCATTTCGAGCGCACGCATTATCGCGACGAAACCATGACCGTCGTCTCGCACTCGCACCCGCTCTGGATCCTGCGCGCCCCGCCCGTCGAAAAAGCGACGCCGCTCCAGGTGCGTTTCCCCGACTCCGCGCCGTCGCGCGACGCCGAGGTCACCATCGACAACATGCCTCCGCGGATGGTGACGCCAATCGGCGTCGCCATCGGTAACCTGCGCGTCCCCCAACCCGCGCTGGCCCACCACCTCGCCCTCCGCGACACCTCTCCGCTCCTCCGAGGCAGCGGTCCGTTGCTGATCCCCGCCCTCGCTGAAACCGCACCGGTCGACATCCTGCGGGGCTCCTCGACTCTGCTACGTCCGCAACAGCTCTTCGACGTGACCCGCAACTTCGGTCCGATGGCCACGCAACGTCTCGAGGCGGGGAAAACGGCGGTGGTGTTCGATTCAGTGCCGCGGTAGGTACAAGGCGAATTTTATGATGTCGTCTCAGGTTTACTGCCTACGTTGACACGTTAACCCTAAGGGTTAATACTCTTTGCGGTGCGACTCTCATTCAAAACCACCGATCTGCGCACGCTTTGTAACGACGACCGGTCGCTACGAAAGCGCTTCGGAGAACAGCGCAGAAAGAAGATCCGGCAGCGCCTGGATGAGTTCGACGCTGCTGAAAATCTAGCTGTCATCGGGCGCCTTCCCGGGCCGCGATGCGAAGAGCTGAAGGGGAATCGAGCAGGTACGTTCTCCGTCCGGGTTCACGACGGCTATCGCATCGTCTTTGTACCCGACCACGATCCCGTCCCTCGGAAGGACGATGGTGGCGTGAACTGGCCGGCGGTGACCGCAATTCGTATCGAATCGATCGAGGACTACCATGACTGACACGTTGAATACGCAGTATCACCCTCAGACCGTTTCCCCTCCCGGCGAGACGCTCGCGGAGACACTCGAGGAATTGGAAATGTCGCAGGCGGACCTTGCTCGCAGGATGGGGCGTCCGACGAAGACGATCAACGAAATCGTGCAAGGGAAGGCAGCGATCCTCCCTGAAACGGCTCTCCAGCTCGAGAACGTTCTTGGCATTCCTGCGTCGTTTTGGATGGCACGGGAGATGGCGTATCGCACGGCGCTCGCGCGTACGGAGAGGAAAACGACGGCGGGCTCGCAGCGAGCGGTCGATTGGGCGAGCGAATTTCCCTGCAAAGAAATGGCGAACTGGGGCTGGATCACGCGGATGCCTAAGAAAGCCGATTACGTTCAGAACCTTTTCGAGTTCTTCGGAGTTGCCTCGCCTCAAGCCTGGGAAGCGACATGGAGCCGCCCCGAAGTCGCATTCCGTCGATCGCTCACGAAGGGCGGCAATCGCTATGCAGTCGCAGCATGGCTACGACGTGGCGAGATTGAGGCCGCTGCACAGAAGACAGGCCGCTACGACGAGAAGGCCTTTCGCGCCGCGCTAAGCCGTTGTCGTGAACTGACAAGGGAGGATCCGGAGACATCCTGCTCCGCCGCCCAGCAGGTGTGTGCAGCCGCTGGAGTCAGCCTTTTGTTTGTGCCGGAACTTCCGGGCGCACGCGTTTCAGGGGCAAGTCGATGGTTGACGCCGCATAGAGCCCTCATTCAACTATCACTGCGCTTCAAAACGGATGACCAGCTCTGGTTTTCATTCTTCCATGAGGCAGGCCACATCCTGCTACACCCGAAGAGGGGCATCTTCATTGACGATGGCGCCAGTGCTTCGAGCCAGGAGAAGGAAGCGGATGCTTTCGCAAGCAGCATCCTTATCGCGGATCAAGACTTCGAACGATTTTCGGCCATACCTCAAATCTCGACCGAAAACGTCCGCGCATTCGCTGATGAGCAGGGAATTGCGCCCGGAATCGTAGTTGGACGCCTGCAGCACGAGCGCGTCATTCCTTACACTCATCTCAACGGCCTGAAGCGCTCTCTCAGGTGGGCAAGCTGATCCACGGGATGCTTGTGCCGAAGTGGCGACTGCGATCTTCCCAAAATTAAACGACGATGCCATCCGCGCGCGAGAGCCAGCGCGTCGGCTGGAATGTGGGGATCGGTAGCGGCTCGATCAGCGGCCCGTTATCGCGCCAGAACGAGCGGAACTCCTTTTTTTGGCCCGTGCGATAGAAATTCATCAGGTAACGGAGATCGCACGTGGCGAAATCGGAGAACCACTGGTCGAGATCGCGGACGCCGACGTCGTGCAGGAGTTGCAGGCTGTAGCCGCACGCGGCGCGTTCGTAGCGCTCGATCTCGGCGAGCCGCGATTCCGGCAGATTCGTCTCGACTTTTCTTCCGATCTCGCGATCGGCAGCGCTGAGATTCCATTGCACGGTGTGCCCAAAGAGATGGGCGAGGATGAAGACCGACTCCTCCGCGCTCAGGTCGTAGTCAACGCGGATCTCGGCGCCATCCAGATCGCCGGTGAACGGATTCGGAACGTCGGTGATGACCACCGGCAGCTCATACCGATCTTCGAGAAATTTCTCGACGATGTTGAAGACCTCGCGGAACCGATCCTCGCTGATCATCGCGGCATCTTACGCGCGCTTTCGGCCCCGCAATGCGACTCGCGCGCCGAATCGCCCTTCGCCTGAACGCTACAAGTATGTTGCAATGCCGGAAACTGCATTCGTTACGATCCGTATCAAGGGAACCCCATGACCGCGGCGCCTGTGGAAGAGAGCATTGGGCCGTACAAAACCGTCTGCAAGTTGGGCGAAGGGGGCATGGGCCTCGTCTACCTCGCGCACGACGATGAACTCGACCGCGCCATCGCCATCAAGCTCCTGCCCGAGCATCTCGCCGGCGATGACGAACAGCTCGCGCGTCTGAGGCAGGAGGCGCGCACCGCTTCGTCGCTCAATCATCCGAACATCATCACCATCTACGAAATCGGACAGCATCAGAGCAGTGCGTTCATCGCCATGGAGTACATCGATGGCCAGACGCTGCGCGACCTGATGGCAGCCGGTCCGGTGCCGGTGCGCAAAACGCTGCAGATCGTGTCGCAGATCGCCGATGGTCTGGCCGCGGCGCACAAGCGCGGACTCGTGCATCGCGATCTCAAGCCGGAAAACATCATGCTGACCAACGAGGGCGGCGTGAAAATCCTCGACTTCGGCCTGGCGCGGAGTTTCGCGTCGGGCACCCTCGGCGTGAGCGATCGCAAGACCGATCCGGGCATGATCGTCGGCACGGTCGGCTACATGTCGCCGGAGCAGGCCAAGGCGGCCAACGTCGACTATCGTTCCGATCAGTTTTCGTTCGGCGCGATTCTGTACGAGATGCTCGCAGCCGCGCCGGCGTTCCAGGGGGCGAGCGCGGTCGAGACGATGTTCATGGTCGTGCGCGACGAGCCGCCGCCGCTCTCGCAGGTCGCGCCGCAGGTGCCGGCGCTTCTGCGCTGGATCGTGGAGCGCTGCCTGGCCAAGGATCCGGATGAACGCTACGCCTCGACGCGCGATCTGGCGCGCGACCTCCAGCATCTGCGCGATCATCTGTCCGAGGCCGGCATCGCGCCGGTGCGCGAAGAGAAGGCGGAGGAAATCGTCGTCGTTCCGCGGCTTCGTTGGCCGATGCTTGCGGCCACCGCCATCGCGGCGCTCGTGATCGGCGCGTTGCTCACCGCATGGTTGCGGCGTCCCGCACCGCCGACGATCACCTCCGAGCGCTATCTCACCTACTCCGGCAACGACTTCTCGCCGGCCATCTCGCCGGATGGAAAGCTCATCGCCTTCAGCTCGCGCCGCGACGGAACGCAGCGCATCTGGCTCAAGCAGATCGAGGGCGGCAGCGAGGTCGCGCTGAGCCAGGGATCGGACGATTTCCCGCGCTTCTCACCCGATGGCGCGTCGATCCTCTACGTTCATTTCCTCCCCGACGGTTCTTCGTCGCTGTATCGCATCCCTGTCGTCGGCGGCGAAGCGCGTCACATTCTCGACGGAGGAACGAGCGGCGAGTGGTCGCCGGACGGCAAGCTGCTCGCGTTCAGCAAGAACGCCGTCGATGCCACCGGCCACGTCTCGAGCATCATTCTTCTGGCGAATGCAAACGGCACCGGCGTGCGCGAATTGCTGCGATCGGACATCGTTTCGCTGTCGCAGCCGAGGTGGTCGCCGGATCAGAAGCAGATCGCGCTGATCGGTGCGTCGGGCCGCGTCGCGCAGACGATCGTTATCATCAATCCAGACACGAAAGTTGCGCGAACGCTCACGGCGCCGCCGAAGTCGGGCGAGGTTTCGGTGCCGGTGTGGACGGCCGACAGCCGATCGCTGATTTACGTTCGCGCAGCCTCGGTGGAGGCCGTAGTCGGATCGACGGCCGACATCGTCCGGCACGATGTGGCCAACGACACCACGCAGGTCATCGGCTGGAGCTCGCACAACGGAACGCTGGTCGATGTGATGGGCAAGGGACAGATGATTCTCGACGTCCGTTCGCCGCGCGACAACCTGCGCGAGATCGATCTCGAGCGGCCCGCGAATGCGCCGGCATCGACCGTTCCGGTGGAGCGCTGGTTGACGCGCGGCAACAGCAGCGATCGACAACCGGTTTACTCGCCCGACGGCAAGTCGATCCTTTTCTCATCGAACCGCAGCGGCAATCTCGACCTCTGGCAGATGAACCTCGGCACCGGCTCGGTCCGCAAGATTACCGACGACGCCGCGGAGGATTGGGACCCGTCGTACACGCCGGACGGAACGAAAATCGTCTGGAGCGCCGGCCGCAGCGGCAACCTCGAAATCTGGATGGCCAATGCCGACGGCAGCGAAGCGCACCAGGTCTCGCATGACGGCGTCGACGCAGAGAATCCGACTGCAACGGCCGACGGCCAATGGATCCTTTACAACTCGTTCAACCAGAAACACCTCGGCATCTGGAAGGTTCATCCCGACGGCACCGGCGCATCGTCCGTCGTCAATGGCCGCGACGTCGTGCCCGATGTGTCGCCCGACGGCAAGTACGTGGCGTTTCTTTCCGAGGGGCGGACACCGCGCGCCACGGTGCGCGTCGTGCGCATTGCGGACGGCGCGGCCACGCGCTTCATCGTGCCGGTGCCGGCGCCGCCGCACACGACGGCGATCCTCGGCCGCATGCGCTGGATGCCCGACGGCAAGGCAATCGCATACCTCTACCTCGATGAACATGGAGTGAACGGCGTGTTCCGTCAGGACTTCATCGCCGATCAGGACACGAGCGCCACGCGCAGGAAACTGGCGGCGTTCGATCCGGAGCGAGCCACGGAGTCGTTCGGCATCTCGCGCGACGGACGCACGATCGCCGTGGCCGGATGGGAGCAGCTCTTCAGCCTCATGTCCATCGACGGCGTTCCCGGCGTGGCCGCGAAGCGCACGGACAAGAAGGAGTGAGCCGATGACGGAAAAGAAAGATCTCGACATGTCCCTTCCCGCGCCGGCGTCGTCGGTGGTGATGAAAGCGATCGACGCCACGACCTTCAGCGATATGGAGAGCTTCGTCAAAGATCTGGAAAGCCGCCCCATCGAGCGCCTGCTCAAAGACCTCCCCAACCTGGCCAAACTGCCGCCGGCGAAGGTCTCGCTCGTCTCCTACGTCATCAGCGGAAAATACCGCCAGGCCGACGCCGCGACCCGCGCCATGATCAAAGAAAGCATCCAGTCCACCGTGAGCGGGATGGATTTCGACGAGCAACGTCAGCGCGTCGCCCAGATGCTGGAACGGCTCCGATAGCAACGACATCGCAGGTAGGGTTTCCCCGTGTTCGCGACTCTCCTGATCGAGAGGAGAATCGAGATGACTCGTTCAGCGTTGGTGGCGGTCTTTCTGGTTGCGTCTGCCTTGCCTGCTCAAACGATATCTGCACAGACGCCGGTGCGGATGTCGTGGCAGGAGTTCGCGAAGGATCCGAAGCGGGTGGCGAGCTTTCGCAAGGCCGTCGCCGTCATGAAGTCGCGCAGTACGGCCGATCCGAAGTCCGCTGACTACCGCGGCAGCTGGGAGTACTGGG
>Ga0068854_100002537_pt1 | contig 11297 bp, 9 predicted proteins | sample KBSCornC42_FD_66590 | JGI IMG/M metagenome (GOLD analysis project Ga0068854, IMG submission 66590) | Corn rhizosphere microbial communities from Kellogg Biological Station, Michigan, USA - KBS Corn C4-2 | ecosystem: Host-associated > Plants > Roots > Rhizosphere > Soil ... | reverse complement strand
TCGGCACCTGGCAGCAGATCATGCTGCTCGAATGCGACACGCGACCGCGCCGGCGAGAAATTGTCGTCCAGATTCTGGGCGACTGACGCAGGCTCAAGCCGCAACCGCAGAACCTCACACCGCTCGTCTCACTCGCCCGGCTTCGGGCTGAGGCTTGCGCTTGCGGCTTGCGGCGCTTGCGGCTTGCGGCTTGCGGCGGCTTGCGGCTTGCGGCTTGAGGCTTGAGGCTATTTCAGTTCCACCCAGACTTCCCGCCGCACGAAGTCGCGCAGTCCGGCCGACCGTTCGCTGTTGGCCTTGCGCGTTGCTTCGTCCGGCACGACGCGCGCCGTCGCCGCGTCGAGCGCCGCAGCGAGCGCGTCGGCGGCCGCCATGTTCTTGACGCGGAAGATCCGCAGGTGCGTCCAATCGGCGGTGACGCCTGGCGCCGGCGTCACCGTACGAACTTCCTCGAATGCGCCCGCGCGCCGCGCGTTCTCGTCGATCGGTTCCGCCGTTTTGCGGATGTAGTCGCCGTACGCATCGGCCTGACCCGGCTTCGCGCGCCAGAAGTAGGCGACGAATACCGCGGCGTCGCGCGACGCCGTTTGCGCATACGCCGATGCCGACGCCGCCAGGCCTGTTAGCAGCAGAAGAATCACAGTCGGTCGCTTCATGGTGCGATCAGCGGCGAAAGTACGTGTCGGTTTTGTCGATCCAGTCCTGACGCAGCGGACTGAAGACATCGAACACCAGCGTGTCCTCGAGCACGTCGACTTCGTGCGGCACGTTTGGCGGAATCTGCATGGCCTCGCCGGTGCGGACGACGAACTCGCGCCCGTCGATCGTGAACCGCAGCGCGCCGTTCATCACGATGCTGACCTGCTCGTTTTCGTGTGCGTGCATCGGGACGACGCCGCCGCGGGTCAACTCGAACCGCGCGATGGTCACGCGTTCGCCGGTGAGATAGCGCCGCGACACGTTCGGCGTGAGCTGCTCGGCGGTGATGTCATTCCAGCGGTGGTGCAGGGCGGTTGATACGCTCATGGGACTCTCCGCGGTCTGTCGACCAGGTGACCGTTGACACAATACGGCCGCGCTCAATCGCGGGGGCGGTGGGAAACCATCGGCGCGACCGCTTTACGGGTTCGTATTGTGATATACTACATATCTGAACTAGATGACCGGATCAGGTCGAACCCCTTTATTCGCGGTGCTCCACGCCGCTGGCGCCTTGGAGTCGCGCGTCGAAGAGCAGTTGGCGGAAGTCGGCCTGTCGCTGCCGAAACTCGCGGCGCTTCATCAACTGTCCCAGGCCGGCGATTCGTTGCCGCTCGGTCAGCTCGCCGAGCGGCTTGCCTGTGTGAAATCGAATGTGACGCAACTCGTCGACCGGCTCGAGGCCGACGGTCTCGTCGTCCGTGCCGCCGATCCCAACGACCGCCGCTCGCGCCTGGCGGTCATCACCGAGAGCGGAACGCGCGCCTACGAACGCGGGATTCAGATTCAGCAGCGCGCGGAGCGCGAGATCTTCGGCGCGCTCAGCAAGGAAGAATCGTCGGCACTGCACGAGTTGCTCGACAAGATCGCGCGCTGAGTTCCGGTCCCCGCTTTTTTTGGGGCGATAGTTCATGTCTGTATATTGAAGGAGAGAACGATGCGAAATATGACGGTGTGGATCCTCACGATCGTGTCCGCCGGGATGCTGATGCTCGCCGGCACCATGAAACTCGCTGGCGTCCAGATGCAGGTCGATCTGTTCGCCACGCTCGGAATCGGTCAGTGGTTCCGATACGTGACCGGACTACTGGAGGTCGGCGGCGCGATCGGCCTGTTCGTGCCGGCGGCTGCGACCTACGCGGCGCTGCTGCTTGCCGCGGTGATGGTCGGCGCCGTCGCGACGCACCTGCTCATCATCGGTGGCAGCCCGCTCGTACCGATCGTGCTGCTCGGCGCGACGCTGACGCTTGCGTGGCTGCGCCGTGAACGGATCAGCTCGTTGCGTCCGGTCGCCGTGTAACAAGTTGCTGCGCCTCCGCCGCTGCGTTACGATCGGGGTTTCAGCATCCCCCAGGAAAGCGGACTGTGGAGACCACCGCGGCGGAAGGCGCCGATCTCGTTGTACGCGGCGCGCGCACACACAATCTGAAGAACATCGACCTCACGCTGCCGGTCGGCAAGCTGGTGATCGTGACCGGTGTGAGCGGGTCGGGGAAATCGTCCCTGGCCTTCGACACCATCTATGCCGAGGGCCAGCGGCGCTACGTCGAGTCGCTGTCCGCCTACGCGCGGCAGTTTCTCGAACGGATGGAGAAACCCGACGTCGATCGGATCGACGGCATCGCGCCGGCGATTGCCATCCGGCAGAAGAACAGCGTTCGCAACCCGCGATCGACCGTCGGCACCACGACCGAAATCCACGACTACATGCGGCTACTGTTCGCTCGCGTCGGGCGGACGTTCTGCCGGAACTGCGGCCGCGAAGTCGTGCGTGAGACCGCCGAAGTCGTGGCGGCTCAGCTGGGCGAACTCGCCGCGGGGACGCGGCTGTTGATTGGATTCGATCTCCCGGTCGTCGAGGCTCCGGTCGTGAGCAGCGACGCCGTCGAAGTGGACGAGCTCGCGGAAGTCGTCGATCAGCCCGACGATGCCGAGACGACGCCGACATTGCCGCTGAGCAATGGTCGCGGCGAGACGCGGAAAGGCAGCGCCGCGTCAGCGGCGTCGACGAGCGCGATCACCTCGACGCTGGCGGTGCTTCGCAAGAAAGGATTCGCGCGGCTGCTGGTCAGCGATCGCGCGATCGCGATCGACGACGCGGACGTCGCGACGCTGCCCGACCGCACGATGCTGAAGGTGGTCGTCGATCGCGTGCAGGTGAGCGCCGATGCCGACCTGCGGCAGCGCCTGACCGACTCGATCGAGACGGCCTACCTGGAAGGCGGCGGCGCTGCGTGGGCGATCGAGCAGTCGCAAGTCGCGAGTCGCGAGTCGCACGTCGTTCATCTGTTCTCCGAACGCTTCGAATGCCGGCGTTGCGGCATCACCTACGAAGATCCGCAGCCGCGGCTCTTCTCGTTCAACAACCCGTTCGGCGCCTGCCCGACGTGTCACGGCTTCGGTAACATCATCGAGCTCGACATGGATCTGGTGGTGCCCGATCCGTCCAAGTCGATTCAGCAGGGCGCGATCGAGCCGTGGAGCAAGCCGCACTATCGCACCCAGCTCGCCGAGCTGAAGCGCGCGGCGAAGAAGGCGAAGATTCGCCTCGACGTGCCGTGGTCGGAGCTCACCGACGCGGAGAAGACGTTCGTCGTCGAAGGCGCTGAAGACTTCGACGGCGTGCGCGGCTTCTTCCGCTGGTTGGAGCGGAAGAAATACAAGGTGCACGTGCGGGTGTTCCTCAGTCGCTACCGCGGCTATCTCACCTGCCCCGACTGCGGCGGCGCGCGGCTGCGCCGGGAAGCGCGCGACGTCCGCGTCGCCGGCCGCACCATCGACAGGGTCTCGGCGCTGACGGTGCAGCAGGCGCAGCTGTTTTTCTCCGGGCTGCACCTCTCGGATAAAGAGCAGGCAATCGCCGACAAGGTGCTGAAGGAAATCCAGCGGCGGTTGTCGTTCCTGAGCGACGTCGGTCTCGACTACCTTTCGCTCGATCGTCTGTCGTCGACGTTGTCCGGCGGCGAAGCGCAGCGGATCAACCTCGCCACCTCGCTCGGGTCGGCGCTCGTCGGCACGCTCTACGTCCTCGACGAGCCGTCGATTGGCCTGCACCCGCGCGACAACCTGCGGCTGATTGCGATCCTGCGGGCGCTGCGCGACCAGGGGAACACGGTCCTCGTCGTCGAGCACGACGCCGACATGATCAAGGTGGCCGATCACATCGTCGATCTCGGTCTCGGCGCCGGCGAGCAGGGCGGCCGCGTCGTGTTTTCCGGTCCGCTCGAAGGGTTGATGCAGGAGCCACGGTCGCTGACCTCGAAGTACCTGCGCCAGGAACTCGCGATCCCGGTGCCGCAGTCGCGGCGCCGCGGCACCGGACAGAAGATCAAGCTGACCGGCGCCACCGAACACAACCTGAAGGGCGTCGACCTGGCGATCCCGCTGAACACGCTGACGGTCGTGACCGGCGTCAGCGGCTCGGGCAAGTCGACGCTCGTCCACGACGTGCTGTATGCGGCGATTAAACGCGCCAAGGGCGCGTGGGACAAGCGCGTCGGCAGTTTCGCCAAGCTCGAAGGCGGGGAGTACATCTCCGACGCGGTCTTGGTCGATCAGGCGCCGATCGGACGCACGCCGCGCTCGAACCCGGTAACGTACCTGAAGGCGTTCGATCCGATCCGCGAGCTCTTCGCCGCCACCAAGGACGCGCGTTCGCGCGGGCTCACCGCGAGTCACTTTTCGTTCAACGTTCCAGGCGGCCGCTGTGAAGCGTGTCAGGGCGAAGGGGAAGTGCGGGTCGAGATGCAGTTCCTCGCCGACGTCTTCGTGCCCTGCGATCAGTGCGACGGCAAACGCTTCAAGCCGCAGGTGCTCGAGGTGCGGTATCGCGGCCGGACGATTCACCAGGTGCTCGACCTGACGGTGCGCGAGGCGCTCACCTTTTTCAGCAGCTCGCCGAAGGTGCTGCGGCGCCTGCAGGTGCTCGACGAAATCGGCCTCGGCTACCTCCGGCTCGGGCAACCGGCGACAACGCTGTCGGGCGGCGAGGCGCAGCGGATCAAGATCGCGGCGCACCTGTCGTCGCACGGCGGCGAGCGCCTGCTCTACATCCTCGACGAGCCGACGACGGGACTGCACTTCGACGACATCGCCAAGCTGCTCACCGCGTTCAAAAAGCTGCTCGAGGCCGGCCACACGCTGTTGGTGATCGAGCACAATCTCGACGTGATCAAGACCGCGGACTACATCGTCGATCTCGGTCCCGAGGGCGGCGAAGACGGCGGGATGGTCGTCGCCACCGGCACGCCAGAACAGGTGGCGCAGATTGAGTCGTCGCACACCGGCCGCTACCTGCGGCCAGTGCTCGCCGAAGGTCGATCGCACGCCTACGCTACGGGCCGATAACACGGCGGTGACAAACAGGGTGGGCCGGATGGCGAAAACGCTGGTCACGCTGGCATTCCTCTGCCTGCCCGCCGTCGCGGCTCCGCCGGCCTTTCCTGCGCTTCCTGGCCTGTCCGCGCTATCTGCGCAAGTGCCGTTCGAACAGGCGGCGCGCGATCTGTCGAGCACCGACGCCGGGACGCGGCTGCGCACTGTGCAGATGCTGCGAGATGCGGCGTACCCCGAGGCCGCCGTCCCGCTCGCGCGGGCCGTCGCCGACACTCAGGACGAGATTCAGCTGGCGGCGATCGCGGCGGAACTGAATATCTTTCTCGCCGAACGGGTCGTCGCCAAGAAGCGCGTCGCGATGGTCGTAGAGGTGAGGAACCCGATCCAGGCCGAGCCGGCATTCGCCGCCGGCCCGGCGGTGCTCGGCGTGTTGCCGGTGCCGCCGGAAGTGCTCGACGCCCTGCGATTTGCCGCGCGCGACGACAACCCGCGGGTCGGTATCGAAGCGCTGTATGCGTTCGGGACGCTCGGCTGGTCGCCCTCAGGGCCGGCGCGGCACGAACTGCTGCGGCGAAGCGGTTCAGACGTCGCCGCAATGCTGGGCGCACGGGATCCGGCGATGCGCTACGCCGCGGCACGTATCATCGGACGCCTCTTCGCCAGCCGGCCGCAGGACGATCCGATCGAGGCAACCGTCGGCGACGGCGTCATCACCGCGCTGAACGACAACGATCGCGCGGTGAAGACGGCGGCGATGGCTGCGCTCGGGGCGATGCGCTACGAACGCGGCGTTCAAGCGCTCACCGATCTGTTCACGTTCTACAACAAGGGCGAGATTGCCGACGCGGCGCTCGACGCGCTCGCGCACATCGCGCATCCGGCGAGCGCCCCGCTGTTCATCGCCCAGCTCGCCGGGACGAGCAGCAGCACGATTCGCGCGATGGCGATCGACGGCCTGGCGCGGATTGGCGATCCGGCGCGGCTCACCGAGATCAAGGCGGCGACCGATCGCGATCGCGGCGACGCGGTCACCCTTGCCGCCGCCTTCGCGACAGCCGTGCTCGAAGACGGTTCGATCGAACGGATCGTCGATGCGGTGACCAAACCACGGCTGCGCGACCGGGCGCGCGGCTACATCGCCGAAATCGCGGCGCGGCACGCTTCTTCGCTGGGCCGCCACCTGGTCGATCCCGACGAACGGATCCGCCTCGAGCTGGTCGAAGCGCTGGGACTGTGCGGCGATCGCGCCGCGCTGCCGCTCGTCGAGCCGCTGCTGCAGGACCGCGATTCGCAGGTGGCGCGCGCCGCCGAGCGCGCGTCCGCCCGGCTGCGCACCGCGCAGTGAAGCCGCCGCGCGAGTTCTACGACCGCCCCACGCTCGACGTCGCCCGCGATCTCCTCGGGTTGGTGCTGGTCCACAATCGCCGCGGTGTCCTCACCAGCGGCATCATCGTCGAAGTCGAAGCCTACATCGGCGAATCCGATCCGGCCTGTCACGCCGCGCCCGGGCCGACGCGGCGCAACGCACCGCTCTACGGCGCGCCCGGCCATGCCTACGTCTACCTGAATTACGGGATCCACTGCCTCGTCAACGTCGTCACCGAGTCGCATGGATCGCCGGCGGCAGTGCTGATTCGCGCGCTCGACCCGCTCGACGGGCTCACGGTGATGCGCCGTCGGCGCGCCCGCGCGATGAAGGGACGGCGTCGTGTTCCCGCGGCGTCGTCGGTGGCGGTCCACGATCTCTGTCGCGGTCCCGGCAATCTGACGATGGCCATGGGGATCACGCTCGACGAAAACCGCGTCGACCTGCTCGGCGACCGGCTGTACATCGACGATCGCGGCATCGCCGTCGGCGAACTCGCGTGGGGACCGCGGATCGGTATCCGCGTCGGCACCGAGTCGCCCTGGCGCGCCTGGGTACGCGGTCATCCGGCGGTGTCGGCACAGAAACCGGCTTGAGGCTTGAGGCTTGCGGCTGACGTTATCGCGCGCTGAGCCACGCGGCGACGGCCGGTGTCTGTTTCTCGCGCAGCGCGATGCAGGTGTTGATCTGCTCCATCGTCTGCTCGAGCGTCCGGATCGCCGCGGGCAGCGGATGCGCGGCGAAGAACGCTTTGATGCGATCTCGGGCCTCGGGCTCGCAGAAGCTGCTCATCGAGTGAATCAAGGTGGTGTCGCCGCCGAACACGGTGACCTTCGGCTCGACCGCCGTCCAGCGGTCGATCACGAACGCGAGCGCCGGCGATCGCGCCTCAGGATTGGCGAAGAACTGCGCGAGATAGATCGCCGCGTCCTGTGAGCGCAGCTGCGGCGAGACCGCCAGCTCGAGGCCGCGCGAGACGAGCGCGGGATCGCGGAAAGCGGCGAGCGCGTAGAGATAGCGATAGTGCTCATCCGGATCGGAGGTCCGCTCGGCCGCGGCAACGAGCGCATCGAACAGCCGTGCATCGCCGTGCCGGGCGGCGACGCGCAACACCGACGACGCGATCGTGCCGTCGAGCGGCGCGGTACCGGCGAGAGCGCGATCGGTGGCCGCGCGGGCGCGGGTTGCAAGCTCCGGCGCGTTGCCGATGTCACCCAACGCACCGACGACTGTCGCGCGCAGCGCCTTTCGGTCGTCGCTCTCAGTGGCCGGCGCCGCGAAACCGACTTCGTCGTAGAGCGGCTGGAGCAGCGTCCGGGCGAACGCTTCGAAACGGGTTCGCGTTTCACCGCCGGTGAGGTAATCGTGGACGAAGCCGAGGCCGCGAACCACGGCGTCGAGCACGCCACTCGTATGCTCCCGGCCGTAGCCCGACGCGAGCGTGAGGTAATCGGCCACGCCGTGACGGCCGGCGCGCACCAGCGCCCACTCGTCGTCGATCAGCGACAGCCGCTCGGGCGGCGTGAGATCGCTCTCGACGTGCGGCGCGAGCGCGCGCAGCAGCTCCGACGAATAGGCGGTCCGGTAATAGCCGCGGGCGCCGGCGTTGGCGAACACCCACGACGCGCACGTGCCGGCGCTGGTGAACGTGTGCGAGGCATCGTTCAGCACGTCGCACGTCGCCGCCGGCTGGCCGGCGGTTTTCATGCAGACCGGTATCTGCCACCGTCCCGGTTCGTGATGCGATGGATCGACGAAGAAGCGCTCCTGGCGGAGCGTCACCGCGGTCGCGTTGCCGTTGCACGCCAGCGACACGTCGAGCAGCGGAACACCAGGCTGGTTCACGAACGTCGGCAGGATCCGCTCAACCGGTTTGCCAGACGCCGTTGACAACGCTTTCCAGAAGTCCTCGGACGTCGCGTTGCCGTACGCGTGCGCTTCGAGGTAGGCGTTGACGCCCTTCCGAAACGTGTCCGCGCCGACGTAGCTCTCGACCATGCGCAGCACCGCGGCGCCTTTCTGGTAGGTGATCGCGTCGAACGCCTCGTCGATCTGCGACGGCGTCTGGACGTCGACGTGAATCGGCCGCGTCGCGTTCAGCGAGTCGAGCGCCAGCGCCTGCTGGTTCTCTTCCGCCTCGTCAACGCTGACGTTCCAGTCCTCGTGCGCGGCATCGAGCGGCTTGTTCGCCATCCACGTCGCAAACCCTTCGTTCAGCCAGATGTCATCCCACCACTGCATCGTGACGAGGTCGCCGAACCACTGATGGGCCATCTCGTGCGCCAGCACCGACGCGATCGTCTTGCGGGTGTTGACTGACGCTGACCTCGCGTCGGCGAGCAGGTCGGTCTCGCGGTAGAAAATGGCTGCCGTGTTCTCCATCGCGCCGGCCGCGAAGTCGGGCACCGCGACGACGTCGAGCTTCCCGAACGGATATTTCACCGAGTAATAGGTGTTGTAGAACTTCAGGATTTGCTGCGCCGAGTCGAGTGCGATCCGGCCGAGCTCGCGTTTGTCGGGCGTTGCGCAAATTCGAATCGGCACGCCGTCGGCGGCGCCGTCGAGGCACCGGAAATCACCGACGGCGATTGCCACCAGGTACGACGACATCTTCGGCGTCGGTGCGAACACCATCGTGTGCTGCGTCATTGCCGGCCCCGGCGTATCGGAGACAACCTTGCCGTTCGAAATCGCGATGTCGCCGCGATCGACCGTCACGGTCAGCGAAAAGGTCGCCTTGAACGACGGCTCGTCGAAGCAGGGAAAGGCGCGCCGGGCGTCGGTCGATTCGAACTGCGTGACGGCGTACTTCCGCAGCTTCGTCTTGCTGATGTAAAAGCCGCGCAGCTGCGAGTTGAGCGTCCCGCCATAGCGGACGTGAATCTCGTGCGTGCCAACCGGGATTGCGCGCGCAACGGTCAAGGTCGCGGTCTGCGCCGTGCTGTCGGAGGTGACCTTCGCTTTCTGCGCACCGCTGCCGGCACCGATCGTCACCTCGCGGAAATCGATGTCCACAGCGTTGAGCACGATTCGTGTGGTGGCGGAGGCGACGTTGACACGAATGGTTTCGGTGCCGTCGAACCGTTCGTGGGCGAGGTCGACGACGAAGGCCAGGTCGTAATGTTCAGGGGTGACGCCACCGGGCAACCGTTGAGCCGAGGCCGGCGCCGCCGCGAGCACGGTCACCGCGAGAAGGACGGGAACGAGGCGCATTCCCTCAGTCTACGACGTGGAGCTTGACGCGGGCCGGCCGCAGGAGTAAAACTGCCATGTATTTCATGGGTCAAGCGACCTGCATGTGTAGCTGCTGTTGTTGTTGCGGGCTCCTCTCGAGCCCCTGCGCCAATGGTCTGCACGCGTGCATGTCGCTGATCGTTCCATGATCTAGTTCAGCAACCGCACAGACCCAAGGCCCGGGAGGCTCAGCTTCCCGGGCCTTTTTTTTTGCGTTTGGAGCGCGAACGCCTTTTGAGCCGAGCGATCAGCAACGATGACTGAACTCCTGCCGCTCTTTCTCAACGTCACGGGCCGGCCGGTCGTGCTCGTCGGCGGCGGCCGCGTGGCGGCCGCCAAGCTGCAGCAACTGCTGGCGGCTGGTGCGCGCGTGACCGTTGTCGCACCGGAAGTAGCGGCAGCCTCTCAGGCTGTCCCCGCTGGCGACCGTGAAAGGGTCGCGCCACCGGGGGACAGTGCCTGCGTCCGATTCGTCACCCGCCGATTCGAGCCCGACGACCTCGATGGCGCGTGGCTCGTGGTCGCGGCCGCGACACCGGACGTGAATCGGGCGGTCGCGGCCGCAGCGGAAGAGCGACGGCTCTTCGTGAACGCGGTCGACGATCCCGCCAACGCGACCGCGTATCTGAGCGGCGTGGTCCGGCGCGACGGCGTCACTATCGCCATTTCCACCAGCGGTCACGCTCCAGCGCTCACCTCGCTCCTGCGCGAAGCGCTCGACGCGCTTCTGCCGCGCGATCTTCCGGCGTGGATCGACCGCGCGCGTGCGCAGCGCGTGGTGTGGCGGCGCGACGCGGTGCCGATGGAGCAGCGCAAGCCGCAGCTGCTCACCGCGCTGAATGCCATTTACCACCCGGCCGACGAACGCGCAGCGAAGGTGCCGTGGCTGCACGCTCCGGAGGATTCCTGGTTATGACCCGTGGACACGTCTCGCTCGTCGGCGCCGGCCCCGGCGATCCCGGACTCCTGACGCGAACGGCGATCGCGCGGCTGCGCTGTGCCGACCTGGTGCTGTACGACGCGCTGGTCGGCGATCGCATCCTGCGCTACGCGCGTCGCGCGCAGCGATTCTTCGTCGGCAAGCGCGCCGGCCGCCACGCGATGACGCAGCCGGCAATTCATGCGCTGATGATTCGTGCCGCGCGCCGCGGCAAGCGGGTGGTGCGGCTGAAGGGCGGTGATCCGTTCGTGTTCGGGCGCGGCGGGGAGGAGGCCTTGGCGCTGCAGCGCGCCGGCGTCGCCTACGACGTGGTGCCGGGCGTGACGAGCGCGATTGCGGCGCCGGGCGCGGCTGGCATCCCGGTGACGCACCGCGGCATCGCATCAGCGTTCCTCGTCGTTTCGGCACACGAGGAGTCGGCGTTCGCGGCGGCCATCGGCGCGTTGCAGCCGAACGGCATCACCGTCGTCGTCCTCATGGGGCTGGCGCGGTCGGCGGTGATTGCCTGCCGGCTGATCGACAACGGCTGGTCGCTCGGGACGCCGGCGGCGATCGTCGTCGACGCGACGAAGCCGCAGCAGCAGGTGTGGCGCGGCACGCTCGGCGAGCTTGCCGCCGACACCGTGGAGATCGATGGCGATGGCGCCGGGACGATCGTCGTTGGCGACGTCGTCGCGGTGAAACTGAACCAGGAGCGCGAGCCTTTCAGGCGAGCGGCGGACC
>Ga0068854_100002527_pt1 | contig 11320 bp, 10 predicted proteins | sample KBSCornC42_FD_66590 | JGI IMG/M metagenome (GOLD analysis project Ga0068854, IMG submission 66590) | Corn rhizosphere microbial communities from Kellogg Biological Station, Michigan, USA - KBS Corn C4-2 | ecosystem: Host-associated > Plants > Roots > Rhizosphere > Soil ... | reverse complement strand
TCACCGCCATCACTCAGGCGATGATCAACCTGCGACAGGCGGGGTTCAAACCGAAGCGCGATATCGTCGTGCTGTTTACGGGCGACGAGGAAACCAACGGAATCGGCGCGAGAAAGGGCGCGACGGAATGGCTCGATCTGCTCGGCCATCCCGAATACGGGCTCAACGCCGACGGCGGCGGCTGCGGCCTTAACGTCGACGGATCCCTTGCCGGGTGCGGCATGCAGACCGCAGAAAAGACCTTCGCCGGTTATACTTTCACGGTCCGCAACCGCGGCGGACACTCGTCCAAGCCGCGCAAGGACAATGCGATCTACAGCCTCGCCCATGCGCTCGATAAGCTCGAGGCTTATCGCTTCACGCCCAGGCTGAACGAGACGACTCGCGCCTATTTCGCCGCGAAGGCAGCGATGGAGAAAGGAGCGCTCGGCGATGCCGAGCGCCGTTGGCTGGCAAATCCGAACGACGGAAATGCAGCGGACTTCATCGAGGCAAGCGAAAGCGAAGTCGGCCTGACGCGGACGCGCTGTGTGCCGACAAGACTCTTCGGCGGGCATGCCGACAACGCGCTGCCGCAACTCGCAACCGCGATGGTCAACTGTCGCATCTTCCCGGGCGAAGATCCGAATGCGGTGAAGGCAGAGCTGGAAAAACTCGTCAATGATCCGACGGTCGTGGTCACGCGCAACGACGATTTCGTCGCATCGCTGGCGTCGCCGCTTCGTCCCGACGTGGTCTCGGCGTTCACGCGTGCGGTGCAGACGCTGCATCCCGGCATGCCGGTCTTCCCGGAAATGTCGACCGGCGCGAGTGACGCCCGGCCGTTCCGTGTCGCCGGAATCCCCGTTTACGGCACTAATGGCGCCTGGGTGCAGGTGCCGACTGACTATCGCGCGCACGGCAAGGATGAGCGGATTCCGATCCCGTCGCTGTACGACAACGTCGTGCATTGGCAGCTGATGCTTCGCGACCTCGCGGGCAAATAGGAGAGATCATGAAGCGCATCTTGGCGGCCGCACTCACCGCTGCACTTTCCACGGTGACGGTCGCAGCCGTTGACCCGAGGACCGTGCCGACGAAGCTGGAGCCCGCCTGGCAGGCGAAGACCCGCGCGCTGTTCAAGCAAGCGATCGAGATCCCCAGCGTCCACAACCGTGGCGAGACTCAGAAGGTCGCCAAGCTCCTCGCCGACCAGTTCCGCTCGGCGGGAATTCCGGACGCCGACATCCATTTCATGCCGTACGAAGCGCTCCCCGGCGACAATACAGAGGCGCTGATCGTCCGCTGGCGCAGCCCCCGCGCGACCAAGAAGCCAATGCTCATCCTCGGCCACATGGATGTCGTCGAAGCGAAACGCGGAGATTGGAAGTTCGACCCCTTCGTGTTCCGCGAGGAGGGCGGCTATTTCCTCGGTCGCGGCACATTCGACATGAAGAATGGTGACGTCGCGACGACCATGGCAGCGATCAAGCTGATGAGCGAAGGCTTCAGGCCGAACCGCGATGTGATCTTCTTCTACAGCGGCGACGAAGAGACGCGCGGCGTCGGCGCGACGCTCGGCTCGACCAAGTGGCGCAACCTTACCGATGCCGAGTTCGGCCTCAATGCGGACGGCGGATGCCCTTCGTACGACGAGAAATTCCAGCCGCTCGGCTGCCAGATTTCGATCGCCGAGAAGACGTTCCAGACCTACTTCTTCACGACTCACAATCCGGGCGGCCACAGCTCTCGCCCGCGCCCAGACAACGCCATCTACGATCTGGCCGACGCTCTGGAGAAGCTCCGCACGCACCGCTTCCAGCCTATGCTGAATCCCGCCAACCGCGGCTATTTCGAGCACCGCGCAAAGGAGGAGGGCAACAGCCCGCTTGGACAGGCGATGCGCGCCTGGCTCGCCAACCCGAACGACGGCGCAGCAGCAGATATTGTCGAAGCAAGCCCGATCGACGTGGGTCTCACGCGCACGCGCTGTGTGGCGACGATGCTGTCAGGCGGCCATGCGGACAATGCGCTCCCGCAGAGCGCAACCGCAACGGTCAATTGCCGGATCATGCCCGGCGTCGAGCCGAAGGTCGTGCAGGCCGAGCTTCAGCAGCTTGTCGGCGCCAAGGTCGAGGTGAAGCCCGATCCGAACTATATTGGCGTTCCGACGCCAGCCTCGCCACTTCGATCCGACGTGCAGGCCGCGGTGACGAACGCCGTCCACGCGGTCGTCGATCCGCGCATGGACGTCTTCCCGGTGATGGCGGCCGGAGCGAGTGACGGCTCTTTCTTCCGAGCGCAGGGAATCCCCGTTTACGACGTCGACGGCAGCTGGGGCATCTCACCGCTCGACGACCGCTCGCACGGCCTCGACGAGCGCATCCCGGTGCGCGCGATGTACGATGACGTGGTCTATTGGGAAATGATCATCAAGTCGCTGGCGGGCTAGGCGGCAGCTGTCGCCGCCTTCAGCGCCTCGTCGGCGTGGCCGGGCACTTTGACCTTGCGCCAGGCCTTTAGAACCCTTCCGTCGGCGTCGATCAGGAAGGTCGAGCGCTCCATCCCCATATATTTGCGACCATACATCGACTTCTGGACCCAGGTTCCGAACGCATCCGAGATGCGGCCGTCCTCGTCGGACACGAGCGGCACCGCGAGGCCGTATTTGCCGATGAACTTCTCATGGCTTTTCATCGGATCGCGCGAGACGCCCACGACCTTCACGCCGGCGCTTCGAAACTCCGGCGCGAGCGCAGTGAAGTCCTGCGCCTCGCGCGTGCAGCCGGACGTATCGTCCTTCGGATAGAAATACACCACGAGTGGCTGTCCGGGCGCGGCAAGGTTCAGCCTCGTTCCATCGCTTGCAGTAACGGTCATTGCGGGTGCCTTGTCGCCTTCGTTGATCATGTCACGCCTCTCGCCTGATGCTGTCCCAAAGCTCCGCGATGCTCTGCCGCGCCGCATCGTGCTCGGCAAGAAGCGCGTCCCAGTTCGACGCGCCGCATGCCTCTGCCACCAGCTGCCAGGTTTCGGGCGCCGGCTTGACCGTGCCCGGCGCGACGAGGCGCATCATGACGAGCATGCGCGACAGCAACTTTAGCGCATCGACAATATTTGCAGGTACCAAAGACTCAGCCCAAAGCTCTTCCAGCGCATCTTCGAGGCGCGTCTTCAGGCCCACATGCTTGGTCAGCTGGAGCACGTGCACCGAAAATTCCAGATCGACCAGCCCGCCTCGGCCCAGCTTCACGTCCAAGGCTCCGCGTGACGGCTTGTGACGCTCCATTTCGGCTCGCATCTTTGTGGCATCGGATGTGACCTTGGCGAAATCGCGCGGCAGCCGCAGGATCGAGTCGATCATCGCAGTGACTTGATCGCGAATCTCGAGCGAACCGAATACGGGCCGGGCGCGGCACAGCGCCATATGTTCCCACGTCCAGGCCTCGTGCCGCTGGTACTGCTCAAAGGCGTCGAGGGAGACTACGAGCATCCCCTTTGAGCCGCCCGGCCGAAGCCTCGTGTCTACGTCATAAAGCGGGCCGGCCGCGGTCGGCACACTGAGCGCCGCGGTAACGCGGCTGGCGAGGCGGTTGAAATAATCGTTCGGCCCCAGCGGCTTTCGGCCGTTAGAGGTGCCGCCCTGCTCCGCCGTGTGCAAGTAGATGATGTCGAGGTCGGACGCATGGGTCAGCGAGTGGCCGCCGAACCGGCCGAGGCCGAGCGCCATCAACTCGCTTTGCGGAAAGCGGCCGTGAGACTTCTCGAATTCGCGGCTCGCGGCGTCGCCCAACGCCACGAGGGCTCCCTCGGCGACGCGTGCATAACCTTCGGTCACTTCCAGCGGGTCGCGGCGACGATCGATCAGCTGCACCCCCAGCGCGAAACGCCGTTCGTTGACGAGCCGGCGCACCCGGTCGAGGCCAATGTCGTAGGGATGGCCCTGCATCGTCCTGGTCAGCAGCTCGGCGAATTCCTGTGCCGATGGCGGCATCGCGAAGCTGGACGAATCGAACAGTCCCTCGAACAGCTCAGGGCGTCTGCCGAGCTGGTCAGCCAATGCGGGCGCATGCGCGAGCACTTTGGCAAGCAGCCGCGCCAGCGGCGGACGTGCTTCAAGCAGCCGGAACAGGTTCACGCCGCTGGACAGCCGCTCGACGATGTCGCTGAGGCGGTTCAGCGCGTGATCGGGGTCGGCGCCACAGGCGATGGCTTGTAGAAGTCCTGGAAGCATCGCCTCGAACGCCTGCTGCGCCGCGGGCGATCGCAGCGACCGCGCCTTGCCCGACCGCCAATGGGCGACATGCCGCGCCGCCAGCTCGACCTCCGTGAAGCCGAGCTGCGCCAGCTCGCGTCGCAGGATCTTGGAATCATTGGACAGCCGACGGCGCTCGTCGGGCGACAGGCTGTCGAAGATCTGTCCAGCGCCCTCGACTGCGGGCTCGAGTAGCTCGATCAGGCTTGCGCCGTCTCTCAGACCGTGCAGCCGCGCGACATTGTCGAGCGCCGCGGCCTGAGCTGGAATCAGGTGCGTCTGCGCGTCATCCACCATCTGGACGCGATGCTCGATCGTGCGCAGCAGCCGATACGAGTCCGCCAACACCTTTCCGCTCTCCTCATCGAGGCGGCCGGCGGCAAGCAGAGCCTTGATTGCATCGAGCGTCGCGGGTGCGCGCACCGATGGGTCGCGCCCGCCGTGGATCATCTGCTGGATCTGGACGAAGAACTCGATTTCCCGGATTCCGCCGCGCCCGCGCTTCAAGTCGTAACCCGGCCCGATGTGCGCGCCTTGCGCAAAATGATCGCGAATCCTGGACGAGATCTGCCGCACTTCCTCGATCACTCCAAAGTCGAGCGAGCGCCGCCAGATGAAGGGCTGGATGGCGTCGAGAAAGCGCTGCCCGAGACGAATATCGCCTGCCGCTGCGCGGGCGCGGATGAATGCCGCCCGCTCCCACGGCAACGCGCTCGATTCGTAATGAGAGATCGCGGCATTCACCGGAAGCACGATCGGCGTGACCTCGGGCGAAGGTCGAAGGCGAAGATCGACGCGCTGGACGTAGCCATCCTCGGTCCGCTTCTGCAGGATTTCGATCACGCGCCGGCCGATGCGTACCGCAGCCTCCGCCGGATCATCGCGGCTGCGCCTCGGCAAGGTCTCAGGATCGCACAGAAAAATGAGATCGACGTCGGAGGAATAGTTGAGCTCGTGACTGCCGAGCTTGCCCATGGCAATGATCGCGAAGCCGTTCGGTTCGGCGCCAGGAACGCGCTCGGCGACGGCCGCATGGAGAGCTTCGTCGATCGCCCGATCGGCAAAATCCGAAAGGAAGCCAGTAACCTTCTCGAGCGAGAGCTCCGAGGCAAGGTCGCCGAGCGCGACGCTCAGGGCGAGACCGAGGCGTTGCCCTCGCAACCGCGATTCGACACCGTCGCGTGCAGTCGCGGCCGCGAGCTCAACCGCAGCTTCGCTCCCTGAGTCGAGGAACGCGTTCGTCAGTTCCGGCAAAGCGGCAATCGCATCGCGCAGGAAGGGCGAATGGTCGCGTGCGCGGAGCAGCGCATCGTTCCTTGCGCTCGCTGCCGATGGTCGACTCATGCCGTCGTGATCGTTTCGTTTGTCATTCGCAGGAAACTTCGCGGGCCATTTAGTCGTTTGCAATGGCGATGAAGCTGGAGCGAGAATCCATCTTGGCGTCGGATTTGAACAGCATGGACCGCCGGATCATCCGCGTGGACATGCCTCCGACGCACGCGGGAATCACTGCTGCCCTTCGCCGCGCCTTCGAGGCTGCGGCGTCCGAGCCGAGCGACCGCGATTTCGATGAGCTGCTGCGCAGGTTGAACTAGCCGCGATTATCCTTGGCGCTATTCGTGATCGCGGCTGAGCTCGTCGACCTCGCCCATGATCGTCTGAAGCGCCGACTTGTCCGGATCGGTTCGGTGCTGGCGCCGTGACGGCAGCTTGCCGCTCGACAGCAATTGCTCGAGGGCGACACGCCCGCGCGCGACGCGGCTCTTGATCGTGCCCACCGCGCAGCCGCAGATCTCGGCCGCCTCCTCATAGGCAAAGCCGCCCGCCCCCACGAGAATGAGCGCCTCGCGCTGCGGCTGCGGCAGGTGCATCAGAGCGCGCTGCATGTCGCCGAGCTCGATGTGCCGATCCTGACTCGCAGGAGCTGCCAATATCTTGGACGCGGTAATGTCGTCCCATTCGCCCTTGAAGCGCGCCCGGCGCATCTGGCTGAGGAATAAGTTCCGCAAGATGATGAAGGTCCACGCGCGCATGTTCGTGCCCGCCTGGAAACGCTTGCGGGCGGCCCACGCCTTGAGCAGCGTCTCCTGGACCAGATCGTCGGCAAGATCGCGGCTGCCCGACAGCGAACGGCCAAACGCACGAAGGTGCGGGATCACCGCGGCGAGCTGCTCCTTGAACTCCGGATCGGACAGCGGAACCAATTCCGCCGGAGCGGTCGGTCGGTCCTCTTCGCGAGCTTTCGTCAAACTAGACCCCACCCGTTAGACAGGCGCAGCCGTGGCCGCGCGAGCGTGACAAGAACATGAACGGCGATTTGTGACAGAAGCTAGGTGCTCAGGCCCGTCCGACCAAGACGATGATCACAAAAAGAATGATCACCAGTGTCGTCCCGATGATGAGCACGTATCGAGTCATCCCCGGAGTCGAACCCTCGCGCGCCTCGGTTGTCGTCTCAACAATCGGGCGATCGGAGCGCGGGTCGGCCATTATTAAGCTTTCGTCACGAAATCATTGTTCGTCCGGCCAACGCGCCGGGTGGAACCGTGTTCCGCAATTTGGAAAGCTTAGGCCGCGGGAACCGTTGCAGCGTCAAAAAACAGCGCTTGTGCAATCGCGGCCTTCACCGTCGAGCGCTGGAACGGTTTGGTGATGAGGAATGTCGGCTCCGGCCGGGTGCCGGTGAGCAGCCGTTCCGGGAATGCTGTGATGAAAATCACGGGCACCGAAAATTCCGCAAGGATGTCCTTCACCGCGTCGATCCCGCTGGAATCGTCGGCAAGCTGGATGTCGGCGAGAACCAGTCCCGGGGGATTGGCGCGAGCCTGAGCGACCGCCTCGTCGCGCGTGACCGCGACGCCGGTCACATTGTGGCCAAGGTCGCGGACGATCGTCTCGATATCCATCGCGATGATCGGCTCGTCTTCGATGATCAGGACATCGGCGAGCGTCTGCCGTTCGATTTCCTCGAGCGCCTCGGCGACAAGCGAATCGACGTCCGCGGCCGATGCGCCGATCAGATACGCCGTGTCCTCCGAAGAGAAACCTTCGAGCGAGGTAAGCAGCAGCGCCTGGCGAGACAGCGGTGTGATTCGCGACAACCGAGCGTGAGCAATGCCTTCGGCGCCAGTCGGACTTTGCGACGGTTCCTCGCCTTCCTCCACGTTGGCCGTCGACCAGATCGCATGGAAGGTCTTGTAGAGTCCAAGCCGCGGATCGACGTCGCGTGGAAATTCGTCGGGCTTGGCGACGATCGCTTCGAGCGTTGCCCTGACGAACGCGTCGCCATGCGTCTGACTGCCGGTCAGGGCGCGCGCATAGCGGCGAAGAAATGGCAGGTGTGGTGCAAGTTCCTGGCCAAGGGACATAGTCTTCAAATCTCCCTCGAATTCTCGTTTGCGGCGTCTTTGGCCGGGCGCCGTTGTTCATGCAACCCTGGATGGCCCGTCTGTTGCGTTGCCGCACCGCCCCCCAGAGAAGTGGTTCGGGAGTGGAACAAAGGATGCGCCATTTGGTTTCCGCCGAAGGGCCGGGGGTTGCTGCAACGCCGGATCATGCCGCGCAGCTGCCGGCCCTAATGCGTACCGGGTCGGTGCACTTCCCAAGCAGCCGGTTGCGCCTTTTTTTGAGATGGTTATGAGCGCGCAGGACCCGCGCCAGGGGGGACTAGGAGTTGAGTGCCAAAAAGCGAAGCGAGACGGAGGGAGCCGGAAATTCCGCCCGCTCGAAGAAGTCCCCACCGTCCGCCCATGGCGGACGGCGACAGCGGTCAGGTGACCTCGGCCGCGCATTGCGCTCGGTTTACGACGATACGCTGCGCGAATCTGTCCCCGACGATCTCGTCAAGCTCCTGGGCAAGCTCCAGTAGCGGGACACTGACGGCGGGTTCGTGACCCTCGCCGAGCGATTTGCGCGGCTCCCGACCGGAGCCAAGCTCCTCCTCATTCTCACCGCGGCACTGTTGCCGATCGGCATTGCGCTCGCATGGATCGGCGAGAACGGCATCCGCCAGGCCAATTCCGCACTCGAGGGGCGCAGCGGAGATCAAGCACACAGTGCAGCTCAGCAAGTCGAAAGCCTGATCGCCAGGAATGCGCTCGCGATGCGAGTCGCCGCCGCCGCCGCGCTCCAGGAAAACGGAAGAGATCCCTGTGCCGGCGTTGCACAGGCTCTCGCGACGACTCCCGCGATCAATCGGCGATTCAGCCTGCGTTCCGAGACCGGCGACCTCATCTGCACTTACGGCGGCTTTCCGCCCAGAGAGGGCAAGCCGCTCGTCGCACCCGGCGACATCCGTGTCTGGGTCGATCCCGATGGCACCGAAATCGATCTGCGGGTTGGGGTCGTGGGCGGAATGGCGACGTCCAGTGTGCCTCGCGAAGAAATCAGAAACGCTGCGCTGGCCCTGCGCGGCAAGGTTCAATCAGTGTCGCTGCGAGACGGAGCGACAATCGTGCAAATCCTCGGTCCTGACTCCGCTGATCTGCCCGGCCTGACGTACAGCGATTGGCCGATCAGCAACGGCGCTCTCATCACGCGAGTAGGGGTGCCGCGCCAGCACATCACGACCCTCGATCGCTTGGTGCTGTTGCTGCCGCTGCTGATGTGGATCGCAGCGGCGATCATTACGTGGTCGCTCGTCGGCCGACTGCTCATTCGCCCCCTCAAGAGACTCGAACGATCGGTGCTCGCTTACCGTCCCGGAGAAGCACCGCTCGTATTGCCGCGGAAGCTCGGCCCGAGCGAAGAAATCCAGGAGTTGCGCGATGCGTTTGCGCGGGCCATCGCGAGGTCCGAGGAATCGGAGCGCGAGACGGTCGGGGCGCTCGAGGGGCAACGGCGGCTGGTCCGCGAAGTCCACCACCGCGTGAAGAACAACTTGCAGGTGGTCGCCTCCCTTCTGAACATCCATGGACGAAGTGCCGACACAGCCGATGCCCGCGCTGCCTATGCCGGCATCAGCCGCCGAGTCGGAGCGCTGTCGATCGTCCACCGCAATCATTTCGCGGAGATGGAGGAGAATCGCGGGATCGCGCTGAGGCCGCTCGTCAGCGAACTTGCCGCCGAGCTCCGGGCAAGCGCACCCGAGGCAGCGCGCGGCCTCAGGATCGATCTCGAGCTCGACAGCGTAAACACGACCCAGGACGTTGCCGTTGCCGCGGCCTTCCTGGTCACCGAGATCATCGAATATGCGATGCTTCATGCTCCCCAGGAGCCCGTGGAGCTGTCGCTTCGGCGCACGAGCGAGCTGACGGCGCGCCTCGGCCTCAGCAGCCCCGTTCTGGTTCCCGGCAAGGAGGAAGATTCCGAGAAGACGCAGTTCGAGCGCATCGTCACCGGGCTTGCCAAGCAACTCCGTTCTACGCTCGAGCGCAAAGTTGGCCGGTACAGCGTAGATTTGCCCGTTTTTCCGCCGTTTTAGAACGATGATTGGTCGTTACGGCACCAGCGAAAAAAGTTGAATCGCGCCGGAACCCATCTCGAACAAGGCGCGTTGTGCCCTTCGGATAGTGACCTTTTGCCCCCCCGCTCTCGCTATCCGCTTAAATGGGCCCGGAACCGCCAACCCTCCCCCCCCCCGGTGGCGCTTCCGGGCCCTCTTCTGTCCGTGGTCCAGAAACAACTGCGCTCGCAACAGAGCCTGAGCGGGCGGCTTTCCGAGCCGCTCGCCAGTGCGTGATGCGGATCGCGAGGATCGCGAATTCATACAGGCCGTAGAGGGGGATGAGCAAAAGCATCATCGAGACGACATCCGGCGGCGTCAGCACTGCGGCGACCGCGGCCGAGGCGACGATCGCGTAGCGGCGCGACTTCGCCAGCTGCTCGCGAGTGACAATTCCAGCGCGCTCCAGGATCATCAGCAGGATCGGCAGGAGGAAGGCGGCGCCGAAACCGAAGATGAAGCGCGTGCAGAAGTTGAGGTAATTGCCGACTCCCGGAAGCGCCTCCTGCTGGATTCCGCCGATATTACCTTGGTAGCTGAGCAGGAAATGAAGCGCCCAGGGCATCGCCGCGAAATAAGCGAAGCACGCCCCGGCGGCGAAGAAGAAGGGCGTCATGACGAGGAACGGCAGGAACGCATTCTTCTCCTTCGCATACAGCCCGGGGGCGACGAACCTCCACAGCTGCGTCGCGATGACGGGGAAGCTCAGCATGATCGCTGCGAACAGCGACACCTTCACTTGTGTGAAGAAGGCTTCGAACACGTCAGTGTAGATGAGCTTGCCCTGCCCGGCCTTGAGCAGCGGCTGCACCAGAACCGCGAAAATGTTCTGGGCAAAATAAAAGCAGATGAAAAAGGTGAGGACGAGCGTCGCCAGGCACCACAGGAGCCTGCGCCTGAGCTCGATCAGATGATCGAGCAGCGGCTGCTTGGTGTCGTCGATGTCCTTCACGGCAGCGGCCGCTTCTCGGGTGGGAGCTCGTCTCCAGGCTGCGTTTCATCGAATGGCAAGGACGGCTCCGCCACCTCGGCTACCGGAGGCATTTCATCGGGCTGACCGGGCTCCGGATAATGCGTATTCGCGGGATGAAGGCCCATGATGCGTTCATTTTCTTCCCGCCAGCGTTTCTCCATTTCCTCGAGCTCGGCTTCGCGGACCATGTTCTCGATGCCGGCGGTGAAGTGCCGCGCCATTCCGCGTATGCGTCCGACCCAATAGCCGACGGTGCGCATCACCTTCGGCAGGTCCTTGGGACCGATGAAGATCAGTGCGAGGATCGCGACGACCGCGAGCTCGGAAGAATCAACGCCGAACATGGCGCTCTTTCAGTTGGACTAGCGTGCTTCGTCGTCTGGCGGCGGCGCCGCGACGGGATCGGCCGGGCGCGGAGTCACGTCGATCGGCTCGCGCCGTCCTTCGTCGCGCGGGAGCTGGCGCGGCGGTTCGTTGCGGCGCTGCTCGTCATAGCGGCGCGTCTTTTCGTCATCCTCGTCGGCCATGCCCTGCTTGAAGCTTTTGATGCCTTTGGCGACGTCGCCCATCATCGAGCTGAAGCGGTTCCCGCCAAACAAGAGCAGCAGGATGATCGCGAGGATCAGGATATGCCAAATGCTAAGACCGCCCATCACGGAAACTCCTTTGG
>Ga0068854_100002521_pt1 | contig 11341 bp, 13 predicted proteins | sample KBSCornC42_FD_66590 | JGI IMG/M metagenome (GOLD analysis project Ga0068854, IMG submission 66590) | Corn rhizosphere microbial communities from Kellogg Biological Station, Michigan, USA - KBS Corn C4-2 | ecosystem: Host-associated > Plants > Roots > Rhizosphere > Soil ... | reverse complement strand
TACGGCGTGCCGCAACGCGCCGAGTTCCATCCGGAAATCGACAGCGGCATCCACACCGAGATGGTCGTCGACATGGCCGCGCGGCTCGCTCCGGGCGACGCGCTGATCGGTTACAGCGCGCTCGTGCACGATCTCGGCAAGGCGTTGACGCCTAAGGACATGCTACCCAAACATATCGGCCACGAGCATCGCGGCCTCGCGCCGGTGGAAGCCGTAAGCACGCGCTACAAGGTTCCCGCCGAATACGCCGCGCTCGCGCAGCTCGTTTGCAAGCTGCACCTGCTCGCCCACACCGCGCTCGAACTCAAGCCCGCAACCGTGCTTGGCCTGTTCGAGCAGCTCGACGCATTCCGTCGCCCCGAGCGTATCGAATCATTCTTGATCGCCTGCGAAGCCGACAAGCGCGGGCGCCTGGGTCAGAGCGAATCCGCCTATCCACAAGCCGACTATCTGCGCCGCGCGTTTGCCGCGGCGAGCGCAATCAGCGCCAGGGAATTCGTCGACCGCGGCGTGCACGGCCCGGCGATCGGCGAAGCGATGCGCAAGGCGCGTATCGATGCGATCGCGGCGCTTTAAGGAACCTTGCACAAGCGTCGCGAGCGAAGACAGTTCGCGTGCCGCCGGAGCGCAGGAACCGCAGTGTACATAGAAGTACATGAGGATTCCGAGCACCGCCGGCGCGCGAAATGTCGAGCGCAGCAGCCTGTGCACAGGTTCCTTAACGCCGCAGCACCATCACGCGAAACTTCTCGCCCATCTCACCAGGCAGGGTCAGGCGCTTGACCTGCTGCGCCAGCGCATAGCGCGCGACTTCGTCGGTCGCTTCGGCGTAACCCTGCGCGAACACTTCATCGATGCCGTTCGCAATCAGGAACTGCGCCTGCGTCGCGTGCTCGGCCACGCGCAATCCGGCCGCCGTGCCCGCGCGCGCGAGCGCATCGAAATCGACCCAGGCGGTGATGTCCTGCAGGCCCGGCAGGATCAATGGATCGTCGTGCACGCGATGGCGGTAGTGGCAACGCAAGGTGCCGGCGCGACGTGCGGGAGCGTAGTACTCGCCGTGCGCGTAGCCATAGTCGATGAACCAGGCGCTGCCGTGCTCGAGGGTGCGCGTCACTTCGCCCAGCCACGGATCGAGCAGCGGACAGATTTCGGAGAGATACGGTCGCGGCAGGTGCGCCAGGCTCTCGCCGAGTGCGCTTTCGACCGCGGCCTGCAACTTGGCATCGGCAGGGATCTCGCTCCAGACGAGACGTTCTTGCGCATCGATACCGACGGTTCGCGCGAACAGTCCCGCGTCGCGCAACGCGAATGCGCGCACCGGCAACGCGTCGATCACTTCGTTGGCGACGAGCGCGCCACGCCACGGCGTCGCAGGCGGCGCGTCGAGCCATTCGATGCGAGCGAGCAGATGCGCGCAACGCGCACTCAAGATCTCGCGCTGGCGTGCGCGCAGGTCGGCGCTGCGTTCGAGTAGACGGTAGCGCGCCGGCAACGCACCGAGGCGCTCGAGTTCGAGTAGCAATTCCACAGCAAGGGTGCCGCTGCCGGGGCCGAGCTCGAAGATGTCGCCGCCGTCGGCGAGTTCGGGCGCCAGCGCGCGCGCCAGGCAACGCGCGAACACGAAACCGAGTTCCGGCGCGGTGACGAAATCGCCCGCGGCGCCGAACTTGGTCGTGCCGGCGCTGTAATAGCCAAGTCCCGGCGCATACAGCGCGAGTTCCATGTAGCGCGCGAAGTCGAGGGCGCCGCCTGCCTTCGCGATTTCCGCGCGGATCAGCGCCGCGAGCTGTTCACTGTGTGCGCGCTCTTCGGCGGAGGGTTCGGGTAATTCGACGCGCATGCGTGCGTTGTGGAAGAATCGGAAACGGCGCGCAGCATAGCGCGCGCGGTGAGGATGAGCGAATGGAAACGAACGCGGGTACGCGCAAAGTCGTGCTGATCACCGGCGCCGCCAAACGCGTCGGCGCCACGATCGCGCGCACGCTGCACGCGGCCGGCTGCGATCTCGCCCTGCACTATCGCCGCTCGCGCGGCGAGATGGACGCGCTGATCGGCGAACTCGAAGCGCAGCGCACGCACAGCACGCTCGCCGTGGCGGCGGAACTGGCCGACATCGAACACCTGCCAAGGCTCATCGACGCCTGCATCGCGCGCTACGGTCGCCTCGACGGCCTCGTCAACAACGCCTCGGCGTTCTATCCGACGCCGATCGGCACAGTCACCGCGCAGCAATGGAACGAGCTGTTCGCGAGCAATGCGCAAGCGCCGCTTTTCCTCGCCCAGGCAGCCGCGCCGCATCTGAAGAAAACGCATGGCAGCATCGTCAGCATCGCCGACATCTATGCGCAACACCCGCTCGCGCGCCACCCGGTTTATTCCATGGCCAAAGCCGCGCTCGTGGCGATGACGCGATCACTCGCGCGCGAACTCGCGCCCGAGGTGCGCGTGAATGCGGTTGCGCCGGGTGCGATCCTCTGGCCCGAATCGGGCAAGGCTTACACCGACCAAGCCGACTTGATCGCGCGCACACCGTTGGCGCGTACGGGCACGCCCGAGGATGTTGCCGCCGCCGTGCTGTTCCTGCTGCGCGACGCGAAGTTCACGACGGGACAGATACTGAACGTCGACGGCGGTCGCGAACTGGTCATTTAGCCGCGTTGTCCTACTTCGGCTGGAATGCATCCGCGATCAGTACGCGATCGAACCCAGGGCTGCTCGCGCCCTCCTCTGCGTAGCGATAGATCGCGGCGGCGTAAATGCCTTGCAGCGCGGTCTGGACGAGTGCGAGCAGGATGACCGTGAGCACGAGCAATGCGATCACGACACCGATGGCCACGGCCGAATGCGAGCCGATCGCCGGGATGACGAGGAAGACGCCGAGCAGGATCGCGACGACGCTCAACAGACCGAATACGACGCCGATGCCCGCGTTGCCGATCAGGTTTTCGCCCCAGGTGCGCTTGAGCAACTCGACGCTGCGCTTGATCGCGTCGACCGGGCCGACTTCACTGTTGACCAGAATCGGCACGACGAGAAATGTCGCCAGCGACCAGGCCAGACCGATCAGGCCAACGACCCAGCGGCCGAGAAAACCGGCGCGTTCCTGCAGCGAGCGCAGCACCATGCCGACCGTGGCCGAAATCGCGGCATAGCCGAGGATCGCCGGCAGACGCGCCTTGGCCGCGTTGAATCCGTCAGCCAGTGTCGGCTCGCCGCCGCGCAGGCGGATCAGCGCCGCGGCCACCAATGCCGAGTTGAAAAAGATGATGATGAAGTACTGGACGAGGTAGAACGCGAACAGCAGGACGATGCGCCCCGGCGTGAAATGTCCGCTCATCTGGCGCGTGAAGACGCCGGCGAACGCGGCCGGCACGAGGAAACTCGCCGCGACGATCACGGTACACAATGCCGAGAGCGCGGGGTAGACGAGCAACTTCCTGTCTTCCTGCAGCACGGCGGCGCTGGCTTTTACCAAAGTCCAACTGCGCGAAATCTTTTCGAACATTGCGCGACTCCCCGGTTTGGTCGACGCGGATTATCCAACATCGCCTGCGGCATGGGTAAGCGCTGGAAGTCACACTTAGCGGCTACAGCTCGACTTGCCGCATCGATTCGTCGGCGACCGGCCCGTGCTCGGCCCACAGTTGCGCCATGGTCTTGCGCGAGAGCGGATGCGCTGCCTGCGGTGCGATATCTGCCAGCGGCTTGAGTACGAAAGCGTGCTTGAGTTCGGGCCGCGGCAATTCGAGGTGGCCTTCGCCGGTCATCACCAGATCGTCGTAGAGCACGATGTCGATATCGAGCGTACGGCTGGAGAAGCGCGGCACGTCACGGCGGCGGCCGTGGCGATCTTCGAGTGCATGCAGCCAGTCGTTCAGCGCTTGTGGCGAAAGATCGGTGTCGATCGCGACCGCGAGATTGAGAAAATCGGGCCCGTCGAAACCGACCGCCTTGCAGCGATAGACCGGCGAGACGACGATCGCGCCGAACTTAGCCCGCAACTCGGCGAGCGCCGCGCGCAGATGTTTTTCCGGTTCGAGGTTCGAGCCGAGGCTCAAATAAGCGCGGCTCATGCAGCGGACTTGGTCCCGCGTTCGATCACGACGCCGACCGATTTCGAGCCACGCACCGCGCCGGGCTTGGCCAGCTTCAGGCGCAGCCACGGTACCTTGAATTCGCTCAACACGATGTCTGCGCAGCGCTCTGCCAAGGTTTCCACGAGCTCGAAGTGCGAGCCTTCGACGAACGCGATCAGGCGCTTGGACACGGCCTTGTAGTCGAGCGTGTCCTCGATGCGATCGCTCGCTGCCGGCTTGCGATTGTCGAAGGCCATTTCCAGGTCGAGCGCGACGACCTGGCGGATCTTGCGCTCCCAGTCGTAGATGCCGATGACGGTTTCGATACGCAGGTCTTCGATGAAAACTGTATCCGACATACTTGGTGTAGTCACGCCGGCGCAGCCGGCATTCAATTTATCCTTGGCCTTGGATTCTATACCGCCTCGAGACTTTCCAGGTCCCAACGCGGCGCCACTTTGATCGCCGCGTCTTCGTGCAGTCCCGCCTGCAAACGCAACGCGCCGGCGAGCGCGATCATCGCGCCGTTGTCGGTGCAGAACTCGGGGCGCGGAAAATAGACGCGGAAGCCTTCACCTTCGGCCGCTTCGGCCAGCTGCGCGCGCAGACGCTTGTTCGCACCGACGCCGCCGGCAATGACGAGCCGGCGTGCGCCGGTCTGCGCCAGCGCTCGACGACACTTGATCGCGAGCGTGTCGACGATCGCTTCCTCGAAGCCGCGCGCGATATCGGCCTTCACGCCGGGTTCGCCCGCGTTCGCCTGATAGGCAAGCAGCACCTGGGTCTTCAGCCCGGAGAAGCTGAAATCGAGCCCGGGCCGGTCGGTCATCGGCCGCGAGAATTTGAATCTTCCCGCCGCACCCGACTCAGCCAGCTTGGCCAGGGCAGGGCCGCCCGGATATGGCAGGCCCATCAATTTGGCAGTCTTGTCGAAAGCCTCGCCGGCGGCATCGTCGAGCGTGTCGCCGAGCAGGCGGTAGCGGCCGATTCCGCCTACTTCGATCAGCATCGAATGGCCACCGGAGACCAGCAGGGCCACGTACGGCGGCTGCGGCGGATCGGCTTCGAGCATCGGCGCGAGCAGGTGCCCTTCCATGTGGTGCACGCCGATCGCCGGAACGTCGAGCGCCCAGGCCAGCGCGCGCGCGCAGGCGGCGCCGACCAGCAGCGCGCCGACCAGACCGGGGCCGGCCGTGTAGGCGACGCCGCCGAGGTCGCGCGTGGTCATGCCGGCACTGCGCAGGGTTTCGCGGATCAGCGGCAGCAGCTTGCGCACGTGGTCGCGGCTGGCCAACTCGGGCACGACGCCGCCGTAGTCAGCATGCATCTTGATCTGGCTGTAGAGCGTATGCGCGAGGAGGCCCCCCGCCACGTCGTACACAGCCACGCCGGTTTCGTCGCACGAGGTTTCGACGCCGAGCACTGGACCGGCCCGCGCGGTTTCGGGGTGGGGAGTATTTGCAATCGAATGGGTCATGGCGCTAGAATACACGGCTCACCGCCCGGAGTCGGGCAACCGTTACTGTTTTTTGGAGTTTGCATGCCTTCCGTCAAAGTTCGCGAAAACGAGCCTTTCGAGTTCGCCCTGCGTCGTTTCAAGCGCACCTGCGAAAAGGCCGGCGTCCTCGCCGAGACCCGCAAGCGCGAGTTCTACGAGAAGCCGACCCAGGAGCGCAAGCGCAAGGCCGCCGCGGCCGTCAAGCGTCACCTGCGCCGCGTGTCGCGCGACGTGACCAAGCGCCGTCGTCTGTACTGATCTGACGACACCGCAAGCGTCTTTCAAGGCGGCCGGTCGCGCAAGCGTACCGGCCGTTTGTTTTATTTGTGCGTTCATCCGTGAACGCAAAGATCACGCAGCGGCCGTCCCTTGCCGCACTTCTCCGAGAAAAGAAGTATGAGCCTCAAGCAACAGCTGACCGAAGACATGAAGACCGCGATGAAGTCGGGCGACCGCACGCGCCTGGAAGTCATCCGTCTGATCAACGCCGCGATCAAGCAGCGCGAAGTCGACGAGCGCATCATGCTCGACGACGCAGCCGTGCTCGGCGTGCTCGAGAAGATGCTCAAGCAGCGCCGCGATTCGATCACCCAGTTCGAAGCGGCTGCGCGCCACGATCTCGCCGACAAGGAAAAGTTCGAGGTCGGCGTGATCCAACACTATCTGCCGGCGCAGCTCAGCGCTGCGGAAGTCGACGCGGCCATCGCCACCGCGATCACCGAAGCGGGCGCCACCAGCGCCAAGGACATGGGCAAGGTCATGGGCCTGGTCAAGCCCAAGGTCGCGGGCCGCACCGACATGGGCAAGTTGTCGGAGCTGGTCAAGGCCAAACTGGCGGCGCTCGGCTGAGCTCAGCCGGTCAGGCGAAACTGCCGGCGCAGTTCGAACTCACCCTGCGCCGTGAAAAGCACCGCGCGCGACCGCCGCACGCGGCGCGCCCAGCCAAGGACAAAGAACCGATCCAATAACGCCGCGCCAAGCGATCCGGCGAGGTGATGCCGGCGCGCGCTCCAGTCCAGGCAGGTGCGGCACAGCGGGCGCTTCTGCGCCGACAGCGCGTCTATGTCGATGCCGAAGTCGCGGAAGAAACGGAGGCCTCGCGCATTGAGTTGCAAGCCGTGTTGCGGCTCGACGAAGCAACGCGGCGCAACCTGTTCGAACAACTCCACGGCGAGATCGCCAGCCAGATGGTCGTAGCAGACTCGCGCCCGGCGCAATGCCGGATCGCGCGGACCGAAACGCGGCGGCGACGGTGCGGCCAATCGCGTCGAAACATCGAACAGACTCTCCAGAAGCTGAGCCACCATGCGGTCGGCGAGCCGGAAGTAGCGGTGGCGCCCCTGAGCCTCGACGCTGAGCAACTGCGCGTCGCACAGCCGGCGCAGATGCGAACTCGCGGTCTGCTTGGTCACGCCGCCGGCATTCGCCAGCTCCGTCGCGGTGAGAGCCTGGCCACCCATCAGGGCCATGAGCAATTTCGCGCGCGCCGGTTCGCCTATCAGCGCGGCAATGGCGGCAATGTCGGGTTCTTGGCTCACGCCACGATGCTGCCACAAGACACGCCGTCATGGTTCGATGCGAATCGAACCCTTTCCGGTTCGGCAACGTTATGTTGAATCCAACCTCAGCATAAGGAAGCCGGCATGAGCATCACCTGTTTCATCCGCTACCAGATCGATCCATTCCAGCGCGCGGCGTTCGCCGAATATGCCGAGAAATGGTCCACGATCATCCCGCGTTGCGGAGGAGATCTGGTCGGCTACTTCACGCCATGCGAAGGCACCAACGATATCGGCTGGGGGTTGATCTCGTGTGAAAGTCTTGCCGCTTACGAGGCGTATCGCGCACGCCTGCGCGCCGATGCGGACGCGCGCGGGAACTTCTTGTTTTCAAGCGAACGCCGCTTCATCGTGCGCGAGGAGCGCACGTTCCTCGAGAACATCGACGCCACCCTGCACAGACCGGCGGCAAAGGTTATGCGGAAATAGCCGGGCGCGGGTATGGGTCACTTTCCAGGGAGCGCGAAAATTCTGATGCTGCCGGGCTGGGGCGACTCGGGACCGATGCATTGGCAAAGCCGGTGGGAAGCGGAAAACCCCTCGTTCCTGCGCGTCGCGCAAGACGACTGGACGCGTCCGGTCTGCAAGGATTGGCGGGCGCGCCTCGAAGATGCGGTCGCGCAAATCGGACCCGAGACCGTGCTGGTCGCGCACAGCCTGGGCTGCCTGCTCGTTGCACACTGGGCGGCAAGCACGCACCAGCGCATCAAGGCGGCATTGCTGGTCGCGGTGCCCGATCCCGCGGGTCCGGAATTTCCTTTGGCAGCGATCAGCTTTGCGCGTCCGCCGATGCAACCGCTGCCGTTCAGAAGCCTCATTGTCGCCAGCAGCGACGATCCGTACGCCGACCTCGGCTATGCGCGTGATTGCGCGACCGCCTGGGGCAGCGAGCTGGTCGCTATCGGCGCGGCCGGGCATATCAATGCTCTGAGCGGCCTCGGCCGCTGGAGCAAAGGCTTCGAGTTGCTGCGGCATCTGTGCAAATAACCTTGGCGGACATCCGTACACGCTAAAATGGCGGTCCATGTCCGGCCGCATCCCCGCCCAATTCATCGACGAACTGCTCGCACGCATCGACATCGTCGAAGTGATCGAGCAGCGCGTGCCGCTGCGCAAGGCCGGGCGCGACTGGAGCGCGCGCTGCCCGTTCCACGACGAGCGCTCGCCGTCGTTCACGGTCAGCCCGGCCAAGCAGTTCTATCACTGCTTCGGCTGCGGCGCGCACGGCAGTGCGATCGGGTTCCTGATGAACTACGACCGCATGGAGTTTCCCGACGCGGTCGAAGAACTCGCCGCGCGCGTCGGCCTCAAGGTGCCGTACGAGGGCGGCGGCGCGCGCCCGGTCGAGGATTCGACCGACCTGTACACGCTGCTCGATGCGGCGGCGAAGTTCTATCAGCGCGAGCTGGCGAAGAGCGACAAGGCGCGCGCCTATTTCGAATCGCGCGGACTCGACGCGGAGACGATCAGCCGCTTCGGCCTCGGCTACGCGCCCGATCAGTGGGATGCGCTGAAAACCGCGCTCGGCACTTCCGCGCAGCGCATGGCGCTGCTCGAAAAGAGCGGCCTGGTCAAAAGCGGCGAGCGCGGCAAGTACGAATATTTCCGCAACCGGGTGATGTTCCCGATCGCCGACCGGCGCGGGCGCACGATCGCATTCGGCGGACGCATCCTCGAAAAAACCGAAGATTCCGGCCCGAAGTACCTCAACTCACCCGAGACGACGCTGTTCCACAAGGGCCAGCAACTGTTCGCGCTCTGGCAGGTGCGTCAGGCGCACGCGAAGATTCCGCGCCTGATCGTGGTCGAAGGCTACATGGACGTGATCGCGCTGTTCCAGCACGGCATTACCCAGGCCGTCGCCACGCTTGGTACCGCGACCACGCGCGATCATGCCGAACTGCTTTTTCGAAATTGTGCAGATGTATACTTCTGCTTCGACGGCGACCGTGCGGGTCGCGGCGCGGCGTGGAAGGCGGTCGAGTCGGTGCTGCCGCGCATGCGCGACGGGCGCCAGGCGTTCTTCCTGTTCCTGCCCGAGGGCGAGGACCCGGATTCGCTCGTGCGCAGCGAAGGACAAGGCGGTTTCGAGGAAAGATTGAAATCGGCGACACCGCTGTCCGAATTCTTCTTCGCGAACTTGAGCAGCGACGTGAATCTGGCCAGCCTCGACGGCAAGGCGCGCCTCGCCGAACGCGCGCGGCCGCTGCTGACTCAGATTCCCGATGGCGCGTTCCGCGACCTGATGCTGGCCGAGCTCGACCGGCGCGCGAATGTGACGCTGCGCATCGAAGCGCCCGTGAGCGACACGCCGCGCAAACCGACGCGGCCGCAGGAGCGCTCGCTCGTGCGCATCGCCGTTGCCCTGCTGCTGCAGAATCCCGGTTTTGCCGCCGCGATCGAGCCACCGCATACGTTCTCCGCGCTGCGCCTGCCCGGCATCGCGCTGCTCGTCGAAATGATCGCGCTGTGCCGCGAGCGGCGGGAGATTTCCACGGCTGCGATCGTCGATCTCTACGCCGAACGCGAGGAAGGTCGCGCACTGCAAAAACTCGCGGTGATGGAGTTCCCCGGCGGCGAAGACGCCTGGCGCGCGGAGTTCTTCGACGCGCTCAAACAGCTCGATCGGCAGACCATGCAGCAGCGCGTGGAAGATCTGATGAAGAAGCAGGCCGACAGTTCGATCACTGCTGTCGAGAAGGACGAGCTGCGCAACCTGCTGCCATTGAAGGGAGCGCCTTCAGCCAACCCTCCCCCTCAACGATAGAGCCGGCGGAGAGAGGGCTTTCGCGGCTCAGTCGTGGACCTGACCCGGCCTGATCGCAAGCAGGGCGAGCAAGGTCAACAACGCCGCACCGGCCAGATACCAGCCCACTGCGGCGATGCCGTAGTCGCGCGCCAGCGAGGTCGCGAAGTACGGCGCGAGCGAGGCACCGAGGATGCCTGCGAGATTGAACGCGAGCGAGGCGCCGGTGTAGCGCACCGCGGTCGGGAACAGCTCGGCCATCGCCGTGCCGAGCGGACCGTAGGTCAAGCCCATGAGGAACAGTCCGAGGGCGAGGAAGACCAGCACGAGCATCGGTTGATCCTTGACGAACATCGGCCCGAACAGCAGTCCAAAAGCCAGGATCGCGATCGTCGCGACGATCAGCATCGCGCGCCGGCCGCGCTTGTCGGCAATCACGGCCGACAGCGGGATGGCCACGGCGAACGCGAGCATGGCGAGGATCTGCATGACCAGGAACTGGCCGCGCGGGTAGGCCAACGGCCCGGTGCCCCAGCTCAACGAGAACACCGTCATCAAATAGAACAGGACGAAGGTCGCCAGGCAGACGAACGTCGCGATCACGAGGATGAGCGCATGGCGCGAGAGCACCGCGCCGATCGGCACCGCGACGCGCTCGTTCTGCTCGATCGCGCGCAGGAATGCCGGCGTCTCATTCAGGCGCAGGCGCACGTACAGGCCGACCAGGACAAGCAGCGAGGAAAGCAGGAACGGCACGCGCCAGCCCCAAGCGAAGAATTGCGCATCGTTCATAGTCGCGGTCAGAACGAGGAAAATTCCGGCCGAGCAGACAAAGCCGATCGGTGCACCGAGCTGCGGAAACATGCCGTACCACGCGCGCTTGCCCGGCGGCGCATTCTCGGTCGCGAGCAGCACCGCACCGCCCCACTCGCCACCGAGGCCGAGGCCCTGGCCGAAACGGCAGAGCACGAGCAGCAACGGCGCGGCGACACCGATTGCGGCATAGGTCGGCAACAGGCCGATGATCACGGTCGACACGCCCATCGTCAGCAACGCGGCGACGAGGGTCGCCTTGCGTCCGACACGGTCGCCAAAATGGCCGAACACGGCCGAACCGACCGGGCGTGCGAAGAAGGCGACGGCGAACGTCGCGAACGACTGCAGCTGGGCCGAGGTCGGGTCGCCAGCAGGGAAGAACAGCTTCGGGAACACGAGTACCGCAGCCGTGGCGAAGATGTAGAAATCGAAGAACTCGATCGTCGTGCCGATCAGGCTCGCGAACAGCACACGCCATTTGGAGTTCACCGCAACTTCGCCGGTTTCGACCAGCGCCGCATTACTTGCCATCGCCACACACCTCGCTGCCTTTGTCGAACACGATACGCCACACACCGGACGGCTGGCGCTGCCAGATCGAATTGAACGTGGCGATGATCTTGCCGTCGGCACCCCGCACCGG
>Ga0068854_100002517_pt1 | contig 11365 bp, 10 predicted proteins | sample KBSCornC42_FD_66590 | JGI IMG/M metagenome (GOLD analysis project Ga0068854, IMG submission 66590) | Corn rhizosphere microbial communities from Kellogg Biological Station, Michigan, USA - KBS Corn C4-2 | ecosystem: Host-associated > Plants > Roots > Rhizosphere > Soil ... | reverse complement strand
AAGTTGAAAGCGAAACCGATCCAGGAATGATGATGAAACGTCTCCTACTCATTGCGGCAACCGTGGCGCTGGCATCCTGCGCCGCCCTGAACCATCACCACGATCAGAATCCGTACGCGAATCCGTTCTATGCGCGCTACCTGAACACCGGCTCGCCGCTCGACGCGCAGATCACCGCGACGGTCAACGCGCTGCAGGCCAATCCGCGCTCGGCCAGTTTGCACAATCAGCTCGGCCAGATGCTGTTGCAGAAGGGTTTCCCGAAGGATGCCGAGGTGGAGTTCGAGCGCGCCGTGAACGCCGACGCCCACTTCTACCCGGCCTGGTACAACCTCGGCCTGGTTCGGATGTCGCGCGGCGACTGGAGCGGCTCGCACTTCGCCTTCGCCCGCACCGTGCATTACAAGCCGGGCCATTCGGCGGCGTTGTTCCAGCTCGGCCTGATGGAAGAAAAACGCGATCATCAGCAAGCGGCGATCGACTACTACGCGAAAGCGTTCCTGATCAATCATTCGCTCCTCGACGTGCGCGTCAATCCGCGCATCCTCGACAGCAAGCTGATCGACCTGGCGCTGCTGAAGGCGTATCCGAAGGAGCACGCACGCGCGAGCATGTCTTTTCAGGCCACGCCGCCCGGCTACGTGCAGCAAGGCCTCGAAGCGCCCTCGACGCAGCCCGCCGCGAAGGACATCGTGACTCCCGCACGGCCGGTCACGGATCCGTCGATGCAGGCTCCGCCGCCGACACCGGGAACGCCGGTCCAGCCGGCGCCACAGCCGGCGAAGCCGCCGGTTTGAGGTAATCGCCCTTACCTGCCGAATACGATATCCAAGCCGGCCAGGACAAGATCCAACTTCGCGCGGGACAGCTTGCTGACGCGCTCCGTCAGGAGCGTCTTGTCGACGGCGATGACCTGCGATGAATTTGCGACCGAATCTTTCGGCAGGTTCGTGCTCTGTGCAGCAAGAACCACGTTGCCAGGCGAGTCGGCCCACGCCAGGTTCGTTGTTAGCGGCACGCAGACAACCGTGGCGATCCGACTTCGATTGAACGCGTCGCTTTGAACGACGACGACAGGACGGCGAAACCCTGGGCCGGATCCAGCGGGAGCGCCCAGGTCGGCCCACCAGATCTCCCCCTGCGAAATCACCACTCCGTTTGCTCCAGAATCCGGCGCGCCCCCTCGGAAACGAACTCGTCGTGCTGATTGCCAACCCGGTCGCAGACGCCATTAATCGCCTCGGTGACTTCATCGGGAGAGTGACGCGCGACGTATTCGCGCAGCGCAGCGCTGAATACTTCGCTGCGGGATCGTTTCCCGCGCCGCGCGAGCCGCTCTACTTTTTCAAAAACATCGTCGGGGATCGATACAGCGGTCTTCATACCCGGAGTATAACCGTTCCGTTTCGGTAGCCGCTACAGATTCGCGATCTCGTCGAAGTACTTCGCGAACGCCACCATGCCGCCGCTGGCTTGCTGCCAGTCGTAGTTCTCGTTCGGGGCGTGGTAGCCGTGCTCGGGGAGCGAGAGGCCGAGAAAGAGCACGGGGACTTTGAGGATCTTCTCCATCGACACGATCGCGCCGATGGAGCCGCCTTCGCGGACGAAGACCGGCTCGCGTCCGAAGGCGAATTTCATCGAGCTGCGCACGGCGTCGGCAAGCACTCCGGTCGTCGGCGCTTTGTACGGCAGCATCGAAGACTCGACCTCGACCTTCACGTCCGGATTGCGCTGCTTTACGAACTCGCGGACGAGCTTCATGATGTTCTTCGGGTCTTGGTTCGGCACCAGACGGCAGGAAATCTTCGCTGCCGCGCGCGGCGGGATGATCGTCTTGATGCCCGGACCGGTGTAGCCGCCGACCAGGCCGTGGACTTCGAACGTCGGCATGGCCCAGATGCGTTTCATCATGTCGTCGGCGTCTTCGGTGCGGACCGATTTGAAGCCGTGATCTTTCTTGAAGTTCTTCACGGTGAAGCCGGACGCCCGGAAATCCGCCAGCTCCTTCTTCGACGGCGGCTCGACGTCGTCGTAGAAGCCTTTGATCTTCACTTTTCCTGTTGTGGCGTCGTACATCTCGGAGACGAGCTTCATCAACTCGCCGATCGGATTGCGCGCTCCGCCGCCGGTGACGCCCGAGTGCTGATCGGTGGCTGCGGTTTCGAGAATGAGCTCGAATCCCTGCAAGCCGCGCAGGCCGGCGGGACAGGCAGGGCGTTGGCGCGAGACCCAGATCGTGTCGGAGACGAGTACGGAATCCGTCGCCAACTGCGTGCCGTACTTCTTCATCGCGCCCTCGAAGCTGGGCGAGCCGATCTCCTCCTCCAACTCCCAGAGCAGGTGCATGTTCGCTTTGACGCCAGCCTCGCGCGCGGCGCGGATGCCGAAGAGCGCGGTCAACGCGGGACCTTTGTCGTCGGTCGTGCCGCGCCCGAGGTAGCGGTCGCCGTTTTTAACGAACGTGAATGGGTCGGTCGTCCACGGTTCGGTTTCGCGCGACGCCGGCTGAACGTCGAGGTGGTTGTAGACGGTGACGGTCGGAAGATTGCCGCCGTTGTTGAAACGGCCGTGGATGATCGGATTGCCATCCGTCTCGAGGACGTCCGCCTCGCCGCCGAAGTCGCGGATCGTCGATGCTGCCAGCTCGGCGCAGCGGCGGATGTCGGGCAGACGATCGGCGTCGGCGGAGACGGTCGGGATGTCGACGAACTGGCGGAGAGCGGTTTCGAAACGATCGCGTTCTTTGTTCGCGAACGCGACCAGCGGCTTCTTTTCAATCATGGGCGCGCATTCTATCGTCAGCCGCAAACGCCGCCGCCAGGATGAGCAGCGACAATGCAGGCATCGACAAACGTGGCAGCACCCACCACATCTTCATCGCCAGCGAGCTTTCGTACTGCAGGTAGAGGTAGACGAAAAACGCGAAGAGCAGCGGGATCGGGACGAGCAGCGGGATGGCGATTTTCAGCCGCGCGGGCATCTTCACGGCGATGTAGATGATGATCGCCAGCGCGATCAGCCACGACAATCCCCAGCATCCCGCGGCCAGGCTCTTCGGCATTTCGCGGAAGATCGTCGGCAGGTTGCTCCAGTGAAACGTGTGCGTGAGCGTGACGCGGTCGTATCCGACGTGCATGCCGAAGCGTCTCTGAAACGCGAACCAGAGCGACGCGCCGGCGGCCGATGATGCGGCCAGGATCGCCGCGCGGCGAATCCCGCGGTCGTAAATCACAACGCCGATGAGGATCGCGCCGATCGTGACCAGCGCTTCTTCCTTCGTCAGCATCGCGCCGGCGAATGCGATCGCGGCGATCGATGTGCGCCCCGCTACGATCGCCGCCGCCCCCACCGAGATGTACATCACCAGCATGGCCTCCGCGTTTCCGCCGCTGCCGCAGAAGGCCAGCGATGCGGCCATGGCCGCGGTCCAGAACGCGGTGGCGTGAATCGATCCCGTGAGCCAATTGATCACCGGCACCGCTGCTGCCAGCCAAAGCGCGGACATCGCGGCGGCGGTGATCCACGGCATCTCAGCCGAGAACAGCACATCGCTCGAGAACAGCAGCCCCCACGCCTGAACGATGGGCAGCAGCGGCGGATAGTCGATGCGCGGCGGAGCAAAGCGCGACATTAAATAGCAAGCGTCGAGCGATCTCGACATCGCAAAGTGCACCGACTTCGTGCCCCAGAAGAGAACGTAGTCAGGATTGATCGATTGCGTGGTGATGATGGAGAACAGAAAGTGCAGGACCGCGACGACGATGATCGTGATTGCGACGGGATTTGTATCTTCCCGGCGCCACACGACCTGACGCCGTCGCCACAGAACAATCGCGCTTGCGAGAACAAGCGGCAGCGACAGAAGGATCAACTGCCACGGAACGCAAACCATCGTGAAGAGCGTCGCCTCGATCGTCAGCAACAGCGCGCCCGCGAGAAAGGCGAAGCCGATGCGCGCGCTGCGCGAGTCGATCGACGAGGCGAGCGAGAGTCCCATCATCGGGATGAGGGCATAGGCCAGGACGTACATGAGGACGCTCATGGCTTGTCGCGCACGCAGACCGCGCCGCCGGCGACGATGTGCATCGACGGCGCATCGGCCGGACACTCCGGCGCACCGTAGACGAGGACGTACTTCGCCTCGCTGCCGCCGCCGGGCTGCGGCTGCCAGACGTACGTGGCCGGATACGGCGTCACGTCGGCGTACAGGCCGGCGGAGAGCATGAAGAGTTGCGTCTCATCGTCCGCTGTTGAAGCTTTGATCGTGTACGACGATCCCGCCGGAACGAGCGGCCGCGCGGCGGCCAGGAATCGCCAGTACGCGGCGAGCTGCGGCTGATCGTTTTCCGTCGGCGACGCGGGAACTTCGATGCGATGTGTGCGAAGGAAACTGCTCCACGTGACGAGCGGTCCGCACAGAACGATGATCGCGCCGATCATCCAGACGCGGCGCATCGTCACCACCCGATCGCCACGCCCGACCGCCGCGGATCGGCGCCGCCGTATCGCAGTCCGCTCTTCGGATCGATCATCACCGCGTTCGCGTCGGAGATGTGGTCGAACGGCTTTTCCGCAAACGTGTGTCCCATCGCTTCGAGCGCGGCGCGCGAGTCGGGATTGATTCCGTTTGGCTCCCAGAAAATCGTGTCGGGCATCCATTGATGATGAATGCGCCCGGCATCGACCGCCTCCTGAATCGACACGTGAAAATCGACCTCGGCCAGCACGATCTCCAGCACGGTGCTGATGATGCGGGGCCCGCCGGCGGCGCCGACCGCCAGCCACGGCTTGCCGTCCTGCAGCATGATCAGCGGCACCATCGACGACAGCGGACGCTTCTTCGGCGCGATGGCGTTCTTCTCGCTTTGAATCAACTGGTAGACGTTCGGCACGCCTGGCTGCGAGGTGAAGTCGTCCATCTCGTCGTTGAGCAGGATGCCGGTGCCCTTCGCGGTCACGCCGGCGCCGAACCAGTCGTTCAGCGTGTACGTGTTGCTGACCATGTTGCCGTCGCCGTCCACGACGGAAAAGTGCGTGGTGTCGGTCCGCTCGAACGGCGCCGGATCGCCCGCGCGAATCTCGCTCGACTTCGATGCATGCGCGACGTCGATGCTCTTCCGCCGCTCCTCGGCGAATGCATTCGAAGTCAACGCGGACACCGGCAGCTTGACGAAATCGGGATCCCCCAGAAACTCCGCCCGGTCCGCAAACGCTCTTCGCATTACCTCGGTAATGAGATGGAGATAGCGCGCCGATTGCCAGCCGGTCGCGCTGACGTCGTACTTCTCCAGCATGTGCAGCATTTCGATGATGGCAATGCCGCCCGACGACGGCGGCGGCATGACGATGAAGTCGTGTCCGCGATAACTGCCGCGCAACGGCGTGCGGATCACCGGCTTGTATTCGCGCAGATCCTGCATCGTGATCAGACCGCCGTGCGCTTTCATGTCGGCCACGATCCGCTTGGCGGTCACGCCTTCGTAGAAATCGCGCGGATTGGTCTGGATGCGCGCCAACGTCGCGGCAAGCTCCGGCTGTTTGAAGCGCTCGCCCATCGCGTAGAAATGTCCGTTGCGCAGAAAAATGCGCCGGCTCTCGGCCCACGGCTCGAGTTTCTTCAACGTCTCTTTGTCGCGAAAGACTTCGTCGAGAAACGGACTCACCACAAATCCCTCGGCCGCAAGTTTCCGCGCCGGCTCGACCAGCTCACTCCATTTCAATTTGCCATGACGCTTGTGCACGAGCATCAGTCCGGCCACGGTGCCCGGAACGCCGATCGCTTTGTATCCGTCCGTCGATGCGCCTTTGATGACTTTGCCGTTCGCGTCGAGATACATGTCGCGCGATGCCGCCAGCGGCGCGCGCTCGCGATAGTCGATGGCCTCGCTGGTTCCGTCGGCCATGCGGATGAGCATGAATCCGCCGCCGCCGAGGTTGCCGGCGGCCGGCCAGGTGACCGCCATCGCCAGCGCGGTCGCGACTGCGGCATCGACGGCGTTGCCGCCCTTTTTCATGATGTCGACGCCGACCTGCGACGCGATCCCGCTCGTCGACGCCACCATCCCATGCCGCGCGGCGACGGGATCGTGCATCGCGGCGTACGCGGCGGTGGCGGAGAAAAGGAGGAGGACGACGACAAACTTGCGCATGAGCGGCGAAGTTTACCCCTGGGAGCGCGGGCGTCTCGCCCGCTTTCGAGTTCTGCGCGATCTTTGACTGCGGGCGAGACGCCCGCGTTCCCAGCTTACGAGCGGTAGTCGGCGTTGATGGAGATGTAGTCGTGGCCGAGGTCGGAGGCGAGGACGACCGTGCTCGCGGTGCCGCCGCCGAGGTCGAGGATGATCGGGACACGTTCGCGGGTGAACACTTTGGCGGCGTCCTTTTCTTTGTAAATCGCGGGCTCGCCGTTCGCGACGAGTTGCACGTTCGCGGCGGAAAGCGAAACGCGTTTGACGTTGAAGCGCGCGCCGCTGCGGCCGAGGGCGGCCAGGATGCGGCCCCAGTTCGGATCGCCGCCGTGCAGCGCGGTTTTCACGAGCGGAGACGTTGCGACGGCGTGTGCGGCCAGTTTCGCGTCACGATCCGTTTTCGCACCGCGGACGGTCAGCTCCATCACGCGCGTGGCGCCTTCGCCGTCGCGGACGATCATCCAGGCGAGATCGCGGCAGACGCTGTTCAGTGCGCGCTGAAAGTCGGCGATGTCAGCGCGCGCGTTGCCGAGTTTTCCGGAGGCCATCAGCAGCACGGTGTCGTTGGTCGACGTATCGCCGTCGACGGAGATGGCGTTGAAACTCTGATCGACGGCGGTCGTCAGCGCGCGCTTGAGCGTGGCCGGATCGAGCGCGGCGTCGGTCATGACGAAGCCGAGCATGGTGGCCATGTTGGGATGGATCATGCCCGCACCTTTGGCGACGCCGACGATGCGCCCGCGCTTGCCGCCGAGGGTGAAGGTTGCCTGCGTGACCTTGGGGCCGACGTCGGTGGTGAGGATGGCGTGCGAGAGGGCGTCGATACCGCCGGAGGAGAGCCGGGTGATCGCGTCCGGCAGCGTGTCGCGCACTTTCTTGTCGGGCAGGACGACGCCGATGACGCCGGTGGAAGCGATGAAGATTTCGTCGTCGCTGCACGCGAGCAGTTCGGCGGCACGCGAGCGGACGCGTTTCGCGGCATCGTGACCGGCTTTTCCGGTCACGGCATTCGCGCAGCCGGCGTTGACGACGACCGCTTTGACTTTCCCGCCGCTGTTTTTCAGCGCGGATTTCGACAGCGTGACCGGCGCGGCCTGGAAACGATTCTTCGTGAAGACAGCGGCAGCGTTCGCGCCGTCGGGCGCGACGATGAGCCCGAGGTCCGGCCGCTTCTTGCGGATGCCGGCACGAACGCCGGAGGCGAGGAAACCTTTGGGAAGTCTCATGGCTGGTTGGCGATTCGCGCGGCTGCGCCGCTGCGCACAGACAAGAGTGTCTGTGCCACACTGATTTCGGGTTTCAGCAACGCCGAGGTGATGTTGGCAAGAGGCGCGAAACAATGTGGCACAGACACTCTTGTCTGTGCCGCGTCGAGCTGACGGTTCGCCGTAATCACTTCGCACTCTCCTGTGCGGAAAGCGCCGCGGCGCGAACGCGCTCCGGTGCTGTTCCGCCGTAGGAGTTTTTCTTTGCGAGCATGCCGTCCAACGTCACGCCGTGCTGCTTTGCTAGTGATGGCAGATCGCTGAGATTGCGGCTCACCTGATCGTGCGCTTCGCGGAAGGGCATTCCGGTCGCGGCGAGTGCGTCGGCCACGGCGGTGGCGATGAGGGCGTCGCCGCCGGCGGCGGCGCGCATGCGGTCGCGATCGAGCAACAGTCCGTCGATCAATTCGTTGAGCGCGGGAAGAAGAGACGTGATGACGGCGCGCGTGCGGAACAGCGGCTCCTTGTCGAGCTGCAGGTCTTTGTCGTACGCGAGCGGGAGGCCTTTGAGCAGGGCGATGAAGCCGGTCAGTTCGCCGATGGAGCGTGCCGCGTAGCCGCGGGCCAGTTCGAGGACGTCCGGATTTTTCTTCTGCGGCATGCGCGACGAGCCGGTGGACATCGCGTCCGGCAACTCGGCATACGCCGCTTCGTCCGAAGTGAAGAAAATCAAATCCTCGGCGAGCCGCGAGAGGTGCGTGAGCAGCATTGCCGAGGCGAACAAATACTCCGCGGCGAAGTCGCGATCGGAGACGGCGTCGATCGAATTCGCGGTCGCGCGCGCAAATCCGAGGGAGCGGGCGAGCTCGTCGCGGTCGATGGAGAGCGGCGTGCCGGCCAGCGCACCGGAGCCGAGGGGCGATTCATCGCCGCGTTCGACGGCGCTGGTGAAGCGCGCGCGGTCGCGACGCAGCATCTCGACGTACGCGAGGCACCAGTGTCCGAAGGTGATCGGCTCGGCCTGTTTGGAATGCGTGTAGCCGGGCATCGGCGTCGCTGCTTCATCGGACGCGCGGCTGGCCAGCGTGGCGATGAGCGTCGTCACGATTTCGAGCGCTTCATTGCATGCGCGCTTCAGCCAGAGCTTGAGATCGGTCGCCACCTGATCGTTGCGCGAGCGGCCGGTGTGCAGCTTTCCGGCGCCGGCTCCGATCAGTTCGTAAAGCTTCGCCTCGACGTACGAATGGACGTCTTCGTAATCGCCGCCGGCTGGCGGTTCGATGCGCACCAGCGCGCCAAGGATCGCGTCGAGCTCGTCGTCGGACAGCACGCCGGCACCCGCCAGCGCGCGCGCCCAGGCGATCGAGCCTTCCACGTCGTCGTCGAACAGCTCGCGGTCGAACGCGAACGAGTCGTTGAGCCGCCGCAACAACGGCGACGGCTCCCGCTCGAAGCGCCCGCCCCACAACTTCTGCGTCAACCCGCCGCCTTCCGCAGCCGCGCGGCCGTCACTTCATCGGCGGGAAGCGTGTCGTCGTTTTTATCGGCAGCGATGCGATTGCGGCCGCGCGTCGGCAGTCCGAAAACGCGGATGAATCCGGCCGCGTCGCGCGCGTCGTAGCCGGTCATGTTGAAGCTGGCCAGCTCCTCGTTGTATAGCGAGTTCGGCGACGTGCGGCCGACGATGGTCGCATTTCCTTTGTACAGCTTGAGCGTGACGGTGCCGCTGACTTTCGCGGTGATCGAATCGGCGAAGGCGTCGAACGCTTCCTTGAGCGGCGAGAACCACTGGCCGAAGTAGACGAGCTCCGCGTAGCGCGTGGCGATGCGCTCCTTCTCGTGCATGCTGTCGCGGTCGAGCGTGATCGATTCGAGCGCCTTGAGCGCGGTGACGAGCAGCGTGCCGCCGGGCGTTTCGTAGACGCCGCGCGACTTGATGCCGACCAGCCGGTTCTCGACGAGATCGACACGGCCGACGCCGTTGCGTCCGCCGATTTCGTTGAGCGCGATCACGATCGCCGCCGGTGACATCACCGCGCCGTTGACGGCAACCGGCACGCCGGCTTCGAAGGTGATGGAGACTTTCTCCGGCGCGTCGGGCGCGGCCATCGGATCGACGGTGAGCTTGAACATCGACGCTTCCGGCTCGAACGACGGATTCTCGAGCGGCCCGCCTTCGTGCGAGAGATGCCAGAGGTTGCGGTCGCGCGAATACGGGTCCTTCTTCGTCACGGGCACGGGGATGCCGCGCGAGGAGGCGTAGTCGATGGCGTCTTCGCGCGAGACGATGTCCCACTCGCGCCACGGCGCGATGACGTCCAGCTCCGGCGCGAGCGCCTGGTACGCGAGCTCGAAGCGAACCTGATCGTTGCCCTTGCCGGTGCAGCCGTGCGCGAGCGCGTCGCATCCGGTGGCCAGCGCGATCTCGACCTGTTTGCGCGCGATCAGCGGCCGCGCGGTGGACGTGCCGAGGAGGTAGTCCTTCTCGTAAATCGCGCCGGCCTTGAGGACGGGAAAGAGAAAGTCGCGCGCAAACTCTTCCTTCGCATCGATGAGATGGAAGTCGCACGCACCGGTCCGATACGCTTTCTCCGCCAGCCCCGAGGTCTCCTCGGCCTGCCCGACGTCGACGGCAACGGCGACGACTTCGCAGCCATAGTTTTCCTTGAGCCAGGGAATGATGATCGAGGTATCGAGACCGCCGCTGTAGGCGAGGGCGACTTTTTTGTAGGTTTTCACGCTGCTTTCTCCTTGACGGTCGCGAGCACTTGCTCGAGCGCGTCGATAAATTCGGCGAATGCCTTCTTCGGCGTGATGTACGGCGGCAGAAGGCGGATGACGTTGTCGCGGGCGGTGCCGCAGACGAATCCCTTGGCGAGCAATTCGGCGACGACCGGTTTGGCGGGGCCGTCGAGCTCGATGCCCCACATGAATCCTTTTCCGCGAATCTCGACGATCGACGGGTTGCGCGACTGCAGCGCGAGCAACTGCGCGTGGAACCAGTCGCCGATCGTGGTCACGCGATCGAGAAGATGTGCCTCTTCGATTTCGTCGAGTACGGCTAATCCGAGGCGGCAGGCGACGGGGTTGCCGCCGAACGTCGTGCCGTGATGGCCGGGCTTGACCAACCCTTCGATGGCCGCGCCGGTGAGGACGGCACCGAGCGGGAGTCCGCCGCCGAGCGGCTTGGCCAGCGTGACCATGTCCGGGACGATGCCGCTCTGCTGGAAGGCGAAGAGCGTTCCGGTGCGCCCGAGACCGCACTGGATTTCGTCAAAGATCAGGATCGCGCCGGTGCGGTCGGCCACGCGGCGCGCGGCGGCGAGGAAATCGTGCGAGAGCGGGATGATGCCGCCCTCGCCCATAATCGGTTCGAGGAAGATCGCGCAGGTCGATTCGCTGACCGCGGCTTCGAGCGCGGCCACGTCATTCGGCTCGACGAACGTCACGCCGGGAATCAGCGGCTCGAACGGCGCGCGATACGCTTCGTGGCCGGTCATGGCCAGCGATCCCATCGTCCGTCCGTGAAAGCTTTCGTTGAGCGCGACGATGCCGGCGCGGCCGGGATTGGCGAGCCGCGCAAACTTCAGCGCCGCTTCGTTGGCCTCCGTGCCGCTGTTGCAGAAGAACGCGCGGCAGAGCCCCGAGGCGCGCACGAGGCGCTCCGCGAGCAGCCCCTGCGCCGGGTGGTAGTAGAGATTCGAGAGATGCAGCAGCGCGTTCGATTCATCGCGCAGCGCTTTGATCAGGCGCGGATGGCGATGACCGAGCGCGTTGACGGCGATGCCGCCGAGCAGGTCCCAGTATTCGCGGCCTTCCGCGTCGGTGATGCGCGCGCCTTTTCCGCTGCGCGGATGGAACGGCGTGCGCGCGTACGTGCCGAGGAGGAAGGCCTTCTCGCGCTCTTCGACGGCGGCGGGGGATTCGTCATGCAGCAACAAGGTTCGTACCTCCCTCTTCTCCAATGGTGAT
>Ga0068854_100002512_pt1 | contig 11380 bp, 6 predicted proteins | sample KBSCornC42_FD_66590 | JGI IMG/M metagenome (GOLD analysis project Ga0068854, IMG submission 66590) | Corn rhizosphere microbial communities from Kellogg Biological Station, Michigan, USA - KBS Corn C4-2 | ecosystem: Host-associated > Plants > Roots > Rhizosphere > Soil ... | reverse complement strand
ATGCGCGTCCTCTTCGTCGACAACCTGCTCATCGATCAGAACGGTCAGAAGGCGAAGTACGACCTGCAGCCGCACCTCGGCCTGCTTTCTCTGATGGCCGTGGCCGAGAGCGGCGGTCACGAAGCGCTCCTTTACGATCCGAAGCTCGAACTGACCCGCGGCACGCTGGCGCTGGATGCGAACCTTTACCGCGATATGGCCGCGGCGCTGCTCGATCGCGCGCCGGACGTCATCGGGTTCACCACGCTCGGCTGCAATTTCATCTGCACGCTGAAGGTGGCGCGGCACGTTCGCGCGGCGCGGCCGGACATCCCGATCATCCTCGGCGGTCCACACGCCACGATCCTGGCGCGCGAGATTCTGGAACGCTTCCCCGAATTCGACGCGGTGGCCCGTCACGAAGCCGAACTGACGCTGCTGCCGTTGCTCGACGGCGTCGTGAATCGATCATTGGAAAACCTGGCCGGCGTCACGTACCGGCGCGGCGATGCGGTCATCGAGAACCCAGGCACACCGACCATCGCCGATCTCGATGCCCTTCCCCGCCCGCTGTACGAGCGCTACCCCATCGCCGATCTCAAGCCCACCAGCCTGCGCGTCGAAGCGGGACGAGGTTGCCCGTTCCACTGCACCTTCTGTTCGACCGCCAGTTTCTTCGGCCGCAAGTACCGGCTGCGCTCCGCGCCGGTGCTCGTCGCCGAGCTCGATCACCTTCACGAAACATACGCCATCAGCGACTTCGGTTTGACGCACGATCTCTTCACCGTCAGCAAAGTGAAGGTGCGCGAGTTCTGCGCCGAGGTGAAAGGGCATGGCTATCGGTGGAGCTGTTCGGCGCGCATGGACTGCGTCGACGACGAGCTCCTGGCCGAGATGGCCGATGCGGGCTGCCGCGCCATCTACTACGGCGTCGAAACCGGCTCGCCGCGCATGCAGAAGATCGCGCAGAAACATCAGGACCTCGATCTCTTCGAACCCGTCATCGACACCACGCTGCGCCTCGGCATGAAGGCCATCGCTTCCTTCATCACTGGCTATCCGCAGGAGACCGAGGACGATCAGAAGCAGACGCTGGACATGATCGGGCGCTGCTTCACGCGCGACGAGCCGAAGTTGCTGGTGCAGTTCCATCTGCTCACGCCGGAGCCGGGCACGCAGCTCATGACCGACTTCCGCGATTCTCTCGAGTACGACGGCCACATCTCCGACTTCAATTTCCCGACCATCGAAGACGACGATGCCGCCGTGATGCAGGAGCATCGCGACGTCTTCATGAACCATCACTACTTCCGCTCCGTGCTTCCGCGCGAGCGCCATGTCTTCGTGACCTCGGCTTTCCAGGTTCTCCTCGCGCTCGGCTTTCCGTTCCTCACACGCGTCATCGCCCGGTACGGCGGCACGTTTGGCGATCTGATGACGGCGATGTACGACGCCGCACGCGAGGATGGATGGGAACGTCAGCCGACGTTCGCCAGGATCGCCGCGCTCTTCGGCGAGTGGTGGGGCGATTCGGATCCGATCGTCACCATGACGCGCTATCTCTTCACCGCGCACACCCTCGGCGAGGGAACTCCGCCGCCCGCCGGCAAGTACCGCCTCAGCCCGCGCGCAGCCGTCTGCACGTCGATTCCGAACTGCCCGCGCATTCTCGACGTCATGCGAAGCCAGCGCGAACCCGAGGAGAACCTTTGGGCCGATACCGGCAACTATCTGCTGGTCCTCGACAACGCGGCCGAACGGCAGGTACGCAATTTCGAAGTCGATGACCAGCTCGCCGATTTCTGCTCGTTCCTGACCCGTCCGCGCTCGCGCCGCGCGCTGGTCGAACGCGCACGCCGCTTCGGCGGAGGGGCGGCCTGGGCAGGCGCGGCACTCGACCATCTCGCCCAACTCGGCGCCGTCGACTACGCGGCCCCGTCATGACGCCGGCCCGCAAGCTCGATCTCCTCGGCGCCGTGGCCGGCTTCTACGCCGGACATCTCGTCGCGCATCTCCAATCCGCCGGCCTCTTCGCGCAACTGCGCAACGGCATCGACGCGAACGAGCTAGCCGACCAGCACGGCTACGATCGCGAGCTGCTCCACGGCGTTCTCGAGTTTCTCTATCAGCAGACCGACCTTCTCGATCGCGACGGTTCGTGTTACCGCGTCGCGGCAGCATACGACAGCGACTACGCGCTCGAGTTCACGATCGACAAGTACGTCCGCTCCTACGGCCAGTGCTTTGCCGATCTCGAAAAGAGTCTGCGCGCGCCCAACCTCGGCCGCTCGTTCGTGCGCCGCGACGTGGAGGCCGCGGCCTATCACCGCGTCCAATCGCCTCCCAATCCCGTGGTCATGGAGATCGTCGAGCGCGACGGCATCCGATCGCTGCTCGACGTCGGCTGCGGCCCGGCCACGATGCTGCGCCAACTCGCGCAACGCAATACAGACTTCATCGGATGGGGCATCGACGAGAACCGCCACATGTGCGCCGCCGCCCGACGTGCCGCACGCAAAGAAGGCATCGGCGCGCGCGTACACATTCTGCACGGCGACGCCCGCGGCATCGGCCGGCGCATGACGCGCGCGCAACGCTCCTCGGTGGAAGCGCTGCAGAGTAAGGGCCTGCTCAATGAATTGTTTCGAAACGGATCGGCCGAGGGAGCCGCGCAGTATCTGCGGCAACTCGCCGCGCTCTTTCCCGGCCGCACCATGTTCGTCGTCGATTACTACGGAGTCCTGACGCGGCTCGAGGAGTTCGATTCGAAATATCAGCACACGGTCATCCACGACCTCATCCAGCTCGTCACCGCGCAGGGCGTGCCGCCGCCGGACCTGGAAGGATGGGCCGCGGTTTACGACGCGGGCGGCTGCGACCTGGAGCGCGCCTACGAAGGAGACAGCCAGGGAATCCGCTGGTTCGTTCACGTCATCCGATTGGGAGGAGAGCGATGAGCCGCGATACGATCTTCGCCGCGCCGCAAGAGAAGGCAAAGGATTTCGCCTTCGACGGAAATACCGCCGAGGTCTTCGATGACATGCTCCATCGAAGCGTACCGATGTACGGCCAGATTCAGAGCATGGTGGTCGCTCTCGGGGCGGCCTTCGTGCGCGACAACGGCGTGGTCTACGACCTCGGCTGCTCGACCGGCACGACGCTCATCGCACTCGCCTCGGCACTGGAAGGCCGCAACGCGCGACTGATCGGAATCGACTCCTCGCGGCCGATGCTCGATCGTGCCGCGGAAAAAGCGCAGGGCCTTCCCATCGAATGGCTCCCTCTCCACATCGACGAACAGATCAACCTCGCGCCGTGCGATGTGGCAATCCTCACTCTCACGCTGCAGTTCATCCGCCCGTTGCAGCGCCAGACTCTTCTTCGCCGGATCTGCGAAAGCATCACACCCGGCGGGTGCCTGATTCTCGTCGAGAAAGTGCTGACCGACGATCCCGCCTTCGCCCGTCTCTTCATCGACCTCTATCACGACTACAAAGCGGCGCAGGGCTACTCGCAACTGGAGATCGCGCAGAAACGCGAAGCGCTGGAGAACGTGCTCGTCCCCTACCGCGCGGCCGAGAACATCGAGATGCTGCGCCGGAGCGGCTTCGCCGAGGTGGAGACCTTCTTCCGCTGGTTCAACTTCGCAGGGTTCGTGGCGAAGAAGTGATGTTCACTACGCCCTCGGACCGACGGCGACGCCGCGGAGATTACGCGTCGAGCTTCTTCACCAGTGTCTTCGGCGCAATCGCCCGATAGCTCTCGTTGATCCAGCTCTTGATCAAATCGAGCGCCTTCTCGTCGGTCAGATACGCGGTCACCCATCCGCTTTTCCCAAGTCCGTAGCCGGTCGGCTCGGTGAACGGAAGATCGATGGCCATGTCGCGCGACTGCGGGAGTTTCACGGAGATCGAAAAGCGTCCGTTCTCGTCCGTACCCATGAAGAGGAACGCCTTCTTCTTCACCTTTATCGCGCTGTGTCCCCACGGAAACTCTTCATACGCTTCGGGGAACTTCAGCGCGAACTCGCGAATCTTCGACTCGATCTTGCCGCCTTTGGATTTGGCCATGATCCGCTACTCCCTCTCGAGCACCATCGCTACGCCGATCCCGCCTGCCGCGCAGACGGTGACCAGGCCGTATTGCTGGCCGGTGAGCTGCAGCTCGTTGCAGACGGTGGTGATGATGCGCGCGCCGGTGGCGCCGAAGGGGTGTCCCAAAGCGATCGAGCCGCCGGTGCGATTGATGGCGGTCGGATCGATCTCGCCGATCGGCTCGCTGCGTCCGAGTTTTTCCTTGGCTATCTTCTTCGAGCCGATCCACTGGATGTTCGAGAGCACCTGCGCGGCGAAGGCTTCGTGCATCTCGATCACGCCGATGTCTTTCAGCGAAATCTTGGCGCGTTCGAGCGCGACCGGGAGCGCGAAGACGGGGCCCTGCAGCAGTTGGTCGAAGGGATCGGTGGCCGCGTACGCGTAGCTCTTGATGAAGCCGATCGGCTTGACGCCGAGCTCTTTCGCTTTGTCTTCGGACATCAACAGCACCGCGGCCGCGCCGTCGGTGAGCGGCGACGAATTGGCGGCGGTGATCGTTCCGAACTTCCGATCGAAGACCGGCCGCAGCTTGGCCATCGCTTCGAGCGTCGAATCGCCGCGAATGAGGTTGTCGGTTTCGACGACGTTGTCGTAACCCGGCGGCACGACCACGGTCATCACTTCCTCTTTGAACCGCCCGCTGGCCGTAGCCTCGGCGGCGCGGTGATGGCTCTGCAGCGCAAACGCGTCCTGCGCCTCGCGCGTGATGCCGTTCTCCTTGGCCATCTTCTCGGCCGACTCGCCCATGGTCAGGCCGGTGGTCGATTCGGCGATGGCGGGAGCGTCCGGCGCGAGATCCTTCGGACGGATCTTGCTGAACGATCCGAGCTTGCCGCCCACACTCTTTTGTTTACTCGCCCCAACCAGCGCCTCGGCGAAGTTTTTCGAGAAGAGGATGGGGATGTCGGAGAGCGACTCGCTGCCGCCGGCCACGACGATGTCGGCGTAACCGCGGAAGATCATGTCGGCGGCCGAGGTGATGGCCTGGTTCGAAGAGGCGCACGCTTCGCCCACGGTGAAGGCCGGAATCTTGCGCGGAAGTCCGGTGCCGAGGACGATCTCACGGGCGATGTTCGGCGCTTTGACGGAGGGGATGACGTTGCCGAAGACGAGTTCTTGAATCGCATTCGGATCGATGCCCGAGCGCTGCACGAGCTCCGCGACGACGAGCTTGCCGAGATCGAGCGCGGAAAGATGCGCGTAATGCGTCCCCGACTTCGCGAACGGCGTGCGAAGACCGCGAACGACAGCAACGCGAGGGGTGTATTGCCACATGCGGCGAAGATTAGCACGCGCGAACGGCGCGTTCCGATGGCGCGCTTCAGTGCCCTGCGGCGCGGCGCCTCGGCGGAACAATGTCGCCGAGGGTGAACGCGGCGCTGGCCTTCACGTTGTCGTCGGCGTTCGCATCGCCTGAGGAATGTTCTTCGTCGAGCGAGAAGAAAAAATAATAGGTTCCGGCGGCGATTGAAGGCAGCTTCACGCTCACCGTGCGTTGCATGTGCGCGCCTGATTGCATCGCCGGTACCGCAAACGTCGCGAGTGCGGAGTCGGACGATGACATCGACGAACCGCGGCCAAAACGGATACGAGCCGTGGCAGGTGACGCCGATACGCTTCCGACATTGGCCAATTCAACGGCGATGGACATCTCATCGGCGGCGTGTCCGCTCAGCACAGACGGCTGGATGTCGAGCGCGGCGAGATTCGGTGACTGTCCGGCACAGAAGGCCCGGTTGAAAGTGACGTCAAACGTGTTGGAATCCGTCACGCCTGCGAAGCCGGCGGCGCGCACGAAATAGCGATAATTGCCGCTCGGCAGAGCGTTGTCTTCAGCGTATGTAAACGTGTTCGGCCCGACCGTGGCAATCGACGCCTGATTGCGGAAGATCGTAAAATTCGAAACAGTATTCAGCGGCGCGGTCCAGGCCAGAGTTACGGGCGGATTGCAGCCGGCTAACGCCCCCACCGTAAATGGACCGGGCGGACAGTCTGCTGATGATGAGGTGACGGTGCCGGCCGACGCTGTGCTGTTGGTCGTGCCGTTGGGGAACGTGCTGTTCGATGCGATGACCCGGTATGTGTAGTCCTGACCGGCGCTCACCGCCGCGTCCTCGTACGTGCTCACGGTCGAAGGCAAAAACGGCAGGATGGTGCCGTTTCGGACTACCGAGTACGCCGTTGCACCCGACGCGGGTGTCCACTGGACGCGCACGGCCTGCTTGCCGTTGCTACAGATCGGGATCGCGGAGGCAGTGAAGGCACCGGGGGCTGACGCGCATGCTCCGTCCGTGGCGAAGCCGTCCGCACTCGCGTCATTGCTGCCGGCGGCATTCGTAGCCTTGATCGTGTATCGGTAAAAACCGGGAGGTGGGACATCGATGTACTCGGTGGCCGACGCGGGCTGCGTCCCTCCGATCTGCACGTTGCCACGATAGACCGTATAAGAGGCCGCGTGCGCGCTCCTGAGCCAGGTCAGCAGAACGGACGGCGTCCCCTTGGAGCAAAAATCAATTGCACGGACGGTGAACGAGGAAGGAGGACAAAGGTCGTCGTCAATGTGGATCGTCGCCGGTGCGGAGGGTGTCGATCCACTCCCGTTCGTCGCAATCACCTGGTATGTGTACGTCGAGCCGGTAACCGGCGTGAAGTCGACATACTTAGGATCTCTCAGACCCGAGGCGAGCGTCGTGTTACCGCGAAGGACCGTGTAGGTAGCTCCATTGTCGGAATCGGTCCAGACAAGGCTTACCGCCGGCGCGTTACCGGTGCAGGAGGGCGTGGCCGTCAAACTGACTGTCGTAGGCACGCACACGGCCTCCGATACCTGGACGCTGACGGGATTCGACAAAGGAGCAGAAATCCCGTTCGTTGCCACGTTGTAGGTATATGTGTGACCGGGGATGACATTCGTATCGCCATAAGACTGCCCGAAACCAAGCTTCGCGTACGGAATGCCGTCTCTGTAGACCTGCCAACCGGTGGCTTGGGCCACCGAGGTCCAGTGGAGCGATACGATCGGTCGATGCGTCTGCGAGCTACACTCGGTGCTTCCCGATAAGGCGGCAACAGGCGGAGCCGTGACGCAAATATCCGCCGGAATCGTGAACGTGACCGTATTGGAGTTCGTCGTGCCCGCAGCGTTCTTGGCGACTACGAAGTAGCTGTTCGTGGTTCCGCCGACGTCGAAGCCGATGAAGGTGTATGCGGCCCCACCTCCGGCTATCGACTTATAGAAACTGCCGTTCTTGAAGATGTCGTAACTCGTCGCGAATCGCGCGGAAGGCCAATCCAGTTGCTCGGCCGGACTCACGGCTCGCTTGGGATCGCCGGGATAGCAGAGCGCTTTGCCGGTAATTGTGAATGCAGCAGGCGGCAACGAGCACGGGGTCGGAGGCGGCGCGACTGTGACGCTGTTCGAGTCGGTGGTACCGCCGCTGCCGTCCATCGCGCGAACGAAATAAGTATGAGCGGGACCGCCGACGACGACATTCGTATCGTAAAAAACCTCCACCAACTCGACGACGGTGTGCTGGCCATCATCGCGAATGACGTCGTACGACGCCGCTCCAGCCGATGGCGTCCACGCGAGCCTGACCGCCGGCACGAAGCCGTCGCACGAACGATCGCCGGTCAACTGGAACGCGCCGGGCGCGGCTTGGGCGAGCGTCGCAATCGCACCGAGCACGACGGTGGCCGCAAGGGATTTGATGGAAGGCAAGGCCGCCATCATACAACGACGATTATTTTCAGTGACGGACGGCGCGTCTCTTTCCCGGCACCGTCGGCGCGGCGATGGTGATGTTGCCGCTGCTGGCGCAGGTCTCGCCGGTCGCAGCGGTGAGCGTCAACGTCCAGTGATACGTGCCGGCGGTTGCGTACACGTGCGTCGGTGAGAAGCCGGTCGCGCTGCTGTTGTCGCCGAAGGTCCAGACCGCGCTGACGTTGGGACAGGCTGGCTGCTGCTGAAGCCGGAACGCAACGGCTGTCGCGGCTTGAGCGGTGGTCGGGACGGTAGCGGCGCAACCGAGCGTGCAGGTCGAGCCCTGAACGAGGAAGGCGGCGCTGCGTTTCACATCGTTCGACGGATTGATGTCGCCGGAGAGGTGATCTTCGTCGACAGACAGGAAGAAGTAGTACGTACCGGCGGGGAGGTTGGGAATCGTGACGGACGTCGTCTGCGTGGTGCTGGCGCCGGCGGCGAGCGGCGGCGTGGCGATCGCGGCGAGAACCGGATCGGATGCCGACATCGTCAAACCGCTGCCGATGCGGATGCGCGTGGTCGTCGCCGGCGCGGCAGCGCTGGTGCTGACGTTCGTGACGGTGAAGGAGACGCCGATCGCGTCGCCGGCCAGTCCGGATGGAAGTGCGTAGGCGATATCGGCCGCAGCGAGATCGGGATGCGGTGTGCTGCAGAAGTTCGGCGGGACCGTCACCGTGGCCATGTTTGAGTCGGTGGTGCCTCCGGGACCGACCGCGCGGATCACATAGCTGAACGTGCCGGTTCCAGCGCCGTCGTTGAAGTTGTTCATGTTGCCGGCGACGGACGCGATCTGCGCGCCGTCGCGCAGGATCACGTAGCTCGTCGTCGTCGGCGCGGCGGACCAGCTCAACGACACCATCGACTGCGGCGGCGACACGATCGGATTGCACGCCGCGTTCGCCGTGAGCGTGAACGCCGGCGGCGGACAGACGTTCGCGGATGGTGTGATCGATCCGGCCTGCGCGGTTGTGCTGCCGCCGGAGTTCGAAGCCACGACCGAATATGTGTAGGTCTGGCCGGCGGTGACGGTGGTGTCGTTGTACGAATCGGCAGTGAGCGTTCCGCTGATCGGCGATCCGTTCCGCTTGACGACCCACGACGTGGCGTTGTTGCCGACGCTCCAGAGCACGTGCACGGCGGGCGAGCCGGCGTTGCAGAACGCGTTCACGCCGGCCTCGAATGCCGTGGGTGGCGGCGGCGGGTTGTCGCAGGCCGCTACCGTCAGCATCGCCGCCGAGGACGTCGTCGATCCGCCGCCGTTCGTGGCGGTAACGGTGTAGCTATACGTCTGGCCGGCAGTGATGTTGATGTCATCGAACGACGTCGTATTCGAGGGGAACGAACCGCTGATCGCGATGCCGTTCCGACTGACGACATACGTATCCGCAAACGCCGACGGGCTCCAGGTCACATGCGCCCCGGCCGCGCCGAGGCTGCATTGCTGGGTGACCGAGGCATTGAAAGAGCCGGGAGGCGGCGGCGCGCATGGCACACCGGTAATCGTCACCGACGCCGGCGGTGAGGTCGCGCTGCCGGCGGTGTTCGTGGCGGTGACGGTGTAGGTGTAGGTCTGATTGGCCTTGATGCCGCCGCTGAAGTCATCGAACGACGTCGTGGATGACGGCAGCGTGCCGCTGACCGGCGTTCCGTCGCGTTTGACGACGTACGACGTTGCGAATGCGGATACGGTCCACTCCACGTGCGCGGCCGGCGTAACCGGAGGACCGGCGGCGCAGGACGCGGTCGCCGTCGCGGTGAGCGGCCCGGGCGGACAGATCGCCTCCGCGACGCTGATGTCCTTCGTATTCGAGTTGGCGGACCCGCCGCTGTTGATCGCGGTGACTCGATAGCTGTAGCTCACGCCGGGATTGACCGTCGTGTCGGTGTAGGACGTCGCAGTCGTCGTGACAGGGAATGGCGAAGAATTGGGACTGCGGGCGATCACATACGAAGTCGCTGTTGGTGATCCGGACCAGGTGAGATTCACGACCGCGCGCGGACCGGTCGTGTCGCATGCCGCGCTTCCATCCAGCACCGGCGCGGACGGAGGCGGCTGACAAGCAGTGCCTGAGATGAAGATATCGACGGTGTTCGAGGTGAAGGTGCCGCCCACGTTGTCGTGGGCGACCATGAAGTACGAGATCGTCTGCCCCGCCGCGAAGCTATTGTTGGTTTCGTCGTACGTGCCCGACCCGCCGAAGGGGATGGTGTCGTGCAACTGGCCATTCCGGTAGATGTCGAAGCTGACGGCGTTTGCGGATGCCGTCCAGGAAAGATGCGTTGAGGGGCGCGGCGGCGGATCGGCCGTCCAGCATCCTTCATTTCCGCTGAGCGTGAACGGACCGGGTGCGGCAAACATCGGAACCGCGACCAGGCAGAGAAGGATCGTGATCGATGCGGGCTTCATCGCATCTCTCAAAAGAGCAAAGAGCTTGCCTCAAACTCAGGCCGCGGTGCCCATCAACTGCCGCAAAACGAACGGCAGAATCCCTCCGTGCTCGTAGTAGTCGACTTCGATGGGCGTGTCGATGCGGACGATGAGCGGGACGTTTTCCGTCGCGCCGTTCGCGCGATGGATGACCAGCGTCGCTTTCTGGCGCGGGCGGAGATCGCCGGTGATGCCGGTGATGTCGAACGTCTCGGTGCCGTCGATGCGCAATGACGCGGCGTTCGTCCCCTCTTCGAATTGCAGCGGGAGGACCCCCATGCCGACGAGGTTGGAGCGATGGATGCGCTCGAAACTCTGCGTGATCACGGCGCGCACGCCGAGGAGTTTGGTGCCTTTCGCGGCCCAGTCGCGGGAGGAGCCGGTGCCGTACTCCTGACCGGCGATGACGACCAGCGGCGTTCCTTCCTTCTGATACTGCATGGCCGCGTCGTAGATCGACAGTTGCGTGCCGTCGGGCTGGTGCTTGGTCACGCCGCCTTCGACGCCGGGCACCATCAGGTTCTTGATGCGCACGTTCGCGAACGTCCCGCGCGTCATCACGCGATCGTTTCCTCGGCGCGATCCATAGCTGTTGAAGTCTTCGATGGCAACGCCCGACTCGATGAGGTATTTTCCGGCCGGCGAATTGGCCTTGATCGATCCGGCCGGGCTGATGTGATCCGTGGTCACGGAGTCGCCGAAGACGGCCAGCGCGCGTGCGCCGGTGATGTCGGCGGCCTTGCCCATCCCTTTGTCGCCGGTGAAAAACGGCGGCTCCTGGATGTAGGTCGATTTCTCATCCCACGCGTAGAGCAGGCCGCCGGTGGTCGGGATCTCGTTCCAGAGCGGATTCTGATCCGCGAAATTCTTGTACAGCGTCCGGAACGCCTCGGCATCGAGCGCGCCGGCCATGCATTCGCGGATCTCGGCCATGGTCGGCCAGATCTCGCGCAGGTAGACGTCTTCGCCGTGCGCGCCGCGTCCGAGCGGCTCGTTCGCCATGTCGATATCGATGCGGCCGGCCAGCGCGAACGCGACCACCAGCGGCGGCGACATCAGAAAATTCGCGCGGATCGACTGGTGCACGCGCGCTTCGAAATTGCGGTTGCCGGAGAG
>Ga0068854_100002498_pt1 | contig 11404 bp, 19 predicted proteins | sample KBSCornC42_FD_66590 | JGI IMG/M metagenome (GOLD analysis project Ga0068854, IMG submission 66590) | Corn rhizosphere microbial communities from Kellogg Biological Station, Michigan, USA - KBS Corn C4-2 | ecosystem: Host-associated > Plants > Roots > Rhizosphere > Soil ... | reverse complement strand
AGGCCCTGCGCGACCAGTTCCTTGAAGGCGCGGCGATACATCTCGCGCGTCTGCGCCGGGGTCCGCGGCGGCACCGCACTGCCGACCAGCGGCTGCGCACCGTCGATCAGCACGCCGGTGGCGCGCGTGCCGACGCGCACGATGCGGCCACCGTCGGGCTGCCAGTCGCCGTCGAGCGACTTGCTCGCCTTCTTCATCGCGGCGGTATTGGCCCAGGAAGCATGGCCGTCGATGCGCTCGAGGAAGACCGGGCGATCCGGAAAAGCCTGATCGAGATCGGCCGCGCTCGGAAACTGCTTATCCGGCCACAGGTTCTGGTCCCAGCCGCGGCCCATCAACCAGGCGTCCTTGGGCAGCTTCGCCGCGAAATCCTTCAGGCGCTGCACGATCTCAGCCTTGGAATGCGCACCGACCAGGTCGGCCTGCCCGCGGATCATGCCCAGTCCCAGCACGTGTCCATGGGCATCGATCAGGCCGGGGATCACCGTCGCGCCGTGGGCATCCACCGACTCGGCGCCGGCGAACTTCTGCTGCAGATCGGCGGTATCGCCTACTGCCAGCAGGCGGCCTTCGCCGTCCCAGGCCAGTGCCGTGGCTTCCGGCCTGGACGGATCGAGCGTATGCACGCGGGCGTTGACGAGCAGCGTGGCGGCCTGCAGGGGTGCGATGGCGAACGCCAGCAGCACGGCGGCGGCGAGACGGCGGGACAGGTGCATGGGCGCGTCCTGGGGAGGGAATCGCGCCACTTTGCCCGCGGCCGGGCAGGAATGACAAGAAGCGGATGGCGTCGCGGCGGCGGATCAGCCTGCGACGGCGAACGCTCCGACCGCACGCGGTCCGATCGCGCGGGTTTCGTACTGGGCTAGCCGGATCGCCGAACCGAGCCCCGGCATCTCCACGCAGACCGCGCGGCCGGAACGCGAGTGCTCGTCGCGCGCGACTTCCCGCGCCAGCGTGATGGCCGGCCCCAGGCGCAGATCGCTGAACAGGCAGAATCCCGAACGGCAGATATTCCACTGGCCTTCGGTCGATGGCTTGAGCGCGTAGATGATCATCGTGCGTGCCCCCTTTGGGATGAAGTACGCCGGCCATCGGTCGCGCATCCGTGCAAACGCCCGCTTCGCCAGCATGACAAGCATGCATTGGCTTGGGGATGCGTCCTATCGGCGAGCGGCACCGTGATGTGTAGGCGATGGACTACGTATTTGTGGGCCAAGTCTCAGTTTTGCCCTCCAAGACGGGTTTTGGCCTAGGCTTTTGATGTCATGGCAGCGAGACGCTGCCATGCCCGCGGGCACTGCCAGGATTATTCCGCGCAAACAAAAAGGCGCCCCGGGGTGCGGGGCGCCAAAGCCTGGGGCTCAGGGGCATGAGCCATACAGAAGAACGCCCCGGTCATCGGCTGGCGCGAGCGGGAAAGCTCACCGCCTGACTCGCGGGACGAATTCAGATTGCGCCTTTTCGCAATGAGCACGTAGCGGCGAACAGCGCGAGTCTTTGTAAGGGATTTCCGATGAGCGTCGTCGGCATCGCCGCCGGAGCGGCTGGAGTGCGCCATCGAACAGCCCGTCAGCACAGCCTTACCAGCCGCGCGGGCCTATGGATCGGGCAATAAAAAACCCGCCATAAGGCGGGCTGCGCTTCCAGGCACGAAATGCGGGTTGCCGTGATCCGGCTGCACTCCTGTGCCCCAAAAAGAAAAGCCCCATCCGTGGGGCTTGCAGCCATCCGTAGCCGCTTCGTCCTTAGTGTCCGGGGCATCGGCAAAGGAGCCTGACTTGCCGGACGAGAGATAGTTTGCGGATTTGTCGTAGGTAGGTGTAGAGGTGAAAGGCGCGTCGTTGTGTAGGGGAACCCCTACAAACAGGGATGACAGGCCGCCAGCCGCTACTGCCCAGGGCAAAGCCGGCCTCATCCGCCCACCTTCATTTCGCCTTCGTGCGACCTGCGCATTCCCGTCGCGGCATGGCGCCCAAGATGGCCCGACCAGGCCACGTTGAGATCGCCATGACCGACGCCTCGTTCCTGAAACGCAACGGCCTGAGCATCGCCGTCATCCTGATGATGCTTGCCTCCTGGCTCGGCCAGGCCCTGACCGGACATGCCGCGCACAACGATGAGCTGCACCGGCACGGACAATCGGGCATAGGCCTCGCCGCCTACCTGGCCAGCGGCGACTTCTGGGCCGCTACGTTCGAGAACTGGGAGAGCGAATTCCTGCAGATGGGTGTCTATGTGCTGCTGACGGTATGGCTGCGCCAGAAAGGCTCGGCCGAGTCGCGGCCATTCGATGACTACGACGAGACGCCAAAACCGACGCCTCTGCATCTCCAGCCCAGGGCATGGCGTCACGGCGGCATCCTGCGCTGGCTCTACGCCAATTCGCTGTCGATCGCCTTCATCGCCTTGTTCGGCCTGTGCTTCGCCGGGCACCTGCTCGGCAGCTGGCGCAAGGCCCTGGACGAAGCCATCGCGCATGCCCAGCCGGCCATGACGCTGAGCGCGTATGCGACCGATCCATCGTTCTGGTTCGAATCCTTCCAGAACTGGCAGAGCGAATTCCTGGCCGTCTTCTCGCTGATCGTGCTGTCGATCTTCCTGCGCCAGAAAGACTCTCCGCAGTCCAAGCCCGTCGATGCGCCGCATGGCCAGACGGGAGGTTGATCACGGGTCCATATCGATCGGAGCAGGCCCGTCACTGCTCCCTTGCCGCCTTCGCTCTTTCGGCACGCCATTGAACCGTCCAGAACAACAAGCCCGATACGGCGGCGGCCGCAGCGTTGATCGGAACATCGCTTGAGAGAATGTGCGTGGGGTGGGCGATAAGCATCGTTACCAGCGCTCCAACGGCCGCGCCCGACAGCATGCTGGTCCACCAGCGAAAAGCGTTGATCCGCACCACCAGGCGATAAAGCGGATAACCGAGTAACACCGTGAATCCGAGAGCCATCGCATAAGCAATCAACGAAAACACGACACTGGTTACAACATCGAAGCTCGCGTAAAAAATCGACTCCACCATGCCGACGACAATGATGGGAATTGGAGCAATCAAGCACCCCACCACCTCGGCGGCACTTCGAAATATCGCAGATCGATCGGCTTCCATGGCTACGCCTCTTCCGTCCAGGCTCGGCAGCAAACGAGCTGACATCCTCGACACCCCGCCCAAGCGTCTCAGCCCTATGCGCACCGTGTTGACCTCTCAACGAGCGCGTCACCCAGGGGCAACTTCGACTATGCCACGGTGCGAGATGCGGCATTCGCCGCAGCGGAGTACGACATGAGCAATTCCAACAACCCCAACAACCCCAACAATCCTCCCCAGAAGGCACCGCCGGTCGACCCGACCAACGATCCGCAGAAGAAGCAGGCAGATGAACAGTCTCAGGAGCAAAAGGACACCGGACAGCGCCAGCCCGATCAAGGCGAGCAGCAAGGCAAATAAACCCGCCGCTCGCATGCACGGGGCCGCTGTGAAGCGGCCCCGCTTTCCTGGTGTCGCGGAAGTCGGTGACAGTCTCTGAATACCTTGGATGTCCGGCAACAAAAAACCCCGCAAGCAATGCGGGGTTTTTTGGAACCGGGATGTCACCCCGGAATTTCAATTGGTGCCAAGGGGAGACCCAGCAAGAGAATTAAGCTATTGATTTTCAATTAAATCAATGAACTGACTTGGCGATTCATGCCCAAATTCTTACCCAAAGATGCTCGCTTGGCCCTGAGCTAACCCTTATTGGGGCATCCGCTCTGGGGAATTGGAACCAAAGGCGCGTTAAGGAATTGGTGTAGCTATAGGCCTTGGCTCGATGCCTGCGCGCTCCACATCGGCATATCCAACGTAAACCCAGCAACCGCCCAGGTGCACGCTCGGTAACCACCAGGGATGGATGTCGGCCTGAGCCAATCTAGCCCTGATACGCTCGCCCCTCCCCACCAACGGGAGGTATCCAACATGCTTGGTCCGTTTCGTACCGGCGACGTTGTCGCAGAGTATTTTGGAGCCGTCCCCATCGGCGGCTTCCTGCTCGGCAAAGGGGGCGTGTTTCTAGGTGCCCACTGGAAGACGGATATGGGGCCATCCGTCAAAGACGCTCTCATTCAATTCAATTCGCAGGGAGCACCTAAGGTCGTCCCACTTTGGGATCGCAATGATCGGTGCCTAAAGGTCGTCGGCGGTAGGCTCGAAGTCAGCCTTGCGGGCATTGGATGCCAAGCAGCAAAGGGGCGCATCGGCGTCAATACCGCTGGAGCAGTGGCGCTCACCATCGAGAGGGGAGACGATGGAGCGTTCCTGGAGGTCAATCAAGGGCTGGTGACGAACCACGAGCCTCCTGGATACATCTGGTGTAGCTCCTGGGGCCTTGAGCTGGTCTTAGGAGATGGGTACGCGAGGATAGTGCTCGGCGAAGAGCCGTAGGCCCTAACCAGAACCGAGGCGCCCTTTGCGTTCAAGACTGCTCACGCCCAGCGTGGTTGCCACAGCAACCCTTCACCGGAGGCCAGATTGACTGGAGAGAGCGTTAGTCAGCTCCACGCCGTAGGATCCAGATCTCCCGCGTGCCGAGGCGGCGACACTCGACAATTCCCTCCTTCTCCAACATCTGCAACCCTTCGAGCACGACGTCAAGTGACGCTTCGCCCCCGGCTGACTGCAGCCACCACCGCTGAATCCCCTCAGCGGAATCAGCGCATCCCGGACTCACCACCAAATAGCGAGCAATCGAATCCGCCACGATACGTACGGATTGACTGATCACTGGCCCTCCCTGTCCGACCGCATCACTCACCTAAATCTTGCTCCTAACCAATCACGGAAGCGAGTCTCTAGGTGCTAACCAGCGCGCTAGCCGCATGGCGCTCCCGCGCCGCCATTCCTGCTTGGGGCGGCCTCTCAGCCTGAAGAACTGATTTACCCATGCGGCCATACTACGAGAAACGACAGGCAGCCTAGCGAGTCAGCAGCATGGCTCCCACTTAAGGCTAATTGAATCGGGCCCAATCGTCCCAACAAGTGATTCCAGGTAGCCACCAAAGGGAGATACCGATGAAAGATTGGGGATCAGAATTTGCGGCTCGCCAACAAGCCCTTGACGCGGCAGCGAACGCCGCCGAGCAGCTCCGGCAACAGCGGGCGCACGAAGAACAAGTAAACAATGCCCGTGTTAAATCCATCATCACGGAAAGTGTTCTTCCGGAGTTTCGAAACTTCGCCGCGGGCGCAAGCCAGGTGACCATCGCATCCGTCAAAGTTGAGGCATTGCGTGGAGACTCTCCCGTGCCGCCGGAGGATGAAGCTCTTGAAAGGGCTCAGATAACCGGCGCGCGAGTACATATTACCCGTGACTATGAATACCAATGCACCCTAAAAATTACCTCGGCTAGCAACGGAGAGCTCCTCGCAGAGATCATCGACGCGTCGGGTAGATCACCACCCCGCAGGGAACCGTTGGGCAAAGTATTGGCGCGAGGAACTGTGGAAAATCTTCTGAAGCAACTGATGGATCTGGCGTTACCAGCTCCAAAATAGTCCAGCGGATTGAAGCGGCGTCTCCAGGAGACCTTTCTCGCGACTGCGGCTAGCGCGCCTAGCGACCTGAAGCAAGATGCTGCATGAGTCATCGCTGCACGACGGCCTCAGTCGCACAAGGCGCACGGTACCTTGGACCGAGAACGGCACGCCCAACTGCCCCTGACTACGCCACCAAGCTGCCGCCTCAACCAAGGGCATAAGACTCTGGGAGCACGTGCCGGTCACGAAGAACCGTGTAAGCTCCACGTACTTCTTGGTCATGCTCGGGAATGATATGGGCGGCCCCAAAGGCCTGAACTCGTTGCCCTGTGATTTCTTTCCGATGCACTTCTGGCCATCGCGCGCCATACAGTCGACTGGCGCGAAACGCACCCCGCGGTGATCCAAGAGCCCACAGGGCGGACTCTACCAAACGAAACGCTTTGGCTGTCGGGACTTCGCAGGCCCCGGCCTCCGTGGTCATGTGCCTGCCTAGCGAAAGCTGGAGTGCCCTAGTGAATCTGCTTGCTTGCACTGGCGAACGTCAGCGCACAGCCCTGCTTGTCTCCGGAGAACGCTATGAACGAAACACCCAGATCCAACCCGATTGGCATCCCGTGGTTTATTCGCGAGGACTACGATGCATTCCGCCAGCTTGTTCCCCAACGCAGCTGGCATACGACGTTCGATCATTGGGAGATCGCCGCCACCAAGGTCCTAGATCAACAGCGGCGCGCCGGTGTCCTCACCCTCAAAGTGGAGATGCGGTCCGGCGCTTTCGCTCTTTGGTGCCTGGATACAGCACGCGACCCCGATAGCCAGGCAATCGCTGAGTACGCCAGTCAATTCGCCCGCGGGCTACTCGCCTCGAATGACAGCGAATAAAAACACCCATCCCATCCGCCCTCACCACGCGCCACCAGCGCGACGTATGGAGATCCGCCAGGGTGCAATCGAATGTCTCATCGACCTTACTGTCCACCGGAGTTACTTCATGCCCACTGAAGCCAGTTCGATCGAAGTCGTAGATCAGTGGGGGCTTCCGGATGTCGTCTGGTCGCTCACCCTGATGATTCGATCCGGAACGTTTTCCAATCCGGAGGCCATGGAAGAAGGCCCTGTTGGATACCAACTCTCGGACGGAACGGTGCTCAATATCATTGACGGGGGATTTGAAATCCCCGGTAGTGAACGCCGCTTCAAACGGAGCAAATGATGCAGGCGGGGGCTGACTACCTGGCTGGCTTAAAGGCTGGCGGCAAGGTCGTACCGATCAAGCGCAAGAAGGGCTAAGCCGCTACCTATCCAAGCTCGGCCTATAGAACAACTGACCTATCCAACGCCCACGAGTTAGCTGATACGTTCGCCGAGCGCTACCGGTCTCGGTCGTCGAGGCCGGAGTTGCCTCAGTAAACAGGGAGGGTGCCATGGCAGGTCGATATCTCTTGAGGCGTTCAGGTGCTCAGTACTACTTCGTACTTCAAGCCGCCAACTATCAGACCCTCATTACCAGCGAACGTTACACAACAAAGCAAAGCGCAGAAGGCGGCATTGCCTCCGTACGGGTCAACTCCCCTATCGATGCGCGGTACAACCGGCTCACGGCAAGAGACGGAAGCCCCTACTTCGTGCTGAAGGCGGCCAACGGCGAGCCCATCGGAACCAGTGAGACCTATTCTTCTACCGGCGCAAGAGACAATGGCATCGAGGCGACCAAGACTGTTGGGCCAACGGCTCCCGTGGTTGACGAAACTTAAGGAACTACTCCGCGTTGCATCAAAGGGCGCCCCATGGGGCGCCCTTTCCTATCCCTGCCTAGGCGTACGCTCTTGGGCTTTTGACTATTCCTCCTCGAAATCGATGTACCAGCCGGGACCCTTTGGCTCTGGAGCATCGAGAATCGGATCGCTTACCGATATGAGCGGATCTAACCAATCAGCCTTGGCATGCGCCCAAGCAAGCCATTCGATAACATCTTTAGACATATCACCGCTTAGCTTGGCGTTGCTTTCCACACTTTGCAGATAGCTGCGCAAACGAGAGGCGCGCTCCCAGGATTGCGCGTTTCGTTCGAGTTGCTCGAACGCCTCCCGCTCTTCCTTCCTGGCCTTGATGGCTGCCTCGTACTCTTCGCGAGCGATTCTCCTAGCCTCTTCCTTCCTCGCTTCCTCGGCCTCTCGATCTCTTATCTCAAACGAAAGCCCCACTATCCCCGCAATTACTTCAGGCAACCGGCTCTCTAAGCGCCTCCGATCTGTGTCAGCCCACCCACGAGAGGGCCAACGCCCAGCCGATATCGCTAACGAACCTGTCGGGAGATAGTCGTACCTTGGCATGTTTGGATATTCCACGACCCGTGCATGAGGGTTCCGCCAATAACGTTCCTTGGCTTTTGTTTCCTCTGGAGTCTCCACATGATCCCTCTCGGGTTGCCGCTTGGGCTTGCACCCATTGGGCAACTTCGCCTTCCACCCATGCACTGATGCGCTCCCCAATCTTGACTCTCTTAGGGAACTTGCCCTGGCGCTCAAGGGCGTAAATCCAAGCCTTAGACAGGCTCGTCATCGCCCTCACTGCGGGCATGCGGATGAGACGAATGGGGACGATATGGACCGCATCTTGATAAGCGGTGCCATGGGACAACGGCCCGCCATTAGCAGGAGCCATTTCAGCCGATTTGGAATTGTGCACTGCACTCAGCCCTATGGGAGAGGCAGTACTAGCGACCGTATAGGCCGTCCCGTGTCGTTGTGCTTACTGGCAGGACGGACTACAGTTTCAGAGTAAGGAGGTGGGTCACTAGCACTGCTGGTGGGTCACTAATGAGGTGGGTGCGTGCGCTAACACGTCCCACCTCAACCTATTTGCCCAAACCTCGGGCAACTACCTTGGTCTCGTGAACCCCCCTCCCAGGGGGCGTACGCCACGCCGCAAGGGCGCGTCTGTACGCGGACACCATTGTACCACTGAGAACAGTAGACCGTTTCAACGGGTACCTAGACCATTCGGTTGATAGGCACCGCCTCGCCTCCCATCCTCATTAACGCCGCGGCAGCCGACTCATCGCCAGGCGCGCGAGAAACAGCAGTCTGTCCTTCCCCAGCGGCAGAGCATCCGCTGCTCGCTTATCGGCAATCTCCTGCTCCACCCTAGCCCACGCTTCTTTCGGGCTTAACCCGTCGCAGCGCTGGAGGTGCTCGTAGAAGTGTTGGTCCCAACCAGTCCAACGCTTGGGAAACCCGCCGGCTGGAACTTCGCGGACGATCGAGCTACGCGGGAACTGCAGAATCACAGCGGTAGGCACAATGCTCATGGCGTGCCACCCCGCTCAATGGACACCTCGATGGCGTGACCGAGCCCCTGCGCCACATCCAAGCAGAACTCGATCAACCAAGCCTTTCGCGAGCTAATGCCATCATCCTGGACACCGTCGCCGGCCAGCTCCTTGACGCAATCAAGAATGCAATTGAGCTGAGTGACCGCGAACTCCAGCGGCACTCCATCTTCCACTCGCATCAAGTCGCACTGCGCCACTGGGATATGGCAGAAGCCGTGGCCGACCGTTGCGGGTCCGCTATTGCGCTGCTTAGTCATAATTTCGCCCCTGTATTACGCGGCTTAAGGTGTCAACGGTCGATGGTGGCAAGAGCGGTTGCAAAGGCAGACACGGCTTCACCACTCGAACCGGTCGGATGACGGATATCCTCAATGACGTCTACCCACTGATGCCCGGCGAGTGTCGCCACTTGCTTGATGCTGATGACCTGCTCCACCTGCCCCAGGCACGAGAGTCCGATCAATAGAGCCTCGCGGATCCAGCTGACTTCCTCGCGAGTGAAGGTCATTTCGTTGTCGTCGTTATGGCTCGCATCATCGAAGATGGCAGCCACTGTGGCTCGGGCTTCGGGGTTTGGTTTCACGGTCATAACCCACCTCTTGCATAGGTCTTCGGGACCAACCTCACCGTTGCGGCAAGGTGGCGGACGTGCAGGGTTGGCGAACCGGAGACATAGGAATCCGGCCAGCCCGAAGGCTGCCCTGCACGCCCACCGCAAAAGACGAGCATGCGCGCAACGGGCACAAAAAAAGCGCCTTCGGCGCCGTTGCGCCTATGTCTAATCAGGTCGCCAAACCTGGTCGCCGAATCTGCGGCGACAAGTACACGCTACTCCGATCCTGATGCGTGTCAAGTGGATTTTGGCTTCCTACGGGGCGTTCGTGGAGCCGGTCGCCGGAGGCGCTCAAGAGCATCTTCAACCGACCTACTTAAGATCGGCGCACGCCCCAGCCGTCCGAATGAGACAGGCGGCACCGATGAAGTTGTGAAGTCCACTCCGTGCCACGGCGGCGACTCATGGATGACCCTGTATAGCTCCGCCTTCTCGTAGAGCTTCTTGCCCATGAAGTTTCGGGGATGTAACTCGTACTCACTGGCCTTCTTGGCGAACGTATCCTCGTGGACGCCGCAGTAGTGAGCGGCTTCGCGGACCGTGAGCCAATCCTTCCCGAGGAGATTGAACTTCGGTAGGTCACGCAACGAGTCCTGGCCATCGTCAGACACGATTGGTTACCTTAGGAGATGTGTCATGCAAGCATCCGACAGCATACCCTTTGAGGAAAGAGCGCTAGATGCAGACGACGTAGGCATGATCCTCGGCCTCAAGCCGAGAACAGTGCTTGAGTGCTACGCCTGTCGCGAAGACTTCCCCACTCGCCTCTCAATTAGGCCCGCCACCTGGCGTGCGGGTGACATCTTGGAATGGCGGGATGTTTACCTGAAGGGTGTGAATCGTCGAAGGGCTGAGAAAGGTGCCCGCAGCCGTCGACGCTGAAGCTCACTGACAGGCAGCCTTATATTCCGGACCAAATAAATCCGTAACAGTATCCAGGCACGCTCCCGGCAACCGACCGAGAAGCGTGCCCTCCCGTGCATGGATTTGAGGCGTTTCGGCTAGCCCGGAAAAAGGACCTGCAGAGCATCGCCAAGTCCACCAGAGGCGAGATGGAGGCAGATGAGCTGCTTTCAGAGGCCTTCTTTCTCGCGATGGAGATTGAGGGTAAGACACATCACACGCTTGACCTCACTCTGGCCTCCGATCAAGACCTTCTACTGCGATGGGTCTACGCTAAGTTCGTCCGCTTCGCCGACAAGACCATGCGGCATAGCGTCAAACTGGATGAGGGATGGGACGATGGTGGCGAGGAGCGAAGCGAAGGTTCCAAGCTAGCCGCGGTGCTCACGGCTCCGGAGACGGAAGATCCGCTAACTCGCCAGGTGATGATCGAAGATCACCGGTCGCAGACACAGGCAATCGAAGCCAGCTATTCAGAGGCATCCGCCTACACCATTCTGCTCATTGACTGGAGCTGGGACTTCAAAGCCCTTGCTGCTTACCTGTTCCTAGGAAGCACGAAAACGCTACGGGACCGGGTTGGCCGAGCGGCTGACAAAGCGACATGGCAGCCGTCCCTGTTTGACGGTATCGAGCAAATAGATCCGAAGTTCAAACCCACCAAGGCGCGCGGCACGAAACGGGCTTTGAAGGCTCTTCGCGAGTGGTTCCTGCAATGGAAGGCTTCGCAGGCAGGGTCCAACTACTAAAGAACCACTGCAGAAGCGACATGCCGCGCCTAGCCACCCCGAGGGATAGCTACCAGTCAACTCCCAGCCTAGCCTTGATGGCTTGCTGGACGTCCTCAGCAGCCCGCTCCTTGAGGAAGCTTTCTCTCCAGCCGTCAGATGGCACGTCCCTGGTAGTAAGGCGCCCGGCAGGGCTTGTGCAGACTTTTGTGTAAACGGGATCGTTTTAAAGCTGAGGAATGCGGCCTTCGAACTGGATGGTAAAGCGGTTGAGCGCCGCCTTCCAATCATGGATGGGAAGCGTCCATTTT
>Ga0068854_100002486_pt1 | contig 11410 bp, 5 predicted proteins | sample KBSCornC42_FD_66590 | JGI IMG/M metagenome (GOLD analysis project Ga0068854, IMG submission 66590) | Corn rhizosphere microbial communities from Kellogg Biological Station, Michigan, USA - KBS Corn C4-2 | ecosystem: Host-associated > Plants > Roots > Rhizosphere > Soil ... | reverse complement strand
CAGGGTGCGGCGTGTCGCGCCTTTGCACAGCACAATCTGCGCGCCGAGGGCGATCAGCAGTGGCGGCGAATCACCGATCGGCGACGCATTGCCGATATTGCCGCCGAGGGTGCCCTGGTTGCGGATCTGCAGGGAGGCGAAGCGGTGCAGCAGGTCGCCGAAGTCCGGGTATTCGTGGTGCAGCGCGGTGTAGCAGTCGGAGAGGGCGGTGGCAGCGCCGATTTCCAGACGGTCGTCGAAGTCGTCGATGCGCTTCATTTCTTCAATGTTGCCGACGTAGATCATCACCGGCAAGGTGCGATGGAACTGGGTCACTTCCAGCGCCAGGTCGGTGCCACCGGCCAGCAGGCGGGCCTGCGGGTAGGCGTCGTAGAGGTCGGCCAGGTCGGCGACGGTGAGCGGCACCAGGCAGCGTTTGTCGCCGCTGTTGAGTTCACCGGTCTGGGTCGGCGCAATGGCTTTGAGGCGGGCGATGGTCTGCGCCTCACGGCTGTCGAACTGATCCTGGGGCTTGTTGCAGCAGGCCTGTTCGGCTGCGGCGAGGATCGGGCGGTAGCCGGTGCAGCGGCACAGGTTGCCGGCCAGGGCTTCATGGGCTTTCTGGCTGTCGGGCGCATCACTGTTCTTTTGCAGGGCGAACAGCGACATCACGAAACCGGGGGTGCAAAAGCCGCATTGCGAACCGTGGCACTCGACCATCGCCTGTTGCACGCTGTGCAGTTGGCCCTGGTGCTTGAGGTCTTCGACGCTGATCAGTTGCTTGCCGTGCAGCGACGAGACAAAGGTCAGGCAGGAGTTGAGGCTGCGATAACGGATCCGCTCGGCGCCTTGATCGTCGGTGTGCAACTCGCCGACCACCACCGTGCACGCGCCGCAATCGCCGCTGGCGCAGCCTTCCTTGGTACCGGATTTGCCCAAATGCTCGCGTAAATAGTTGAGCACGGTCAGGTTGGGGTCCAGGGCGTGCTCGCTACGGAGTTCCTGGTTAAGTAAAAACTGGATCACGGAAGGCCTCGCAGACTCATTATTGTTGTTAACCGCTTTGCGCCGAATCTAGTCATCTCTGACTTTTCGGTCAATGATTTTCTGACCAGAAGGTCAAGAAATTGCGATCGCAACACTTTCAATTATGGTTCAGTCTTCTGAAACCGGCGTTTTTGGGGGCTTGTGGCTATTCATCGTTGCTTATTCCGTGCCAAATTCGCCACGGTGGGCGTAGCGCCATCAGCCAGCCAATGCGCTACACTGCCGCGCTTGTACCGATAGAAGATTTTGAAGGGAAAACATGACGTTCAAGGCGCCGGACAGTCTCGCCGAGCAAATTGCTCACCACCTCGCCGAACGCATCATTCGCGGCGATCTCAAGCCTGGGGAGCGGATCCAGGAACAGAAGGTCACGCTGGCGCTCAATGTCAGCCGTGGTTCCGTGCGCGAAGCCTTGCTGATCCTCGAACGCCGCCACCTGATCGCGATCCTGCCGCGCCGTGGCGCCCATGTCACCGAGTTGACGGCGCACAAGGTGCAGAGCCTGTGCACCTTGATGGGCGAGCTGTACATCCTGCTCGGCAATGCGGTCGCCCAGGGCTGGCAGGTGCAGGCCGACATGGCGCCGTTCCTGCAGATCCAGCAGCGCCTGGTGACCAGTTACGAGCGCGAGGACATCCGCGCTTTCGTTGAAGAAAGCTTCAACGTGATGCGCGCCGCGTACCCCTTCGCCAATAACCCGTACTTGCAGGAAACCGTCGAGAACCTGCAGCCGGCGATGAACCGCGCCTATTACCTGGCCCTGGATCAGCGCAAGGCGTCCATGAGCGAATACCTGGCGTTGTTCGAGCAACTGCTCGCCGCCGTACTTGCCCGTGACTTGCCGCAGATCCGCCAAGTGCTCTCGGCCTACGGCGAGCGCAGTTGCTCGCTGGTCATTGCTGCGTTGGCGGACGCCTAAACGTGCGGCTCAAGTGCATCAAACTGGCGGGGTTCAAATCCTTCGTCGACCCGACCACGGTGAACTTCCCCAGTAACATGGCGGCGGTGGTCGGGCCCAATGGTTGCGGCAAGTCGAACATCATCGACGCCGTCCGCTGGGTGATGGGCGAGAGCTCGGCCAAGAACCTGCGCGGCGAGTCGATGACCGACGTCATCTTCAACGGCTCCACCAGCCGCAAGCCGGTGAGCCAGGCCAGCATCGAACTGGTGTTCGACAACTCCGACGGCACTCTGATCGGCGAGTACGCAGCCTACGCGGAGATCTCCATTCGCCGCAAAGTGACCCGCGACAGCCAGAACAGCTACTTCCTCAACGGTACCAAGTGTCGCCGTCGCGACATCACCGATATTTTCCTCGGCACCGGCCTGGGCCCACGCAGCTACTCGATCATCGAGCAGGGCATGATCTCCAAGCTGATCGAAGCCAAGCCCGAAGACCTGCGTAACTTCATCGAAGAAGCGGCTGGCATCTCCAAGTACAAGGAGCGCCGCCGCGAGACCGAAAACCGTATCCGCCGCACCCACGAGAACCTCGCCCGCCTGACCGACCTGCGCGAAGAGCTGGAGCGCCAGTTGGAGCGCCTGCACCGCCAGGCCCAGGCCGCCGAGAAGTATCAGGAATACAAGGGCGAGGAGCGCCAGCTCAAGGCACAACTGTCGGCCCTGCGCTGGCAGGCGCTGAACGACCAGGTGGGCCAGCGCGAAGCGATCATCGGCACCCAGGAAATCAGCTTTGAAGCCCTGGTGGCCGAGCAGCGCAATGCCGACGCCAGTATCGAACGCCTGCGTGACGGTCACCATGACCTGTCCGAGCGCTTCAATCTGGTGCAGGGCCGCTTCTATTCGGTCGGTGGCGATATCGCCCGCGTCGAGCAGAGCATCCAGCATGGCCAGCAGCGCCTGCGCCAGTTGCAGGATGACCTCAAGGAAGCCGAGCGCGCGCGCCTGGAGACCGAATCCCACCTGGGCCACGACCGCACCTTGCTGCTGACCCTGGGCGAAGAGCTGGATATGCTCACCCCCGAGCAGGAAGTCACCAGCGCCGCCGCCGAAGAAGCCGCCGCCGCCCTGGAAGAAGCCGAAGCCACCATGCACGGCTGGCAGGAGCAGTGGGACACCTTCAACCTGAAGTCTGCCGAACCCCGGCGTCAGGCCGAAGTGCAGCAGTCACGCATCCAGCAACTGGAAACCAGCATGGAGCGCCTGGCCGAGCGCCAACGCCGCATGCAGGAAGAGCGCGCGTTGCTGTCCGCCGACCCGGAAGACGCGGCGATCATGGAGCTGAGCGAGCAACTGGCCGAAAGCGAAATGACGCTGGAAGAGCTGGAAGCCAGCGAAGAACAACAAGTGGAGCGCCTGGAGCAATTGCGTCAGCAGTTGCAGCAGGCGACCCAGGCACAGCAACAGGCCCAGGGTGATTTGCAGCGGCTCAATGGCCGGCTCGCCTCCCTTGAAGCGTTGCAGCAGGCTGCATTGGACCCGGGCACCGGCACCGCCGAGTGGCTGCGTGATCAACATCTGGCCGAACGCCCGCGCTTGGCCGAAGGTTTGAAGGTAGAAGCCGGTTGGGAGCTGGCGGTGGAAACCGTCCTGGGTGCCGACCTGCAAGCGGTGTTGGTGGATGACTTTGGCGGCTTCGACCTGGCCGGTTTTGCCCAGGGCGACCTGCGTTTGCTCAGCCCTGCCGCCGATGGCACGCGGGTGCCGGGCAGTTTGCTGGATAAAGTTGAAGCGGCGATTGATCTGTCGCCGTGGCTGGGCAAGGTCAAGCCGGTGGATTCCCTGGAGCAGGCCCTGGCCCAGCGCGGTCAGTTGGGCGCCGGCGAAAGCCTGATCAGCCGTGACGGCTATTGGGTCGGCCGCCACTTCCTGCGCGTGCGCCGCGCCAGTGAAGCGGAAAGCGGCGTGTTGGCCCGTGGTCAGGAAATCGTCAACCTGATCGCCGAGCGCGAAGAGCGCGAAGCCACCCTGGAAAGCCTGGAAACCGAACTGCAAACCCTGCGTGCCACCCAGCGCCAGCAGGAGACCGGCCGCGAGCACCTGCGCCGCCTGTTGCAGGACGAAGCGCGCCAGCAAGGCGAACTTAAGGCCCAGCTCTCCGCGAGCAAAGCCAAGGTCGAGCAACTGACCCTGCGCCGCACCCGCCTCGACGAAGAAGTCGCGGAAATGGGCGAGCAGCGCGCCCTGGAACACGAACAGATCGGCGAAGCGCGCCTGCAGTTGCAGGAAGCCCTCGACAGCATGGCCCTCGACACCGAGCAGCGCGAACTGTTGCTGGCCCAGCGCGACAGCCTGCGCGAACGCCTCGACCGTGTGCGCCAGGAGGCGCGCCAGCACAAGGACCACGCCCACCAGTTGGCCGTGCGCCTGGGGTCGCTCAAGGCCCAGCACGCGTCCACCGCCCAGGCCCTTGAGCGCCTGGAGATGCAGTCCGAACGCCTGACGGAAAAGCGCGAGCAACTGAGCCTCAACCTGGAGGAGGGCGAAGCCCCACTGGAAGAGCTGCGCCTGAAGCTCGAAGAGTTGCTCGACAAGCGCATGACCGTCGACGAAGAGCTCAAGACCGCGCAGATCGCCCTCGAAGACGCCGACCGCGAACTGCGCGACGCCGAAAAACGCCGGACCCAGGCCGAGCAGCAATCCCAACTGATCCGTGGCCAGCTCGAACAGCAGCGCATGGAGTGGCAAGCCCTGACCGTGCGCCGCAAGACCCTGCAAGACCAATTGCTGGAGGACGGCTACGACCTGCACGGCGTACTCAACACCCTGACCGCCCAGGCCAACGAGAAAGAAGCCGAAGAAGAACTGGAGCGCATTGCCGCACGTATCCAGCGCCTGGGCGCGATCAACCTGGCGGCCATCGACGAGTACCAGCAGCAATCCGAACGTAAACGTTATCTGGATGCCCAGGACGCCGATCTGGTGGAAGCCCTGGACACCCTGGAAAACGTGATTCGCAAGATCGACAAGGAAACCCGTAACCGTTTCAAGGATACCTTTGATCAGATTAATGGCGGTTTACAGGCGTTATTCCCAAAAGTTTTCGGCGGTGGCAGCGCTTACTTGGAACTGACGGGCGAAGATCTACTCGATACAGGGGTGACGATCATGGCGCGGCCTCCGGGCAAGAAGAACAGCACCATCCATTTGTTGTCCGGCGGCGAGAAAGCCCTGACCGCATTGGCCCTGGTATTTGCCATCTTCAAGTTGAACCCGGCGCCGTTCTGCATGCTCGACGAAGTTGACGCGCCGCTGGATGACGCTAACGTTGGACGCTACGCGCGGTTGGTGAAAGAGATGTCCCAGACCGTGCAGTTCATCTATATCACCCACAACAAGATCGCCATGGAAATGGCGGATCAGTTGATGGGGGTCACGATGCACGAACCGGGCTGTTCGCGTTTGGTGGCGGTGGATGTCGAAGAAGCGATGGCAATGGTGGAGTCTTGACCCATGCCGGCAAAGAATTTTTGTAGCGTGCGGTAAGAGACTTTACCGGCCTGGCGAAAGTGGCAAATGGACATATTTGTTCAAGGCATTTTGACAGACGGTGTAAAGTTATCTTTGGTCGTGCTAGTTTAATGTCAAATTTTCGTATGCGTGGGCAAAACGTCAGTCAGAACATAGAGTTGGCGCCACGTTTTAAAGCGGTTTGCACGTTGCTAAACCCCTTATTTTTCAGCATTTTTTATTAGAGGCACGGGATTACATGGAAATCGGTCTGCGCGAGTGGCTGATCGTCATCGGCATTATTGTCATTGCCGGTATTCTTTTTGATGGCTGGCGCCGGATGCGCGGTGGCAAGGGCAAGCTCAAATTCCGTCTGGACCGCAACCTGTCCAACTTGCCTGACGACGACGGCAGCGCCGAGCTGCTGGGGCCGCCCCGTGTGCTGGACACCCATAAAGAACCGCAATTGGACGAGCACGACTTGCCGTCGATGAGCGCGCCGGTGCGTGAAGCCCGCGAGCCGTCGCCCAAGCGTGGCAAACGCACCGCTCCGGTGGTCGCGGAACCGCGCCAGGCCGACCTGGACCTGGACGTCAATGACGGCCCGAGCTTCAGCAGCCGCGATGATGATTTCCCGGACGAGAACGCCGGCAAGAACGCTCCGCGCCAATCCGTGAACGATCAGCCGGCCGCCGAAGAAGTGCTGGTGATCAGCGTGATCTGCCGCGACGCTGCTGGCTTCAAAGGCCCGGCCCTGTTGCAGAACATCCTCGAAAGCGGCCTGCGGTTTGGCGAGATGGATATCTTCCACCGTCACGAAAGCATGGCTGGCAACGGCGAAGTGCTGTTCTCCATGGCCAATGCGGTCAAGCCGGGCACCTTCGACCTGGACGATATCGACCTGTTCAGCACCCCGGCCGTGAGCTTCTTCCTCGGCCTGCCAGGCCCGCGTCACCCGAAACAGGCGTTCGACGTGATGGTGGCCGCGGCCCGCAAGCTGTCCCAGGAACTCAATGGCGAGCTCAAGGACGACCAGCGCAGCGTGCTGACCGCCCAGACCATCGAGCACTACCGTCAGCGCATCGTCGAGTTCGAGCGTCGCGCCCTGACACAGAAGCGCTGAGGTCCGATCTTAAGCGTTGCCTGTAGAATCCGTGCACTAACATATTGAGCAGCTTCGGCTGCTCTTTTGCTTTATGAGAGAACACCCATGACCGCCGCCCACACCCGCATCCTCGAACTGCGCGCTGAACTGGATCAGCACAACTACCGCTACCATGTCCTCGACGAGCCGAGCATTCCGGACGCCGAGTACGACCGCTTGTTCCACGAGCTCAAGGCCCTGGAGGCCGAGCACCCGGAACTGGTCACGCGGGATTCACCGACGCAGCGAGTCGGCAGTGCGGCGCTGTCGGCGTTCACCCAGGTCAAGCATGAGATCCCGATGCTCAGCCTGGGCAACGCGTTCGATGAAACCACCATGCTCGAGTTTGATCGCCGGGTCACCGAAGGCCTCGACCTGCCGGTGGGCGACCTGTTCGGCGGTGGCGCAGCGGTGGAATACAGCTGCGAACCGAAGCTGGACGGCCTGGCGGTCAGCCTGCTGTACCAGGATGGCGAGCTGGTTCGCGGCGCCACCCGGGGCGACGGCACCACCGGCGAGGACATCAGCGTCAACGTGCGCACCGTGCGCAATATCCCGCTGAAACTGCACGGCAGCGGCTGGCCGGCAACCCTGGAAGTGCGCGGCGAAGTGTTCATGTCCAAGGCCGGTTTCGAGCGACTCAACGCCGCGCAACTGGAAGTCGGCGGCAAGACCTTCGCCAACCCGCGCAACGCCGCCGCCGGCAGCCTGCGTCAGTTGGACTCGAAGATCACCGCCAGCCGCCCGCTGGAGTTCTGCTGCTACGGCGTGACCACCGACATCAGTGATACCCACATCGGCAACCTGCAACAGTTGAAGAAGTGGGGCATGCCCATCAGTCATGAGCTGAAGCTGGCCAAGGGCATTCAGGATTGCCTGGAGTACTATCGCGACATCGGTGAGCGGCGTAACAGCCTGCCCTATGAAATCGACGGCGTGGTGTTCAAGGTCAATAGCATCGCCTCCCAGCGTGAACTGGGCTTCCGCGCCCGCGAACCGCGCTGGGCCATCGCGCATAAATTCCCGGCCATGGAAGAGCTGACCGAACTGCTCGACGTGGAATTCCAGGTTGGCCGCACCGGCGCCGTGACGCCTGTGGCGCGCTTGAAGCCGGTCAAGGTTGCGGGCGTGACCGTGTCCAACGCCACCCTGCACAACATGGATGAAGTCGCGCGCCTGGGCCTGATGATCGGCGATACCGTGATCATCCGCCGCGCCGGGGATGTGATCCCGCAAGTGGTTTCGGTGGTCACCGAGCGTCGCCCGGAAAATGCCCGCGCCGTGCAGATCCCCGAAAGCTGCCCGGTGTGCGGCTCTCATGTGGAGCGCACGCAACTGGTCAAGCGCAGCAAGGGCAAGGAAACCGTCAGCGAAGGCGCGGTGTACCGCTGCGTCGGGCGCCTGGCCTGTGGCGCGCAGCTCAAGCAGGCGATCATTCATTTCGTCTCGCGCCGCGCCATGGACATCGATGGCCTGGGTGACAAGACCATCGAGCAACTGGTGGATGAAAAACTGATTGGCTCACCGGCCGACCTCTACAAGCTCAAGTACGAGCAGATCATCGACCTGGAAGGCTTTGCCGATATTTCCAGCAAGAAGCTGATCACTGCTATCGAAAACAGCAAGACCCCGACCCTGGCGCGGTTTATCTATGCCCTGGGCATTCCCGACGTGGGCGAGGAGACCGCCAAGGTGTTGGCGCGTTCGCTGGCATCCCTGGAGCGCGTACAGAAGGCCTTGCCGGCAGTGCTGACGTACCTGCCGGACGTGGGCCTGGAAGTGGCGCACGAGATCCACAGCTTCTTTGAAGACAGCCATAACCAGGACGTGATCGGTGCGCTGCTGTCGCCAGACGAATGCGGCCTGCAATTGCAGGACCAGGGCGACCTGAGTGCCGAATTCGCCGCCAGTACCACGCTGGGCGGCTTGCTCGACAAGTTGCATGTGCCAAGCGTCGGCCCCGGCGCCGCGCAGAAACTTGCGGACAAATTCGGCACCTTGGAAGGCGTGATCAAGGCCGACTGGCTGGATATGCGCCAGGCGCTGCCCGAAAAGCAGGCCAAGGCTGTGCGTGAGTTCTTCGATAACGCGGACAACGCCAACCATGCCCTGGCCATCGAGCAGCAGCTCAAGGACTTCGGCATGCACTGGCTGAGCGAGAAGAAGGTCGTCGAAGGCTTGCCCGAAGCGGGGCACACCTGGGTGCTCACCGGTTCCCTGGAGCTGATGAGCCGCGACGTGGCCAAGGAAAAACTCGAAAGCCTCGGCGCCAAGGTAGCGGGTTCCGTCTCGGCGAAAACCCACTGCGTGGTGGCGGGGCCGGGCGCCGGTTCCAAGCTGGCGAAGGCGAGCGAGTTGGGCCTGAAGGTACTGGATGAAGAAGCCTTCGTCGCCTTCCTGGCCAAGCACAACATCACGGTCTGATCCGGGCTTTGTGGCGAGCGGGCTTGCCCCGCGTCGGGCTGCGCAGCAGCCCCCTCCCAACCATCACTAAAGTGGAACGATCCTGAACAGAAAGTGATCTAGTCTCAGTCACCCAGGGAGAGATCGCCATGTTCCGCTACTTCGAGCAACTCAGTTCTCGCATCGCTGCCCCCTTTGTAGCCGGTACATCTCGCGACAGCAAGGTGTGGCAGTGCCGCTGCGGCCAATCCCTGTTCTTTCGCAACAGCCAGTGCCTGGCCTGCCAGGCGCTGCTGGGCTACCAACCCCAGCAAGCCCGGCTGGACTCCCTGCAGCCCGGCCCGGTCGAAGGCACCTGGCTGCAGGACGGCAACCTCGACGCCGGCGCCTTCCGTCGCTGCGCCAACCTCGACACTCCGGCCGCCTGCAACTGGCTGATCCCGGCCCACAGCACCGCGCCGCTGTGTGTGGCCTGTAGCCTGAACCGCACCATTCCTGACCTGTCGATCCCGGAAAACCATGAACGCTGGCGAAAAGTCGAAACCGCCAAGCGCCGGTTGGTTGCGCAATTGATCAGCCTGGGTTTGCAAGTGGTGCCCAAAAGCGTCGACGAAGACACCGGCCTAGCCTTCGATTTTGTCGGTATCGACCTGGAAGGCAACGCGCCCATGACCGGCCACGCGAACGGCCTGATCACCCTCGACATCAAGGAGGCCGACGACGCCCACCGTGAAAAGGTCCGCGTCCAGATGCGCGAACCCTACCGCACGCTGCTCGGTCACTTTCGCCATGAGGTCGGCCATTACTACTGGGATCGCCTGATCGCCAATACCCATTGGCTAGAACCGTTTCGCAACCTGTTCGGCGACGAACGTGCCAGTTATGCCGAAGCCCTCGACCAGCACTACCAGCACGGCCCACGTGCCGACTGGCAGCAAACCTGCGTCAGCGCCTACGCCACCATGCACCCCTGGGAAGACTGGGCAGAAACCTGGGCGCACTACCTGCATATGATGGACGCCGTCGACACCGCCCTCGGCTTTGGCATGAGCGCCCGCGAGATGGACCTGGATTACCAGCCATTTCCCCTCAGCACGCTCTATGATCCCGAACACCCTGGCGGCGCGGCATTCCTGTCATTCGTCAACGCCTGGATCGAACTGGCCGGCATGCTCAACGAACTGTCGCGCAGCATGGGCCAGCCGGATTTCTACCCCTTCGTGCTGCCACCGGCGGTGATCGCCAAGCTGCATTTCATTCACCTGGTGATCCAGGAAGAGGGCGGCCGAGCGGATGAGGTGGTACTGGCACAATGATGAGCACTGTGGGAGGGGGCTTGCCCCCGATGGCGCTGGGTCAGTCACCTGTTTATTGGCTGATGTACCGTCATCGGGGGCAAGCCCCCTCCCACAGATGCTGTTGGCGGTGACAAGTACTTGAACCCCTTCATATTTTTAATCCGTCCCCAACGGTTGTAACTTCCGATGAGATCGGTACAATGGCCCCGCTTGCCGAGAGGCAGGCGTCGTTATGGTGACCCCATCGGTCCCCCCGCAACGATTACCCGTGAACCTGGTCAGAGCCGGAAGGCAGCAGCCACAGCGGGAACATTGTGTGCCGGGGTGTGGCTGGTGGGGTTGCCTCCATAACGCTCTTCCTTGCAGTACCTGTTCAAATTCAAATCAAAAATGCTTTCACGCCATCTGCCATCGGGCAGTCCATGGCGGCATACTCCAGTGCCTGGCATCCGGAGACAGCACACGTGGAAAAAGTCGACGACCTCACTCGCGAAAAACTGCGGGAATGGCAGATGCGCCGCCTGGAGATCAAGGACCGCATTCAATCCCACCCTGAGCAGACCCTGGAATTGTCGAGGGTGCTGGACCTCATGGACGACGAACATGCGGAAATCCTCAGCCAGGCGGAAATGATCCGCTCTGCGCAAGTGGCTGATGAGCCCGCGCAGCCACCGCTGGCGGGCGCTTGCACGCTGCAATTGAACGTGGCCGCGCAGAGTGCCGAAGACTTGCGTCGCTTGCTCGATATGGCTGTGTTCGAACTCCAGCAACAGATCAATGCGATGGCGGCTGCGGCTGACGCAGGCCCTCATTGCGGCGGGATGTCGGGCTCGCTGGGCGAGTATCGGTTTGAACTGGGCGGTCAGGGCAATGCCTGACTCCCTGGCGGCGAGGCACTATGCAACCTGAACACTTCGATTTATCCAGCCCGGTCTTCCTGCCTGTCACGGAGCAAACCTGCACGGCCCTGCTAGGCTCGGACGGCGCCCAGGCCCTGGTCGGCCTGACGAATCCGGAGCTGGCCGCCGTACTGGTCATCCAGAACCTGGCCCAGGCCGCGGAAAAAGACCTGACCTGCGCGGGCGCCGAGCGCATCCTGTCCAAATTGCTCGACTGGTCGGTGGACACG
>Ga0068854_100002475_pt1 | contig 11426 bp, 13 predicted proteins | sample KBSCornC42_FD_66590 | JGI IMG/M metagenome (GOLD analysis project Ga0068854, IMG submission 66590) | Corn rhizosphere microbial communities from Kellogg Biological Station, Michigan, USA - KBS Corn C4-2 | ecosystem: Host-associated > Plants > Roots > Rhizosphere > Soil ... | reverse complement strand
GCTGCTGGGCAAGCGGACCTATGACATCTTCTCCGCCTACTGGCCGTACAACCGCGACAATCCGATCGGCGAGAAATTCCAGCGCATCAATAAATATGTGCTGACCCATTCGGACGAGCCACTGACGTGGGACAATAGCCACAGGCTCTCCGGCAACACCGCGGACGCCGTCGCCGAGCTGAAGAAAAGCGAAGGCCGCGACCTGCTGATCCAGGGAAGCAGCACGCTTTACCCGCCGCTGCTTTCGGCCCGCGCGATCGATCGGCTGACCCTCATCACCTTTCCGATCGTGCTCGGCCAGGGCAAGCGGCTGTTCGACGGGTCGGAGAAGCCGAGCGCGCTGAACCTGGTCGAGCATTTCGTGTCGCCAAGGGGCGTGGTGATCACCACCTACGAACCGGCGGGCGAAGTCCCCACCGGCAGCTTCGCGAGCAAGGACCCCAGCGAGGAAGAGCTGGAGCGGCGGCGCAAGATCGCGGCGGGGACCTGGTGATGCTGGAGCTGTTCGGTCACCCTTTCTCGTCCTACACGTGGAAAGTGCTTATCCCGCTCTACGCGGACCAGACCGAGTTCCGGTTTCGGCAGGTTCCCGAGAACGAGGAGAATTACGCGGAACTCAAGCGGATCTGGCCGTTCGGCAAATTCCCGCTGCTCCTCGACGACGGGAAAGCGGTGATCGAGACGACCTGCATCATCGAACATCTCCAGGTGCATCACCCTGGCTCCAACACGTGGATTCCGGATGGCGAACTCGGCCGCCGAGTGCGCTTCCTCGATCGCTTCTTCGACCTCCACGTCCAGGGCAACATGCAGCCCGCGGTGAATCACGCGCTGCGGCCCGAAGGAAAAGGCGACCCCTATGGCGCGGAGCAGGGGCGCAAGAACCTGCAGGTAGCGTACGACTGGCTCGAGGAGAACCTGCCCGATGGCGGCTGGGCAGCCGGCGACACCTTCACGCTTGCCGATTGCGCAGCGGCACCGGCGCTCTTCTATGCCGACTGGGTCGATGAGATCGGCTATGGACGGCCGAAGCTGAAGGCCTACCGCGCCCGGTTGCTCGCGCATCCGGTGGTGGCGCGGGTCGTCGACGAGGCGCGGCCGTACCGGCCGTATTTCCCGCTGGGCGCTCCCGACCGCGACTAGGCGAAGGCGGCCGACTTCCTCAGTAGCTGATAAGCTTCGATCACCTCGCCGAGCCGGCGCTCGTGGCTTCGGTCGCCGCCGTTCTTGTCGGGGTGGTAACGGCGCACGAGATTTGAATAACGCTGCCGGACGGCGTGACGGTCGGCGTCTTCGCCAAGGCCGAGGACCGACAGCGCGCGCTGCTCGGGCTTGGTGAAGCGCGACGGCTTCGTTCCCTCACGGAATTTCCCGAAGCGGGCCGAGATCGCCTCGAGCGGGTCGGCGAAGTCGCTCCATTTGGGCGGCGGGTCGGCTCCGTTCGCGGCGAACTTGCGGCTCGGGCGGTCCCAGCCGGCGAGCGGGTGCTGCGCGCGGGTGATCTCGTCGGCGCTCATGCCTTCGAAGAAATTGTACTTCGCATTGTGCTCGCGGACGTGGTCGAGGCACAGGAAGCGCCAGCTTCCCGGTCCGTCGAAATTGGCGGCCTCGAGCGGCGCCTTGAACTCTCCGGGCGCGGCACAACCCGCCACGGCGCACCTCGCCCGCGCTCCTTCGACCCTTCCGTGCAGTCTGCCTTGTTTCGACGCCATTGAAGGCTTCTATATAAGGGAGATGAACGCCCAGACCACCGGACCGGTCGCGACCCAAATGCTTCGCCGGCTCGACTCGGCGCTTTCGCCGACGCGGCTCGAGCTCAGCGACGACAGCGAGCAGCACCGCGGCCATGGCGGCTATAATCCGGCGGGCGAGAGCCACTTCAGCTTGCGGATCGTGAGCCCAGCCTTTGCCGGCAAAACCCGCCTCGAGCGGCAGCGTATGGTCTATAGCGCGCTCGGCGAGCTGATGCGCGAGCGGGTCCATGCGCTCACCATCCGCGCAATCGCTCCGGGAGAAGAATGATGGCGACCATCGAAACCGCGTTCGAGCAGGTGGTGACGCCGGTCACGCACGACCTCGGCGACTTCAAGGTCAACCGAACGCTTCCGGCGCGCGAGAGGACGATGGTCGGGCCATTCATCTTTGTCGACGAGTTCGGCCCGGCCCGCCTCCCGGCGGGACGCGGGATGGACGTCCGACCCCATCCGCACATCAATCTCGCGACGGTCACCTATTTGTTCGAAGGGGCGATCGAGCATCGCGACAGCATCGGCTCGCAGCAGGTGATCGAGCCCGGCGCGATCAACCTGATGACCGCGGGCAGCGGAATCGTTCATTCCGAGCGCTCCCCGCAGGCGCTCCGGCAGTCGGGGCCGAGCCTTTACGGCATGCAGACCTGGCTCGCGCTGCCCGACGGGGCCGAGGAAGTCGGCGCGGCGTTCGACTACGTCCCCGCAGAGCAGCTCCCGGTCATCGAGGATGCCGGCGTCCATGCCCGGCTGCTGATGGGGAGCCTGTGGGGCAAGTCCGCCCCGACGCGCAGCGATTCGCCGACCATCTATGCCGACGTCGAACTGACCGGCGGCTTGATTCCCGTCGACGCCGAGGCGGACGAGCGTGCGGTAATGCTGGTCGGCGGAGCGGCCGAGATCGACGGAGAGCCGCTCGATCCGTTCACGCTCTATGTGCTTCGGCCCGGTCATCAGGCATGCCTGTCGAGCGCCGCCGGCGGACGGATCATGCTGCTGGGCGGACAGGCGTTCACGAGCCGCCGCTATGTCTTCTGGAACTTCGTTTCGTCCTCGCGCGACCGGATCAACCAGGCGAAGGACGACTGGAAATCGATGCGCTTCGGGTCGATCCCCGGCGACGATCAGGAGTTCATTCCGCTGCCGGAGGTGCCGCTGACCGTCAGCTATCCCTGACCACTTTCGTTCAGCGGCGCGCCGACTGGAAGAACATGAGATACACCAGCCGTCCATTCTCCGGCCGGTCGCCGAAGCCAGGCCCCGCCGTGTGCCACAGCCACGGCCGCAGGAGCACCAGCCGGTTGAAGCGCATCGGAACATGTGTGGTCAGCTGCCACTGAGAATCGTCGAGGCTGTCCTTTTCGATGATCTCGCGGTGCATCTGCTGAAACGACGAATATCCTTGGCCGGCGATTTCCTCTTCGAAGACCGGGGCGCGATCGCTGTTCGTCGGCAGGTGCCGAAAGAAATTCGTTCCGCCGATGCTGTCCTGATCTCGGCTGAGGTAGAGAATCCCCGACCAGTGGCTGTCGTCGATATGGACTTTCGCATTGCCCTTGTCTTGCGCGAGCGTCAGCCGGCATTTGCCGTGAGATTGAGGCGGGGACACTGGGATCAGCGGCTCACCGAGGAGCCCGGATACCGCTTCGTTGAGACCATCGAGATTGATGCGTTCGAGTGAATTCCGCCCGGGAAAGGCGCCTTGCTGCTCGGGGTAGGTCAATCGCAATGCGTGCTCGCGGAGCGTTTCGGCATTGTCCAGGAAATCGTCGACGATCTGGAGCGTGGTCAGCATCGACCCCGGTTAGCAGGCACCCGGACCCGCTCTCCCGTTCATCGACGACAGGTCGGCTGGGCTCGACGGACGAGCATCCGCGACGTCGGCTCCCTTCCTTGTCGATGGCTGGGCGGCTAGTGCGCGAAATCCATGAGCCAGGTCCGTTCGATTTCCCGCTCAGCCGCGCGCCTTGCCGCGGTGCAGGCACTGTACCAGCGAGAGATGGAAGGAACGCCTCTCGTCCGCCTGCTCGAGGAATTTCACGATCACCGTCTTGGAGCGACCATCGAGGACCAGAAGTACCATGACGCCGAACGCGACTTTTTCGACGATGTCGTGACCGGCGCCGACGCCCGGCGCAGCGAGATCGACGGGCTGATCAGCAGCCGACTGGCGGAGGGCTGGACTCTCGAGCGGCTCGACCGGCCGATGCGCGCGATTCTCCGCGCCGGCGCCTACGAACTGATCGCGCGGCCAGACGTGCCGGTAGCCTCGGTCATTTCCGAATATGTCGACGTCGCCCACGCCTTCTACGACAAGCGCGAGAGCGGCTTTGTGAACGGCCTCCTGGACGCGATCGCCAAAGAGGCCCGGCCGGCGCGCGCCTGAGATGCGCGAGCGGGACATCATCGAACGGCTGCGCCGGATTGCCACCGCTCCCGAAGCCCGCGGCCTCCTTGACGATGTTGCTTTTCTCGACGGTCTCGTGATCACCCACGACAGCATTGCGGAGGGCGTGCACTTCCTCTCCAATGACCCGCCGGCAAGCGTGGGGTGGAAGCTGGTCGCGGTCAATCTTTCGGACCTGGCGGCGAAAGGCGCGAGTCCCGCGGGCGCGCTGTTGTCGCTGTCGATTTCCGGGGATGGTACGTGGGAGAGCGAGTTCCTGACGGGTATCGAGCATGCCTGCGAAAGCTACGGCCTTGCACTGATCGGCGGCGATACGATCGCCTTGCCGGTCGGCGCACCGCGCGTGCTCGGGTTGACCGCTATCGGCCGAGCTGGGCCGCGCGTGCCGGATCGCGCGGGCGGCGAAGTCGGCGATGCCTTGTGGCTGGTCGGGACCGTCGGGGACGCGGCTGCCGGCCTGTCGCAGCTGGTGGCCGATGTCAGTGCGGCGGGCGCGTTGGTCGACATCTACCGCCGACCGGTGCCGCAGCTGGGTGCGGGCGAAGTGCTCGCGCCGTGCGCGCACGCGATGATGGATGTCTCGGATGGACTGCTGCTCGACGCGTCGCGCATGGCCGAGGCGAGCCGCTGCGCGATATCGCTCGAGCTCGATCGCCTGCCACTGTCGAGCGCGTTCGTTGCGGACCGCGGCTTTGATCTGGCCGCACGGCTGTTCGCCGCGACGGGCGGTGACGATTATGCGCTTCTCGCCGCTCTTCCCGCCGCGCTGGACCCGGCAACGCTTTCTTTACCGCAAGGAACGAGAATCAGCCGCGTCGGCACGCTGTCGGCGGGCGAGGCGAGGCTGTCGCTCACCTGGCGCGGTGAGGCCGTCGAAGTGCCGGAAAGGCTTGGATTTGAGCATCAGGGCGATGACCGTCGCGGGCGTGTCGATCCGCCAATGGCTGATCGGCCTTAGCGGTCTCGCCTGCGGCATGGCTTGCGCATTGCTGATCCGCTAACCCGTTCAATCGACGCGGTTGCAAGCCGCGCAAACGCCACCTAAAGACCGCCCGTTTTCGGGGGCGCCGCGGCTCACGCGGCTGTGCCCACCTGCCTAAAGAACGGGGAAGCGTGAACCCATGAATTCCGGCTCCAACCTGCTTTACGTCGCAATCGTCTGCGGCATCATCGCCGTGCTCTACGGCATCTTCACCAGCCGCCAGGTGCTCAGCATGTCGCCCGGCAACAAGCGGATGATCGAGGTCTCCGCGGCGATCCAGGAAGGCGCCGGCGCCTACCTCCGCCGGCAGTACACCACTATCGCCATCGTCGGAATCGTCGTCGCGATCATCATCGGAATCTTCCTCAAACCGCTGTCCGCGGTCGCGTTCCTGATTGGTGCGATCCTGTCGGGCTCCGCCGGCTTCATCGGCATGAACATCTCGGTCCGCGCCAACGTGCGCACCGCCGAGGCCGCGCGCAATAGTTTGCAGAGCGGCCTGACGACCGCATTTCGTGCGGGCGCCGTCACCGGCCTGCTCGTTGCCGGTCTCGCCTTGCTCGCGATCTCGGTGCTGTTCTGGTACCTGACCGGGCCGGGAGGATATGCCCCGAACGACCGCGCGGTGGTCAACGCGCTGACCGCCCTCGCGCTCGGCGCTTCACTCGTTTCGATCTTCGCGCGTCTCGGCGGCGGCATTTTCACCAAGGCCGCCGACGTCGGCGCCGACCTCGTCGGCAAGGTCGAAGCCGGAATCCCCGAAGACGACCCACGCAACCCGGCGGTGATCGCGGACAACGTCGGCGATAATGTCGGCGACTGCGCCGGAATGGCCGCCGACCTGTTCGAGACCTATGTCGTGACCGTCGGCATCACGATGGTCTCGGTCGCGCTCGCGCTCGGCGCCTCGCCGATGCTCCTGCCGCTGATGATCCTCCCGCTGCTGATCGGCGGCGTGTGCATCATCACCTCGATCATCGGCACCTACATGGTTCGGCTCGGCAAGGGCGGCTCGATCATGGGCGCGCTCTACAAGGGCTTCTGGACGGCGACGCTCCTCGCCATCCCCGCGATCTACGGCGCCTTTCGGCTCTCGCTCGGCAACGATCTCAACGTGCAGATCGGCGGAACGACCGATGCTGCGACGGGCAGCATCAGCGGCGCGTTCACGGGCATGGATCTGTTTTATTCGAGCCTCATCGGCCTCGCGGTGACCGCGCTGATCGTCTGGATCACGGAATATTACACCGGCACGAACTACCGCCCGGTGCAGTCGATCGCCCGGTCGAGCCAGACCGGCCACGGCACCAACATCATCCAGGGCCTCGCGGTCAGCCTCGAATCCACCGCTCTCCCAACCATCGTCATCATCGTCGGGCTGATCGCGAGCTATCAGCTCGCCGGCTTCCTCGGTGTGGCGTTCGCCGCGTCGGCGATGCTCGCGCTGGCTGGCATGGTCGTGGCGCTCGATGCCTATGGGCCGGTGACCGACAATGCCGGCGGAATCGCCGAAATGGCCGGGCTGGAGGAGGATGTTCGGCACCGCACCGACGCGCTCGACGCGGTCGGCAACACGACCAAGGCCGTGACCAAAGGCTATGCGATCGGCTCGGCCGGACTTGCGGCGCTGGTGCTGTTCGGCGCCTACACCGCGGACCTTCGTGAGTTCGGCGGCTCTATCGGGGTCACGACCGATCTCGACAAGCTGTTCAGCCTGTCCAACCCATACGTGATCGTCGGCCTGCTGCTCGGCGCGCTCCTCCCGTACCTGTTTGGCGCGATGGGCATGACGGCAGTGGGCCGCGCAGGCGGCGCGGTGGTCGAGGAAGTGCGTCAGCAATTCCGCGAGAACCCGGGGATCATGGATGGGTCGGTGCGGCCGAACTATGCGCGCACCGTGGACCTCGTCACCAAGGCCGCGATCAGGGAAATGATCATCCCGTCGCTCCTTCCGGTGCTCGCCCCGATCGTCGTATATTTCGTGATCGGCGCGGTCGCGGGCAAGGAGAACGGCCTCGCCTCGGTCGGCGCGCTGCTGCTCGGCGTGATCGTCTCCGGCCTGTTCGTAGCCATTTCGATGACCAGCGGCGGCGGCGCCTGGGACAATGCCAAGAAGTATATCGAGGACGGCAATTACGGCGGCAAGGGCTCCGAAGCCCACAAGGCCGCGGTTACCGGCGACACCGTCGGCGATCCCTACAAGGACACCGCCGGCCCGGCCGTGAACCCGATGATCAAGATCACCAACATCGTCGCGCTGCTTCTGCTCGCGGCGCTGGCCGCGCACGCCGCGGTCTGATCTCGGCGCACTGACCTCAAGCCCCGCTGCGCCCGTCGCAGCGGGGCTTTTTGTGCTGCGGAAGCGTTGTAGGCCGCATGCCCCACGCAATCCGAATCCATGAGAACGGCGGTCCCGAAGTCCTCAAGTGGGAGGAGGTCGACGTTGGAGATCCCGGACCGGGCCAGCTCAAGATTCGCCAGGAATCGGCGGGCCTCAACTTCATCGACGTCTATCATCGGACCGGCCTCTACAAGCAGGACCTCCCCTTCACGCCGGGAGTCGAAGGCGCAGGGATCGTCGAGTCGGTTGGCGACGGCGTCACCAGCGTGAAAAAGGGCGATAGCGTCGCTTATGCGGGACCGCTCGGAGGTTATGCCGAGGAGCGGCTGATCGATGCCGACCGCGTGGTGAAGCTGCCGGACGGGATCTCCACGCAGCAGGCCGCGGGCATGATGCTGCAGGGCATGACGGCGCAGATGCTGCTGCGCGCGGTGTATCCGGTGAAGAAGGGCGACGCGATCCTCATCCAGGCGGCGGCGGGCGGAGTCGGGCTGATCATGTGCCAGTGGGCTGCCGCCCTCGGCGCAACGGTGATCGGCACCGTCAGCACACAGGAGAAAGCGGAGCTCGCGCGCAACCACGGCTGCGCGCATCCGATCGTCTACACGAAGCAGGATTTCGTCGCCGAGGTGAACAAGATAACCGCCCGCGAGAAGCTTCCGGTCGTCTATGATTCGGTCGGGCGCGACACGTTCATGAAGTCGTTGGATTGCCTCAAGCTACGCGGGCTGATGGTGAGCTTCGGCAATGCATCGGGGCCCGTCGATCCGATCTCGCCGCTGCTGCTGTCGCAGAAGGGCTCGCTCTATCTGACTCGTCCGACCCTGTTCCACTATGTCGCGACGCGCGCCGAGCTCGAGCGGAGCGCCGGCGAACTGTTCGACATGGTTTTGAGCGGCAAGGTGAAGATCGAAGTGAAGCAGCGGATCCCGCTCAAGGATGCCGCCGAAGCCCATCGCCAGCTCGAAGCGCGCAAGACGACGGGATCGACCGTTCTGACGGTCTAGACCGCCCCGCCTTCACATTTCACCCTCGCGCCGCTAAGCCTCCGCGACTTTTGCGGGAACAGAGAGGAATCTTTTGGCCAAGGAAGAATTGCTCGAGATGCGCGGGACGGTGGTGGAGCTGCTGCCCAATGCGATGTTCCGCGTCCGCCTCGAGAACGGCCACGAGATCCTCGGCCATACCGCCGGGAAGATGCGCAAGAATCGCATTCGCGTGCTGACCGGAGACGAAGTCCTCGTCGAACTGACGCCCTACGACCTGACCAAGGGGCGGATCACCTATCGCTTCATGCCCGGCCGCGGAGGCCCGCCCGGTTATCCCTGATGCGACTGGTCCTCGCTTCGGCGAGCCCGCGCCGTCTCGATTTGCTTGGCCGGATTGGCGTCAAGCCTGACGCGGTCATCCCCGCCGACATCGACGAGAGCGTCCCCAGGGGCGAGCTCCCGCGAGAGCATGCACGAAGGCTGGCGCGGGAAAAAGCCGAAGCGGTGGCCGCGACGCAGCCCGAGGCGCTCGTCCTCGCCGCCGATACGGTGGTCGCGGTTGGTCGCCGGATCCTGCCGAAGGTGGAGGATGAGGCAACGCTTCGGACGTGCATGAAGCTGCTGTCGGGCCGCCGCCATCGCGTGCTCACGGGCGTTGCTCTTGCCGTGCCCGGGGGCGGAGTCCGCGAGCGGCTGGTCGAGACGATGATCGCGATGAAGCGGCTGAGCGCAGAAGAGATCGACTATTATACGAGCCATGGCGAATGGCGCGGGAAAGCGGGCGGCTATGCGCTCCAGGGCTATGGCGAAGTGTACGTCCGCCATATCGCGGGCAGCTATTCCAACGTGGTCGGTCTCCCGCTCGCCGAAACCCGCGTGCTGTTGAAATCGGCGGGCTACCCGATTGCCTGAATGGCTGGTCGAGCGCGGCATCGGCGAAACGCGCGCCGTACTGGTCGACGGCGACCAAATTCTCGAGGCACGGATCGAGCTGGACGGAGCTGTGCCGGCCGGAACTGTCGTCGGTGGTCGCCTGACGATCATGGGCGCCAACGGCCGCAATGCCGTTGTCGCGGACGAGCGCGGCACCGAATATCTGCTCCCTCGCGGCGCGCCCGGCGTGACCGAAGGTGCGGCCGTCACGATCGAGGTGACCCGCGAGGCGATACCCGGCGCCGAGCCGTGGAAACGCCCGCTCGCGAAGATTACTGACAAGACCCGCGAGCTGGCTCCGTCTTTCGGAGAGCGCGTCGGCGGTCGCTTGCTGCCGTTCCCGGCTCCGATGGCCACGCTCGCCGACCTCGGTTGGGACGAGCTTATCGAGGAAGCGCGGTCGGGGACAATCCGGTTCGACGGCGGCGAGCTCAGGATATCCCTGACCCCGGCAATGACGCTGATCGACGTCGATGGCCATCTTCCTCCCGAAGAGCTGGCGGTGCTCGGGGCAAGCGAAGCGGCGCGCGCCGTCCGCCGTCTCGACATCGGCGGCTCCATCGGCATTGATCTTCCCACCAGCGGCAGCAAGGCGGCGCGGCAGGAGGCGGGATCGGCAATTGACGCCGTCCTGCCGCAGCCGTTCGAGCGCACGGCGGTGAACGGCTTTGGCTTCGTCCAGATCGTTCGGCCCCGGCTGCATCCCTCGCTCGTCGAGCTTGCGCAGGACCGCGCCGGTTTCGAAGCTCGCGCGCTGCTGCGCCGCACCGCATTCGAAAGGCCCGGCTCAAAGCGCCTTGTCGCGCATCCGGCGGTGATCAGGCTTCTTGAAGACCGTGACCATTGGACCTCGGCGCTGGCGGCGCAGGTCGGCGGCGCGATTCAGTTGCGCGCCGATGCGTCTGTCCCCATGTCTGATGGGTATGCCGAGAAAGCCTGATCAGCTGAAATCCTGCCCGGTCTGCGGCGGGCCCGAGCGGCAGGAACACGCCCCTTTCTGCAGCCGTGGCTGCAAGGACCGCGACCTGTTGAAATGGCTCGGCGAAGGGTATCGCATCCCCGGCCCCGCGGCCGACCCTGGCAGGGTGGACAGCGAAGATGACGACGGTTAGGGAGCGCGCTCGCTCTTGGGGGTGCCCCCAGTTCCGATGCGAATGCCCAGGTAGCTCAGTTGGTAGAGCACGTGACTGAAAATCACGGTGTCGGTGGTTCGATCCCGCCCCTGGGCACCATTCCGGCGCGCAGTCAGTCCGGTGGACTGACGAGCACCGGAATCCCGAGCGGAAGCGAGGGGTCGCGCGCGGAGCCCGCGACCATCTTCGATCTCCAGACCCCTGCCCTCCTCCTCGACCGTCCGCGCCTCCGGCGGAACGCCGTGAGAATGCGCGACAAGGTGCGCATGCTCGGCGTGATTCTGCGGCCGCACGTCAAGACCGCGAAGTCCATCGACGTGCACCGGGTGATCAGCGCTGATGCCGACATGCCGATCACCGTCTCGACGATTGCAGAGGCGCGCTATTTCTTCGCACACGGCGTGACCGACATCCTCTATGCGGTCGGCATCGCGCCGGTGAAGCTGCCCGAAGTCGCCGAGCTGATCCGCGCCGGGTGCAAGCTCCGGATCATCCTCGACACCGTGGAAGCCGCCGCGGCCGTGCGGGGGTTCGCCGAGGCCGAAGGCGTCAACATTGAAGCGCTGATCGAAATCGACAGCGACGGCCACCGCGCCGGAGTCGCGCCGGACGACCCCCTGCTGATCGAAATCGGTCGCGCGCTCGGGCCCGGCCTGGCCGGCGTCATGAGCCATGCCGGAGCCTCCTACGACTGCCGCACCCGCGACGAGTTTGAGGCAATGGCCGAGCAGGAGCGTGCGCTCACCGTCGAGGCGGCCGAGCGGCTGCGGGCTGCCGGACTGCCCTGCCCGATCGTCAGCGTCGGCTCGACTCCGACGCTTCACTATGCGCGCAAGCTCGACGGAGTCACCGAGGCGCGCGCGGGAGTCTATGTGTTCGGCGACCTTGTCCAG
>Ga0068854_100002470_pt1 | contig 11435 bp, 11 predicted proteins | sample KBSCornC42_FD_66590 | JGI IMG/M metagenome (GOLD analysis project Ga0068854, IMG submission 66590) | Corn rhizosphere microbial communities from Kellogg Biological Station, Michigan, USA - KBS Corn C4-2 | ecosystem: Host-associated > Plants > Roots > Rhizosphere > Soil ... | reverse complement strand
CGGTGCTGCTGCTGCGCGTGGCGCTGGAGATCGACAGCCTCGCCAATATCCGCACGATCCTGGCGATGGGACGCAGCAGCCCGATGCTGCGCGCCAATCTGGTGCGGCTGCTGCTGTTCGGTCTGTGGACAGCGGCGCTGTTCCAGACGCTCGGCCCGATCGCCCTGCCGCTGGCGCTGACCGTCGCGGAGCTTGGCGCGCTGCTCTACACGATCGCGCTGTTGCGGAAGGCGGACCTGTTCCGTCCCGCCACCCACGGCCTGTTCTACGCCGTGCTGGCCGCCGCCGCCGCCTTGGGCGCGGGGGTCAGCCTTGTCTTCGCGCCGGAAGTGATCCGCGCCGGCCTGGCGCTGATCGGCTAATTCCGCTTCGTGCGGATCCAGCGGCGTTCGGGCCGGATCAGGGCGCCGAGATAGATCGGCATCTTCCAGAGAATATAGAAGGGGATCAGCAGCAGCCTGCCGCCCGAGATCTGCGCACGTCCGAAGCGCGCCCAACTCACTCCTAGCAACAGCATCGCAGCAATCAGCACGCTCGCCAGCAGGATGAAGGGCAATGCCGTCGACCCGGCCCTCGCCAGCGCGAAGAGCAGCACCAGCGTAGCGCCGTCGACAGCGACCAGCAGCGCGAGCGGTGGCACCAGCAAGTGCAGGCCCAGCCAGATGAGCGGCCATTGGCGTTCGGCCAGCAGCGGCAGCGCCGCCTGGCGGGCGGTGTGCAGAAAGCCATGCTCCCAACGGGTGCGTTGCGCTACGGTGGCAGGCCGCGGTGCCGGCTCCGACCATGTCGCCGTATCGGGTAGAAAGAGCGGCGGCCGGCCAGCCCGGGCCAGTGCGATGCCGAGCGACAGGTCCTCCACCATGTCGGCGGTCGCGAGCGGCGCGCTGGCGAAGACGTCCCAGCGGAAAGCCATGCCAGACCCGGTGAGCAGCGCCGGCGCCCCCAGCTGCGCCAGGCCGCGCTGTCGGACAAGGTTGCGCACCAGGAAGGCGAAGCCGGACAGGCAGACGAGGGTGCCGAGATCGGGCCGAGGCCGCATCATATAGGCGGACTGTACCGGGCAACCGCTCGCCTGGGCTGCCGCCGCCAGCCGGGCCATACCCCCACCCGACATGCTGCAGTCTGCATCGACCACGATCGCGACATCGGGCGGGTCGGCAGCGAGCCGGTCGCGTGCAAAGGCGAGTGCGAAGCCCTTGCCGCGCCGCTCGGGCTCGTCGCGCTCGATCACATCGTCCGCACCGGCGGAGCGCGCCAGCGCGGCGGTGGCATCGCTGCAATTGTCGGCCACCACGATCAGCCGGGTACCTCCCGGCGCGGCGTTGCGGAGCGTCGCGATCGTCACTCCGATACCGGCGGCCTCGTCATGCGCCGGAACGATGATGGCGATACGCGGCCGGATCGTGACTTCCGCACGACGCAAGGGCCATTGCGCGGCGATCAACTCGACGGTCAGTACCAGCGTCGCGATGGCCGGCGGGAGCAGCAGTGCCCAGGCGACGATCTCGATCATGGCGCCTCCCGCTCGATCGATCGTGGCCGAGGCTTGAGTCCGCGGTCGACGTGGAAGCGGATGAGCCCGATCATTTCGGCATATTTGCCGATAGCGAGGAACAGCGCCAGCAGGAACGCGCGCTTGGCGCCGTAGCGCGACCGATCGCGCATCGTGGCTCGGGCAGCCTGCGCACCGATGAGCAGAGCCGCCGCGGCGCTAAGCGCCATCCAGCGCGGATCGAACATCATGCCTGCGACCAGCCCCGTCAGCGCCAGGCACGGCACCGCTCCGCCCCAGAACAGGATGCGCCGGCGGCTCCGGGCGAAATCATGCGCGCCGCGGCCGGGGTGAAGGTGGACCAGTTCCGCGAAGGCATGGCCGCCCCGGACGGCCCGCCGCCACCATTGGCCGAAGCGGGTGATCCCGGCGTCATGCTCGGCCATCGGCTGGGCGAGGGACAAGATCCGCCAGCCGGCGGCGCGCAACCGGATGGCGAGCTCCGGTTCCTCGCCGGCAATCATCCCGCTCCGATATCCGCCGCCGTCGCGAACCGCCTCCGCGCGCAGCATGACGAGCCCTCCGAACATGTCCGCGGGTCCGGGCGGCACAGTCCATTCAATATCGCAGAGCCAACTGTAGATAGACGCTTCCGGATCGATCTCGCGCAGGCGGCCGAACACCGCGCCCAGTGTCGGATCAGCATCGAGCGTCGCCGCGCCGGTGGCGATCCAGCCGGGATCGACCACGCAGTCGCCATCGACCATCTGGATATAGCGGATCGCCGGATCGGCGGTCGCGCGCATCAACCCGGCATTGCGGCCCCGCGCTGCGGAAAAGCCGCCTGCGGCATCGAGTTCGATCAGCTCGACGCCCGCCGTTCGTGCAAGGTCTGCGCTGCCGTCGCTCGATCCGGAATCGACATAGACGGTGCGAACCCCCTTCAGCGACCGCAGGCAGGACTCGAGCCGCGCACTTTCGTTGCGGCCGATCACCACCGCTGCGATATCGCTTCGGCTCATTGTTTACGCTTTGCCCTATTGATCGGTTCGGCCCACAGGTCTGTAATCGAGTGGAAAGGGGCGGCTGGCAAGAGATGGCTTGGGGGATGGCACGCATCTGGGCGGCGGCGCTGTTGGTGCCGCTTGTGCTCGCCGGCTGTGGCCAGTCGCAGGAAAAGGCTGCGAAGGCTGCCGCGCGCTTCGACGCCTATTATGCTGCGCACAATTATTTCGCCGCGCGGGTCGAAATCACCAGGGCGATCGCCGCGCAGGAGGACGTCCCCGAATATTGGTCGAAGCTCGCGCGCGTGCAGACCGCGCTCGGGCGATATCTCGACGCCTACAGCGCCTATAGCCACGTCGTGGAGCTCGACCCGAAGAATGACGACGCGGTTCAGGCACTGGCCGAGCTGTCCTATTCCGGCGGATCGTTGGACGATGCGGAGAAATTTGCGGACCAGTGGCTCGCTCTCCAGCCCCGCTCGCTGCGCATGCTGCTCGTCAAGGGCTCGATCGCGGCGGCGCGCCATGACCTGGCCGAGGCGCGTGCGATCGTCGACCGGATGCTGGCTATCGACCCCACAAACGAAGGCGCCACCATATTGCTCGCGCGGGTGCTGAACGCCGGCGGCGACCATGAGTCCGCGGTCGGCACGATTGAAGCTTCGATAGCCAAGGACGGCGAGACGGTGCCCAAGCTGATGGTGCTGCTCGATCTCTATGCCGGCCAGGATGACTTCCGCCACTCCGCCCGCACCTATGCCCGGCTGTTCACGCTGCGCCCGGCGGATGTCGACCTCCGGCTCGAATATGTGAAGCTTCTCTACGAACAGGGCCTCCCCGATCGCGCGCTCGCCATGCTCGCCCGTCTCACGCGCTCCCATCCGGGCGATGCCGCGCTCCAGCAGCGCATCGTCGATATCTGGACCGACGTGGGCAGCGCTGCGGTCGATGTCGACCGCGTCCGCCGCTTCGTCTCGGCGGATGGCGACGAGCAGATGAAGGTCGCGCTCGGGCATCTGCTGCTCGACCAGAACCGCTATGCCGACGCCGAGGTAACGCTGCGGCCGTTCGTCGATCAGGATGCGATCACTGCCGCCAATGTCGAGCCGGACGTGCTCTATGCCGGTGCACTGGCCGGACTGGGCCGTGGAGCACAGGCGACGGCACTGGTCGACCGCATCCTCGACTTCGACGAAGGCAATCCGCGTGCGCTGCTGATGCGCGTGCGCGTGCTGGTCGCGCGGGGCGATCTGCCCGAGGCATTGCGTTATGCGCAGCTGCTGGTTCGCGATAATCCCGGGATCGCCGAAGGACGGGTTGCGCTCGCCCGGATCTACGTCCGCCGCAAGGAGCCGGTCCTGGCCGACAATGCCTTTGCGCAGGCGATGAACGCGTTGCCCGACGACAGCGCTATGCTGGCCGCCTATGTGCGCTATCTGGTCGAAACTGGACGAGCCTCGAACGCGCGCGATGTCGCGAAACGCTTTACCGACGATAATCCACGCTCGCGGGACGGCTGGAGCGAGCGCGCGCGGCTGTGCATCGCCCTGCGCGATGCCGCGTGCGTAGAACAGACATTCGCCGCGCTCGACCGCATATCCGGTGGAGCGAAGACCCGGCATGGGCTTGCGGCTGCCTGGGCCGCGCAGCAACGGCAGGCCCGGGTACCGGGTAATCCGCAGCCGATTGTGACAGGACGGTGAGGTCATGCTGAACGTCATCGAAGGACAGGGCGCGGTCGCGGAGCCGCAGTCGCGCAAATATCGCTTCACCTCCAACGTGATCGCCACGATCATCCTGGCCGTCGACCTGATCTGCCTGACGCTGGGCGCGCTGATGGCGCCACTCGCCTACGAGCTGATCCGCGGACCGCAATATTTCGTCGGCCAGCATGTCAACGTCGCGGTCATCGTCGCGGTGAATTTCTTCCTCATAAGGCTGTCGCGGGACAGCTATGCCCATCCGATGGGCCGCGGCGGCGACAGCGACCAGGCCGTGGCGTTCGAGTTCCTGCTGGCGGCCCTGCTGGTGTTCGCGACGATCTGGCAACTCGGGCAGGCCAGGCTGTTTTCGACGGGGCTCGCGCTCTGCTATCTGGGCGGGACGGCCGTGCTGTTGTTCGTCAGCCGCTTCGTCGTGCGCAAGCTCGTCTTCTATCTGGTCCAGGCGGGCCATATCGGGCAGCGTATCGTGATATATGGTGCCGACGAAGCGAGCTCGGACCGCGTCCTGCGCCTGCTGGAGATCGAGCGGTTGCCCTATGTCGCCGTGGTAGGGGTCGCCGATGACCGGTCCAAGCGGATCGAGCGCAAGACCCCGTGGAGCGTGCCCTTCCTCGGCGGGTTGGAAGCGCTGGTGGCGCGAATCGCCAAGGGCGACGTCGACATGGTGATCATCGCGCTGCCTATGATCGGTCAGGAGCGGCTCGACCAGATTACCGAGGCGCTGCAGAAAGTGTCGGTCGATATCTGCCTGATGCCGCGCGAGGCGCTCGATCTGTCGCAGCAATATAGCATGCGCTTCATCGGCTCGCTGCCGCTGTTCGCGTTGTGGCAGCGGCCGATGCGCGATTTCAACCGCATCCTGAAAGCGATCGAGGATCGGGTTATCGCGCTGCTCGGCCTGGTCCTGCTGTCGCCGGTCCTGCTGCTGACGGCATTGCTCATCAAGCTCACCAGCCCTGGTCCGGTGCTGTTCCGCCAGCAGCGCTTCGGTTTCAACAACGTCAAGATCAGCGTGCTCAAATTCCGCTCGATGTATGTCGATCGCCAGGATGTCAGCGGCACCGAGCGCACCACCCGCCAAGATCCGAGGGTCACTCCGTTCGGGCGGATCATCCGCCGCCTGTCGATCGACGAGCTGCCCCAGCTATTCAACGTGCTGACCGGTGAGATGTCGATCGTCGGCCCCCGCCCGCACGCGACGACGATGATGGTCGGCGACGACTATTATTTCGAAGCGGTGCGCGGTTATGCGGCGCGCCACCGGGTCAAGCCGGGCATCACCGGCCTGGCACAGGTCCGTGGCCTGCGCGGCGAGATCAATACCATCGAGCGCGCCAAGCGGCGCGTCGAATATGACATGTTCTACATCGAGAACTGGTCGCTATTGCTCGACCTGCGGATCATCCTCGAGACGATCTGGCGGCTGATCTGGGAAAATGCGTATTGATCAGGCGCCTCATACGCCGGGCGGCCAGCATCCGCTGACCGTGGCTTCGCGCCAATAAGGCGCGGCGGCCGTTCGGCCGCCCGAGCTTATTGCGAGGAAGCCAAGCAGCACGGACGTGCCGCGCGGCGTCTGAGGGCCAAACAAACACCCTGTGCCGTCAAATCACTTAGCCGCTGCAGCCTTCTCAGGCTCGAAACCGCGCTGATACTGGATCTCCGCGCTGGTGCGGGCGCGCGCGACCTGGGCCTTGCTTTCGGCGACCAGTTCACGGCGGCGGACCATTTCGGCGGCGGCCAGGCGCGCCGAGGCGGTGGGCGTCGGCGTGTTGTCGCGGCCGACGATGACGCTGGCCACATATTGCCCGTTCGACGGCAACACGAACGGCTCGCCTGGCGGAAGCTTGTTGATGACGCCGATCAGCTGCGGATCGAGCCGCCCGGTGTCGATCACCCCCTTGCCGCGCGCGAAGCCGAGGCCGAGCTTCTGGAGCCCTGCCGCGATGTCGTCGAGGCTGTGCGCGTCCTTCAGCGCCATCAGGCTCCTCGCATTTTTGGGCGCAGCAAATTGGATCTGGTCGAGCAGCAGGCGCTGGCGTCCGCCAAATTGTGCAGGGTTGTCGGCGACATATTGGGTTATGTCGCGGTCGTCGGGCATTGGCACGGTCGCGGCGATCTTCTGGCCGAGCATGCTGACCAGAAGATTTTCCTCGAGCCGGCGCTGCTGGGCAACGAAATCGGGAGTCTTGTCGAGACCCTGCTCGCGCGCCTTCTGGACGATCAGCTTGCGATCGATCAGCCGTTGCAACACTTGCTTGCGCAGCTTGGTGCGATCTGCGGCGTCCGGAATGCGGACGCCCTGAAGCTCTGCATTAAGCTCCTGCATCGAGATCTCGTCGCCATTGACGATCGCGACCACCTGGCCTTTCGGCTCCTTGTGGCAGCCAGAGACAAGAAGACTCGCGGCCATGACGCCGCCGAGAAGTGCAGCTCTTACCTTCACCCTGAATTCCCCCGACGCGTGCATGTCACATTGACGTCGGCAACATTGCTACATGATTGCCAGCCGTGGCGACAAGCCTGTATGCCGCCATATTGGCTTGGAGGGTGTGGAATTGGAGACAATTTACGATTGGGTCACGGTCGCGATCTTCGCAGGACTGGTCGTTCTCTTCATGCAACGGTCGACCGGCGAACGACCACCTCGAGATTCGATGCTGCAATATCTGGGCGCCGCGGTGGGTTGCGCCGTCGCCAACTATTTCGGCAACAAGGCCATCGCCGGCGAAGGTTTCATCTATCATCTGATCGGCATCACGGTCATCGTGGCGACGCTGGCCTATATCCAGATCGTGCTGAAGCCGTTGGAGAAGCCGGGCGACTAGGCTTTAGCGGGAAGATTCTGCCGGCGATGGCGCGCCCGCCTCGCCGAAAACCACCCGCCGCGCGGTCGGTGACAATTCGGCAAGCAGCGCCGGGATGAAGCGCATCAGCGTCAGCGTCGCGCTCTTGTCGTCGGGAGCAGCGGTCGAGATGCGGACGAGCACGCCGTCGGGCACGCGTCCCTTCAGGTTTTCCTTGGCCACCGCCCAATGCTGCGCCCACCAGCGCGTCGGGAAATCATTGCCGATGCGGGTCCAGTAGATGAGCTGCTCGCTGCGATTGGCGCTGCGCGCGCCGATATAATGGCCGGGCACGGTAAGGCCGCCGCCGACATCAAGCGGGATCATCCGCTGCTCCAGCAGTTCATAGCCCGACGCCGGATAGCAGACTTCGGGGCGGTGGACCTGGAGCATGCCGTCCTGCGTCCCGTTATAGGCGACGAGCAGCATCACCGGCAGCTGGGTCGGCGATGCATAATAACGGGTCAGCACGGCATTGTAGAGTCTGTCGCGCAGCTGGTCGGCCGGCGGCAGGACCAGGCCGTTGCTGGTCTCGTAGGACCAGTCGCCGACCTGCTTCGGAAAAAGCGGGTCGAGCTTGGCATCCTCGATCATCCGGAACGGCACGTCGGGGCGGCGCGAATTGGCGACCAGCCCCACGCCGCCGAGAAGGCCGCCGGCGATGAGCGATCGGCGGGTGATCGGCAGCTTGCCGCTCATGCGGCGGCGCTTCGGGCAAGGCGGCGGCGCAGCGGCGATGCCAGCGCGTCGATCCCGAAGATGCCCAGCACCGAGACCAGGAACATGGTGATGCCTGAAAAGGTGTGAAGGAAGCCCTGCGCCGCCTCGTCACCGAAATAATGGGTGATCAGGATCAGGCCGAGCACGCGGATGAAATTGGCGAGGATCGCCACCGGCACGATCGCCAGCATGAGCAGCAGCGCATAGCGCCAGTTCGCGTTGTGGCGGATATAGACATAGAACAGCCCGATCGCAGACAGGCTGATCAGCGAGTTGAGCCCCGCGCAGGCGGCGGCGATCAACAGCTGGTACTGGCCGATGACGATCGTCACGCCCGATCCGGCGATCGGATAGCCGAAGCCGTGGAGCAGGTCGATCGCGGCCTGGGAGATCGCGATCTTCAGCGGCTGGGTGATCATCGCCACCACCGTATCGGGCGGTGGGAAGATGAAGAGCATATAGAGGATCGGGAACCACATCGCCCTGAGTGGCGCAAACCCGACCAGCCAATAGGCGGCGACCAGCAGCAACCCATACATCATGAAGCCCTCGACCTCGATGACGGTGATGATGCGCGCGACTGCATAGACCGGTGCCAGCAGCAGGAAGGCGGCCAGCGCGATGCGGGTATCGCCGGGTCGGGCGAGCATGCGAACCTCGCTCCACCGGCGCCAGAACAGCCACAGGCCGGTTGCCAGGACGATGGGGCCGTGCGCGCCCTGCTCGGTCGACCAGTTCTCGCTGGCAACGCCGTACATGGTCGGCAGCACCAGGCCGAGCATGCCGATGACGAGCAGCCAATGCGACGCGAGCGCAGCGCGGATCGGGGCGAAGTCGGACCAGCCATAATGGCTGGCGCTCCGGCCTGCCCGCCGCTCTGCCATGTCCCCCGAATGATCGCCCAAGTTTACGCCATCTCAACCATGTTGTGCGCATCCTCGCCGCCGATCGCACCGCGGCGCGATGGAGTCGGTAACGAGCGCTTCGCCCCGATCGGGCATAGCGGATCGGCACAGGACCGGATAGCCGATTACGGGCGAAGTCGGTGGTTTTTGCTGGAGCGGCGGTTTGCAATTGTTAACCAGCGCGGTTTTGTAGTTGATCCGGTTTATGCTATTGGATGGGGCACGCAGTTGCGTTGGGGGTTTCGGGGTAGTTCTTCATGTTGAAGGAAGCGGTTGCGTCCAAAGCTGCCAAGCTGCTGATGACCTGTGTCTGCCCGGTCGCGGGAACGACGGCCCTGAGTCTCGGCGTTCCGCAGGTTCGTGATGCGGTCTACAAGGCGACCCAGCCCCGCCAATATGCCAAGCCCAAGACGCGCGTGCGGCAGCAGGGAGAGGCGCCGGTCGAAGTCGCCGTGAACGATGCCTGCCCGCCCGTCACGCCCTTCAAGATCGGCGATCTGCCGCCCACCAAACCGCCCAAGAACCCGCCGGACGATCCCCCGAGCCCTCCGCCGAACGATCCTCCGCCGCCGATGCCGCCGATCTTCCCGCCCAGTCCGCCGGGGGTGCCGCCCGGCCCGCCTGGCGTGCCGGAGCCATCGACCTGGCTTCAGCTCGTGATCGGTTTCGGCCTCATAGGCGGCATTGCGCGCAGCGCCTACCGCAAGAACAACGGCCGGACCGGCGCCGAGCCGGAGCAGTCCTGAGATGATCGATTTCTTGGAAGGAACGATGTTGCGATCGTCGAAGGCCGTGTCGGCTTTTGAAATATCGGGAACGGGGTTGTCATGCTGAAGGAAGCCGTCGCATCCAAAGCTGCCAAGCTGCTGATGACCTGCGTGTGTCCGGTCGCCGGCACGACCGCCCTGACCCTTGGCGTTCCCCAGGTCCGGGACGCCGTCCACAAGGCCGTGCAGCCGCGCCAATATGCCAAACCCAAGACGCGCGTGCGCCAGCTGGAAGAGCCCGTTCAGGTCGCGTCGGCCGAGGACTGTCCCACGCTGACCCCTCTCGCCATTGCCGACGTGCCGTTCCAGGCCCCGGCCGCCTCGCTGGCGACCGGTCCGTCGCAGCTTGCGGAGGTGCCGCAGCCCGAGGCGGGGCTGCCCCTCACGCCGCGCATCTTCATTCCGCGCAACGATGGCATGGCCGCCTCGGAGCCGGACGGTGCGCCGGAGTCGTCGAGCTGGGTGAAGCTCATCCTCGGCTTTGGGGTGATCCCCGGCATTCCTCGCGTTAACTATCGCAAGAACGCGGGGCGAGAGGGCGAGAAGACGCCGGCGTGACGTTCCGATCTGCCGGGAGTCTATCGATCCCCGGCCGACGAACGGCTCAGAACGGCCTTTCGCCGATCACGTTGCCGCCTTCGCTGTAGCGGCAGACTAGGAAGTCGTCGCGGCGGCCATGGGCTACAGCGCAGCCGACGGCGCGCGAGGAGCGCCACATCACCTGTGTGTAATGGCCGACCTTGTCGAGATCGCCGCTGATGCTGTTGTTGGGGAAGATGCCGGGCTTGTAGTCGCGTTTCTCGGCGACCCACAGGCCGATCATCGACTCCGGGCCATAATAGCCCCTTGTCCCGGCCCAGAGATTCTCGCCCTGCGGATCGGTCTCCCCCGGCGCATCTTCCGAGTGCACCAGATAGCCGACCCGCACGAGATGCTGCGCATAGGCCTCGGCATCATGTGCCAGCAATTCGTTCCACGCCAGCGGCGCTATGCCAAGCGCCGCGCGTTCGCGGTTGTGGCCGGCGAGCAGCCGCTGTTCGAGATTATTGTCCAGCCCGGTGGCACCTTGCGCGAAGGGAGCAGCCAGCGCCAGCGCCAGCGCTCCCGCCACTTTCATCACCTTTGCACGCCCCAAGCCGAAAGCCATCGCATCGCTCCATCATCCGATGGCTCGAATGTTAGGAACTGTGACTTGCGGCTTGGTGTGGGAGATTGGTGACCGTGCCGTTCAGCACTTTCCACCAGTCCTGACGCTCGAAGCCGCCCTTTTCCGGCTGATCCGGTCGAGATGTTGACGCGCTGTTTACCGTCGACGCGGCGGCTGGTGTGCGCGGCACGTCCGAATCATATGGTCAGGGCTGGGGGAGAGGGGCGCTGCGGGCCGGAGGTTCCGGCTCGAGATCGGCTATTGCCGCTTCTGCGATTTTACCGCAGCCACCACGTCCTGCACGCCGTACCGGACTTTCACCGGCGCATCTCTCTCCTGCGAAGGGCTCCACTTAAGCGGATGTCCCTGCCGACGCAGCCACTGCTATCTACTAGAAGCCGGCTGCCCGCACCAGCGGACTCTGGACCGTCCCGGCATTGCCAGCCCATGCCGCAACATTAGTTGTAGAGTGTTGCAGCGACGTCACGGTTTACGCAACTATATGTTAATCTGCGGTGCTGCTAGAAGCGTCCGTGCTGGTAAACGCGGCTGATGTCCCCGCCCCAGTCGCCATGATAGAGATCCAACAACTGATCGGCGGGTGTCTTGCCGCTGGCGACAATCTCGCGCAACGGTGCGAGGAAGCCGCTCTCGTCGTCGCCCGCACCGTTCAGCCGCGCCCGCGCCTTGAGCCCGCTCGCAGCGATGTCGAGTATCGTCGCGCCGAGTTGCTGGAAATCGCGCCCGCGTGGCCCCATCGCCCGCAGCCCCAGCCGCGGCACCTCGGCACGGATGCGGTGATGGTCCTCGATCGTCCAGTGCTTGACCTC
>Ga0068854_100002457_pt1 | contig 11469 bp, 10 predicted proteins | sample KBSCornC42_FD_66590 | JGI IMG/M metagenome (GOLD analysis project Ga0068854, IMG submission 66590) | Corn rhizosphere microbial communities from Kellogg Biological Station, Michigan, USA - KBS Corn C4-2 | ecosystem: Host-associated > Plants > Roots > Rhizosphere > Soil ... | reverse complement strand
CGCGCGCTCGATGCGCGCCACACGCTCATCATCCAGCGCGAGGCGATCGGGCTCCGCAATCACCGGATCCTCGATCAGCAGTTCCCCGAGCCGCCGCGGCTCGGATAGCCGCTTTCCACGCGACCAGGCAATTTTTTCCCTGAAGTGCCGTGAGACTGACACGACGATCTTGCCTGTCAACGGTGTCAAGTCGCTGATTCTCCGTCCGGCCGTCCGGTGGCGCGTCTCTTGCTCCCTCCTGCTGCGCGAAGGAGCGAGCTATGAAACGGGGCATCCTCGGCAGCGCTCTCGGCGGGACCCTTCTCCTGACTTGCGGATTCGTGTGGCCGCCCGAGTACGCGGAGCAGTCGCGCGCGGACGTCGTCACGTGCGTGGACTACGCGCGCCACACGTCACCCTCGTTCGATGCGCAGGTGCGCGACGTGGACCTCGCCACTGGCCGGGTCGACATCCAGCGCGAGGGCGACGCGCGCGGTGAGCTGGCGTTCTCGAAGTGCCTGCTGGCGGTGCGGCAGTGGCGGCTGATCGAGCGGAACTTGCCGTCGCGGGCGCCGGAGCCGGAGCACGCGGAGCCGTCCACTATGGCGGGGGCGCCGGCGGGGTCCGTCGTCCGGTAGCCTCTACCTCTCCTGTCCTCCTCTCCGGCGTGGAGGAGGGGCGGGGCGGCGCGGGGGGTGGCGGGGGGCCTCCGACCACGACCCGTCATCGCCGCTTCGTCCCGGTTGGAGTTCCCAACCTGGGTGCGCGGCGGCATCGTTGCCCGTGCAGGGAACGGATCACCCGGCCCCCCGCCACCCCCCGCGCCGCCCCGCCCCTCGCCCCGTCGCTGCGCTTGCTTCTTCTTGCGGCCTAGTGCCGACTGCAACCCCCTCCCGACCTCTCGTTTGCCGTTCGTCGGCTCCCCGTCTGCGCTCTGCCCGTCGGCTGATCTCTCTTGGCTGCTCGGCGAGTGCCGTTCCTTTCGCCGGTCAGGCGTGGAGGGGGGTGAGGGCGGGCCAGTCGAAGGTGATGCCGTGGCCCGGGCGGTCGGGGGCGATGGCGTGGCCGGCGGTGAGCTGGAGGGGCTGGGCGATGTAGCGGTCGAGGCCGAAGCCGTGGGCTTCGAGGTAGGAGCGATTGGGGACGGCGGCCAGGCAGTGGACGGTGACGTCGTGGGCGCCGTGGGAGGTCACCGGCAGGTTGAAGGACTCGGCCAGGTGGCAGATCTTCATGAAGACGGTGATGCCGCCGCAGTTGGTCACGTCGGGCTCGGGGAACGTGACGCCACCGGCCGCGATCAGGGCACGGAACTCGTGGAGGGTGTGGAGGTTCTCGCCCGCCGCCACCGGCAGGCCGCCCTCGCGCACGATCCGCACGTGGCCGGGCACATCGTCGGGGATGGTCGGCTCCTCGAGCCAGACCGGATCCGACTCGCGCAGGGCGCGCGCGGCCCGCACCGCCTCGTCCACCGTCCAGCGCATGTTGGCGTCGACCATCAGCGGGAAGTCGAGCCCCAGGTGCGCGCGCATCGCCCGCACCCGCTCGACGTCCTCGCGCAGCGACGGCCGCCCCACCTTCATCTTGATGGCGCGGAAGCCCCGGGCGAGGTTGGCGTCGGTCTGCCGGAGCAGCGCGTCGAGCGGGAATTCCAGGTCGATCCCGCCCGCGTAGCACGGCACCCGCGGGTCGAAGCCGCCGAGCAGCCGCCAGAGCGCGGTCTCCTGCCGCCGGGCACGCAGGTCCCAGAGCGCGATGTCCACCGCCGAGATCGCGAGCGCCTGGGCGCCGCCCCGCCCGCCGTAGTGGAGCGCCCACCACATGGCCCGCCAGAGCGCCTCGATGTCCTCGGCCTCGCGGCCGATGAGACGCGGGGCCAGGTCGCGCGCGAGGAGCGCGTGCACCGCGGCCCCGCCGGTGCCGACCGTGTAGGTGTAGCCCACTCCCTCCGCGCCGTCGGCGTCGCACACGCGGACGGTGATCAGCTCGAAGCCCTCGATGATCCCGTGGGTGGAGTCGGAGAGCGCCACCGGCAGCGGGATGCGGTAGTGATCGGTCGCGAGCTCGCGGATCTTCATGGGCGCGCCTTTCCGAGGTCGATCGGGCGCGGGCGGCGCAGCCAGGTCACCGCCGCGAGATAGGCGACGTCGACCGCGTAGGCCAGCGCGATCGTGGCCACGAGCCCGATCCGCCCCAGCGTCCGCGACGCCACCAGGTTGAAGATGCAGATGCCGAAGGCTCCCACCGGGAACATGCGGATGAACGGCAGGATCACCGCGGGGCCGTAGCGGGCGTGGAGCAGCGCCATCACCGGCAGCCCGTTCACCGGGAAGCCCACCACCAGCCCCGACCACCGAGCGCCCAGCGCGTGGGCCGCCGAGGTCACCACCAGCACGGTGAGCGCCGAGACCGCGACCCGCACCGCGACCAGCGAGACCGAGATGGGTCCGCGGCGCAGGGGCGCGGTGTCGGGCAGGCCGCGCACCACGTACCCGGCGGCGAGGCACACCGCGGCCGCGAACGGCATCGCGGTGAGCGGCCCCAGCGGGATCGTGCTCAGGATCAGCGTCGCCACCACGAAGGTGAGCGTGCCCACGGTCACCCCGGTGGCCACCGACCGCGCGCGCGGCGAGGGCACCAGCCGGGTGGCCACGAGGTAGCCGAGGAACACCGGGACCGAGGCGCCCATGCCGGGGATGGTCCAGAACGCGCTCTCCGCCGCGAAGGCGGGGCCCTGCTCGATGGAGAAGAAGATCAGCGAGACGACCGCGAGCTGGGGCGTCGAGCCCAGGATCGAGCCCCAGCGCGGGCCGAGCCACTCCGCCGCCGCGGTGCCGCCGAGGACGAAGAACGCGGACACCGCGATCTTCGCGGCCAGCAGGCCGAGCGCGTGCGATTCGATCAGGCGGTCCCGGCGGGCGCACGAGAGGGGACGACGGACCGGCGCGAGCGTCGTGAGCCGAGCACGGCGGTCGCGCCGGCCTCCTGGCGACCTAGGCGGGCAGCCCCTCGTACATGCCCTGCACGTCGGCGGCGTGGAAGCGCGCCACGTGGTTCGTCGGGGGGAGCGCCTCCGAGTAGAAGAACGCGGGCAGCTCGTCGTCCGCCGCGGTGAAGCCGGCGCGGCGGTTGAACTCGTGCTCCATCTTGAGGGTCTGGCGTCCGAGGGATTCGAAGAAATCCTTGGTGAGACTGGTCCCGTGCGCTGCGTTGATGGCGCCGGTCAGCCACTCGGTGTTCGGGTTGGTGACGCTCATGCCGAAGATGCAGAGGCCCAGGGAGTCGTTGGCGGCCACCCGGGCCTGGTGGGCGACGCTCTGCTCCACGATCGCGGGCGCCTCCATCTCCCGGGTCTTGAGCCGCGGCAGGTTGCCCGCGGTGTGGTCGGCGCCCTGCGCGGTCGCCATCATGGTGATGCCGGTGGCCTCGACCACTCGCGGGTCGTAGGCGCTGATCGCCTGCTTCTTGATGACCGGCACGCGCGCGACCCGGTAGTGCTCCCCCACCCGCGCGGTGCCCTGGGCCCAGACGCGGCCCTTCTCCGAGCCCCGCCGGATCTCGGCCATGCACTCGGCCATGAACGTCACGTCGCCGAAGCGCCCCAGCCCCGCCTCCATCAGCACCGCGATCATGGCCCCGAGCTCGATGGTGTCCACGCCCAGGTCGTTGGCCAGGTAGTTCATCTGCGCCAGGTCGTCCGGATCGCTGAGCCCGCAGTTGGTGCCGAGCAGGCCCAGGGTCTCGTACTCCACCGGCGAGACGACCTCCTTGCCATCCTTGTCCACGTAGACGTTGCTGCACTGGATCACGCAGCCGGGCATGCAGGCGTGCGTATGCTCGCCGCCGCGCGAGACGTTGAGCTCCCGGATGTAGTCGCCGCCCATCTTGAACCTCTCGCCCTTGGCCGCGTTGGCCTGCTGGCCGGCCGAGAAGTTGCGCACCGGCAGACCGCCCAGGGTGTTCTGCAGATCGGCCATACCCATGGTGCCGATCTTGGCGTAGAAGTTCGAGACCATCGAGTCGGCCTGCAGCATCTTGGCGTAGTCCTTCACCGCCGCGTTGACCTTCTTGCTGTCCACGAACGGCGGGATCCGATCGAGGTCCACCACGATTGCCTTGACCTTCTTGGATCCCATCACCGCCCCCACCCCGCCCCGGGCGGACAGCCGGGCCGGGCGCCCGTCCTTGTCGCTGAACGCGATGCCCGCGATGAGGCCCTGGTACTCACCCACCGGACCGCAGAGCCCGATCGTCACCTTCTTGCCGTAGCGGGCGTGGAGCATGTCCTGGGCCTCGAAGTTGCCCTTGCCCAGGTAGGGTGCCGCGTCGTCGAAGTCGATGGTGCCGTCCTTCTTGAAGTGGATCACCACCCAGTCCGGCGAGGCGTCGAGCAGGGTGAAGCCGGCGATCTTCTGCTGGCCGAGGCCGTAGCTGAAGCTGCCTCCGCCGTTGGCCTCCTTGATGCCGCCGGTCAACGGGCTCTTGCAGCCCACGCTGGTGCGGTTGGCGTTCGAGAAGCTCGTGCCCGCGAAGGGACCGGCCGAGAAGATCAGGGGGTTGGCGGGCGAGAGCGGATCGACGGTCGCCGCACCCAGCTCGAGCAGGGTCTTGGCGATGAAGTAGCGGCCGGCCTTCACCACCGCCTCGCCCTCCAGCTCGCGCCGGGTGACGCTCCGGTCACTCAGTCGGATGTCGTAGTAGGTTCGCATCGTCGATTCCTCCTCGTTGGCGTGGCTTCGGTCAGACGTTCAAGTTGACGGCGGCTTCGCCTGGGGCTGCAGCTCCGCGCTCGCGGAGTCCGCCGGCGCGGGCTCCACCAGCTCGATCGTCTCCTCGGACGGCATCTGGGACGGCCCGACCGGGCGCCGCGCCCGGAAGCGGATCTGGGGCAGCCGCCCCACCGCCTGGCGGAGGGCCTGCTCCCAGCGCGTCCCGATCTTGATCAGGTCCGGATCGCTGGCCGGGAAGCGCCGCAGCCGCGTGATCTCGAGCTCGTCCACCCCGTAGGCGAGCAGATCGATGGGCGGTCCCACCGTGACGTTCGAGCGCATCGTCGAGTCGAGCGAGAGCAGGGCGTACTTGGCCGCTTCTTCCAGTGTGGTTCTTCCAAAGCGGATGCCGCGGTCCAGGATCGGCCGGCCGTACTTGGTCTCGCCGATCTGCAGGTACGGCGAGTCCTCGCTGGCCTGCAGGGGATTGCCCTGCGGGTAGATGACGAAGAGCCCGGGGGATTCGCCCCGCACCTGCCCCCCCAGCACCAGGTTCACGTTGAACTTGAAGTCGTCCCGCTCGAGCGCCTCGCGATCCATGTCGGAGACGCGGCGCACCTGCTCGCCGATCACGCGGGCCGCGTCGTAGAGCGACGGGGCCTGGGCGAGGCCCTTGCCCTGGTCGAAGTCGCGCTTGAGCAGGGTGATGATGGACTGCGTGCAGGAGAGGCTGCCGCTGCTGAGCAGGATGAACACCCGCTCGCCCGGCTGGACGAAGGTGTGCATCTTGCGCGCGACGTTGACCTGGTCGTGCCCCGCGTTGGTGCGGGAGTCGGAGGCCATGACCAGGCCGTCCTTGGTCCAGATGCCGACGCAGTAGGTCATGTCGCGCCCGTCGGGGAGCCTGCGCGCCTCGTGAGCATCGGCGGCTATGGTATCAGATGCGCCTCGGTCGCGGTTGACCGCCGCCGCCGGCGCGGCTACCGTGGCCGCATGCGGATCCGGATCGGCCACGAGCTGGTCTTCGAGGTGCCCCGGCCGACCGCGATCCTGCTCATGCTCTACGCCCACCCCGACGCGACGGCGACCCTGGAGGAGCCGGAGCGCCTCGCGGTGGAGCCGGCCCTGCCGGTCGAGGACTTCGTCGACTGGTTCGGCAACCGCGCCGGGCGCCTGATCGCGCCCGCGGGAACCCTCCGGCTGCGCTACGACAATGTCGCCCGCGACGGCGGGCAGCCCGAGCCGGTGATCGACGGCCTCCCCCTGGTGCCGGTGGCCGAGCTGCCGCCGGAGTGCTGGCGGTACCTGCTCGCGAGCCGCTACTGCGAGGTGGACCGCATGACCGCCATCGCGTGGGACCTCTTCGGCCAGACGCCGGAGAGCTGGCAGCGGGTGCGGGCGGTGATCGACTGGGTGCACGACAACGTCACCTTCGGCTATCAGTACTCGCGCCCCACCAAGACCGCCTTCGACGTCTTCACCGAGCGGCAGGGCGTGTGCCGCGACTTCCAGCACCTCGCGATCACGTTCCTGCGCGCGCTCAACGTCCCGGCCCGCTATGCCACCGGCTACCTCGGCGACATCGGGGTGCCGCGCGACCCGAACCCGATGGACTTCTCGGCGTGGCTCGAGGTGTACCTGGGCGGCGCCTGGTACACGCTGGACGCCCGCCACAACGAGCCGCGCATCGGGCGGGTGCTGATGGGCCGCGGGCGCGACGCGGTCGACGTGGCGCTGACCACCTCCTTCGGCCCCACCACCCTCACCAAGTTCACGGTGTGGACGGAGCTGGCCTCGTGAGCGACACCGAGCTGGCCACCGCGCAGGGCCGGTTCACCATCGCGGCCGCCGGCCCCGCCGACGGGCCGCTCGTGCTGCTGCTCCACGGCTACCCGCAGAGCCGTCACAGCTGGCGGCGCCAGGTGCCGGCCCTCGGGGCCGCCGGCTACCGCGCGGTGGCGCCCGACCAGCGCGGCTACTCGCCCGGCGTGCGGCCCGATCCCGCGCGAGGGCTCGAGGCGTACTCGGTGGACCGGCTGGTCCAGGACGTGCTCGACCTGGCCGACGCGGCCGCCGGACCCGGGCGTCCGTTCCACCTGGTCGGCCACGACTGGGGCGGGCACGTGGCGTGGGTGACCGCGCACCGGCATCCCGGACGCGTGCGCTCCCTCGCGGTCCTCTCGCGCCCGCACCCCGCCGCATTCCGCCGGGCCTACCGGGAGAACGCGGACGACCAGCAGCACCGCTCGCGCCATCACCGGATGTTCCACGACCCCGCCACCGGCCCCCTCCTGCTGGAGGACGGAGCCCGCCGGCTCCGGGCCCGTCTCGCCGAGCAGGGCGTCCCCGCGGCCGCGGTCGCCGAGTACCTCTCGGTGCTGGGCGAGCCGGCCGCGCTCGAGGCCGCCCTGGCCTGGTACCGGGCCGCCGGCTCCCTCACCGCGGTCGAGGTGGGCCCCATCACGGTGCCCACGCTCTACGTCTGGGGCGATCGCGACGCCACCGTGGGGCCGGCCGCGGCCCGCTACACCGCGGACTTCGTCCCCGGTCCGTTCCGCTTCGAGATCCTGCCGGGGGTCGGTCACTTCGTCACCGATGAGGCCCCCGATGCCGCGACCATTTTGCTCCACTCCCACCTGGACCGGCATCGGTGATATCCTCTCTGCGGTCGCTGCGCCGCAGCGCGGGGGCGCCGACAACGGAGGATCCCATCGTGGCGAAAGACCTCAAGATCTGGATGAACGGCCGCCTGGTCTCCCAGGCCGAGGCCGTCCTGCCCGTGAACAGCGCGGCGGTCTTCTACGCGACCAACGTGTTCGAGGGCTTGCGGGCGTACTGGAACGAGGCCGACGGGGAGGTCTACTGCTTCCGGCTCGGCGAGCACTTCGCGCGCCTGCGCGAGTCCATGAAGATGATGCGCTTCACCGTCCAGTACAGCGACATGGATCTCTACGAGGCGGTGCGCGAGGTCCTGCGCGGCAACGAGATCCACGAGGACGTGCACATGCACCTGGTGGCCTACGTGGCCGCGCCCGGCCTCGACTCCACCACCCCCACCGGGCTCTACATCAACCCCCGGCGGCGGGCCCGCATCACCGAGGGCAGCGGCCTCAACTGCTGCATCACCTCGTGGCAGCGGACCAGCGACAACGCGATCCCCATCCGGCTCAAGTGCGGCGCGAACTACCAGAACGGGCGGCTGGCCACGCTGCAGGCCAAGGCCGACGGCTACGACGCGCCGATCTTCCTGAACCAGCAGGGCACGGTGGCGGAGGGCTCGGGTGCCACCTTCTTCATGGTGCGCCGGGGCCAGCTCGTGACCCCGCCCATCACCAGCGACATCCTGGAGTCGATCACCCGCACCACCCTCATCGACGCGGTGGCGCCGGCGCTCGGCATGGAGGTCGTCGAGCGCGACATCGCCCGCACCGAGCTCTACGTGGCCGACGAGGCGTTCTTCTGCGGCAGCGGCTACGAGATCACCCCGATCCTCTCGGTGGACCGGTTCCAGCTCGGCGGCGGCGGCGTGGGCCCCATCACGCAGCGCGTGCTCACCGCGTACATGAACGTGGTGCGCGGCGTCGACAAGCGCTTCCCCGAGTGGCGCATGCCGGTCTACAAGCCCGTCACCGTCTGATCCACCCGCTCCTCCCCTCCCCCTCTCCCCGTCCCGGGGAGAGGGCGGGGTGAGGGGCGATCTCCGCGTCACCAGGGAGACCCCGTCCATGTCCAGCGCCCCTCGTGTCTCCGGATTCGTCCTGATCCTGACGCTCTGGCTGAGCTCCCTCCCCGCCACCGCGCAGCCGCCCGCGCCCGCGCTCCGCGAGGGCAAGCCCGGCGGCGTGCTCCGCGCGGTGCTCCGCGAGGACCTGCCCCAGGGCTTCGCCATCCACGAGGCCGCGACCAACTCGGTGACGTGGCCGGCCATGCCCTGCTACAGCAACCTGATGATCTACGACCAGACCAAGCGGCTCGGGCGGATGGACACCATCGTGGGCGAGCTGGCCGAGAAGTGGTCCTGGCAGGACAACTACCGCAACCTGGTGCTCTTCCTCCGGCGCGACGTCAAGTGGCACGACGGGCAGCCGTTCACCTCGAAGGACGTGAAGTTCACCTTCGACGTGGTCCGCGAGGCCTCCGACGCGCCGGCCAAGCTCCGAATCAACCCGCGCAAGGAGTGGTACGCTAACGTCGACGCGATCGAGGCGCCCGACCCCTACACGGTGGTCTTCCGCCTGAAGCGGCCGCAGCCCTCCCTGGTGGCCATGCTCGCTTCCGGTTACTCGCCGGTCATCCCCGCCCACGTGCCGCTCGCCGAGCACCGCGCCCGCTGCGTCGGCACCGGGCCCTTCAAGTTCAAGGAGTGGAAGCGCGGGCAGTCCGTGGAGCTGGTGCGCAACCCGGACTACTTCGTGAAGGGCCGGCCCTATCTCGACGCGGTCCGCTACACCGTCATCGTCGAGCGCGGCACGCGGGTCGCGGCCCTGCAGGCCAACCAGATCGACCTCGCCTATCCGGGCGAGACCACGCTCTCCATCGCCGAGCAGCTCCAGAAGGCGGTGCCGACGATGGTCCTCACCGAGACCGCGAGCAACGTCAGCGAGAACCTGCTCCTGAACACCAAGAAGCCGCCGTTCGACGACGTGAAGGTCCGGCGCGCGCTCAGCTTCGCCATCGACCGCCGCACCTACACCCAGACCGTGCACCGGGGGGCCGCGGTCATCGGAGCCTCCCTGGCGCCGAAGCCGTGGGGAGTGTGGGGCCTCCTCGACAAGGACCTCGGCCAGCTCCCCGGATACGGCGGAGCCGCGCCGGGACGGGCCCAGGCCCGGAAGCTGCTGGCCGAGGCGGGATTCGGACCCTCCAATCCCCTGAAGGTCGAGCTGGTGACCCGCGCCATCGCGATCTACCTCGACTTCGCCGGCTTCGTGGTGAGCGACCTCAAGCAGGTCGGGGTCGAGGCCACGCTGAAGCAGATCGACACCGCGCAGTGGCATCCGATGGTGACCCGCCGCGAGTTCCAGATCGGCGCCAACCTCACCGGGCTCGGCGTCGACGATCCGGACGCCAACTTCTACGAGAACTACGCCTGCGGCTCACCGCGCAACTACGGCGACTACTGCAACGAGGAGGTGGGGCGGCTGATCGACCAGCAGTCCCAGGAGATCGACGCCCAGAAGCGCCTGACGCTGGTCTGGCAGATCCAGAAGAAGCTCGAGGAGGACGCGGCGCGGCCGACCATGGGCTGGCGCACCGACCGGTTCGCGCACTACCCCTACGTCAAGAACCTGATCCTGAACCAGGTCACCTACAACTGCTGCCGTCTGCAAGAGGTCTGGCTCGACAAGTAGCGGGGCGAAGCATGCGGGTCGTCTTCTGGAACATCCGCCACGGCGGCGGCGTGCGGACCGCCGCCATCGCCCGGCAGATCCGGGCCTGGAGCGCCGACGCGGTGGCGCTCTGCGAGTTCCGCGGCACGCCCCCGAGCGCGGAGCTGGCGCGCGCGCTGGCCGACCTGGGCCTCGCCTACCAGTGCACCACCGCGGACACCACGCGGCCCGCCCTGAACGGCCTCCTGCTCGCCTCGCGCTGGCCGTTCCGCCGCCTGCGCCTGCCCACCGCGCCCGCCGAGCCCGCGCGCTGGCTCCTCGCGCGGATCCAGGCCCCCGGCCCGCTCGTCGTCGGGGTCATGCACGTGCCCAACCGGGTGAGCGGCCGGAAGTATCCTTACCTCGACGCGGTGCTGGAGACCGCGCGCCGCACCTGGCCGGGCCCCGCCCTGTTCCTGGGTGACACCAACTCCGGCTGCATCGGCGTCGACGAGCAGGTGCCCGCCTTCAACCGGATCGAGGACGGCTGGATGCGAGGCCTCCATCAGGCCGGCTGGACCGACGCCTTCCGCCACCTGCGCGGCGAGAGCCGCGCCTACACCTGGTACTCACCGAACGGCGGCAACGGCTTCCGGATCGACCAGGCCTTCCTCAACGCTCATCTGCGCGACCGCCTGCATGGCTTTCGCTACGACTGGGGCCGCCGCGACCGCACGCGCCCTGGACGCGGCGCCAGCGACCATGCGGCGATGGTGCTGGACCTCCACGCGTAGCGCGGGGCGGCGTGCGCGAGAAGGGGCCAGCTGCTTCGTTGACGCCCTCGGCAGCCGCTCGACGTACGGGAGTACGCCTCGCGGGCTGCCTTCGGGCGTCGCCTCGCAGCTGACCCCTTCTCGCGCCGCCGGCTGGGCGCCAGTTGCGAAAATTGCACTGGCGGCTGCGCCGAGAGGGTCCTATCGCGGCGCCGGCGCGCGGCCGGCGGGGGTCTGGTTGGCGGCCTCGCAGGCCTTCTTGAGCTCGGTGGTGCCGTTGAGGGCGCAGTCGACGGTGAGGGTCTGGGCCTCGGCGGTGCGGCCGGCCTTGCGGAGGAGGCGGATCTTGTGGGGCTTGAAGCGGGGCGTGCCCGCGAAGACCTTGGTGGCCTGGTCCGTCCACTGCAGCGCGACCGGGATGTTGTTGACGCGCTCGTAGGCGAAGATCAGGTCCTCGTAGACGAGCGGCACCGGCTCCGAGGAGGCGACCGCGCGCCGGAGGGCGTCGATGGCCTCGGTCTGGCGCCCCAGCGCGGCCGCGGAGTGGGCCAGCACCCAGTTCGGGTAGGCGTCGGCGGCGGTCCGGCCCGCGACCGCCGCGCGCGCGGCGGCGTAGGCCTCCTGCACCTTGGCCTGCTCGAGCAGCCGGCGGGCCTGGAAGGCGCGCTTGTAGTTGGCGAGCACCTGGGCCACCTCCGGCCG
>Ga0068854_100002455_pt1 | contig 11472 bp, 8 predicted proteins | sample KBSCornC42_FD_66590 | JGI IMG/M metagenome (GOLD analysis project Ga0068854, IMG submission 66590) | Corn rhizosphere microbial communities from Kellogg Biological Station, Michigan, USA - KBS Corn C4-2 | ecosystem: Host-associated > Plants > Roots > Rhizosphere > Soil ... | reverse complement strand
GCGGAGGGGCTCGGCTATCGCTATATGGTCGAACAGGTCCGAGCCGCCGTCGCCGAGCGGCTGCCCAGCGAGGCGAGCGTGCTCGTCGTCAGTCGCGGCGACCGGGAGCTGGTCGACCTCGGCGACGTCGATGCTGGCCACTTCCCCCAAGACTCCGAGGGTCGCTACCTGGGTCACCATCCCAGCGACGGCGAGGATGCGCTCGCCCAGCTGGAGACACTGCGGAAGCGCGGCGCCGGCTACCTCGTCTTGCCGGCGACCTCCTATTGGTGGCTCGATCACTATGAGGAGCTGGCCGCGCACTTGCGCGATCGCTGCGCCGCCACGGAGCTTGGCTTTTGCAAGATCTACGAGCTTGCGCCCGTGCGCCAAGAGGTCGTTCCGGAGCGGGTCGGATGAGCGAGAACGGACGGCTGGACAGGACCGAGTACTCCGAGCTGGTCAGCCGCATTCAGGCCGCCGTGACTCAGCACCTGCCACCTGGCTCCTCGGTGCTGGTTGTCAGCAAGGGTGACGCGGCGCTGGTCGAGCTACCCGGCATCGCCGCCGCCCACTTCCCGCAGGACGCCTCCGGCGGCTACGCCGGCCACCACCCCCACGACAGCGCCACGGCGATGGCCGAGCTGGAGGAGCTGCGGCGGCGGGGCGCCGAATACCTGGTGCTGCCGGCGACCGCCCGCTGGTGGCTCGACTTCTACGGGGGTTTGGCGACGCACCTCGCCACCCACGGCGAGCTGGTGGCCGACGTCGAGGACGCCTGTCTCATCTTTGGGCTCGGCGGACAACCTCAGCCCCACCTCGGTTCGCCGGTCGTGATGCGGCCCCGGGCCTCGGTCGAGCAGCTCCGCGACTTCCTGCAGAGGCTCGTCGGCGAAGACATAGGGCTGGCGGTACTGGAGGTCGAAGGGGGCGTGGCGCCGGCGCTGGCGCCGCTGCGGACCAATGGCCTCCTGGTCGGCGAACTCACCGGAGGGGAGACCCTGCGCAGCCTCCGCCGCGCGGTGCTGGCGGGGGCCGAGTACCTGGTGGTGCCGCACGATGCCGATGAATGGCTTGCCGGACACCAGGAAGTCGCCGTCGAGATTGAAGAGAACTGTCGGACCGTCGCGGACCAGGGTCATCTCTGCCGCGTTTTCGAGCTGAACGAGCGGAGGAGCGATAGATGAGTAGGAGAGGGAACGAATGAGCGATTTGCGGGTCCTGTACGTGGTCCACAACCACCCGACGCTGCACCCGGGCGGGGCGGAGGCCTACTCGCTGGAGCTTTACGAAGCGATGCGCGAGCAGCCGGGGGTCGAGCCGATCCTGATGGCCCGGATCGGCTCCAACGTCGCCCGGCGACGGGTCGCCCATCCGGGCACCCCGTTCATGTCGGTCAATGGCGATCCGAACCAGCACTTCATCTTCACCGAGACCGACCACTTCGACTTCTTCACTCTCACCTCGCGCGACAAGAGCCTCTACTCCCGTCACCTCACCGACTTCTTGCTCGCGCAGCGGCCCGATGTGGTCCACCTCCAGCACACCCACTTCATCGGCCTCGATCTGCTCAGTCAGATCCGCCGCGTCCTGCCCGAGGCCGCGATTGTCTACACGCTGCACGAGTTCCTGCCGATCTGCCACCACCACGGGCAGATGGTCCGCACCTTCGGCGACGAGCTCTGTCCCGAAGCCTCCCCCCGGCGCTGCAACGAATGCTTCCCTGAGCTCAGCCCGCAGTCCTTCTTCCTGCGCGAACGCTTCGTCAAGGGTCATTTCGCCAACGTCGACCGCTTCCTCGCTCCCAGCGCGCAGCTGATGGACAAGTACCTGCGCTGGGGGATCGCTCCCGAGCGGATCGAAGTCGAGGAGTACGGCCGGCTGACGCCCAGCCGGCGCGCCCCCGACCCGCGGCAGACGAAGTCGCCCACCAACATCGGCTTCTTCGGCCAGCTCAGCCACTTCAAGGGAGCTGAGGTGATGATGGAGGCGATGGCCCAGCTCGACCCCGAGGCCGAAGCCCATCTCTGGCTCCACGGCGCCAACCTCGACCTGCAAACCGAGGAGTTCCAGGAGGAATTCGCCCAGCTGCGGGAGCAGCTGCGGGGACGCGTCACCTTCCGCGGCCCCTACGAACACCACGAGTTGCCGAACCTGATGGCGGATCTGCACTGGGTGCTGATCCCCTCGATCTGGTGGGAGAACTCGCCGCTGGTAATCCAGGAGGCCTTCTTTCACCGCCGCCCGATCATCACCAGCGACGTCGGCGGGATGGCTGAGAAGGTGCGGGACGGGGTGGATGGCTTGCACTTCCGTGTCGGCGACCCCTACAGCCTGGCGCGAACGATCGAGCAAGCGACCGCGAACCCGCGCTTGTGGCGCTCGCTGCGCGATGGGATCCGCGACCCGTATCCGATGGACGCGCACGTTTCGCGGCTTATGGACTTGTACGGCGAGCTGCTCGAGCAGCGGGAGGAGGTGGCGGTCAATGCCTGAGACGGTCAGGGAGAGGACCGGCGCGCGGCGGCGCTCACGGCGCTTGGAGCAAAGCGTTGCCCCGCTTGCCGCTGGGGTGGAGCTGGTGGTCGAGAAGGACCGCGTCGAGCTGCGGGCGGCGGAGCGCACCGACGGGCCAGTCGGACAGTTGAAGGCGCTGCTCCGCGAGGAGCTGGCGGGCTTGGACGCCGCTCGCCGCACCGAGATCGTCAGCGACCTCGCTTCCTCGCCGCTGCTGGAAGAGCTCGGCTCGCTTGAGCTCAGCAGCTCGCTTTACGAGGTCCGCGAGGTCCTTCGCGAGCGGCTGCCCGCCTGCGCGGTCGAGGCGCGGCAACCGGTTGGCCTCGCCGTCGAACAGGTCCTCGCCGTCGATCAGCGCTCGTTCTGGGTCAGCGGTTGGATGCACGACGAGGACGGCGCCGGTGAGGTCACCTTTGTCTCGCCCGAGGGAGCGCGGGTGGCGGTCACCGACGGCGCCTTCCGGCTCGATCGGCCCGACGTCGTCCAGTTCTACGCGGGCCTGCAGGGCGACCGCACGCAGGAGCACGGCTTCACGGCGTTAATCGAGCTGCCGGCACCGAGCCTGCTCGCGAGCGGATGGATAGCCGAGCTGAGGACCTCGCAGGGGACCGCGGTCGAGATCCGTTGCCCGGACCCGGTCGTCGACCCGCAAGAGGTGCGAGCGAAGATCCTCGCCGAGCTTGGAAGCCGCGGGCCCGTCGGCGGCGAGCTGGCGGCACGACATGGACGTCACGCCCTGACCCGCCTGCAGGAGCGGATCGTCGGCGAATCGGAAGTCGACTCGATCGATCTCTACGGCGAGCAGCCGACGGCGCCGGCGATCTCGATCGTGATCCCCCTCTACAAGCGGCTGGATTTCATCGAGCACCAGTTGCTCCAGTTCTCGACCGACCCCGACTTCGCCGAAGTCGAGCTGATCTACGTGCTCGACTCGGTCGAGCAGAAGGAGGAGCTGGCGAAGACGGCCGGGGAACTCTTCGCCCTCTACCGCCTGCCCTTCAAGGTCGTCAACTTGACGGCAGGGGCCGGGTTCGCGGGGGCCAACAAGCACGGCATCGAGGCCGCGGAGGCGAAGTTGTTGCTCCTGCTCAACTCCGATGTCGTCCCCGACCGCCCGGGTTGGCTTGCGACCATGCGCGCCTTCTACGAGTCGCAGGAGAACGTTGGCGCGCTGGGAGCGAAGCTCCTCTACGAGGACGGCTCACTGCAGCACGCTGGCCTCTACTTCCATCGCGGCGTCGGCGGCGAGCTGTGGGAAAACGCCCACTGCTTCAAGGGCCTGCACCGGGACTTCCCGGCGGCCAACGTCAGCCGCGTCGTTCCCGCGGTAACGGCGGCCTGCATGCTGGTCGACCGGGAGCGCTATGACGAGGTGGGCGGCCTGCCGCTCCACTACGTGCAGGGCGACTACGAGGATTCGGAGCTGTGCCTGCGGCTGCTCGCCGCCGGGTACGAAAACTGGTACCTCGATACCGCCGAGCTCTACCACCTGGAGGGACAGTCCTACGTCGCCGAGGCCCGCCGGGTTCCCAGCGAGTACAACATGTGGCTCCACAGTGAGATCTGGGGCGAGCGCATCGAAACGCTGATGGCCGAGTTCGACCCATTCGAAGATCCCACCGCGGCTTGAAGACCCCGATTCCAGTCGCGGCCTCGATTGCCCAGCGGCCCGGCCGCGGGGGCCATGCCTGCGCCTTCCTGCAGTTCGCCTGGGGGCTGGCACAGCTCGGATACCAGCCGATCCTGATCGACAGGCTGAGCGACCAGATGGCCCTGGGAGAAGGCGGGCAGCCGTCGCGCCCCGCCAAGCAGGCGTCGATCCGCTGGTTCGTCGACGTCATGGGCGCCGCCGGTCTCGACGGGTCCTATTGCCTGCTGCTGGACGGAGGCGAGAGCGTGGGCATGGATCGCGCTCAGGTCAAGGCGTCGATCGCTGCCGCCCCCGTCCTGATCAACATCATGGGCTTTCTCGAGGACGAGGAGCTGCTGGAGGCCGCGGGTCAGCGGCTGTTCCTCGACGTCGATCCGGGCTTTCCGCACGTTTGGAGCGAGCTCGGCCTGGCCAACCCGTTCGCCAACCACGACAGCTTCGCGACCGTCGGCGGCAACGTCGGCGAGGCGGAGTGCTCGGTGCCCACCTGCGGGCTCGATTGGATTCCGCTTCGGCCTCCGGTTTGCCTCGAGCGCTGGCCCGCCGCGGAAGGACCCGCGGGCGCGGCCTTCCGCAGCGTCGCCAGCTGGCGGGGTCCGTACGGCCCAGTTGAATACGAAGGCCGGGTGATGGGCCTGCGCGTGCACGAGTTCCGCAAGTTCTTCGCGCTGCCGGAACGGGTCCCGGCGCCGTTTGAGCTGGCGCTTGACATCGACCCCGCCGATTCGGCCGACAGCGAGGGGCTGGAACAACACGGGTGGCGGTTGACCGACCCCGTGGCAGCGGCGGGCTCCTTCGCCAGCTACCAGCGGTTCGTGCGGGGGGCCGCGGCGGAGATCGGGATCGCGAAGAACATCTACGTCGAGACCGCCGCCGGCTGGTTCAGCGATCGCAGCGCCTGCTTTCTCGCCAGCGGCAGGCCGGTCCTGGCCCAGGACACCGGCTTCGGGAAGCACTTGCCGGTGGGAGCGGGGCTGATCTCGTTTGCCTCGATCGATGAGGCTGTCGGCGGCGCCGAGGCGATCCTCGAAGACCACGGGCGCCACTCGCGGGAAGCACGGGCCTTGGCAGAAGAGTTCTTCGATGCGAAGAAGGTGCTGGGCGGACTGCTCGAGGAGCTCGATGCAGCCTGAACCGCCCACTGTCCGCAGGCTCAACTGGGGGTGCGGGAGTCACATCGCCCCCGGTTGGATCAACACGGACATCAAGAAGAACGAGGGGGTCGACCTGGTCGCGGACATCCGCGACGGCCTGCCGATCGCCTCGGGGGCGCTCGACTACGCGGTCAGCATCCACGCCCTGCCCGAGCTGGCGCTGCCCGAACAGGTCCCGGCGCTGGCGGAGCTGTTGCGGGTGCTGCGCCCGGGAGGGACGCTGCGCTTGGCCCTGCCCGACCTCGGCAAGGGGATCGACGCCTACCTGCGGGGCGACCGCGCTTACTTCAAGGTCGAGGACTCGGCCGCCTCGAGCATGGGGGGGCGCTTCATCACCCAGATGCTCTGGTACGGCTATTCCCGCTGTCTGTTCACCCCCGATTTTGCCGCTGAGCTGCTGGCGAAGGCGGGCTTCGTGGACGTAGCGGAGCGCCCGTTCGGCGAGACGGGAAGCGAGTTCGCGGAGATCGTCAAGTTGGACAACCGCGCAGACGAGAGCTTCTACATCGAGGGGAGCCGACCACGAGATGTCGCCGACGCCGCATACAATCCGCCGATGCCGCAGCCGTCCGGCGTGAAGATCCTCGAGGTGGTGCACTCGACCCCCAACGAGCTTTTGCGGGGGCATTTCCGGGTTGAGGACTCCGAGGAGGGCCTGAAGCTGATCGGTTGGGCGCTGGGGACTGAGCACCCGGTCTCCCAGGTGGAGATACTCGCCGGCGGCAGCACCGTGGCAAGCGCTCCGGTCGCGATCGAGCGACCCGACATCGCCGAGAAATTTCCCCAGGTGGCGGAGGCGAAGACGGCCGGCTTCCAGATGGTGATCGCGCCCAGCGGCAAGGGGGAAAGCCTCCTGCGGATCGAAGCGGCGCTCGAGAACGGCGAGCGCGCCCCGGTCGGCGAGGTCCATGTCGTCAGCGAGCAGCCCAGCCGGCGCGGACGCAGAGGACTCTTCGGCCGTATTCGATGAACGGCGCCCCGCTGCTCGACGTCGCCGTCGTCATTCCCTGTTTCAACCAGGCGCACTATCTCGCGGAGGCGATCGAGAGCGCCTTGGGGCAGACCCTGCCGCCGGTGGAGGTCGTCGTCGTCGACGACGGCTCCGAGGACAACTCCCACGAGGTCGCCGGCCGCTACGAGCAGGTGATGCGGTTGCGTCAGCGCAACAGCGGCGTCGCGGCCGCGCGCAACGCGGGTCTGCGGGAGACGAGCGGCGATCGCGTCGTCTTCCTCGATGCCGACGACCGGCTGCTCCCAACCGCGCTTGAGGTCGGGGCGGCCGCGCTCGAGCGTCGGCCTCAGGTGGCATTTGTCTCCGGCGCCTCCCGGGACATCGGCGACGACGGGGCGGTTCTGCCGGGAAAGCGTCAGCCCCTGGTCACCCAGGACCACTATCCGCGACTGCTCGAAGACTGCTTCATCTGGTCTGGTTCCTCGATCGTCTACCGCCGCACGGCGCTGGAGACGGTGGGCGGCTTCGACGAGAGCCTCAGCGCCGGCGACGACTATGACCTCTACCTGCGGCTGGCCCGCCGTTTCCCGGTTTTCTGCCACGAGACAGTCGTGACTGAGTATCGACGGCACGGCACCAACACCACCCGCGACCCCGGCGTGGTCCTCGACTCACAGCTCGATGTCCTGCGCCGGCAGCGCTCCAGCGTCCGTGACCGGCGCGAGCGCGAGGCGCGGCGGCGCGGCATCCGCAAGACCCGCAGGGAGCACGGCCGCGCCCTCGCCGACCGGATCGCCGAGGACTGGGCTCGCCGTCGCCGCCGCCGAGCGCTGCGCGGGATGAGGACGTTGGTTCGGCGCGACCCGCAGAGAGTCGCCTACCTCCTTGGGGCGACATGAGCGAGCCGGCGCCCCTCGTCAGCGTCGTCCTGCGCACCTATGGCCATCGGCGGTTCATCGCCCAGGCGATCGAGAGCGTGCTGATCCAGGAGACCGACTTCCCGTTCGAGCTGGTGATCGGGGAGGACTGCTCGACCGACGGGACCAGGGAGATAGTGCAGATCTACGGTGAGCACTGTCCGGACATCGTGCGGCTGGTGTTGCCGGAGCGCAACGTCGGCCACGGCGAGATGCTGCGCCAGGCGCTGGCGGCGACGCGGGGCGAGCTGATCGCCTACCTCGATGGCGACGATTACTGGACCTCGCCCCGCAAGCTGGCGAAGCAGGTCGCCTTCATGCGGAGTAACCCGGACTGCCACGATTGCTTCCACGACGTCAGCCTCGTCTACGACGAAGCGGGGATGCCATCGGGGAACGTCTCGCCGCGCTTCGCGGAGGAGCGCTTCGGCATCGAGCAGATCGTCATGGAGTGCTTCCCGCCCGCCCCCTCGATGATGTTCCGCCGCGGGGTCTTCGAGGAGCTCGAGCGGGGGGCGTTCGATTCCGCCTGGCTCGACTGGATCATCCACGTGCAGGCCGCCAAGCACGGACCGCTCGGCTACCTCCCGGAGGTCCTCGCCGCCTACCGGGTCCATCGCGGCGGCATGTTCTCCGCTCTGGACCGGGTCAGCCAGCTCGAGGAGGACGAGTCCTTCTACGCGCGCCTCCTGCCCCAGCTACCCGACCAACGTGGGCTGATCGAGCGCTGCCTGGCCCACCGCCGGGCGCAGCTGGCGATCGAGCGGCTGGGAGTGCCGTTCGAGGCCTGCGTGGTCCTCGCCGAACCGCGACACGAGTTTCGCCCCTACTTCAACGGCCGCCACGCCCGCTCCCTGCCTCGCCGGGAGGGCCGGGAGGTGACCGAGCTGCGGGCGATTCGCGAAGCGGCCGCCTCCCTGGAGCCGGCGGTGGAGGACTACGGATCCGGCATCCCGCCCGCCGAGGGGCCGCGGGGGTGCTTCCTCGTCGTGCCCGCCCCTGCCCGCGCCTGGCTCGAGCAGCACGGGGACCTCGGCGACTACCTGGCGAGGGAAGGCCGGGTCGCCTGGGAGGACGAGTGGGTGGCGGTGTACGAGCTGGAGCCGCTGACGGTGGATGGCAGGCGAGGCGGGGCGCGCGAGGTGCGGCGCGCGGGCGTTCACCCCCTGCTGGGAATCTCGCCCGCGGAGCTCCCCGCGGCTTTCTTCGAGGCCCCGGCGGACGGCGCCTTGCTGCCCGCGCATGCGGTGATGGTCTCGGGCTGGGTGGTCGGCGACGACGGTCCCCCCGCCGCGATCGAGTTCGAGCACGCCGGGAAGGTCATTTGGCGGGCCCCGGTCGAGGGCGAGCGCGCCGATGTCGTAGCGGCCTTCCCCGACGCCGAGGTGGGTCGGCCGGGCTACCAGACCACCCTGAACGCCTGCGAGCTGCCGCCGCAGGCGCAGGTCAGGGTCTTCGCGCTCTTCGCCGGTGGCGAGAGGGTCGCGATCGCCGATCTGACCCTCGGCGAGCCGGATCGGGGCGTCGAGGCCGGCGGCGATGGCTGAGGCGCCGAAGGCGAGCGTCTTCGTCCTCACCCACGACCACGTCGACTGGATCGGCCAGGCCCTCGACAGCGCCCTCGCGCAGCAGGCCCCGTTCGAGTTCGAGCTCCTCGTCGCCGACGACTTCTCCACCGACGGGACCAGGGAGAAGGTGCTCGAGTACGCGGCGCGGTACCCGGACCGGATCCGCACCTTTCTTCCCGACCGCAACCTCGGCGTCGCCGGCATCTGGCTGCAGGCGGCGCGCCGGTGCCGAGGCGAGTACGTGGCGATCCTCGAGGGCGACGATTACTGGACCTCGCCCGACAAGCTCGCCAAGCAGGTCAGCCTGCTCGACCGCAAGCCGGGCTGGAGCACCTGCTTCCATCGCGCCACGCTCTTCTTCAACGACGGCAGCCGGCCCACGCGTCCGGCCACACCGGCGTTCTCGAAAGACGTCTTCGACCTCGACGACATCATTCGCAGTTGCTTCATCCCCTTCCTCACCGTCGTCTTCCGGCGCGATGTCCTGGCGACGGTGCCGGAGTGGCTCTTCGGCTATCGCTGGTTCGATTGGCTCTTTCACATCTGGTGCGCGCAGCGCGGGGCGATCGGCTTCCTCGACGAGGACATGGCCGCCTACCGCGTCCACGCCGGCGGCAACTGGTCGGCGCGGAGCAGAGTCGCCCAACTGGAGGAGGACCTCAACGTCTACCGGCGCCTGGCGGCGGAGATCCCGAGCCGGCGTGAGCTGATCGAGCGCTGTGCCGAGAACCGCCGCTGTCAGCTGGCGATCGAGTCGACCGGCGTAGCGCCGCCGACCCCGGTGGCTCTGGTCGAGCCGGCGCAAGCGGGGGAGGATCCGCTCGTCTACTTCAACGGTCGCGAGGCGGTGGCCCTGAACGCCGCGGCAGCCGATCCCGAGGCGGAGCTCGCGGCCCTCCTCGATCAGGCGGGCGAGACCGAAGTACAACTGCACTATCCCGGTTCCGAGGTGGAGCCGCGCCCAGTCCAGCCGCGTTCATGCGTGGTCGTGGCGCCGCGCTCGGTCGAGCTTCCGCCGGGCGCCCCGCTTACCTCCTTGCTGGAAGGAGAGTCAATTTGGACCGACGAGTGGTGCCGGATCTGGGAGGTCGCTGTAGATTCCCGCGCTTCCGGCGATCGGCGAGAGGAAGCGGCGGAAGACATGGGCGCGTTGGTTGAAATCGATGAGGTATCGCGGCTCGACCCCCCGCCCGCGGGCCTGGGCGGCGCCTTCCTCGACGAACCCAAGGCGGGGGCGGTGCTCGACGCGAGAGCCGTGGACGTGATCGGCTGGGCGATCGGCTCCGACCGAGCGGCAGTCGCAGTCGAGTTCTCCTACGACGGCGAGCCGTTCTGGAGGGCGAGCTTGCGGGCGGAGCGGCCGGATCTGGCTGAGGCCTTCCCGGAGCGCGACGAGGCGGCGCGGGCGGGGTTCCGCACGACCCTGAACCTGCTCGGCACCGCGGCGGAGTTCGAGGTCGAGGTGGCGGCGGTTTTGAAGGGGCAGGAGCGAGTTCCGATCGGGACGATCCGCGGCCGTCACAAGTGGCGCCGCGATCGCTCACCCGCCTTCGCCGAGCTCGTCTCGGTCGTCATTCCCTGCTACCAGCAGGCCCAGTACCTGGGAGAGGCGATCGAGAGCGTGCTCGCCCAGACCTACCCCCACCTGGAGGTCGTGGTGGTTGACGACGGCTCGGGCGACAACGTCGGCGCGATCGCTTCCCGCTACCCGGGCGTGCGCTCCATCCGCGAACCGAATTCGGGCGCGGCGGCGGCCCGCAACGCCGGCATCCGCAACAGCAACGGCGACTTCCTCATCTTCCTCGATGCCGATGATCGGCTGCTCCCGGACGGGGTCGGGGCCGGCTTGCGAGCGCTCGAGGCGAGGCCGGAGTGCGCGGCGGCAATCGGGACTTTCCGCCGCGCGACCTTCGACAACCGTCCGCTCGACACCCACGAGCAGCCGGTTGTGAACGAGCACCAGTACGAGGAGCTGATGCGAAGCAACTGGGCCGGGTTCCCCGCTCGCGCGATCTACCGGCGCTCGCTGTTCGAGCACGTCCGCGGCTTCGACACGAGCATCGAAGGGACCGCCGACTTCGAGCTCAACCTCGCGATCGCCCGGGAGTTTCCGATCTGCAGCCACGAGGCCCTCGTCGCCGAACACCGCGAACACTCGGACAACATGAGCGACGACGCCGGCAAGATGCTGGAGCAGACGCTGATCGCGATGCGCAAGCAGAAGCCCTACCTCCGGAGCAACCGGGAGCGCAAGCGCGCCTACCGCGAAGGGATGCGGAACTGGAAGCGCTACTGGGGCGACTTGCTGGCGGTGCAGGCGGCTCGCGCGAGGCGAGAAGGCCGGTGGGGGGACGCCCTGCGGGGGGCGGGCAAGCTCCTGCGCTACCGCCCCGGCGCGCTGCCGCGGATCTTCGGTTCCGACGACGCGGCAGCGGCCTGAGCCCGGCGTGGCCGTCGCGATCGTCGCCGGGGCGCTCGCCAACAAGCCGCGAAACGGGGGGGAGGCTTGGGTCCGGCTCTCTTGGATCCTCGGCCTGCGGCGGCTCGGCTTCGACGTGCATTTCGTCGAGCGGCTGCCCACGCGGGACCCGCTCGGGCGCCAGTACTTCGAGCAGGTGGTGACGGCGTTCGGCCTCGAGGGGCGGGTGGCCCTACTCGGCCGGGAGGGAGAGGCGCTGTTCGGAAGAGGGGAAGCGGAGCTGACCGCGATCGCCGCAGAGGCGGAGGTCCTCTT
>Ga0068854_100002438_pt1 | contig 11500 bp, 7 predicted proteins | sample KBSCornC42_FD_66590 | JGI IMG/M metagenome (GOLD analysis project Ga0068854, IMG submission 66590) | Corn rhizosphere microbial communities from Kellogg Biological Station, Michigan, USA - KBS Corn C4-2 | ecosystem: Host-associated > Plants > Roots > Rhizosphere > Soil ... | reverse complement strand
GTCAATCTCGTCCGCCGCGGCGCGATGCGCTAAGCTTCCGCAAATCTCTGACGCAAAGCCGCCGGGGCTATCTCCGGCGGCTTTTTCATGCCCGATGATTTCGCCGTGGCGCGGCTGGCGGTTGCAAGCCTCTCGACAGAGCCCGGCCGTAACGCCAATCATGGCATCAATCGTTCGGGGCATCATCACCTATGACCAGTCGCGCCAAGCTCATCGCCTACGGCTTGCCGAGGCAGCCGCTCGAAATTCGCCCGGCTCCCTATGAGCGCGACTGGATGGACGCGACCGACCAGCGTTATGCCTATCGCTGCCTGCCGCTGACGATCGCCAATGCCCATGGCTGGGAGATTCTCTGCCCCGCCGGATTTTCCGCCTGGTGGGACGGCAGCCGGACCTCCGACGCGATCCGCATCACCCCCGACGACGAAAACCACAAGCCGGCGATCAGCCATTTCGGCTATGGCGTCCTCACCTTCCACATTCCGGCCGTGTTTCGCACCGATGCCGGATATGACCTGATGGTGCAGGGCCCGATCAACCGGCCCAAGGACGCCATCGCGCCGCTGTCGGGCATGGTCGAAACCGACTGGACCCCCTTCACCTTCACGATGAACTGGCAGTTCACCCGGCCCAACACCGTGATCCGCTTCGAGCAGGGCGAAGCCTTCTGCCATGTCTTCCCCGCCCGGCGCGGCGAACTGGAGAAGATCATGCCCGAGGTGCGGCCGATCGCCGACGAGCCGGAGTTGAAGGCGGCGTTCGACGCCTGGACCGCGAGCCGCGCCAATTTCCTCGACGGGCTCAAGAAGCCCGATTCCGAGGCTTCGGCCGCGAAGTGGCAGAAACATTATTATCGCGGCCAGAACCTCGATGGCACCGGTATCGCCGCCGACGATCACCGCACCAAGATCCGCCTCCAGCCCTTCCGAAAGAGCGAGGAAAGCGACGGGGGGTGAGGCGCGGTTCATCCGTCCACAGATGAACCGCGCGATACAGTGCTAATTCAGTTCGAACGTCACCGAGACGCTGATCGCGACCTTCTGCTCGCCCGCCTCGATGGAGGAATCCGCCGACTCCTTGGCGCGCGCCATCATCATTTGCATCGGACGGGGTATGGCGTCGTAGCTGCCCTCGCTGATCGCGACGATCCGCGTGACCCGCAACCCCGCCGCTCGGGCATAGAGCGCCGCCCGCGCCCGCGCCGCGGCGATTGCCTTTTCGCGGGCCTGATCGAGCAACGGCTCCGGCCTGTCGATCGAGAGCGCCGGGCCGTCGATCTGGTTGGCGCCGGCCGCGACCAGCGAGTCGAGAATCGGCCCTGCCGCCTTGATATCGCGGAAGCGCACGCTCACGCGGCTCGACGCCTGATAACCCGTGATCACCGGCGGCTGATTGTCGGCATAGCGATATTGCGGATTGAGGCTGATCGCGGTGGTCTGGATGTCCCGATCGGCAACGCCGGCCTTGCGGATAGCGGCCACCGTAGCAGCTGTGCGGCGCGCATTATCGCTCATCGCCGTCGCCGCGGTAGCCGCCTGGGTGACGACTCCTGCGCCGATCGTGGCGATGTCGGGCACCGCGCTCACCTCGCCGCTTGCGATCACGTCCAGCCGGGTGCCGGCCATCGGCGGACGCATGGTCGCTTCAGCCGGCTCCTGCGCCGCCGCCGGGCCCATCAGCGCCAGCGCCAGCGGCACCACGAGGGCAATGTTGCGGGTGTTATCTCCCATTTCGGTTTAGCTCCTGCTTTGCCGCCCACTTCGCGACGTGCTAGGGATATATCGATCATCGCTGCACATGGGCTGAACGCCTTACGGGTGCGAAATGATCCAAGCTCTGGCTCGATGAGGGTGATATGGCGCCGTGCCCTTGAGCGAGGTGACATATTGATATAATACAGTCCGATCGTCATCAGGGCTCGATGGGCCGGCAGTGGAAAGCGTATGGGGATGAACGTCGAATCCGGCATCCAGTCTGACTATAAAGTATATGATTATGATGGCGGCCGGGCTCGACGGCGGCGCCTGATCATCATCGCTGCGGTGATCGCCGTGCTGCTGCTGGCGGTCTTCATCGGTATCGCCATGTTCGGCAAGAAGGACGCAGCGCCACCTCCACCACCGCCGGGCGTAACCGTCATCGTTCCCGGTCGCACCGATATCGCCGCCGCCATCAACGCGACCGGTACGCTGTTCGCGAAGCGCGAGATGCCGGTGGGCGTCGCTGGAGAAGGCGGCATGGTCCAACGCGTGCTGGTCGAGCCGGGCGACTGGGTCGCCGCAGGCCAGACGCTTGCCGTTATCGAGCGCTCGGTCCAGGCGCAGGAAGCCAATTCGCTCGCCGCCTCGGTGCGCGTGGCGCAGGCCGATGCCGCTCTGGCGCAGGCCGAGCTCGATCGCGCCAAGGCGCTGGTCGCGCGCGGCTTCATCTCCAAGGCCGATATCGACCGCAAGACGGCGAGCCGCGACGCCGCGGTCGCCCGGGTCGCGGTGGCCCGCGCCCAATATGGCCAGACGCGGGCCCAGATCGGCCGTCTCGACATCCGTTCGCCCGCCGCCGGCCTGGTGCTCACCCGCGCCGTCGAGCCTGGCCAGGTTGTCAGCCCGTCCAGCGGCGCGCTGTTCCGCGTCGCGAAGGGCGGCGAACTCGAAATCCGGGCGCAGCTGGCCGAGCAGGATCTCGCCAGGCTCAAGGTGGGCGACACCGCGCAGGTAACGCCCATCGGCGGCACGCGCGCCTTTCCCGGCACGGTGTGGCAGATCTCTCCCGTGATCGATCCCCAGACCCGCCAGGGTGTCGCGCGCGTGCAGATGCGCTACGATTCGGCCCTTCGCCCTGGCGGATTCGCCTCGGCCTCGATCCTGAGCGGCACGGTCTCTGCACCGCGCCTGCCGGAGTCCGCAGTGCTTAGCGACGAAAAGGGAGCGTTCGTCTATGTCGTCGGCCCCGACAACAAGGCAGCCCGGCGCGACGTGAAGACCGGTGATGTTACCGATGCGGGCGTGGTGATCCTTTCGGGCCTGCAGGGCAACGAGAAGGTCGTCTTGTCGGCCGGCGCCTTCCTGAATCCGGGCGACAAGGTGACGCCGCATCTTTCGTCGCCGGCTGCCGCCGGCCGCTGACAGATCGGACCCGAGACATGAACAACATCTCAGCCTGGGCGATCCGGAACCCGATCCCGCCGATCGTGCTGTTCATCGCGCTGACGCTCGCGGGGCTGATCAGCTTCGCGCGCATGGACATCAACCAGATGCCCGACATCAGCTTCCCCGCGGTGCATGTCGAGATCACGCAACCCGGCGCCGCGCCGACCGAAATGGAGACGCAGATCACGCGGAAGGTCGAGGCGGCCGTCGCCTCTATCGGCAACGTCAAGTCGATTACCTCCTATGTGACCGAGGGCACGTCGGGCACCAACATCGAATTCCAGCTCGGCACGCCGGTCGATCGCGCGGTCAATGATGTCCGCGATGCCGTCGCCAAGATCCGGTCCGACCTGCCCGAGGGGATTCTGGAACCGCAGGTCTCCCGCATCGAAATCGAGGGCGGTCCGATCGCTTATTATTCGGTCGAGGGCATCGACATGACCCTCGAGCAGCTCAGCTGGTTCGTCGACAACACCGCGATCAAGCGGCTGCAGGCGATCGACGGCATGGCGGCGGTGTTCCGTGGCGGCGGCGTTTCGCGCGAGATCCGGGTGATCCTCGACCCGGCCCGCATGCAGGCGCATGGCGTTACGGCAAGCCAGGTCAACAATGTGTTGCGCGCCACCAATCTGAATGCTGCCGGAGGACGGGCCGAACTGGCCGGCGCCGAACAATCGGTTCGCGTGCTCGGAAATGCCGCCTCCGCATACACACTCGGCGAAACGCAGATCTCGATGGGCGACGGCCGTACCATCCGGCTGTCCGACATCGCCACCGTGCGCGATTCCTATGGCGAGCAGCGGTCGCTGGCCAAGATGAATGACCGTCAGGTGCTGTCGATCGGCATCCAGAAGGCCAAGGGCGCGTCGGACGTTGAGGTTTATGACAAGGCACAGAAAATCCTGAAGGACCTTCGCGCCGAAAACCCGAACATCCAGTTCAAGGAACTGTACACCAGCGTCGTCTATACCAAGGAGCAATATACGTCCGCGCTTCATGCCATGGTCGAGGGGTCGGTGCTGGCCGTAGTGGTGGTGTTCTTCTTCCTCCGCGACTGGCGCGCGACGCTGATCTCGGCGCTGGCGATCCCGCTGTCGGCGATCCCCGCCTTCTGGTTCATGAGCATGATGGGCTTCACGCTCAACACGATCAGTCTGCTCGCGCTCAGTCTCGTCGCCGGCATTCTGGTCGACGATGCCATCGTGGAAATCGAGAATATCGTCCGCCACATGCGGATGGGCAAGACCGCCTACCAGGCCTCCATGGACGCTGCCGACGAGATCGGCCTTGCCGTGGTGGCAACCACGATGGCGATCGTCGCGGTGTTCGTGCCGGTGTCGTTCATGCCCGGCGTCCCCGGCCAGTTCTTCAAGCAGTTCGGGCTTACCGTCGCGGTCGCCGTGCTGATGAGCCTGCTCGTCGCGCGCCTTATCACGCCGATGATCGCGGCCTTTTTCCTGAAGGCCGAGGGCGTCAAGGAACATGGCGGCGGCAAGACCATGGAGAAATATCTCGACCTTCTGAAATGGTCGCTCGTCAATCGCTGGAAAACCATCGGGCTCGGCGCCGTCGCATTCGTCGCTACGATCGGGCTGATGGCAACGATGCCATCCGAGTTCCAGCCACCGCTGGACGTCGACTATAGCCAGGTCAAAATCGAGCTGACGCCAGGCGCGCGCATCGTTGAGGACACTCAGAAGATTGCCGACGAGGCGGTGGCGATCCTGCACAAGCAGCCGGAGGTCGAGAATGCCTTTGCATCCATCGGCGACGATGGCGACACGCGTTTCGCGAACATCTACATCACGCTGAAGCCAGCGAAGGACCGCGACCGGACCAGTATCCAGTTCGAACGCGACACCGCGCCGCTGCTGTCCCGAATCCCCGATGCGCGCGTCAATTTCCAGTCGCAGACCGGCGGCTTCGGTCGCGACATGACGATCATGCTCGCGGGTGACGATCCGGTGAAGCTGCAGTTCGCAGCGCAATCCTTGATCGATCAGATGCGCGGCATATCGCTGGTCCGCGATCCGCGGATCGACGGCGATATCCAGCGTCCCGAACTCATCATCAAGCCGAGGCTCGATCTCGCCGCCGATCTTGGCGTGACCACGGCCGCGCTCAGCCAGGCGATACGGATCGCGACGCTGGGCGACATCGAGCAGAATATGGCGAAATTCTCGCTCAGCGATCGTCAGATTCCGATCCGCGTGTCGCTCAGCGAGGACTCGCGCCGCGACCTTTCGACGATCCAGAACATGCCGGTGCAAACCACCGCCGGCGGCACCGTGCCGTTGCGCGTCGTCGCGGACATCCATTTCGGTACCGGGCCATCGAAGATCCGGCGGTACAACCAGGTCCGGCGGCTCGTGATCGGCGCCGATCTGGCCCCCGGCGCGGTCAGCAGCGACGCCTATAAGGCAGTCTATGCCACGCCAATAATGAAGAAGCTGCCCGTCGGGGTCCGCCAGGTGAAGGTCGGAGATCAGGAGTTCCAGGAAGATCTGATCTCGGGCTTCATCATCGCCGTCCTGTCGGGGGTCATGCTGGTCTTCGCGGTGCTCGTGCTGTTGTACAAACGGGTGCTGCCGCCCTTCGTCAACATGGGCTCGCTGCTGCTCGCGCCGCTCGGCGGCATCGTCGCGCTGAAGCTGTGCGGCATGTCGATCTCGATGCCGGTCTATATCGGCCTGCTGATGCTGTTCGGGATCGTCGCCAAGAATTCGATCCTGCTGGTCGACTTCGCGATCGAGGAAATGCGCCATGGCGCCAACCGCACCGACGCGATCCTGGAAGCTGCCCACAAGCGCGCCCAGCCGATCGTGATGACCACGGTAGCGATGATCGCCGGCATGTTGCCGATCGCGCTCGGGCTGGCCGGCGACAGCAGTTGGCGGGCGCCGATGGCGGTCTGCGTGATCGGCGGCCTTGCGCTGTCGACGCTGCTGACCCTGGTGATCGTCCCTGCCGGCTTCACCCTCGCCGACGATCTCGAAAAGTGGATCGGCCCCAAGCTTGGCCGCGCGCTGGTCAACAACGAGCCGCACCGGATCGAACCGGGCATGCCGCAGCCCGCGGAGTAGCGCGGCTTCTGCCGACTTGACGGATATAGGCATCACGCGGCACGCATCGAGACGCTCCACAGGCGAGGCAGGCAGCTATCGTTTCGGTTGAACATTTACGCGCGACAGCCATTTGGTCCGCATGACCATATTGCAAGCCACCGGACTCGACCGCTTCAATCCCGCACAAGGCGGGGTGCGCGGCATGCGGATCGTGGCTTCCGGGCTGCTGGTCATCATGGCCGCGCTCTATCTGTTCGCCCGAGCGCAGGAAGCACCCGGAGCATCGACGGGCTGGGGCTATCTGCGCGCTTTCGCCGAAGCCGCGATGGTGGGCGGCCTGGCCGACTGGTTTGCGGTCACCGCGCTGTTCCGTCACCCGCTCGGAGTGCCGATCCCGCACACCGCGATCATCCCACGTAACAAGGATCGCATCGGCAACAGCCTCGCGGCTTTCCTGCGCGTCAATTTCCTGACGGCGTCGGTCGTCGCCCGGCGGATGGGACGGGTCGATGTGGCCGGCGCGATCGGCCGTCTGCTGGCGGCACCGCCAGCGGGCGGACGGACGCGCGCCGGCGTCGGCCGCGCGCTGGCGACGATCCTGGAGTCGCTCGGCGACGACCACTTCGGGGCCATGGTGAAGAACGCACTCGCCAGCCGATTGCGCGGGTTCGACATCGCCCCCCTGCTCGGCCGCACCCTGGACGCCGCGATCGTCGAGAACCGGCATGCCGAGATGCTCGACGGCGTCATCGGCTGGGCGGGCCGGATCCTGCTGCACAATGAAGCGATGATCCACGAAATGGTGCAGGCGCGCGCCGGCAAGATCATGAAGTGGACCGGATTGGACGAGAAGCTGTCCACCGCGATCATCGAGGGGCTGCACAAGCTGCTCGACGACATGTCGACCGATCCCGAACATCCGGTCAGGCTGAAGGCGCAGGAGGGACTGGAACAACTGGCGGACAAGCTGCAGCACGATCCCGAAACCCGCGCCACGGTGGCGAGGCTCAAAGCCGACATGCTCGAAAGTCCGGCAGTGACCGCCTGGCTGGACACGCTGTGGCAGGGCGCGCGGCTGCGCCTGATCGAAACCGCGCGGGATCCCAATGCCGCGCTCGGCGGCCATGTCGGCGATGCGCTCCGCACGCTTGGCGCCACGCTGCAGAACGATGCCGGTCTCAAACGGACGATCAACCGTTTCACCCGCCGCATGACGGTCGGCCTCGTTGCCGATTATGGCGACAATATCGTCAAGTTGGTGTCGGAGACGATCCATGGCTGGGACGCCGGGACCGTGACCCACCAGCTGGAAAACGCCGTGGGCCGCGACCTGCAATATATTCGGGTCAACGGCACATTGGTCGGGGGGCTGATCGGCATAGGCCTGCACGTGCTGGCCGGGATCATCTAACCCGAATCGAGCGCGAATACGCAAAGCAACGGGTGCAACAGCAATGCCGGCGACGCCGAGCCTTGGCCTGTCAGGGCAGACAGGCCGGCCAGGTGGAGGGGAGCAAACCCCAGTCCCGGCCCCCGATCCTCTGCAGCGCCGGCATTACGGCCGCGACCTTAACTATGATCGTCCGCAATACCTTGTGAACGATTGCAAATTCGCGCTTTGTTGCATCCATAACGGTGCATATCGGCCGAGCTTCCACGCAGCGAGGCGAGACAATTATGCGCGGTGCGCGGCGCCGGCTCTTGGCATAGACCGTTACGGCGGGCATGCTTACCGGCATGGACCACCCCACCAGGCCCCTGGCTGCGCCGGATGACAGCATGCGCATCGCCGTCCTCGACGACGAACCGTCGGCACGGGCGTTCGTCATCCAGGCGCTGATCGACGCCGGCCATCATTGCTACGAATTCCAGAACGCCCGGACGCTGACTTCCAAGCTGCGGCAGGACACGTTCGATCTCGTCGTCCTGGACTGGAACATGCCGGACAAGAGCGGCGTCGAGATCATCCGCTGGATGCACGAGAACATGGACAAGCCCGTCCCCTCATTGCTGCTGACCAACCGCAACAGCGACGAGGACATCGTCACCGGGCTGCAGGCCGGTGCGGACGACTATGTGATCAAGCCGGTGCAGCCGCCGGTGCTGCTGGCGCGGATCGCCGCGATCCACCGCCGTACAGGTCCGCGCGAGGCGCCTGGCGCGAATGAGAGCTATGGGCCCTATACATTGCTCCCCGGACGCCAGACCGTGACGGTCGAGGATGAATCGATCACCCTGACGGCGAAGGAGTTCGAACTGGCGGCCACGCTGTTCCGGAATGTTCACCGACCGCTGTCGCGCTCCTATCTGCTGGAGATGGTCTGGGGCCGCAATCCGGACCTGCCGACGCGCACGCTGGACGCCCATATCTCGCGCATTCGCGCCAAGCTTGGCCTGCGCCCGGAACGCGGCTTTCGCCTGGTACCGGTCTATAGCTATGGTTACAGGCTCGAAGCGCTCGAAGCGGAGGCTAGCGAAAGCTGATACGGATAGGGGGGCATCGTCATCTGCTGGTTCTCATGGGCGCGCTGCTGGCGCTGCTCGTGAGCGCGCCGCTGTACGCTGTGCCGGTCGACCCGCCCTATCGCTACACCGTGCGCAACGGCGACACCCTCTATACGCTGGCCGCGCGATATCTCTCCAAGACCGGCGACTTCCAGACCGTCCAGCGGCTGAACAAGATCGCCGACCCCTATCACCTGCCCCCTGGCATGGTGCTGCTGATCCCCGATGCACTGCTCAGGACCGAGCCGGTGATCGGTGAAATCGCATCATTCCGCGGCATGGTGACGGTCGATAACAGGCCGGTCGCGGTCGGCACCAGCGTGCGCCAGGGCATGCGGGTGGAGACGGGCGCCAACGCCTTCGTCACGGTCAGGCTGCCGGATGGAAGCTCGATCTCCCTGCCCTCGCAGAGCCGGATACGGATCGACAAGCTGCGCCGCGTGCTGCTGTCGGGCGGCCTCGACCGGAACTTCGTCCTGGAAGCGGGGCGCTCGCGATCGACCGTCACCCCGATCCTGGACCCCGCGAGCAACTTCCGGGTGACGACGCCGCTGTCGGTGTCCGCCGTCCGCGGTACCGATTTCCGCGTGGCGTTCGACGCTGCTGAAGGCCGCGCACTGACCGAGGTGGTCGGCGGCACCGTGGGCGTGGCGCCCGATGCGGACAAGGACCAGACCGAAGTCCCCAAGGCGTTCGGCGTGATCGGCACCGCGGCCGGCATCGAGGGGCCGATCGCGCTGCTGCCTCCGCCAGTGCTGCTGCAGATGGAAAGGACGGCTACGGGGATGGTCGTCACGATCAAGCCGATCGAGGGCGCAGCGCGCTATCGCGTCCAGCTTGCCACCGATACGGCGTTCAAGGACGTTTTCGACGAGGCGGTCACAGAGCAGCCCAGCGCCAGCTTCACCCTCAGCACGGGCGTCTCCTTCTACGTCCGTCTGACGGCGATAGCGCCCTCCGGCCTGGAGGGCCTACCCGCCACCTTTGCGCTGGGCCAGCGGATTGCCGCTGCGTCCGGGGAACATCCGTCGAGCATGACCGGCAATGACCGAACCGAACCAGCGTCCGGTCCCGGCAAGACTCTACGCTGAATGGCTGGCGGTCGCGCTGGCCGCCTCCCTGCTGGTCGCCGGGCTGGTGCTCGGGCGGCTCACGGAGCGGCTCGACCATATCGTCTATGATCATGCGCTGAGCGTCACTGAGCGCGCTCCACCGGATGACATCGTCGTCGTCGCGATCGACAATCGCAGCCTGCAGGCGATCGGCCGCTGGCCCTGGCGACGCCGGATCCATGCCCGGCTGCTCGACCGGCTGGCGGAGGCCCACCCGCGCACGATCGGCTATGACGTGCTGTTCGTCGAGCCTACCGCCGACGACCCTGTCCTCGCCGCAGCGGTACGCCGCAATCCCACATATCTGCCGCTGGTGATCGACGTGCCGGGGAAGGACGGCACCGCCTATGATGTGGCACTCCCCGCCGGTGAGCTCGCAGCCGCAGCGACAGGGATCGCACAGGTCAACCTCCGCTTTGACGGCGACCGGGTGATCCGCAAAGCCTATCTCGAGGAGGGCGGCAACGGTCGCAGCTGGCTGCAGCTCGCAGCGATGATGGCCGGGTTGGCGTCGGCTCCCGCTGCCGAGCGCGGCAAGCCCGGGCTATGGCAGACACGGCCCGTGCTGATCCCCTATGGCGGCGCGGCGGGCCATATCCGCACGCTCTCGTTCGTCGACCTGCTCGAGGGCCGCGTCCCCGCCGAGCTGCTCACCGGCCGGCACATACTGGTCGGCGCGACCGCCGACGGAATGGGCGACAGCTATCCCACGCCGACGTCGGGGACGACCAGCCAGATGGCCGGTGTGGAAATCCAGGCGCAGCTGCTCGACGCGCTGCTGCGCGGGGAAACGATCACGCCGGCCTCCGATGGCTGGACGCTGGCGGCGGCGCTGGCAGCGCTGTGGGCGCTGCTGCTGGGATTCCTGCTACTCAGTCCGCGCGGCACCGCCAATCTCGCGCTTGCGGTCAGCTGCGCGACGGTCGCGCTGACCTTCGGCCTGTTCCGGATCACCCATATCTGGTTGCCGCCCTCGGCCACGCTGATCGGGCTGTTGTTCGTCTACCCGCTATGGGGCTGGCGACGCCTGCAGGCCGTCAGCAGCTACATGACCGGCGAATTGCGCCAGCTTCAGGGCGAGGACGATGGTCTTCCCCGCAAGCGGGGCACGGGCAGCCGCCGCGAAATCACGCTCCAGGCAAGCCTGCTCGGCCAGGCGATCGATCGGCTGCGCGACTTGCGGCGCTTCCTGTCGGACGCCATCGGGCGGTTGCCCGACGCCCTGTTCGTGACCGACCTCGATGGCAGGCTCGCGCTCACCAACGCGGAAGGGCGTCGGCTGGCGGCACGGCTGGGCATCCCGCTCGATCGCGGCGCCGACCTGCGGGCATTGCTGGCGCGGCTCCACGCCACAGATGGCGGCCCGCTCTCCCCCTTCGCCGCCGGCGCCCCGATCGAAGGCAGCGCCGAGGCGGCGGCCGAAGATGGCGGGTGCTTCGCCACGCGCTATGTCGCCCAACGCGACGCCGCGGACATACAAGTAGGGTGGATCGTGCGTATCGTCGACATCAGCCCGCTCAAGCAGGCCGAGCGCCACCGTGACGAGGCACTGCAGCTGCTCAGCCACGACATGCGCGCGCCGCAATCTGCGATCCTGACGCTGCTGCGGGGAGCCGACGCCCGCGTCCCGGAACCGATAGCGGCGCGGATCGAAAGCCTCGCCAATCGCACG
>Ga0068854_100002436_pt1 | contig 11501 bp, 9 predicted proteins | sample KBSCornC42_FD_66590 | JGI IMG/M metagenome (GOLD analysis project Ga0068854, IMG submission 66590) | Corn rhizosphere microbial communities from Kellogg Biological Station, Michigan, USA - KBS Corn C4-2 | ecosystem: Host-associated > Plants > Roots > Rhizosphere > Soil ... | reverse complement strand
GGCTGGGCGCATGGCGATGCCGAGGTCTTCGGCGTCGACGAATTCGTCGCCTGGTTCAACCTGCAAGGGCTGACGCCGTCGCCCGCACGCTTCGATCCCGAAAAGCTCCAGTGGCTCAATCACGAGCACTTGAAGCGGCTCGACGACGCCGAGCTCGGGCGTCGACTCGCGCCGTTCCTCGCGGCGGCCGGTATTGCGACGACAAGCGGACCGGGCGTGGAACGCGTGGCGGCGCTTTTGCGCGACCGGGCGGCAACGCTGACCGCGATGGCGGAGGCCGCCCGTTACTTCTATGAAGCGCCCGCGCTCGATGCGGCGATGCTCGCCGGGCAGATCAACGATGCGAATCGCACTGCGCTCGTCGACCTGCAGGATGAACTCGCGTCGGTGCCGTGGGAGCGTGCCGCACTGGGCGCTGCGATCAAGGCCGTTGCATCGCGGCATGGACTGAAGCCTGCGCAGCTGATGATGCCGCTGCGCGCCGTCGTTGCCGGTACGCTCAAGACGCCGGCGATCGACGCGGTGCTGGAACTCGTCGGTCGCGATGCGACGCGCGTGCGCCTGGCGCAGGGTCTTCGGCTCGCCGGCACCTCGTTGTAACGGCGCAGGCACGCGGCGCGCGTGCAGGCAATTTCGGCGCACACGCTTTGGCGCCACGACGCGGTTCCGGTAAAATACCAATTTCCGGAACTGGCCAGCCGATGACCAAGTTCGTGTTCGTGACGGGCGGCGTCGTTTCCTCGTTGGGAAAGGGCATCGCCGCCGCGTCGCTCGCCGCCATCCTCACCTCGCGCGGCGTCCGCGTCACCAATCTCAAGCTCGATCCGTACATCAACGTCGATCCTGGGACGATGTCGCCGTTCCAGCACGGCGAAGTGTTCGTCACCGACGACGGCGCCGAAACCGACCTCGACCTCGGCCACTACGAGCGCTTCACCGACGTGCGGATGACGAAGCGCAACAACTTCACCACCGGTCAGATCTACGAAAGCGTCATCCGCAAGGAACGCCGCGGCGTTTACCTCGGCGGCACCGTGCAGGTGATCCCGCACATCACCGACGAAATCAAGGGCTGGATCCACAGCGGTGCCGGCGATGCCGAGGTCGCCGTGGTCGAAGTCGGCGGCACGGTCGGTGACATCGAGTCGCTGCCGTTCCTCGAGGCCATCCGCCAGATGGGCATCACGCTCGGCCGCGAGAACGTCTGCTACATCCATCTGACGCTGGTGCCGTTCATTCCCACGGCCGGCGAGATGAAGACCAAGCCGACGCAGCACTCGGTGAAGGAACTGCGCGAGATCGGCATCCAGCCCGATGTCGTGCTGTGCCGGGCCGACCGGCCGATTCCCGACGGGGACCGGCGCAAGATCGCGCTCTTCACCAACGTGCCTGCGGAAGCGGTCATACCGGCGCTCGACGCCGATTCGATCTACAAGATTCCGCTGGCGCTGCACGCCGAGGGCCTCGACGTCATCGTGTGCAGGAAGCTCGCGATCGATCCGCCGCCCGCGAACCTGTCGACGTGGGAAGCGCTGGTGGATGCGCTCGAACATCCCGAGCGCGTCGTTCACCTCGCGATGGTCGGCAAGTACGTCGACCTCACCGAATCGTACAAGTCGCTGTCGGAGGCGTTGACGCACGCGGGCATCCACACCCGCTCACGCGTGGCCATTCATTACGTCGATTCGGAAACCATCGAGCGCGACGGCATTGGCGCGCTCGAGAACATGGACGCCATCCTCGTCCCCGGCGGCTTCGGCAAGCGCGGCGTCGAAGGCAAGATCGCCGCCATCCGCTACGCGCGTGAGCATGGCATTCCTTATCTCGGCATCTGCCTCGGCATGCAGCTCGCGGTCATCGAGTACGCGCGTCATGCGGCGAACCTGCCCGATGCAAACAGCACCGAGTTCGACCCGTCGACGCCGCACCCGGTCGTCGCGCTGATCACCGAATGGCAGAACCGCGACGGCACCGTCGAAAGGCGCGACGCGAGCTCCGACCTCGGCGGCACGATGCGCCTGGGCTCGCAGCCCTGCGACGTGGTTCCCGGCTCGCTCGCCAATCGCATCTACGGCTCGACCAGCGTGTCCGAGCGCCATCGGCATCGCTACGAGGTGAACAATCATTACCTGCCGCGCATCGAGGCGGCCGGGCTCACCGTGGGTGCCTGGACGAAGAGCGAAACCGCCGGCGATCTTTGCGAAATGATCGAGCTGCCGCGCCATCCGTGGTTCTTCGGCTGCCAGTTCCACCCCGAATTCACGTCCAATCCGCGGCGCGGACACCCGCTGTTCGTGAGCTTCGTGCGCGCGGCCATCGAGCATCAGAAGCGCGCCGCGGCAAGTTCCGCCGGACCCGTCGCGCGGCTGGTTGCATCGGCGTGACGCTGGCCGTGACCGGTTACGTTCGGGCATGAATCTCTGCGGTTACGAGGTCGGGCTCGAGCGTCCGTTCTTCCTGATCGCCGGACCGTGCGTCGTCGAATCGCGCCAGCTCCAGATGGACGTCGCCGGCGAGCTCAAGACGATCTGCGCCGATCTCGAGATCCCGTTCATCTTCAAGTCGTCGTACGACAAGGCCAATCGCAGCTCGCACGCGTCGTTTCGCGGTCCCGGCATGGAGGAGGGCCTGCGCATCCTCGCCGACGTGCGCCGGCACGTCGACGTGCCGGTGCTCACCGACGTCCACGCCGAGGCCGAGATCGGGGCGGCCGCCTCCGTGGTCGATGTGTTGCAGACGCCGGCGTTCCTGTGCCGGCAAACCGATTTCATCCAGGCCGTCGCCCGTGCCGGCAAGCCGGTGAACATCAAGAAGGGCCAGTTCCTGGCGCCCGAGGATATGCGGCAGGTCGTCGCGAAGGCGAAGGCTGCGAGCCACGCGGACAACATCCTGGTGTGCGAGCGCGGCGCGTCGTTCGGCTATCACAACCTCGTGTCCGACATGCGCGCGCTGGCGATCATGCGCGACACCGATTGTCCGGTCGTCTTCGACGCCACGCACTCGGTGCAGCTGCCGGGTGGCAAGGGAACGTCGTCCGGTGGCCAGCGTGAGTTCGTGCCGGTGCTTGCGCGCGCCGCCGTCGCGGCAGGCGTTGCCGGGCTCTTCATGGAAACGCATCCGAATCCCGCGGAAGCGCTGTCCGACGGACCGAACGCCTGGCCGCTCGGACAAATGCGCGCGCTGCTCGAAACGCTGAAGGAACTCGACACGGTCGTGAAACGATCCGGTTTCCCCGAGCAGCGCCTGATGGCAGCCGGAACGGCGCAATGACGTGCGCTTTCGCGCGTTCACGTGGTGACTTCTGACTCCTGACTTCTGACTCCTGAACATGACCGCCATCGTCGACGTCATCGCGCGCGAAATCCTCGATTCGCGCGGCAATCCGACCATTGAAGCCGACGTCGTCCTCGAATCGGGCGTGTCCGGGCGGGCGGCCGTGCCATCCGGCGCTTCCACCGGGTCGAAGGAAGCGATCGAGCTGCGCGACGGCGACAAGGCGCGCTACTTCGGCAAGGGCGTCACGAAGGCCATCGAGAACGTCAACACCGAAATCTGCGAAGCGGTGCTGGGCCTCGACGCCACCGAGCAGGGGCTGATCGACCGCACGCTGATCGATCTCGACGGTACCGACAACAAGTCGCGGCTTGGCGCCAACGCGCTGCTCGCCGTGTCGTGCGCCGTCGCGAAAGCCGCTGCCGAGGAATGCTCGCTGCCGCTCTATCGTTATCTGGGCGGTGCGGGAGAGATGCAGCTTCCCGTGCCGCTGATGAACGTCATCAACGGCGGGGCGCACGCGAACAACCGCATCGACCTGCAGGAATTCATGCTGGTGCCGCTCGGCGCGCCGACGTTCCGCGAAGCGTTGCGCTACGGCGCCGAAGTGTTCCATACGCTGAAGAAGATGATCGACGAGCGCGGGATGCCGACGACCGTCGGCGACGAGGGCGGCTTTGCGCCCGATCTCGCGTCGAACGAGTCGGCGCTCGCACTGCTGGTCGAGGCGATCGACAAGGCCGGGTACACGCCGGGCTCGGACATCGCGCTGGCACTCGATTGCGCCGCGAGCGAGTTTCACCGCGACGGCGCGTATCGGCTCGAATCGGAGAACCGCGCGCTCACCGCGAAGGAATTCGCGGATGTGCTCGCCACGTGGTGCGACAAGTACCCGATCATCAGCATCGAGGACGGGATGGCCGAGGACGACTGGGACGGGTGGAAGCACCTGACCGAGCGGCTCGGAAAGCGCGTGCAGCTCGTTGGCGACGACATTTTCGTCACGAACACGAAAATCCTGAAGGAAGGCATCGCCAAGGGCATCGCGAATTCGATCCTGATCAAGATCAACCAGATCGGAACGCTGTCGGAAACGTTCGCGGCCATCACGATGGCAAACCGCGCGAGCTACACGGCAATCGTGTCGCACCGCTCGGGCGAGACCGAGGATTCGATCATCGCCGACATCGCCGTCGGCACCAACGCGGGCCAGATCAAGACCGGCTCGTTGTCGCGCTCGGATCGCATCGCCAAGTACAACCAGCTTTTGCGCATCGAGGAAGACTTGGGCGATGCGGCCGCGTATCCGGGGCGCGACGCGTTCTTCAACCTGCGCTGACCATGAAGCATCCCCACACGCTCGCTCTGCTCGCTGCCCCCCGGGGGGCGGGTCGGTTGCTCGGGGCGCCGCTTCGCAACTGGGATGAACGTCCCCCCACGCTCGCTCCGCTCGCTGCCCCCCGGGGGGTGGGTCGGTCGGTCGGGGCGGCCCTTCCCGACTGACATGCGCTGGCTCGCACTCGCCTTCGTCGCAATGATCGTCGCGCTGCAGTATCCGATGTGGCTCGGCAAGGGTGGCTGGCTGCAGGTGCGCCAGTACGACGCCGAGCTCGCGGCGCAACACGAGGCGAACGCGAAGCTCAAGGCGCGCAACGACGCGCTCGACGCCGATGTGCGCGATTTGAAGACCGGTTACGAAGCGATCGAGGAGCGCGCGCGCGCCGAGCTCGGCATGATCCGGCACGACGAAGTGTTCTTCCAGACCCAGCGCGGCGGTGCGGGCATGAAGCCGACCGCACCGGCCGCGGCGAAGACCGCGAAAACCAGATAGGGTCAGCGACGACTTTCGCTGCGGCGTTTCGTGACGTTTGCGAAAAGTCGTCTCCACCCCTGTGCGCGTCGAGAGCCGCCATAACGAACGCTTGCGCGAGGTCGCGCGCCTGATCGCGTCGTCCCGCGAGCGGCGCAAGAGCGGCCGCTGCGTGCTTGAGGGCGTGCACCTGGTCGACGTCTACTTCACGCGCATCGGCGCACCCGACACGCTCGTGGTCCTCGACGATGCGCTTGCGCGGCCTGAAATCGCCGGCCTCGTTGCGCGCACTCCGTCATCGCGCACGATCGTCGTGTCGCGCGGCCTCTTTTCCGAGCTCGCGACGTTGCCGGCCGACGTGGCAGTCCTCGCGGTCGTTCCGACGCCGAAGCCGCCCGTGGCGGCGCCCGGGCACTTCTGCCTGCTGCTCGAGGACGTTCAGGACCCGGGCAACGTCGGGACGATCATTCGCACGGCAGCCGCCGCCGGCGTCGACCAGGTGCTGCTGTCGCGCCATTGCGCATTCGCGTGGGCGCCGAAGGTGCTGCGCAGCGCACAAGGTGCGCACTTTCTTACGACGCTCGTCGAGGACGTCGATCTGCCCGCGTGGATCGCCGACTTTCGCGCATCCGGTGGACGAACGCTCGCGACCAGCAGCGATGCTCGGACCTCGCTCTACAACGCCTCGCTCACCGGTCGCTTGGCCCTCCTGATCGGAAACGAGGGCAGCGGCGTCAGCGCAGACGTGCTGGCGCGCGTCGATGAGCGGGTCGCGATTCCGATGGCGGCGGGCAGTCAATCGCTGAACGCGGCGGCCGCGGCGGCGGTCGTCTTGTTCGAGTGCGTGCGCCAGCGACGAGCGGCGACGACTCAGGCGTCCAAGTAGGAGTAGATTCGCGAAGCGTCGTGAAGGCCGGTCGAGACCGCGCGACGCTGAAATTCCATCGCGTCGTTCCGTTGCAGCAACCTATTCAAAGGGAGACCGTCATGCAGCAGCCCGTTGGGATTGTTCGCTACCTTGCCGTCGCCGCCGTCGCCATGTTTCCGATCCTCGCGCACGGCGCAGCACAGACGCCGCCGTCGGCACCCGTGACGGTCGTCAACACGACGGCGAACGCGGTACCGGTGAGCGCCCCGAACGCGCTTCCCGTCACCGGGACGGTCAACGTCGGCAACCTGGGTGCCACGACGTTGCCGGTGAGCGTCACGAATTTTCCGGCCACTCAGCCGGTGAGCGGGACGGTCAGCGTGGGTAACCTGCCGGCCGTGCAAGCGGTCAGCGTGACGAATTCGACCACTACGCCGGTCCTCGCGCGGGTCCTGAACGGGCCTGGAAGCAATCCTTTCGTGATGGAGCTGAATGCGGCGAACCCGTCACTCGTTGTCCCGGCCACGATCAACGGTCGCGCCGTCGAGGCGCTCGCGGTCACGCAGATCAGCGGCGGATGTACGGGGATCGGCAGCTTCCTCCTGCCGCTGCAGGACGCCGTGGGAGGCAGCGTCATCGTGAATTTCCTCTTTCAGGTCGCGTCGCTTCAGAACGGCTTCTTCCCGATAACAACACAGCAAACGCAGATCTACATTCCGACGGGACACTCCGTCGTCCTGGGTGATGCGGTGGCGCCGCACGGATGTCGCTTCGATCTTTCGGGCTACTACGTCGCCCAGTGATCGAGGAGGAACGGTGCGCGGTGCCGGCCGGCGCGGGCCAGCCCCGCGCACCGGCCGGGACCCCGATCATCCACGCGCGTCCCGTTGGCGAAGCCGAGCATTCCGCGCCTTGCGCGGTCCGGGCTAGTAGATGTGCCGCTCGAGCTTCGCGCGGTGAAGGATCGTCGTCGCGATCTCCTCGATCGACTTCGACGTCGTGTCGAGCATTGGAATGGCATGCTGCTGCATCAGGTGCTCGGCCCCACGCACCTCGTGGCGGCAATTGTCGAGTTGCGCGTAGTGGCTGCCCGGCCGGCGCTCCTCGCGGATCTCGCGCAGCCGCTCGGGCTGGATCGTGAGTCCGAACAGCCTTTCGCGAAACGGAAGCACCGACGCCGGCAATCGGCGGTCGGCGAAATCGTCGGGCGTGAGCGGGAAATTCGCCGCGCGAACGCCGAATTGCAGCGCGAGATACAGCGACGTCGGCGTCTTGCCGCAGCGCGAAACGCCGACGAGGATCACCTGCGCCTTGTCGAGATCGCGGGTCGCGGCGCCGTCGTCGTACGCCTGCGTGAAATTGATCGCCTCCATCCGCGCGAAGTATTCGTGGCTGTTCGCGATGCCGTGCGAGCGGCCGGCGGCGTGCGAGCTCTTCGCGCCGAGCTCGGCTTCGAGCGGCTGGATGAAGATCTGGAACATGTCGAGCGTCAGCGCCTGAACGTCACGACGAATCGTCTCGCTCATCGTCTCGTCGACGACCGAGCTCACGACGATCGGGCGGCGTCCTTCGGCGGTTGCGGTCGCATTGACCTGCCGCACGGCGTCGGCCACCTTCTCCATCGAATCGACGAACGGGATCGTCACGCGATGGAAGTGAATGTCCTCGAACTGCGTGAGCAGGCTGTTGCCGAGCATCTCGGCCGTGATGCCGGTGCGATCGGAGATGAAGAAGACGGTGCGCCGGTCGGGCATCGCCTTACCACGCGGCCCACACCGGATCCACGCCGGCGGGCAACGGAGGCAGCTCGCCGAAATCGAAGCGGCTCTCGCCGGGTCCGTGAAAGTCGGTGCCGCACGACCCCTTGAGGCCGAACCTGCGGGCGAGCGCCGCGAAGTCGTCGTACTGCCCGGGCGTGTGCGACGGTGAGACAATTTCCAGCGCGTCGCCGCCGAGGTCACGAAACTCGGCGATCAGGGCACGAAGCTCGGCGGCGCTCAATTTGTAGCGCCCCGGGTGCGCGATGACCGCTGCGCCGCCAGCGGCATGGATCCAGCCCAACGCCTCGGCAAGCGTCGCCCACGCATGCGGCACGTGCCCCGGCCTGCCGCTGGTCAGGAAGCGCTTGAACGCGTCCTTCATGTCGCGGGCGTGGCCGGCGTCGATCAGGTGGCGCGCGAAATGGGTACGCGAGATGAGCCGTTCGCTGGTGACGTACGCGAGCGCGCCGTCGAACGCATCGGGGATGCCGGCCTCGGCGAGCGATTCGCCGATGCGCCGGGCGCGGGCGTCGCGGCCCTTGCGAATCGCATCGAGTCCGTTCGCGAGCGCGGCATGGCCGGGATCGATGCCGAGCGCCACGACGTGCACCGTCGTGTCGCGCCATGTCACGGAGAGCTCGGCGCCGTCGACGAAGCGGATGCCGGTTTCGCGCGCGGCGTCGCGGGCTTCATCGAGGCCCGCGACTTCGTCGTGATCGGTCAGCGCCAGCACCTGCACGCCGCGCTCGGCGGCACGCTGCACGACTGCCGCCGGGGACAGCGTGCCGTCGGAGCGGGTGGAATGACAATGGAGGTCGTAGCGCATCATCGAGCAAGGGTGGGGTTGGGTGCATTGTGCCGCAAGGCCGGGGGCCGACGCGGCACAAGCGCGGGTGTTGCATTCATGCCCACAGGAAAGCGGTCAGAAACCCCTCGTTGCACCAGGAAATTGCACGCGTGGCGATATGCCAATGGTATAGTAAGAATGCCTTCCAACCCTTTGACCAACGCGGAGTTTTCCGTGAAATTTTTCGATCGGGTGCTGAATCCGCGCGAGATTCGGCGCCGGCTGGGCATGAATCAGGAGCAGTTCTGGACGCAAATCGGCGTCACGCAGAGCGGCGGGTCGCGCTATGAAAGCGGGCGCGAGATGCCGCGGCCGGTGAAGGAACTGCTGCGACTCGTGCACGTCGAGCAGATCGATCTGTCGCAGGTCAAGCGCATCGACTTCGAGATCATCAGCTATCTCAAGGACGCGCATCCCGATCTTTATCGAAACCTGCGTCGCGCCGCGCGCGCCCGTGCCGGTGGGCAAGACGCAAGCAACTTCGCCGATCTTGCCCTTCCCGCCGAGAGCGAAGATCTGGCGCCGGCAACCGGATCGCCATCGATCCCCGCAACGGACGCGCGGCACGACTGAACGTCGTTTCGCGCCCTCACGTCGAGTGATGCGCGCGAGCAGCGCGGGATGATGCACTGCCGCTGCTAGAATCGTGGCAGTGCTGCGCGGAAGAGGCGCAGCGTTCTTCGCGTCATCTCCATCGAGGCTGGTTCGCATGTCGACTCCCGTGCGTGTCATTCCATTCGAGCGCGTGCGCATGCGCGACCTCGCGCAGGTCGGCGGCAAGAATGCATCGCTCGGGGAGATGATCGGCGAGCTCGCCAATGCAGGCATCCGCGTACCGGGCGGATTCGCGACGACGGCCGATGCGTTTCGCGAATTCCTGGCGCAGGACGGTCTCGCCGCGAAGATCGAGCGCACGCTCGCATCCGTCGACGTCGACGATGTGCGCGAGCTCGCACGTGCCGGCGAGGCGATTCGCGGCTGGATCGGCAGCACGCCGCTGCCCGATCCGCTGGTCGCTGCCATCGGCACCGCCTACGAGGCGCTGGCCGGCGGCAACGACTCGTTATCGTTCGCGGTGCGATCGTCGGCAACCGCCGAGGATCTTCCCGACGCCTCCTTCGCCGGTCAGCAGGATACTCTGCTTAATATCAGTGGCTTGCAGAACATATTGCAGGCTGTTTCTAATATATTTGCGTCGATTTACAACGACCGCGCCATCGCTTACCGCACCCATCACGGCTTTGCCCACCGCGACGTGGCGCTGTCGGTGGGCGTGCAGCGGATGGTTCGCAGCGATCAGGCGGCCGCCGGTGTGATGTTCACGCTCGATACCGAATCGGGTTTCGACAAAGTCGTGCTGATCACGTCGGCATTCGGACTTGGCGAACTCGTGGTGCAGGGATCCGTCAACCCCGACGAGTTTTACGTCTACAAACCCAACATCGCGGCCGGCCGGCCGGCGGTGCTGCGCAAGAGCCTCGGCAGCAAGGTCTCACGGATGATCTTCGGCGAGCGCGCAGTGGCCGGCAGTTCGACCCGCGTGGTGGACGTCGACGACGCGCAGCGCAGGCGCTTTTCGATCACCGACGCGCAGGCGGAGGAGCTTGCCCGGCACGCGATGGCGATCGAAAAGCACTATCAGCGTCCGATGGACATCGAGTGGGCGCTCGACGGTGTCGATGGCGAGCTCTACATCCTGCAGGCACGGCCCGAAACGGTGAAGTCGCGCGACGACGCCGGCGCGCTTCGCCGCTACCGGCTGAAGTCGCATGGCAAGGCGCTCGTCAGCGGACGCGCCATTGGCCAGAAGATCGGGCAGGGACCGGTGCGGCTCGTCAAGACACCTCACGACATGGATCGGGTGCAACCGGGGGACGTGCTCGTCACCGAGCTTACCGATCCCGACTGGGAGCCCGTGATGAAGCGCGCGAGCGCGATCGTCACCAACCGCGGCGGACGCACGTGTCACGCGGCGATCATCGCGCGCGAGCTGGGCATTCCCGCGGTGGTCGGCACGGGCGACGCGACGCAGGCGCTGCGCGATGGCGCGCCGGTCACCGTGAGTTGCGCCGAAGGCGATACCGGTCACGTCTATGACGGATTGCTCGACGTCGAGACCATCGACCTCGCGCTCGACCGCATGCCCCCGTGTCCGACGAAGATCATGATGAACGTCGGCAATCCGGAGCTCGCGTTCGAGTTCCGCCGCTTGCCGAACGAAGGCGTCGGTCTTGCGCGCCTCGAATTCATCATCAATCGCAACGTCGGCATTCATCCGAAGGCGCTGCTCGAATTCGACAAGCAGCCGGCCGACGTGCGGCGCGAGATCGAGCAGCGCATCGGCGGCTATGCGAGCCCCACCGAGTTCTATGTCGCGAAGGTTGCCGAAGGCGTGGCGACCATCGCCGCCGCATTCTTTCCGAAGCCGGTGATCGTGCGTCTGTCGGACTTCAAGTCGAACGAATATTCGAATCTCGTCGGCGGCACGCGATACGAGCCGCACGAGGAGAATCCGATGCTCGGTTTCCGCGGCGCCTCCCGCTACGTGGCGCCAGAATTCTACGATTGCTTCGCGCTCGAGTGCGAGGCGATGCGCCGCGTGCGCGACGTGCTCGGGTTCACCAACGTCGAGCTGATGGTGCCCTTCGTGCGCACCGTCGGCGAAGCACGCGAGGTGATCGCGTTGCTCGCGAAGAACGGGCTGTCGCGCGGGGCGAACGCACTGCGCATCATCATGATGTGCGAGATCCCGTCGAACGCGTTGCTGGCCGACCGCTTCCTCGAGTACTTCGACGGCTTTTCGATCGGCTCGAACGACATGACGCAACTGACGCTCGGCGTCGACCGCGACGCCAGCGGCGCGCTGGCCGCGACATTCGACGAGCGCGACGACGCGGTGAAGGCGATGCTCGCCATGGCGATCGCCGCGTGCCGGGCGCGCGG
>Ga0068854_100002435_pt1 | contig 11502 bp, 14 predicted proteins | sample KBSCornC42_FD_66590 | JGI IMG/M metagenome (GOLD analysis project Ga0068854, IMG submission 66590) | Corn rhizosphere microbial communities from Kellogg Biological Station, Michigan, USA - KBS Corn C4-2 | ecosystem: Host-associated > Plants > Roots > Rhizosphere > Soil ... | reverse complement strand
AAATCCTCGGACACTACAACCCGCGCAGCAAGCCGGCCGTGGTGCAGGTCAACACGGAGCGGGTCGACTACTGGTTGAAGAAGGGCGCGCAGCCGTCCGACTCGGTACGGACGCTGATCGCGCGTCATCTGACGCCGGCGCCCGCGCCGGTTGCCGCGGCCGCGCCGGCCGAAGCCGAGGCGAAATGAGCGACGCGACCCCCGGCAGCGGCGTGCGCGCCGTGGTCGAGGTGCTCGCCAAGGCGCTGACCGATCGGCCGGACGAGGTCCGCGTCGTCGAGTCGCAGCACCGGCAAATGACGCTCGTGGAGCTGTTCGTGGCGCCGCAGGAGATCGCGAAAGTGATCGGCCGTCAGGGCCGGACCGCGGCGGCGCTGCGCACGCTGGCGTCGGCCGCGGGTGAGCGTGAGGGCAAGCAGGTCACGCTCGAGATTCGCGAAGGCCGGTAATTGAACTGGGCGGAGATGGCGCTCGTGGGGCGCATCGCGCGCGCCCACGGCCTCAAGGGCCAGGTGATCGTGAACCTCGAGACCGATTTTCCCGAGGCGCGCTTTCAGCCCGGCGCCGAGCTGTTCGTCGAACGCGGCGGCCAGGTCGAGCCGCTGACGGTAACGACGGTGCGGTTTCATCGTGAGCGGCCGGTGATCGGGTTGCGTGGCATCGAGTCGATCGCCGCCGCCGAACCGCTGGCCGGCCTTGAATTGCGCGTGCCGCTGGAGGCGCTCGCGACGCTGCCGCAGAACGTCTTCTACCGGCACGATTTGATAGGCTGCCGCGTCGAGACCACGCGCGGCGAACCGGTCGGCGTGGTCAGCGACGTCGAAGGTACGATGGCCGGCAGCCGGCTGGCGATCGATGGCGCGGGGGGAGAAATCCTCGTGCCGCTCGCGGCCGAAATCTGTCGTGAGATCGATCCGGTGGGCAAGCGGATCGTGATCGATCCGCCGGACGGGTTGATCGAGGTGAACGCCAAGCCGTCGCGCCTCACGTAGCGGCGGCTTTCAGGCCGCGCGGTGGGCATCCTGAAAGGTGCCCTACGTTTCGCGCGCGTGTGAAGATCAGCGATGACGTTCGACATCGTCACAATTTTCCCGGCGATGATCGAGCAGCCGCTGGCCGCGGGCATTATCGGCCGGGCGATCGAGCGCGGGAGGCTCGACGTGAAGGTGCGCGATCTCCGCGACTTCACGACCGATCGTCACCGGGTCGTCGACGATGTGCCGTACGGCGGCGGGCCGGGGATGGTGCTGAAGCCCGATCCGATCTTCCGCGCGCTCGACGCGATTGAAGCCGAGCGCGGCGGACCGCTGACGGTGATTCTGACGTCGCCGCAGGGGCGGCGGTTCACGCAGGCCGAGGCGCAGCGCCTGAGCGGCGTCGCGCATATCGTGCTGCTGTGCGGCCGCTACGAAGGGTTCGACGATCGCGTGCGGGAACGGGTGACCGAGGAGCTGTCGATCGGCGACTACGTGCTGACCGGCGGCGAGTTGCCGGCGCTGGTGGTGCTCGACGCGGTCGCGCGGTTCGTGCCCGGCGTCGTCGGGGATGAGCAGTCGGTGGCGGAGGACTCGTTTGCGCGCGGGCTGCTCGATTTCCCGCAGTACACGCGGCCGCCGGAAATCGATTCGCTGCGCGTTCCCGACGTGCTGCTGTCGGGCAACCATGCGGAGATTCGCCGCTGGCGCAAGCGCGAGGCGTTGAGCCGGACGCTCGATCGCCGGCCGGATCTGCTGAACGATGCAGTCTTGGACGAAGAAGAAATGAAGCTGCTGCGGGAGCTTAAAGGAGCGAGAGATGGGCGCGATTGAGCTGGTGGAAAAGTCGCAGCTGGCCGAACGGCCGGCGATGAAGGCGGGCGATACGGTCCGCGTGCACGTGAAAGTGCGCGAGGGCGACAAGGAGCGCATTCAGATCTTCGAAGGCGTCGTGATCGGCCTGCACCGCGGCGGCACCCGCGCCTCGTTCACGGTGCGCAAGGTGTCGTTCGGCCAGGGCGTCGAACGGATCTTCCCGCTGCACTCGCCGACGATCCAGAAGGTGGAAGTGACGCGCTCGGCCAAGGTGCGCCGCGCGAAGCTGTACTACCTGCGCGATCTGAAGGGCAAGGCGGCGCGCATGAAGGACACGGCCAAGGCGTAGAGGTCAGGCAGGCCGGGTGGGTCAGGCAGGTCGGGCAGGTCGAATCATGGGTCGCTTGCGCGATCTGGATCAACCCGATCGGGTTGATCTGTCCGATGGAAGTGTCTGGCCGTCCGACCCGCCAGACCTGCCAGACGCGCCAGACCCGCCCGACCCTGTATGACTCGCGTTCCCGCGATGCGCACGCTCGAGAACGCGCTGCGCCGGGTCGGGTTCGTGTACGTCGCCGGCGTCGACGAAGTCGGCCGCGGCTGCCTGGCCGGGCCGGTAGTCGCCGCGGCCGTCGTGCTCCATCCCGACAAGCACATTCCCGGCGTGTGCGACTCGAAGACGGTGCAGGCGCCGGAGCGCGAGCGGCTCTACGAGAAGATCGTCAGGCACGCGGTCGCCTGGGCCGTGGCCGGGGCCGAACCGGCCGAGATCGATCGCATCAACATCCATCAGGCGTCGCTGCGCGCGATGCAGCGCGCCGTCCTCGCGCTCGCGCCGCTGCCCGATATCGTCCTCGTCGACGCGTTCCGCATCCCCGACATTCCCATGGCGCAGCGCGGCGTGCCGCACGGCGATCGCCGCTGTTCGGCGATTGCCGCCGCGTCGATCATCGCCAAGGTGACGCGCGATCGGCAGATGCTCGAACTCCACGGCCGCGACCCGCGCTACGGCTTCGATCGCCACAAAGGCTACGCGACCGCCGACCATCTCGACGCCGTTGCACGGTTCGGCTACTCCGACGTGCATCGCCGTTCATTCCGGCCTCCCACGCTGTTTGATACGATTGATTCGACGACCGTCGACCCCCCAGGTCGGCCGACCGCTGAAGACTGATTGTGCCAATCGATCGCGCCGCCACGCTTCGCAACGCCGAGAAGCTGATCCGGCAGGGCAAAATCGACGCTGCCATTGCGGAGTACGTGCGCATTGTCGAAGACCAGCCGCAGGACTGGGCGGCGAAGAACACGCTCGGCGATCTCTACGGGCGCGCCGGTCAGGCGGACAAAGCGGTCCAGCAGTTCGTCGAAATCGCCAACAACCTGAGCGACGAAGGCCAGATGGCCAAGGCCAGCGCGCTCTACAAGAAGATCCTCAAGCTCAAACCCGATCACGAGCATTCGCTGATGCAGGTCGCCGACGTGCTGGCGATGCAGCGGCTCTACGCCGACGCGCGCGCCCACCTGACGACGCTGGTGCAGCTGCGCGAGGGGCGCGGCGACAAGCGCGGCGCGCTGCAGGCCAAAGCGCGCATCGGCGCGCTCGATCCTGAGGATTACAGCGCCCGGATGACGGGCGTCAGCGCCCGCATCGAGATGGGCGACAAGGCCGGTGCGCTCGGCGAGCTGAAGGAGATGGCGTCCGAGCTCGCCGACAAGGGTCGCACCGACGAAGCGATCGCCGCGTTACGCGAGGCGGCGACGCTCCATCCCGGCGACGACGAGGTGCGCGAGAAGTTGTATGACGTCTACGTCGCCGCCGCCGACTACGCCAGCGCGCGCGAGTGCGCGACGTCGCTCGAGCAGCTCCGGATGATCGCGACGTCGCAGGACGGCGCCGGCGACGCCGACGGCGCGCTCGCCACCCTGCGCTTCGCTGCCACCGCCCATCCCGACGACCGCGAGCTGCGCACCGAGCTGGCGCGCAAGTTCGTCGCCCGCGGCGACATGACCACGGCGGCCGAGTATCTCACCGCGGAAACGGCGGGCGACGATCCCGAGCTGCTGCTTCTCGTCGCCGACATCAAGCTGCGCGGAGCCGACGCGGACGACGGCGTTGCCATCCTTCGCAAGCTCCTCGACCAGGATCCGGCGCGGCGCGAGCAGATTGCGCTGCTCGGCTGGACGATCGCCGAAACGGCAGGCGAGGCCGGATTCAGGGCGGTCGAACTCGCCGCCGACAGCGCCGTTGCACAGTCCGACTGGCCGGGCGCGGCCGCGGCGCTGCAGGAATTCGTCACCCGCGTGCCGAATCACATCCCGGCGCTGATGCGCCTGGTCGAGATCTGCGTCGACGGCGGCCTCGAAGCGACGATGTACTCCGCCCAGGCGCAGCTCGCCGACGCGTATATCGCCGCCGGATCGGCGACCGAGGCGCGCTTCATCGCCGAGGATCTGGTGGCGCGCGAGCCGTGGGAGAGCGCCAACATCGAGCGCTTCCGTAAGGCGCTGGAGTTGATGGGCGAGCCCGACCCCGATGCGTTGATCGCGTCGCGGTTGAGCGGCGAGTCCCCCTTCATGAGCACCGATCTCGCCGGCGGATCGTTGTTCGACGATCCGCCGCCGCCGCCGTCCACGGACGTGGCCGCCCCTGACGCCGATGTGGAGGTCGAAGATCTCCTTGCCGGTGTCAGCGCGGCGGACGAACCGCCGCCGAAGAAGCCGGTGCCGCGCAAGCCGGCATCGCGGCTTCGCGAGGACACGCAGTACACCTTGAGCGCGAACGCGATCGATCTGGATAGCATCCTCGGCGGGTTCGACGACTTCAACCAGCCGGCGCCGCCGCCACCGCCGCAGCCGACCGCGCGGGCGTCGGCCGCGTCCGAAGACGTCGAAGTGGATCTCAGCATCGTCCTCGACGACATCAAGCCGGTCGCCCAGAAGGCGACCAGCCAGCCGTCGCCGCCGTCGCCGGCGGCGCCACCGGCCGAAACCGCGCCAGCCGATCTCGACGGCGTGTTCGGCAACCTGCGCGATCAGGCGACGCGCCGCAGCGGCGTCGACGAGGGCGAGAAGGACTATCGCCGCGGCCTGGCGTTGCGCGCCGCCGGCGACGTCGAGGGCTGCATCCAGGCGCTCGAAAAGGCGTCGCGCTCGCCGAAGCTCCGCTTTGCCGCCTCGTCGCTGATCGCACGTCTGTATCGCGAACGCGACATGCTGCCGAAGGCCCTCGAATGGCTCGAGCGGGCGGCGGAAGCGCCGGCGCCGACCGCCGACGAATCGAATCAGCTGCTCTACGAGCTCGCCGAAGCGCTCGAAAAAGTCGGCGAAGTGGCGCGCGCGCTGGCCATTTGTCTCGAGCTCCAGGCCGAGGCGGGCTCCTACAAGGATGTCGACGAGCGGATCGATCGGCTCACCAAGGTACAGGCGGGAAGTTGATTCTGATCCGGCGTTTTCTCTACGTCATCTTCTTCGTCCAGGTCGGTCTGCTGCTGATCGTGATGCCATGGTGGCCGGCCTTCTGGGAGCAGAACTACTTCGCGCTGGCCTGGCCGCCGCTGCGCAGCTTCCTGAGCAACAACTACATCCGCGGCGCGGTCAGCGGCCTCGGCTTCGTGAACCTGTTTGCCGGATTCGCCGACCTGGCGACGATGTTCACGGCGCGCGATTCCGCACAGATGCCGCCGTTCCACGACCACGCGCCGAGGCACTGACGGGCGTTCGGGGTTCGGGGTTCTTGGTTCGGGGTTCTCGGTTCTCGGTTCTACGTTCAGGTCCGTTCTTGACGATCTGTCTCGTTACTAATTCGCGGCGTCTCGCGGGTCCGACGGCTGTCTGTTCGGAACGGCGTCGGTGTCTTCTGGCGCAGGTGCGGTTTGCCGTCGACGCGGGCGTCGATCTGATCCAGGTGCGCGAACGCGATCTCGAGGCGGCGGCGTTAGCCGGGTGCGTCACCGATCTGCTGACCGTCACACGCGGCACGGCGACGCGGATTGTCGTCAACGACCGGCTCGATGTCGCGCTGGCATGCGGCGCGGACGGCGTGCATCTCCGCGCCGACTCGGTGGCGATCGCCGCGGCACGCCGCCTCGCTCCCCTCGGCTTCCTCGTCGGGCGCTCCGTGCACACGGCGAGCGAGGCCGCCGATGCCTCGGACGCCGATTACCTGATTGCCGGCACGGTGTTCCCGTCGCCGTCCAAGGGCCTCGGCCATCGCTTGCTCGGCGTCGACGGGCTGCGCGCAGTAGTCCTCGCCTCGGCCGTGCCGGTGCTCGCCATCGGCGGCATCTCGCTCGACCATCTCGATAGTGTGGCGGCGACCGGGGCTGCCGGTGTTGCCGCTATCGGGCTGTTCATGCAACGAGCCGGTGCGGCGGACGATCGCACGCGTGCCTGCGCCGCGATCGATCTCGGCGGCGTCGTCGGCGGAATCCGGGCGCGGTTTGACAGGGTGAATACGGGTCCCTAACATACACGCGGTTTGTCCCGTCCCCCCCTTTTCGAGCGACCCACGGGCGGTTTTGGCGCCAGGCTTCGCGACGCGCGCGAGCGCCGCGGGGTGTCGCTGCGGCAGATTGCCAACGCGACGAAGATTTCGATCGCCGCGCTCGAAGCGCTGGAGCGTAACGACATCTCACGGCTGCCCGGCGGCATCTTCAGCCGCGCGTTCGTCCGTTCCTACGCCGTCGAGGTAGGTCTCGACCCGGAGACGACGATCCAGGAGTTCATCGCGCAGTTTCCAAACGACTCAGTGACAGCAGGCCACCCGACCTCGGACCAGATCGAAGACCACGAAGCCGTGGAGAGCGAGCGCCGGACGGCCGGCACGTTTCTCTGGCTCGCCCTGGTCAGCCTGCCGATCGCTGGCGCCGTCATCTATTTCGCAACCTCCGGGCGTCCGGTGATCGGCGGTACCGAAGCGCCGCCCGCGACCACCCCGGCGGCGGATCAGGCGCGCCCGACCGCCACGCCGTCACCCTCGTCTGAGCCCGCGGCAGCAGCGCCCGCGGCGCCGCCAGCGGCAGCACCTGCTGCGCCGCCGCCGTCTCCGGCGGCTGCAGCCGCCGTGCCGGCTGCGTCACCGCCGCCGGCGGGAACCGACGTGACGGCCGCGGGATCTGAAAGCGCCGCCGATCGCTTCACCGTGCAACTCGCCGCGACCCGTCCCTGCTGGGTCAGCGCTGTGGTCGATGGCAGAAAACAGATCGACCGGCTGATGCAGACTGGTGAACGCACCACCATCGACGTTCACCGCGAAATCGTGCTGACCGCCGGGGACGCCGAGGCGCTGAAGCTCACGTTCAACGGCGCCGCGGCGAGGCCGCTCGGCACCGCGGGTGAAGTCGTCAGCCGGCGCTTCACCCCGGCCAATTTCAGGAGCTACTTGCAAACCCGGTGATCGGACCCACTCCACTTCTCGATTTTTTCAAGCGCGGCGAAGCCGATCGCGACGTGCGGATGGAAGCCGCGCAGGGCACGCTGGCGCCGCGCGCCTACGAACAGCTCGCGATCCTGGTCCTGCTCGTCGAGGATCCCGACGCCGAGGTCCGCGCCACGGCCGAGGAGACGCTCGCGAAGATTCCCGAGGACGTTCTGAAGTCGTTCCTCGCCCGCTCGGACGTGCCCATCGGAATGCGCGAGTTCTTCGCCGACCGGGGCATCTTTCCCGACGAGATGCCGGCGATCGCCGTCGAGAGCGAGGAACCGCTGCTCGACGCAGCCGCCGCCGACAGCGACGCCGCAATCCTCGGCGACGAGGACGAGACCCGCGAGACCGCGACGCAGCGGCTCGCGAAAATGAGCTTCTCCCAACGGCTGAAGGCGGCGGTGAAGGGCTCGCGCGAGATGCGGTCGATCCTGATCCGCGACCCCAACAAGCTGATCGCCTCGTCGGTGCTCAGCAGCCCGAAGCTCGCCGAACCGGAAGTCGAGGCGTTCGCCAAGATGCAGAACGTCTCCGACGATGTGCTGCGCATCATCGGCAGCAACCGGGCGTGGCTGAAGAACTACACGATCGTTCACAGTCTCACCAAAAACTCCAAGTGTCCGCTGACGCTGTCGATGAGCCTGATGCAGCGGCTCAACGACACCGATCTCGCCAGGCTGTCGGTCGATCGCAACGTCCCCGAGCCGCTGCGCGTGGCGGCGCGCAAGAAAGTGGTCGCCAAGCGGTCGGGGAAAGACAAGGACTGAGCGCGGCTACACGCGCCGATCCGCCGACCGCGCGCGCTTCAGGCTAGAGCGTTTTCGGCTCCTCCGTAGTAACACGGTATCGGCAGTGTCGCACGTAGTTCGCGCATTCGGCCGGGAGGAACAGTGCGAGCGCTGTTCGAATCAGGTCACACACCTGCTCAAAGGTACGGGGACGGGCCGCCCGCAAGAAGGCTTTGAGTTTCGCAAACGCCAGCTCGATGGGATTGAAGTCGGGACTGTAGGGTGGCAGAAAGCGCAGGTGCGCCCCGGCCTGTTCGATCGCCGCGCGCACCTCGGGTTGCTTGTGGGCCGCCAGGTTGTCGAGCACGACCACATCGCCGCGTCGGAGCGTCGGCACAAGGACTTGCTCCACATACGCGCGAAAGGTGACGCTATCCATCGGGCCATCGAAGACGGCCGGGGCGGTCAGCTGCGTGGCGCGGAGTGCCGCCACGAACGTGTGCGTCTGCCAATGGCTGCACGGCGTGTGATCCGCGACGCGCGTGCCGCGCGTACTGCGGGCATAGCGGCGCAGTAAATCGGTCGTAATCCCCGATTCGTCGACGAAGACGTACTGGGCGGCATCGTGCACCGGCATCGCGTCGGTCCAACGTCGCCGTGCGGCCACGACGTCAGCGCGGCGCTGTTCGCTGGCGTGTACGGTTTTTTTTAACCGTCAGGTGGAGACGATCCAGTTCCACCCACAGCGTGCTCAGCGCGGCGGTCGTCGGCAACTGATCCCGCAACTCCGCCAACGTGGCATCGGGCGTCGCAAGCACGAGGGCTTTCAACCGGTCTTCCTGGCCGGCCAAGCGGCGCGACCGAAACTTGGTCGGCTTCCGCGGTGCCAGCGATTGGGTTTCGCGCTCACGCTGCGCCAACCGATGCACCCACGCGCGGCTCACCCCAAACGTCGCCGCGACTTCGTCCGCGTCGCCACTCGCCTTCCAGGCGTTGAAGACGCGCTGCCGCAGATCCATCGAATACGGCGCCGCCATCGTCACCTCCCGCCGGGAGGAGTACCATGACGGCCGTACTACGTACAAGCCGAAAATGCTCTAGGAATTAGGAATTTGGAATTTGGAATTCGTATCTTCGTTCGTCAGGCTCGGGCGATCAGTAACGCACCTGATCTCCCGGCCGCGGCGAACCCGTTACGAATTCCAAATTCCAAATTCCCAATTCTTAATTGATTCGGACGAGGAACACTTCGCGGACCGCGGCGATGCGGCGGAGTTCTTCGACGGCGGCATCCATGGCGCGTCCGCCAGGTTCCTCGTCCACGTTGACAACGCCGACGGCGCCAGAGGCGTTGCGGCCGAGCGCGAAGTTGGCGATGTTGACGCGGTGACGGCCGAGGATGGTGCCGACTTCGCCGATCACGCCCGGCTGATCGTCGTTGGCGATGATCAGCATCGTGCCACCTAACGGCGCTTCGACCTCGATGCCGCGGACGGAGACGAGCCGCGGGCTGTTCGGCTCGAAGACCGTGCCTTCGACCCACCGCTCGCCGCTGTCGGTGCTCAACTTGATCGACACCAGGCTGCGGAAGTGCCGCGAGCGCGAGCTGCGGGACTCGACGATCTCGATGCCGCGGGCGCGTGCGACGGCGCGCGCGTTCACCATCGAGACACCGCTCGAGAGGATCGGCCGCAGCATCCCGGCGGCGGCGCTTGCCGCGAGGACGTCGACGCCGCGCCCTTCGGCGAGCGCGCCGTAGTAGCGGACGCCGAGCGCCTCGATCCGGGCCGCACCCATCTGCGAGGCGAGTCCGCCAAGCTGATCGGCGAGCCGGATCCACGGCTGCAACCGCTGGAGTTCGTCCGGGTGAATCGACGGAAAGTTGACCGCATTGCGCACCATGCCGTCGCGGAGGAAATCGCGTACCGTTGCCGCGGTCTCGATGCCGACCAGTTCCTGCGCTTCTTCGGTCGATGCCGCGATGTGAGGCGTCGCAATCACCTGTGGCAGTTGGGCGAGAGACCAATCGGCCGGAGGCTCCGTCTCGAAGACATCAAGCGCTGCGGCACCAACGATCGCGGATTCGATCGCGCGCCGCAACGCCGCTTCATCGATCAGTTCACCGCGCGCCGTGTTGATGAGCCGGATGCCCGGCTTGCATCGCGCGAAGCGCGCATCGTTGAAGAGATGTCTCGTTTCGGCGGTTGAAGGCAGATGCAGGGTCAGGTAGTCGGCGTTCGCGCAGATATCGTCGAGCGACATCAGCTCGACGCTCAGCCCAGCCGCAACGTCGCTCGAGATGTACGGATCGTGCGCGACGACGCGCATGCCGAACGCGCGGGCGCGCTGCGCCACTTCCTGGCCGATCCGGCCGAGCCCGGCGATGCCGAGCGTCTTGCCGCGGAGTTCGGTGCCGAGAAAACGCTTCTTCTCCCATTTCGCCGACTTCATCGCGTGGTCCGCGGCCGGCACCGACCGTGCCAGCGCCAGCATCAGCGCGCACGCATGTTCGGCAACGCTGATGCTGTTCGCGCCCGGCGCGTTGACGACGAGAATGCCACGGGCGCTCGCCGCGGCGACGTCGACATTGTCGACGCCGGTACCGGCGCGCGCGATGATTCGCAACCCGGGCGACGCGTCCATCAGGCGCGCGTCAACCTTCGTCGCGCTGCGCACGAGCAGCGCGTCGGCATCGGCGACGTCAGCGGCGAGCGCTTCGGGCGTACGTCCGGAACGCGCGTCGACGACCCAGCCGGATTCAGCGCGGAGCAGCTCGAGAGAGGACGCGGGAAGATCGTCGGCGACTACGATGCGCATGGGTCAGGCGGGCCTGGCGGGTCGGGCACGTTCCGCGGGTCGGACGGCGCAGTGGCGAACAGGCGATCCGACCTGCTCGACCTGCCTGACCCGCTTGACCTGTGAAACACGCGAGCTCAGTGACCGGCGAGCGACCGCACGTAGTTGACGACGTCCCAGATCTGATGCGTCGTCAGTTTGCGTGCGAAGGGCTTCATGCCGGTGTTCTTCACGCCGTCGCGGATCACCGTGAAGATTTCACCGTCGGTCGATCCGTGTTTCCAGTCGGCGTCGGTAAGGTTGGCCGGCTTCGGGTTGAGCTCTTCGCCCATCCTGCCGTCGCCGGTGCCGGTGTCGCCGTGGCAGCCGGCACATTGTTTGTCGTACAGCTGTTTGCCCGCGGCCACTGACGTCGCGTCCGCGGCGACCGGGTTCTTCAGCTTCGCGGCTGCCGGATGGCGATGCGCGCCGCCTTCCGGATGCGTTCCCGGATGCTGGTGCTCTTGCGCGGCGCCGGCAGCGAGTCCGATCGAGATCGCCATCGTCAGTGTGAAGGTCACCAGCGCGTCGCGAATGATCAAACGCATGGTTCGACTCTCCTACGGTTCTGTAAGTATAATCCGTGGGTTTTGCACACCGCGCGATGCACGCCGTCGAGCCGCCCTGACGTGGTGCAAACCGCTAAAACATTCGAAACTCCCCGTGACAACGGCGTAAACACGAGGCGTTTTCCACAGAGTTTTCCACAGAAGTCGCGGAAATCTTCC
>Ga0068854_100002430_pt1 | contig 11507 bp, 8 predicted proteins | sample KBSCornC42_FD_66590 | JGI IMG/M metagenome (GOLD analysis project Ga0068854, IMG submission 66590) | Corn rhizosphere microbial communities from Kellogg Biological Station, Michigan, USA - KBS Corn C4-2 | ecosystem: Host-associated > Plants > Roots > Rhizosphere > Soil ... | reverse complement strand
GTGAAGGTCAGGTCGCGGACGACGGCCAGGATGGCGGCCGCGACCTCCTCGGGCGACGCGAAGCGCCCGAGCGGCGTCCGCGCAAGTTGCTCTTCGCGCCAGGCCGGGTCGAGCGAGCGGATGAACCCCGTGTCGACCACGCCCGGCGAGACCGACACGACGCGGATCGTCGGCGCGAGCGCGCGCCCGAGCGACCGCGTGACGCTGTCGAGCGCGGCCTTCGAGGCGCAGTACGCGACGTTGCTTCCCTGTCCCGTGACCGCCGCGATCGACGACACATTGACGACGACGCCCCCGCCCTGGCACCGGCTCCGCTCGAGAAGCGGCCGCAGCGCACGGACGGCGGCAATCGCACCGCGCACGTTCGTCCGCAGGATCCCGTCGATGAGCTCGTCGTCGAGCGCGTCGAGGTCTGCGTGCGGGACGAAGCGGGTGACGCCCGCGGCGTTGACGAGCACGTCGCAGCCGCCCAGCTCGCGCTCCACAGCTCCGGCCAGTAGCGCGAGCCCGTTGCTGTCCGTGACGTCGGCGGCGAGGGCGAGATGCGGGCCGCCGGGCAGCTCGCCGACCAGCGCCTCCGCCTGCCCGCGCGAGCGGGCGTAACCGACGACGACACGGAATCCGGCCCCGGCGAACGTCCGGCAGACCGCGGTGCCGATGCCTCCCGCACCGCCGGTGACGACGGCCACGGGGCCGCGTGGGCGATCGTTCAGGACGCGCCTCGGTAGCGGCGCACGCGAAGGTCGGCCTGCTCCTTGTGCCCGGCGAAGCCCTCGAGCTCGCAGAGCCGCGAGCAGACCTCACCGATCGCAACCGATGCCTCGTCGGACTCGACGCGCTGGTACGTGCATGTCTTCAGGAACTTTCCGACCCAAAGACCACCGGTATAGCGGGCCGCGCGCATCGTCGGCAGCGTGTGGTTCGTGCCGATCACCTTGTCGCCGTACGCGACGTTCGTCCTCGGGCCGAGGAAGAGCGCGCCGTAGTTCCGCATCCGCTCGAGGAACACCTGCGGGTCGGCGGTCATCACCTGGACGTGCTCGCTCGCGATCCGGTCCGCCTCGGAGACGAGCTCGTCGACCGTTTCGCAGAGGATGATCTCGCCGCATTCCTCCCAAGCCGTCCGCGCGACATCGGCCGTCGGGAGCCATTTCAGCTCGGCCGCGATCGCAGCGGGCACCGACTCCGCGAGCTCCTGCGAGGTGGTGAGGAGGACTGCGGGGCTCGTCGGGCCGTGCTCGGCCTGGCCGAGCAGGTCGACGGCGGCCAGCTCCGGGTCGCAGGTCTCGTCGGCGATGATCAGCGTCTCGGTCGGACCGGCGAGAAGGTCGATCCCGACGCGACCGAAGAGCTGGCGCTTCGCCTCTGCGACATAGGCGTTGCCCGGGCCGACGAGCATGTCTACCGGCTCCAGGGTCTCCGTCCCGAGCGCCATGGCCGCGACCGCCTGCACGCCCCCGAGCACGAGGATCTCGTCCGCGCCGCCGAGGTGCATGGCGGCGACGATCGCCGGATGCGGCGTCCCGCCGACGGGCGGCGCGCACGCGACGATGCGCTCAACCCCGGCCGCCTTCGCCGTGACGACGCTCATGTGCGCCGAGGCGACCATCGGATAGCGGCCCCCCGGGACGTAGCAGCCGACGCTCCCGACCGGGATGTTCCGGTGGCCGAGGAAGACACCGGGCAGCGTCTCGACCTCGACGTCCGTGAGCGCCGCGCGCTGCGCGATCGCGAAGCCCCGGATCTGCTCCTGGGCGAACCGGATGTCGTCGAGCATCGGCTCTGGCACGGAGGCGACGCAGGCCTCGATCTCGCTCCGCGACAAGACGAAGCTGTCGGGGCTCCAGCCGTCGAGAGACGCGGAATGGTGGCGAACGGCCGCGTCTCCCCGCTCGCCGACGTCGGCGAGGATCGCCTCGACGGTCGCGCGCACCTCCGCGCTCGCTTCGGCCTTCGCCTGCTGGCTGCGGCCGGCTTTGAGCGCGCGGATCATGCGGCCTTCATGGAGGCGATCGTCAGGTCGACTCCCGAGCGTCCGCGCCCCACGGGCGGATCCGGGGGGGCGGCGGCTCGCCATGCCCTTCCTGCCACGAGATCACGGGGTTGCGGAGGACGCCGATCCGCTCGATCTCCGCTTCGATCACGTCGCCGGGTTTGAGGTACAGCCGCGCGCGCTCCTCGGGCGACTTGAAACCGGCCACGCCGGACACCGTGCCCGTCGAGAGCACGTCCCCAGCCGAGTACGTGAGGCCGGAGAAGTTCGAGAGGATCTCGGGGATCGTCACCGACATCCGGCCCGAGTGCGACTCCTGCCGCACCTCGCCGTTGACGCGGAGCTGCATCGCGAGGTCGTGCGGGTCGGGCACCTCGTCCGGGGTCACGATCCACGGCCCGAGCGGGCAGAAGGTGTCGATCGCCTTGCAGAAGCTGAAGACACCCGACTTCATCTCGCCGCGCTGGATGTCGCGCGCCGTGATGTCGTTGAAGATCACGTAGCCGCCGACGTACTCCATAGCTTCCTCCGGCGAGAACCACTTGCCGGGCTTCCGGAGCACGACCGCCAGCTCGAGCTCGTAGTCGAGCTCCTCGGTGAGGTGCTCGGGGTAGACGATCGGCTCGTCGGGGCCGACGATCGCGTCGACGTTCTGGAAGAAGTTGATCCACGGCGCGATCGCGTGCGACCAGTCGACGGTCTTCGACTCCTCCTCGTGCTCGCGAAAGTTGCCCGCTGTGTGGAAGAACTTCTTCGGGACGATCGGCGCGCGCAGCCGCGTCTCCGCGAGCGGAACGCGCTCCCCGGCCTCGTCCGCCCCGCCGCGCTCGAAGTACTCCCGCATCGTCGGCACGTCGAGCACGGCGATCTCCTCGCCGTCCAGCACTCCGACCCGCCTGTCCTCCCCGAACGTCACCAGCTTCATACGGCAGATCCTCCTGTGGCAAGAAACGAGGGCGAGGCTGAAGCCCCGCCCCAAGTCCGGTTGCGCCCGAGGAGGCGGGCTTCAGCCTCGCCCCTCTTCATACGACCCCACACACGCGCATCGCGACTCGCGCGTACACCTCGGCCGTGCGGACGAGCCCGTCGATCTCGAGGTTCTCGCCGAGCTCGACGTCCATCAGCCCCGTCGAGGTGCCGTAGTTCACGGTCGGGACGCCGTAGCGCGTCAGCGCCGACGCGTCCGAGAACCAGCGGGTCACGTCGCGACCGGGCGGCGCCCCGAATATCTCCTCGTGCACCCCGTCGATCGCTGCGACGAGCTCGTGGCCCTCCTCGATCTCCGCGCCCGGGGCGGTGACGTACACCTCGCCCTCGACGCCGTACTCGGGGAACCGATCGGCGAGGCCGCGCACCATGTCGAGCACCTCGCGCCGGGCGACGGCCATCGGCTTCGTCGGCGGCACGCGCACGTCGAGGAAGAGATCTGCGTGGTGCGGTGTCCGCGAGACGCGCCAGCCGAAGCCGCCCTCGATCGCACCGACGTTGACGATCGCCTTTGCGCCGCGGTAGCTGTTCGCGGGGTCGTCCTCCCAGGTCGGCACCCACTCCATGACGGCCGCGAGCACCTCCTGCTGCCGGAGGATCGCGTTCTCGCCCCGGCGCCCCTCGCTGAACGCCGTGTGGATGAAGTTCCCGTGGACGCGGATCCGCAGCCAGAGGGCCCCGAAGTGGCCGAGGACGACCTTCCCCTCCGTCGGCTCGCCGAGCAGGCACATGTCCGCGACGCCGCCGTGCGAGACGAGGTACCGCGTCCCCGCGGCGTAGCCGCGGTACTCGGCGCCGACCGCGTCGCCCTGCTGCGTCTTCTCGATCTCACCGCTGACGGCTGCGATCAGCACGTCGCCTCGCAGCCCCACACCTGAGTCCTGCAAAGCCCGCACGGCCTCGAGGTAGCAGGCGAGGGCGCCCTTCATGTTCGAGATGCCGAGCCCGTAGAGCCTCCCGTCGCGGACGAAGGCCTCGGGCTGGAACCCCGGAACGCCCGCCAGCCACGGCTCGCGCCCCGAGTACGACGTGTCCATGTGGCCGTTGAACATGAGGCTCTTGCCGCCGCCGGCGCCCTCCCAGATCCCGAGCGCGTTCGCGCGGCCGTCCTCGACCTGCTGCCACTGGCAGCGCAAGCCCATCTCCTCGTAGAGCTCGCGCATGAGCTCGGCCATCGCCTGTTCGCTTCCCGTGAAGCTCCAGGTGCCGACCATGCGGCTCGCCGTGTCGACCAACCGGTCGCGGTCGACTACGACGGTCGCGCGGCTCACGCCTGCTCCAGCTGGAACGTGACGTCGACCTCGGCGACGACGTGGTGCTCGCCGGCCTCGAGCGGCATCGGTGAGATCTCCTGCCGAACCGCGTACATCCGCGGCTCCGGCCCCGGAGCGATGGCGCCGGCCTCCACGACGGAGACGACCGCGCCGACACGTCCTCCGAGCGCGACGGCGTACTCGTCCGCCCGGGAGCGCGCATCTTCCGCGGCCCCCCGCCTCGCCTCGCCATGCGCCGGGTTGTCGTGAGCCACACGCCACGTCGGCCCGTCGATCCGCACCTGGAGCCGTGCTGCGGCCTCGGAGACGAGCCGGCTCGCGAGCTCGGCGTCGCTCACGTGCGCGGCGACGCGAGTCGCGGCCCGGTAGCCGCGGTGCTGCCAGCCGGCATTCGTGTGCTCACCGTGCTCTGCCAGCGAGACCTGCGTCGTCGTCCGCGAACCGGCGGGCACGCCGAGCTCGTCGCACAGCGAGACGACGTCTGCGGCCAGTCGTGTGGCCTCGGCGAACGCCTCGGTCGCGTTCGGGCGAAGCGCCTCGACGCTCAGACCGACGGTCACGTCGTCGGGCTGCGCCGTCGCAGCTCCGGTACCGCGAACCGTGACCGTCGCCATCAGTCGCGGAAGTGTGGCAGCACTTCGCGACCGAAGAGGCGGATCTGCTCGTGGCGGTCCTCGCCCCAGAGCTCGAGCATCACGTGGGTGCAGCCGGCGTCGCGATACTCCTCGATCGCGGCGATGCAGTCCGCCGGCGTCCCGGCGATCGGCCGGCACTTGTCGAGCAGTGAGTCCGTGACCTTCGCCTTCGCGGCGAGCCGCCCACCCTGCTCCATCGCCTCCGCGACGGGGCGGATCTCGTCCATCTCGATCCCCGCCAGGTCGAGGAGTGTGTCCGCCGCGCCGGCGATGTTCTGCACCTTGTTCGCGAGATACATCCCCGCGATCTCGCGCGCGCCGTCGCGACCCGCGTCCCGGTCGGTGGCGTGAATCGATGCGACGACGGTGCAGCCGATGTCGATGTCTGAGGCGACGTTCTCGCGCGTGTAACGGACGAAGGCCGGCGTCGTGATCGACGGTGTCAGACACCCGTCGCCGATTTCGCCGGCGAGGGCCTGCATCTTCGGTGCCGTCGCGGCCACGTAGACCGGTGGCACGCCGCGCGGGGTGTGCGCCTCCGGCGAGAGAGCCGGCACGTCGGCGCTCCACGTGTCGCCGTCGTACGAGAAAGCCTCGCCCCCGAGGACGCCCTTCACGATCGTGACCGCGTCGCGCATCGGCCCGAGCGTCTTCTTCGTCTGGCCCTTGATGTTGTTGAGGAAGATCTTCGACGTCCCGAAGCCGAGCAGGAACCGTCCCGGCCCGGCCGCCTCCTGGACGACCCGCGCGTCCATCGCGACCTGCACGGGGTGGCGCGTCCACGGCGAGATGATCCCCCAGCCGATCGCGAGGCGCTTCGTCTCGCGCGCCATCAGAGCCGACACTACGGTCGACGAGCGCGCCTCCATCTGGTGCTTGCGCCACCAGGGATACGCCTCGGCGAGCCACACGGTGTCCATTCCCGCGTCGTCCATCACGCGCGCCGACGCGAGCATCTCGTCGAGCGGCTCCATCGTCAGCTGCATGACGCCGATGCGGAACGGGACGTCTGACATGTCACGGCGACCCTAGCATCGTTCCCCGTCCGACGACAGAGCATCAGGGCCGTCCCGCGCCTGGTTTCCGGGCGACGGCAGCCTCTCTTCCGGCGGCGGCGCGGCCGGGGGCGTTACGGCCCGCGTCTCACGCCGCTCGGCCGCGATCCGTCGGATCCACGCCACACGCCCGTTCCAGACGAGGAGCGACCGCGACTCGACCGGCTCGAGGGTCGAATGGCCTCGCCTCACGATGCGACCTGTTCGGCGACGCGACGCGGCCCCGCGCCGGTGCGCGCGCGGGCCGGTTGCGCGGCGATCTGCCGCGCGACCCGTTCGGCGTCCTTGCCGGTCCCCCCGATCAGCATCGACGTGAACGAGTGCAGGAAGAGCATTCCGACGAAGAAGAGCCCCGGTGCAGAGGCCACGGCGCCGCGATACTGCACCGGGTAGCCGTCTTCGCCGACCTCGAAGGGAACGTCCATCCAGGAGTAGTCGGGCCGGAACCCGGTGCACCAGACGACGTTTCGGACGTCGAGGACACGGCCGTCGTCCAGCACGGGGCGGCCGCCCTCGACGCCAACCGTACGCGCGAGGGTCCGCTCGACGCCCGCGGCGAGAAGCTCCTTCTTGCGGTAGCGCAGGAGCGGCGCGCCGCCGTGCCGGATGTGCGGGCGCATCTTGCGACCCATAGGCGTGTCCGCCGTGAGGATGTGCGAGCCGGCGAAGAACAGCAGGCGAAAGCCCACCCGCCCCCTCCGCGTGTCGACTCTGGCCGGGATCTGTCCGGTGTCGACGCCGGAGAGAATGGTCTCGTGCCGTGCGGACGCCTCGTGGGCGATGTCCGCCCCCGAGTGGCTCGCGCCGACCACGAGCACTGGCCCGTCCTGCAGCTGAGAGAGGTTGCGGTAGTCGTTCGAGTGGAGCTGCCGAATGCCGCGGCCGAGCTGCGGCGCGAAGCTCGGGATGTACGGCTTGTGCATGACGCCGGTGGCCACGACGACGTTGTCGGCCTCGTACCGCTCGTCGCCGGCGAGCAGCACGTAGCGTCCGTTCTCCGTCGTCAGCGTGTCGACGGTGGAACCGGAGCGCACGGGCAGCTCGAAGTGCTCCGCGTACGCCGTGAGGTAGTCCGCCATCTCGCGCGTGGTCGGATACGACGTGCGCTTCGCGGGGAACCGCAGCCCCGGGAGGCCGTCGTGCGAGGCGGGCGAGTAGAGCCGCAGGGAGTCCCAGCGCCGACGCCAGGGGTCGCCGACGCGCTCGCTCGCGTCGAGGATCACGAACGTGCGGCCGTGCTTCTTGAGGTGGTACCCCGTCGCGAGCCCCGCCTGGCCGCCGCCGACGATCACCGTGTCGAAGGATTGCGCTGTCATCTCGGCCTCCTCGTCGTTTCGAACGACGGTAGGCCGCTCGCGCTCCGCGGGCATCGCGCGGATCCACCAACCTGGCCCGTGCGCGCCGTGGTCATTTCGGACCACGCCGATGCGCGTCAGACGAGGTCGTGCTCGAAGGCGAATGCCGTCGCCGCGGCGCGGGACGAGAGCCCGAGCTTCGCGAAGATGTTCTGAAGGTGACGCGCCACCGTGTGCTCGCTGATGACGAGCGACGCGGCGATCTCGCGATTGGTCCTCCCGGCCGCGACGAGACGCAGAACCTCGAGCTCGCGGCCCGAGAGCCCGTGGCGACTCGTCGTCGGCTGGTCGAGGAGTGCGAGATCGGGCCGTGCACCGAGACGCTCGAAGATGCCCCTGGCCGCCTCGTGCTCGAGGACCGCGGCTTCCTCGTCCTCGAGCAGGCGACATGCGTCTCCGACCAGGACGCGCGTCCGCGCTATCTCGTACGGGGCATCGAGCGCGTGCCACACCTCCGTCGCCCTCCGGAGCGAGACGAGTGCCTCCCGCGGCTCGCCCTCGGCGAGGTGAACCGCGCCCCGCGAATGAGCGACGAGCGCGCCGAGCATCGCGCTCTCGTACCCGGTCGCGATCTCCTCGAGCTCGTCGCAGGCACGGCGCGCGGATTCGATGTCCCCCGCCGTCACCATGATCTCGACGAAGGCAGGAAGCAGCCGAGCGCGGTCGAGCGGCGCGGTCGCGGCCGACTCTGCCCGCCGGATCGCCGAGACGGCAGCGTCGGTGCGGCCCTGCGCGAGTCGCAGCTGGGCGAGCCCGGGCTGCGGCTCCCACCCGAACGTGCTCGCCTCTCGGTAGGCATCCGCCGCGCCGGTGAAGTCGCCCTGCAACCGAAGGAGCTCGCCCTGCCGGTAGCGCGCGAGCCCGGCCGCGGGATTGCTCGTCTCGACGAAGCGCTCGCCGGCTCGGCGCGCCTCCTCGAGCGCATCTCGCCACGAGCCGTCGAGCTGGAGGATCTCCGCGCGGTGCACGTAGCAGCGTCCGGTGAACGCGACCATGTCCGGCTGGAGCGCCCACCAGTCCGCGAGCGCCCGCGTCCACTCCCGCGCGCGCCGCACCTCGTACACCTCCTGGCAGGCGAGGATCACGCCGCAGTAGACGATCCCGGTAATGATGGGTGATAGCTCCTCGGCGGTCACGGCCACCATCGCCTCGTCGAGGAGCGCGAGCCCCCCGCGAACCTGACCGCTCTTGATCAGCATGTACCCCTGGGCCTGGATCGCGACCGCAAAGAGATCGCGATCGCCGAACCGCTCGCCCAGGCGGACGGCCTCCGCGGCGATACCGGCCGCCGTGAGGAAATCGCCTGCGGCCTCGCGCTCGAACACGCCGGGGATGGCCAGCCACCCGCGCTCCGCGCACTCGCCCTCTGTCTCCAGGAGCCGGTGGGCTCGGCCGAGCCAGCCGGTCGCCGGACCCATCTGACCCCGCAACGCGAGGTTCATGATCATCCACGCCGCGCAGCGAACGGCGCGCAGGCTCGCCGCGTCGTCGAGATGTCGCTGATGCGCCTGCTCGAGCCACGCGACGCATTCGTCGTCGCGGCCGAGCATGAAGGCCGTCGTGGCGATCAGCTCGAGATCGTCCGCCTCCAGCGGCTCCCGCTCGTGGGCGCGAGAGAGAAGGTCGTGCGCAGCGACCCAGGCACGCCCCGCGTAGGCCTCGCGGCCCCGCTCGAGCTCGTCGACTCGGTCGCACGGGCGGCGCTCCACTGCTCGCCGAACGTTAGCGCGGCAGGAAGCGCTTTTCGCGCGGCGACCTGACCGTCGCAGGCTAGCCGGCGGCGGCCTTCGCCTCCTGCACCTCGTTGTCGAGGGCGGCGAGCACGTTCCCGACCTGCTGGTTGATGATCGGCTGGAGGACCCGCTGGCCCATCGAGCCGACGGGGCCGGCGATCTTGACGTCGGCCTCCCAGCCCATCGAGGTCTTCTCGCCCTCTCCGGAAAGCGTGAACGAGGTCGTCATGTTCATCAGCGCGCCGACGCCCTGGCCCTTCGCGTTCAGCGACGCGAACTCGAGCGGCCGCTCCTCGAGCTTCGTGAAGGCGATCGACATCTTCAGTCCGCCGAGACCGAGCGGAACCTTCACCTTGGCGCTCCAGTGCGTGTCGTCGGCGATCTCGAAGCTCTCGACGCCCGGCATCGTGTTGGCCATCTTCGCGGGGTCGTTGATCACGCTCCACACGACCTCGCGGGGTGCGTCGAACTCCTTCGTGCCCTCCAGCTTCACTTCGACACCACCTCCACCTTCTCGCGGGACCGCTCCGGGTGGCGAATCATCTCCCAGACGCGGTGGTACGGGTTGTGGCTCGACGTCACGATCGCCCGCCCGGAGGTCATGAGCGCGTCCTGGAGCGCGGCGCTGACGCAGTGGATCCCTCCGCCGCCGCCCTCGCCCATCCCCTTCGTGCCGAGAGACGTGAACGGCGACGGCGACTCGATCGCGGCCGTCTTGAGCGGCGGCATGTCCAGCGTGTGCGGGACGTGGTAGTCGTAGAAGTTCGGCGTCAGCAGGTTGCCGTCGTCGTCGTAGGCGAACACCTCGAACATCGCCGCGCCGATCGCCTGCGCGGTCGCGCCCATCACCTGGCCCTCGACGATCTTCGGGTTGACCCGCACGCCGCAGTCGTCCACCGCCGCGTAGTCGACGATCTCGTACACGCCGGTCTCCGGATCGACCTCGACGATGCAGGCGTGGATCTGCATCGAGTACGTCAGCGTCAGGTTGCCGAACTTCTTCTCCTTGTCCGGCACGTCGAACTGCGGGCGGAACACGAATCGGGCGTTCATCGGGGGCGGGTCGATCGGGAAGCCGGCGTTGTTCATGTTGGGGATCGCCCCGAGTGCCATGAACGGCAGCGCCGCCTCGTGGTTCTCCTTCATCCGCGCAAAGCCCTCGGCGAGCTCGATGTCGTCGACCGAGCACTGGAAGACCATGGAGGCGAGCGTCCTCATCTGGTGGGCGAGGTCCTCGACCGCGCCCTTCACCGCGCCGAGCCCGGTGACCGCGAACTGGCTCGCGTACGTTCCGGAGAAGCCGGCATGCGAGTTCCAGTAGTCGTCGTGTCCCGCCCGGACCTCGATGATGTCCACGTCGCAGCCCAGGATGTCCGCCGCGATCTGCGACGCGGTCGTCTCGTGGCCCTGCCCCTGGGGAACGGTGCCGAGCGTGACGACGATCTCTCCGAAGAAGTCGAGCTTCGCCGTCGCCACCTCGTTGTTCCCGGAGAACTGGAGCTCCGGGTTCAGTAGCTGCGACTGGCCGAAGTTGTTCGTCCCCGAGTCGAGGGTGGAGCCGATCCCGAAGCCGAGGAGCTTGCCGCGCGACGCAGCGTCCTTGCGGCGCTCCTCGACCGTGTCGTAGCCGATCAGGTCGAGCACGACGTCGAGCGCCCTCGGGTAGTCGCCGGAGTCGTAGACGCACCCGTTCGGCGTCTCGTACGGCATCTGCTCCGGCTGCACGTAGTTCTTCTTGCGCAGCTCGACGCGGTCGAAGCCGAGCTCGTGGGCGACGACGTCGACGATTCTTTCGGTGAACCAGAGCTGCTGCATGCGCGAGTAACCGCGGTTCGGCGAGCAGGGCGCCTTGTTCGTCATCACCTGCGTGAAGTCGAGACGAAGGTTGCGCCAGCCGTACATCCCGGGCGCGACCTGCGACCAGATGACGCCGCCGAGCGGCTCGTAGCGGAGGTACGCGCCCGCGTCGTCGAGCGCCTTCGTCCGGAACGCCGTCATCGTGCCGTCGGCCATCACCGCGACCTCGGTATCGAGGAACCAGCGCTCGTTTCCGTGGGACATCGACTGGTGGAAGTCCGTCCGCCACTCGGTCCACTGCACCGCGCGCCCGAGCTTGCGGGCGAGCAGGCAGAGCGCCACGAGCTGCGGGTGCGTCGTGATCTTGTTCCCGAACGCGCCCCCGATGTCCTGGGTGATCATGCGCAGCTTGTTGGTTCCCACCCGGAGCGCGGGCGCCATCATGATCGCCGCGAAGCCGGGGAACTGGTTGTTGCAGATGAGCGTCCACTGGCCGGTACCGCGGTTGTATTCGACGAGCGCGCCGTTCGTCTCGAGCGGCGTCGAGTTGAAGCGGTCGAAGTGGAGCTCCGAGATCTTGACGACGTGATCGGCCTCCGCGAACGCCTTGTCGACGTCGCCCCACTCCCACACGCCGGAGTAGGAGACGTTTCCACCGCACTCCTCGTGGAGCACCGG
>Ga0068854_100002424_pt1 | contig 11519 bp, 6 predicted proteins | sample KBSCornC42_FD_66590 | JGI IMG/M metagenome (GOLD analysis project Ga0068854, IMG submission 66590) | Corn rhizosphere microbial communities from Kellogg Biological Station, Michigan, USA - KBS Corn C4-2 | ecosystem: Host-associated > Plants > Roots > Rhizosphere > Soil ... | reverse complement strand
ACCGACATCAGCGTCAACAAGGGCGGCACGATCTCGTTCAAGGTGACGACGACCGCGTCGAGCTTCTCGATCAACATCTATCGCCTTGGCTATTACCAGGGAAACGGCGCGCGCAAGGTCGGGACGATCGCGTCGGTCACTGGCAAGAACCAGGCGGCGTGCATCACCGACGCGGCGACCGGGCTGTATGACTGCGGCAACTGGACGGTGTCGGCGTCGTGGGCGGTGCCGTCGAGCGCGGTGTCTGGCATCTACATCGCGCGCCTCGCGCGCAGCGACAACGGCGGCGCCAGCCACATTCCGTTCATCGTCCGCGACGACGCGGCGCCGGCCGACATCATCCTGCAGACCGACGATACGACGTGGCAGGCCTACAACCAGTACGGCGGCCATAGCGTGTATCTCGGCACGCCGACCCGCGGCTACAAGGTGAGCTACAACCGGCCGTTCGCGACGCGCGGTCAGAGCACCGGCTACGGCACCTCGAACTATCTCTTCTACGCCGAGTATCCCGCGATCCGCTGGCTGGAATCGAACGGCTACAACGTCAAGTACCAGTCGGGCGTCGACACCGATCGTTTTGGGAGCTCCCTCACCGGCGCGGCAAAGCCGAAGGTGCTGATGACGGTCGGCCACGACGAGTACTGGTCCGAGGGCATGCGCGACGCGGTCGAAGCGGCGCGCAACGGCGGCGTCAACATCGCGATGTTCACCGGCAACGAAGTGTTCTGGAAGACGCGGTGGGAGACCAGCATCGACGGCAGCGCGACGCCCTACCGCACGCTCGTTACCTACAAGGAGACCCACGAGAACAAGGTGTTCGATCCGATGGATCCGCCGACCTGGACCGGGACGTGGCGCGACCCGCGCTTCAGCCCGCCGGCCGACGGCAACCGCCCGGAGAATTCGTTGACCGGCCAGCTGTTCACGGTCAACCGCGGCACCTCCGCGATCACCGTTCCTGGCATCTACGCGCCGCTGCGTTTCTGGCGCAACACCGCCGTCGCGGCGCTCGCGCCGAATCAATCGCTGACGCTGGCCCAGGATACGCTCGGCTACGAATGGGATGAGGACGTCGACAACGGCTCGCGACCGGCCGGATCGATGCAGCTCTCGCAGACCGTGGTCAACGTACCCGAGCGCGTCCAGGACATGGGCAGCACGTATCTGCCCGGCACCGCGACACACCACCTGACGATGTATCGCCACTCGAGCGGCGCGCTCGTGTTCGGCGCCGGCACGGTGCAGTGGGTCTGGGGCCTCGACACGAACCACGATATCGACCCCGATTTCGGATCGGCGACGCCGGACGCAAACATCCGCCAGGCGACGCTGAACCTGCTCGCCGACATGGGCGCGCAGCCGGCGACGATCCAGAGCGGCCTCATCCCCGCGACGGCCTCCGCCGATTCGACCGCGCCCGTCTCGACGATCGCGAACCCGATCGCGGCGGCGTCGATCCCCGCCGGTACGATCGTGACGGTCTCCGGCACGGCGGTTGATGCGGGCGGCGGCGTCGTTGCCGCCGTCGAGGTCTCGACCGACGGCGGCTCGACCTGGCGTCGCGCCAGCGGCACGGGCAGCTGGACCTACGCGTGGGTGCCGGGCGTCCTTGGCGGCGCCACGTTGATGGCGCGCGCCACTGACGACAGCGGCAACATCGAGTCGTCGCCGAACCCGGTCAGCGTCACCATCACGCAGGCGAACTGCCCGTGCAGCATCTGGACGCCGTCGCTGACGGCGCCGTGGATGATCGATTCGAACGACGGCGCGGCTGTCGAAGTCGGCCTGAAGTTCACGACCGATGTTGGCGGCGTCGTCAACGGCCTGCGCTTCTACAAGGCGGCGACGAACACCGGCACGCACGTCGGTCACCTGTGGACCAGCGGCGGCACGCTGCTCTCGACCGTCACGTTCAGCGGCGAGTCGGCTTCGGGCTGGCAGCAGGCGAACTTCGCGTCGCCGGCCATCATTCAGCCGAACACCGTCTATGTGATCTCGTACTTCGCGCCGAACGGCCACTACTCCGACGATCAGTATTTCCTCGGCCGGGCCGCAGTCAATCAGTGGCCGCTGCACGCGCTGAAGAGCACGGCCGCCGAACCCAACGGCGTGTTCTTCTATGGCGCCAGCGGGTTCCCGAATCAGACCTGGTTCTCCGACAGCTACGCCGTCGACGTGATCTTCACGCCGGACCTGGTGATGCCGACGGTGGCGCTGACGGCGCCCGCCAATGGCGCGAACATCTCGGGCAACGCCGTCACGGTGTCGGCGACGGCGAGCGACAACCTGAGCATCGCCGGCGTGCAGTTCAAGATCGACGGCGTCAACCTCAACGCCGAAGACACGACCAGCCCGTACAGCATCGCGTGGAACTCGACGCTGACCGCGAACGGCACCCACACGCTGACCGCCGTCGCGCGCGACGCCGCCGGCAACCTGACGACGTCGACCGGCGTGACCGTGTCGGTGTTCAACGCCGACACGGTGCCGCCGTCGGTGTCGATCAGCTCACCCGTCAACACGGCCACCGTGCACGGCGCGGTGTCGGTGGTCGCCGCCGCGAGCGACAACCAGGGCGTTGCCGGCGTTCAGTTCATGATCGACGGCGCACTCGTCGGCAGCGAGCTGAACGCGCCGCCGTACACGATGACGTGGGACGCAAGCGCGCTCGCCAACAATTCGACCCACACGCTGCAGGCGCGGGCCCGCGATACGTCGAACAACGTGACGACCTCGGCGGCCTCTACCGTCACGGTCGTGAATCCGGTCGCGGGCGCGCCGGCGATCGACGCGCTCGTGTCGGTGGATCAGCCGAACAACCAGGGCACGGTGACCTCGCCGGTCTTCTCGACGACGACCGGGAATCAGCTCCTGCTCGCGTTCGTCGCCACCGATTACCTCGGCGGCACGAACACGACGGTGACCGGCGTCACCGGCGGCGGGCTGACGTGGGCACTGGCCGGCCGCACCAACGTGCAGGCTGGATCGAGCGAAGTGTGGCGCGCCTTCGCGCCGTCACCGCTCACCAACGTGTCGGTCGTCGCGAGCTTGTCGCAGGCGGTCGATTCGATGATGACCGTCGTCAGCTTCTCGAACGTCGATACCAGCGGCACCAACGGGTCGGGCGCGATTGGCGCGACTGCGTCGGCCAACTCGATCGCCGGCGCGCCGAGCGCCACGCTGACGACCACGCGCAACAACTCGTGGGTGTTCGGCGTCGGCAACGATTACGACACTGCCACCAACCGCACGGTCGGGGCGAACCAGGTGCTCGTGCACCAGTACTTCCCGCCGGTCGGCGACACCTACTGGGTGCAGCGCGCGCTGAACCCGACGCCGGCGTCGGGCACGGCCGTGACGATCAACGATACGCAGCCGAACAGCGACCGCTACAACCTGTTCATCGTCGAGATCAAGGCGCTGAACGCGCCGGACGTTACCCCGCCGACCGTGTCGATGACCGCGCCGGCGAACGGCGCGACCGTCACCGGCAAGACCGTCGCGGTCTCGGCGACGGCGAGCGACAACGTCGCGGTGACGAGCCTGCAGTTCAAGCTCGATGGCGCGAATCTCGGCGCCGCCGACACGGCGACTCCGTACAGCCTCACCTGGGATTCGACGACGGTGTCGAACGGCTCGCACGTGCTGACGGCAGTCGCCAGCGACGGCGCCGGCAACTCGACAACGGCGGCGTCGGTGACCGTCACCGTGAACAACGACACGACGGCTCCGGCGGTTGCACTGACTGCACCGGCCGCCGGATCGACGGTCTCGGCGACGGTCACGGTTTCGGCGAACGCCTCGGACAATGTCGGCGTGGTCGGCGTCCAGTTCAAGCTCGATGGCGCGAACCTTGGCGCCGAGGTGACGGCGGCGCCGTACAACGTTTCGTGGAATACGACGACGGCTGCGAACGGATCGCATTCGCTGACGGCGGTGGCGCGCGATGCCGCCGGTAACACGACGACCTCTGGCGCCGTGGCCGTCACGGTGAGCAACGTCGATGCGACGCCGCCGACCGTCGCGATCACGGCGCCGGCGAACGGCGCGACCGTCGCGGGAAGCAGCGTCGCGGTTTCAGCGACGGCCTCGGACAACATCGCCGTGGTCGGCGTCCAGTTCCAGCTGGACGGCGTCAACCTTGGCGCTGAGGACACGGCGAGCCCGTACTCGATTTCGTGGAACACCGGCACTTCCGCCAACGGCGTCCACTCGCTCACGGCGATCGCCCGCGACGGAGCCGGCAACACGGCAACGAGTGCCGTGACCGTGACGGTGAACAACGACCTCATCGCGCCGACTGTGGCGATGACGGCGCCGGCCGATGGATCGACCGCGACCGGTACGGTGACGGTGTCAGCGAACGCCAGCGACAACGTCGCCGTCGTCGGCGTCCAGTTCCTCGTCGACGGAACGGCGACCGGTGCCGAGGTCACCACAGCGCCGTACCAAATGGCCTGGAACTCGGCGAGCGTTGCCAACGGCAGCCACACGCTCTCGGCACGCGCCCGCGACGCAGCCGGGAATCAGACGACGTCGAGTGCCGTCACCGTGACGGTGTCGAACGTCGCGACCGGACCGCCGGTCATCGACGCCGTGAAGTCGGTGAATCGATCGACCAACGCGACGACGCTCGTCAGCGGCGCGTTCTCGACAACGAAGCCGAACGAGCTGCTGCTCGCGTTCATCTCCGCCGACTATCGGACCGGGGCCAACACCACGGTGACGGGAATCAGCGGCGCCAGCCTGACGTGGGTACTCGTCAAGCGGACGAACGTTCAGAGCGGGTCGTCTGAAATCTGGCGCGCCTTCGCGCCAACGACGCTCACCAGCGTGAGCGTCACGGCAACGCTGTCGCAATCGACGGCCGGCTCGATGACCGTGGTCAGCTTCTCGAACGTGGACACGACCGGCACCAGCGGTTCGGGCGCAATCGGGGCATCGGTCTCAGCCAACTCGCCCGGTGGCGCGCCATCGGCGACTCTCGTGACGACGCGCGCCAACTCCCTGGTGTTCGGCGTCGGCAACGACTTCGACCAGGCTGTGAACCGGACGCTGGGACCGAACCAGACGATGGTCAATCAGTATCTGGCAACCATCGGCGACACCTACTGGGTGCAGCGGATGACGAACCCGGTCGCGGCGGCAGGGACGAGCGTGACGATCAACGACACCGCGCCGGCCGGCGACCGCTACAACCTGACCATCTGCGAGATCCGGTCGCCGCAGTAGCGGCCGGTCGTCAGCCCGCCTGTCCGCCGAACGACTCGGCATCGAGGGCGGATCCTTTTTGGGATCCGCCCTCGTTTTTTTTCCGACGTTTTTTCACACCGCGTAACACACGTGCATGAATCGATGTCGGTTTTGTCACGGGAGTGTCACCCGGTCGCCGCTCGCAAGGTTCTGCCCCCGGGCAGACTACTTCGCAAACGTTTCGACTGGCAGCGCTTAGCGCGCCGCGCGACGGCGCCCGGCCAACTCGTCAGAAGCGGCGTCAATCTTGAAAGGGATTCCACGCATCGAGGCAATTTTCCCGACAACCCCCGGTCGGAGGGCAGAGACCATGGCGGCGAGAATTTTCGTGGTCAGCGGCGACGAGAGCCACCGTTCCCGGCTGATCGACGTCCTGAGCGGCGCCGGATACAGGACGAGCGGCGTGGCGACGTTTGCGGAGGCGAAGCAGATCCTCGGGTCGTCGTCGGCCGACCTGGTGATCGCCGAAGAGCGCCTCGGCGCATTCAACGGATTACACGTGATCGTGCTGGGTCGGGCGGTTCACCCGGACATGAAGGCTATCGTGATGACGGCCCAGAGGGACCCGGCCCTCGAAACAGACGCGCGTCGCCTGAATGTCGATTGCGTCGTCGAATCAGCGGACGCGGAAGAGTGGCTGGAATCGGTCTCGAGGACGCTCGACGCCGGCATGCCCTGCGTTGCTGGACCGACGATTCACTGAGGATTCGAGCGGAAACGGATTGGTTACCCGGTGATCACTTGTGATCACTTGGTGATCACCGGGTGGTTAGCAAGTAATCATCCGGCTAGGCGGCGTCCCTCAACGACGATTCACTGATGTGCTGTGAATCCTGTCGCGTTCCGATATTCCGGCGAAGCAGCGACGCGAGCCCGAGGAGAATGCCGGCGGTGATGATTGCCTCGGTCCGGACGTCCGGTGTCTGAGCCCACGCCGGGGCGTACGGGATCAACTGCGCCCCGCCCGCCATCATCGATGCGAAAAATGCCAGCTTCACAGAACCCCCTGACGGTCGATTTTGTCGAATAAAAATCGTTGTCCGCCTATATCGCAAGCAGACTGCCAATGACCAGCCGGGGGTGGCGATAAAGCGCGTATCCTAAGTCGTTCGTGTACGCGTACTTACGTCGATAGGACTTTTTGACCCTCTTCCGACGTTCTTAGACAGCCCTCTTAACGCGCTCCGCGCCGACTTTTCTCTGCGCGAAGCTGAACAGCGTTGCGCATCGCGACACCCAGCCCTCAATCAGCGCCGAACGCCAGCAACACATTCCCAGCGCGGAGCCCAAAGGCGCCGTATCCCGAGCTGATATAGAGCACGCCGCCAGCAACGACCGGCGCGGGCCCACTCATCGACCCGCCTCGCGCCTTTACGCCGTTCACCGTCGTGAAATCGCGGTTCGTATCGAATTGCCAGAGGACGGTGCCATCGGTTGTCGAATAGGCGCGGACGGCGCCATCGTTCGACGGCGACAGCACGACGCCGGGAATCACGGTGACCGCCGAAAACTGTGCGCCGCTGCAGGACCGGCTCAATCTGCCGCACGGCAGCGGGTCGGCCGGCGGCGCAAACCAGGCCCGCGCGCCTGTCGCCAGATCCACCGCATGCAGCCCGCCCGGCGTCGGGTTGTAAATCTCAGCGACCGGCACGTAGACGCGGTCACCATCCGCTGCGATGCCCCACTGGATCCCGCCGAGGCCGCTGCCGCCGCCGGCGCGATACCGCCAGACCTGCTCGCCGCGCTTGTCGGGATCGAGCGCGTAGACGACGCCGGCCTTCTGGCCGGCCACCACGAGTTGCCGGCCGCTCGCGAGCGTCGCCAGCACTGGTGACGCGCCGAAGTCGAAGTCCGGCCCCGGCCGGTCTCCGCAATTGATGTCGCCGGGAACGCACCCGAACACGTCGGGGGTGGTCGTCGCCATCTGCCGCGACCATCGCAGCTTTCCGGTTTTCAGATCGAAGGCGAGGATCGCGTCGGCGGTCGGCTGTGCCCTGCCGCTGTACGTGTTCCCGGTGCCGACGTAGATCGCGCCGCGCTTGACGTCGATCGTCGGTGCCGACCAGATCGCGGCGCCGGCCGGACCGCGTAGCTCGGTGCCGTCCGCGTAGACGCGCAGCAGGTGTGGTTCCTCCGCGATCGTGAACGTCTTCCACACGACCTCGCCGGTACGCGCGTCGAGCGCGACGAGGCTGCCGCGAAATGTGCAGCACGCATAGCCCGGTGGCTTGCCGCCTTCTTCGTACGACGAGGTCGGCACGTACAACCGATCCTCGTACAGCGTCGGCGCGCCGGTCAGCCGCACGAGCGGGTGCTCCTCGATCTTCTGTTCCCACAGCCGCTGCCCCGTGGCAGCGTTGACCGCGTAAACGAAGCCTTTCTGATCGGCGAAGTACGCCGCGTAGGCGGACGGCCGCGCGCGCGCGTCACGCCGGCCGATCGAAATCGAGGCGCGGACGGCGCCGTGCGCGGTGAAGGTCCAGACGACGCAGCCGCGCGCGGCGTCGAGCGCGTACACCGTACCGTTCTGGCTGCCGACGAACAGGCGTCCGCCGGCGATGGTCGGCTGCGCCCATGCCGACGTCGTGTCGGGAAATCCGAACGCCCAGCGGAGATGGAGATGCGGGATCTGACCCGCCGTCAATCCCGCCTGTGCAGCCGGCTGGAAGTGCCTGTTCTCGAGCGACGCGCCCCACCCGTTCCATATCGGCGCCGTTGCCGGATCGACAAACGGCGGCCGCGTCGCACAGGCGCCGGTGGTGACGCCGGCGACGGTTCCACGAAGCTTTCGTCCGGAGAGATACTCGGCGACCGCGCGCCGCTCTTCGCCGCTGAGCGCGAGTCCCTGGTAGCGCATCGGCCCGGAGGTAAGCGCGTCGAGGATCGCCTGCGGCGACCGGCCGCGCAGCGCCTCTGTTCCGGGCGCGCGCGGATCGTCGCCGCCGTGGCAGCCGCTGCACGCGCGCTCGAAGACGGCGGCGCCGCCGGTTGGCGGATCGGTATCCTGCCGGCTGGCGGCGGGCCGGACGAGAACTCCACAGAGCACGACCGGAATGATGGCGAGGAGAGCCCGAGGACCCCGAATCAGAACTACGAGGATATCATCGGTACATGACTACATGGCGACGAACGGGTTGCGCCGCTGCTCTCGCCGCGATCATCGCGTCCTTCGCGTGCTCGCGCGCGCCGCGCCGGCCTGACGTCCTGACGATCGAGCCGATTGCCTTCGCCGCACCGGCCGGCAGCGCCGAGCCGAACCTCACGGCGTTCGGCGAGCCGGCCATTCTCAGCTGGGTGGAAACCGCCTCCGCCGAGGCGTCGGGTGAAGCGAGCCGCGCGACGCTGAAGTTCGTCGAGCGGAGCGGCAACGGGTGGAGCGAGCCGCGCACGGCGGCGTCGGGCAGCAACTGGTTCGTCAATTCCGCCGACGTGCCATCGGTCGTACGGCTCGACGGGCGAACGCTCGTCGCGCACTGGCTGCAGAACACCGACGTCCACCGCGAGGCCTACGACATCCACATGTCGTGGTCGGTCGACGGCGGCACGACGTGGACGACGCCGGTGATGCCGCATCACGACGGCACAACGACGCAGCACGGCTTCGCGACGCTGTTTCCGATGCCGACGGCGCGCCTCGGCGTGATCTGGCTCGACGGCCGCGCCACCGCCGATCCGGAGAACGACAACATGAGCGTCCGGGCCGCGACCTTCGATCGCACTGGGCATCAGTTGTCGGAGTCGCTCGTCGACGATCGCGTGTGCGACTGCTGCCCGACGGCAGCGGCGGCGATCGGTGACGGCGCGATTGCCGTTTATCGCGACCGCAGCGCGACGGAAGTGCGCGACATCGCCGCCGCCCGCCTGGTGAACGGAGCCTGGACGCCGCCGGCGCTGGTTCATGCGGACAACTGGAAGATCGAGGCGTGCCCGGTGAACGGCCCGGCGATCAGCACGCGCGATCGCGACGTCGCGGTCGCGTGGATGACCGCCGACGGCGAACAGGGACACGCCTTCGCGGCGTTCTCAAGCGATGCGGGGGCGACCTTCGGCGCGCCGATTCGCCTCGACGAAGCGGGATCGCTCGGCCGGGTCGGCATCGCGCTCGTCGATTCGTCGACGGCCTACGCGACCTGGATCGAATTCAGCAGCGGCAAGGCGCAGTGGCTGGTGCGCCGGATCGATCGGTCGGGACAGCGCGGACCGACGCAGGCCGTGGGTGGTCTGACTGCGGATCGCGCGAGCGGATATCCGCGCATCGCGCGGAGCGGCGGGGAATTGCTGTTCGCGTGGACCGAGACAGTAAGCGGTCAGCCGCGCGTGCGCACGGCCGCCGCCCGGAGCTTTTAGGCGAGCTTGACGTTCTCGCCGCGCGGACCCTTCGGCCCCTGTCCCTTGTCGAACGTGACCTGCTGCCCTTCACGAAGCTGGTTGAAGGGTGTCTGGCAGCTGGACTGATGGAAAAAGTATTCGCCTCCGTCGCTTGCCGCGATGAACCCGAATCCTTTGTCGTGGACCAGCCGCTTGATTGTGCCCGTCGTCGCCATGTCGTCTCCTGTCGATGCGCCGCAGTCGACGCACACACATCATACCGGCTCGGCCCGTCAATCGCTTGAATAATCCGAAGCGCTACCATTAGCCCGTGTCTGCGCCGGCAATCCAGCTCGAGCATCTCGGCAAGCGTTACGGCCGCGTGACAGCATTGCGCGATCTGTCACTCGAGATCGCGCCGGGCGAGGTGTTCGGCTTTCTTGGCCTGAACGGCGCTGGGAAAACAACGACGATCCGAATTTTGTTAGACCTGGTCCGGCCGACTGCAGGACGCGCGGCTGTGTTCGGGATGGACTGCCAGCGGCGCGGCCTCGCCGTGCACGCACGGCTCGGGTATCTGCCGGGCGAGCCCGGCTTTTACGGTGACACTACTGGAGAAGCGACGCTCGAGCTGCTCGGCGCGCTCTCCGGCGGCGCGATCGATCGGCGCTGGCGTCGGGCACTGCTCGATCGGCTCGAACTGGCGGCCGCCGATCTGCGCCGTCCGCTGCGCGAATACAGCACCGGCATGAAGCGGAAACTCGGAATCGTCCAGGCGTTTCAGGCCGACCCGGAGCTGCTGGTCCTCGACGAGCCGACCGAAGGACTCGATCCGCTGATGCAGGAGGCGTTCTACGGACTGCTTGCCGACGTGCGCGCTCGCGGCCGCACCGTGTTCATGTCCTCGCATGTGTTGCCGGAAGTGGAACGGGTCTGCGATCGCATCGGCCTCGTTCGCGGCGGCGAGCTCGTGCTCGTCTCGACGGTCCGCGACATCCGGCGTCTCGCCGGCCGCCGCGTCCGCGTCTCGTTTGCCGACGCGGTGAGTCCGCCGGCGCGGTGGCCCGACGGATGGGAGGTGATCCAGGTGAACCCGCGCGACTGGGATCTTCGCGTCCACGGCGCGCTCGGTGAGGTCGCCGCGATGCTTGCAACGCTGCCGCTTGCCGACCTCGAGGTCCAGACCCCGCACCTCGAGGAGATCCTGAAGGCGCATTACGTCGACAAGGCGCCGGCCTAGCGGCGATGCGCGCGCTGGTTCTCGCTCGACACTCGTTCCGCCGCAGCGCGCCGATCGTGATCGGCATGGCCGTGGTGCTCGCCGGCTTTCAGTTCATGCTGACGCAGGTCGCGGTCTTCCTGATGCGCAATCAGGCATTCGGCCTGCTGTCGTCCCTGATTCCACCGTACATCCGCTCGATGGCGGGCCCGGCGATGGTCGCGTTCATGTCGTTCACCGGCGTCGTCGCGCTCGGATACTTTCATCCCATCGTGCTCGCTTCGCTGGTCGGCCTGGCGATCGCGGCCGGCACCGAACCAGCGGCGGAAGTGGAGACCCGATTCGCCGATTTGACGCTGGCGCGGCCGATGGCGCGCCGCGATGTCATCACCCGATCGGTGATGGTGCTGCTCGTGACAATCGCGGCGTTGCTCGCGGTGATGACTGCGGCGACATCGATCGGCCTGGCCTGCTGCACGCCAGCCGCGGCCCAGCGGCCGCGCTTCGCGTTGATCGCGTCGCTCGCGCTCACGCTCGGCGCAATCGTGTGGTGCTGGGGAGGCGTCGCGCTCGCCGTCGCTGCCGGCGCGCGCCGCCGTGCCACGGCGGCCGGCCTCACCGCCGTGACGACGCTGGCTGCGTATCTCGTCGACTATCTCGGACGCATCTGGGATCCGGCGCGGCTCGCCAGCCGCCTGTCGCCCTTCCACTACTTCGAGCCGATGACGCTCATCTC
>Ga0068854_100002423_pt1 | contig 11519 bp, 14 predicted proteins | sample KBSCornC42_FD_66590 | JGI IMG/M metagenome (GOLD analysis project Ga0068854, IMG submission 66590) | Corn rhizosphere microbial communities from Kellogg Biological Station, Michigan, USA - KBS Corn C4-2 | ecosystem: Host-associated > Plants > Roots > Rhizosphere > Soil ... | reverse complement strand
CGATCACCGCGCCCGCGTGGTAGAGCGCGCGGAGATCGTCCGCAAGCGGGAAGGGCCGGACCCCGAGGAGGACGGCGAGCTCGTTCGCGACCGCACGGGCCTCCTCCGTCTCGCCGGTGACGGCCGCCCAGGCGCCGTCGAGCTGCTCCGGGCCACGGTCGTGGGTGAACGTCTGCAGCGGGTGGAGGGAGAAGCGGCGTCCATGCGGGTCGAGCGCTGCCAAGGGCGTGCCGCCGCTCACGTGCGCCACCCAGGGGCCGGGCGCGATCGTCGACGCGACCTCGACGATCACGCGGTCGGGGACGCAGAGGAGGATGAGCTCGGCGTCGCGCTCGCGGAGCGATACGCCCCTCTCGGCGAGGCGCGTAGCGACGGCACTGCCCACGCGGCCGCGCGCACCGATGACGTTGACGCTCTCGATCATGTCGCTGGCTCCAGTTCCTCGCGGATACCGGGCACCGACAGCCTAGCGAAGACAGCCGTGTCACAGGTGAGGCATGTCGAACGCATGTGCTAACATGTGACCCACATGTCGAAGATGATCCAGGTTCGGAACGTGTCCAATCGACTCCACGACGAGCTCGTGCGACGGGCGAAAGCGCGGAACTTGACACTGACCGCGTACGTCGAGGAGATCCTGGAGCGCGAGATCGAGCGGCCGACGCGCGAGGAGGTCTTCAGCCGGATCGCGAGCCGCGAACCCATCGCCCTGGGTCGCTCGGCGCCGGAGCTGATACGGGCCGAGCGAGAGGAGCGGGAACGGCATCTGCACTCGTTGCTGACGCGTCGGCCCTAGGCGAGTACGTCCTAGGGACGACGAACGGGCGTATCCTCGCCGGCTGGATCGAAGAGCCTGAGATGCTGCTCCACGCCCCGAGCCACGTCGACCTCGAGGTGAGCTCGTTTCTGCGAGGGGTTGAGCGCGGACGACTCGCGTCCCGCGAGCGCGTCACCGAGTCGCTCGGGCTCTTTCTCGCGCTCCCCCTCGATCTCCACGAGCCGCGCGCCCTGGTGCCTCGGGCATGGGCGCTGCGTTCGAACCTGACCAGCTACGACGCCGCGTATGTCGCGCTCGCCGAGGCGCTCGACGCGCCGCTTCTGACCCTCGACGGCGCGCTCGCGCGAGCTGTGGCACGTCACACGGGTGTTCCGGTCATCGGCCTCTGACCCCCTTTGGCTGCCTAGTAGGCCGAGCTGGAACGCATGGGAGTCGGCAATCAAGCGCGTTTCCCGTGCTCGTTCAACAAGCGGAAAGTTCGTTCGAAGCCTTTGTCGGAACGGCTCAGACCGACCCCGCGTACCAGGCGCGGCTGAAACACCGCAAGCGCCGCACTCAGCGCGCTCGGGAACGGAGTGGACGCGATCGATGACGACTTCGCAAGCCCCTGAGCCGCTTCTCAGCGTGACCGACTAGCGCTTCTACAGTCGTTCGCGGAGCCCGCGCTCGACCGCGGGCCACTCGTCGTCGAGCACCGAGTACCAGGCGCTGTTGCGGTTCTCGCCGCCGCGGACGAGCATGTGCTTGCGGTGGATGCCCTCGAACGTCGCGCCCATCGCCTCCATCGCGCCGCGGGAGCGGTCGTTCCGCGCGTCGGTCTTCAGCTCGACCCGGCGACAGCCCCAGACCTCGAAGGCATGGCGCAGCATGAGCAGCTTCGCCTCGACGTTCACTCCGGTGCCCCAGGCATCCGGATGGAGCCACGTCCAGCCGATCTCGACCGACCCGTGCTCGGGCCGCAGCGCGAGGAACCGTGTCGAGCCGACGACGCGGTCGCCGGGCAGCAGCGTCACGAGCGGGAGCTCGACGCCCCCCGCCGCGGCGCGGAGGGCGTCGTCGACCCAGGCGTCGAGCTCGGCGCGCGTCGACGGCTGCCCGATCGACAGCCACGTCCAGGTGCGCGGGTCGCGGGATGCCTCCCAGAGCCCGTCGGCGTGCCGCGCCTCCAGCGGCTCGAGCCTGACGTGGCGTCCCTCGAGCGTCGGCGCGCGCCACGGAGTCACGTGTCTAGACTACGGCCGTGCCGATCTACGAGTACGCATGCATGAAGTGCGAGGAGCACTTCGAGGAGCTCGTCCGCTCGGAGGGCCAGGTCGTGACGTGCCCGAGCTGCGGCGCCGCGAAGGTGCTCAGGCAGCTGTCCGCGTTCGCTGTCCACGGCGCCCAGGCGAAGCCGAGCTTCACGTCGGCCTCCGGCGGCGGCGGCGGTGGCTGCTGCGGCGGCGGCTGCGGCTGCCACTAGCCCTCGCCGCGATTCTCCCTCGACGCGTCGTCCCGGCGACCCCGCCGGGGCGGGCCGTACAGTGTCCCGGTGAGCTCCGATCGTGCAGCGCTCCTTCTCGAGGAAGCGGGCCGAGCCGCCGGTTGCACGCGCTGTGCGCTCCACGCGGGCCGGACACAGGTCGTCTTCGGCGAGGGTGACCCGGACGCGGAGCTCGCATTCGTGGGCGAGGCGCCCGGGTTCCACGAGGATCGCGAGGGCACACCGTTCGCGGGTCGCGCCCGCGCGCTCCTCGAAAGTCTTCTCGGCGGCGTGGGCCTGTCGCTCGACCAGGTCTATCTCGCGACCGTGCTCAAGTGCCGGCCGCCCGGGAACCGAGATCCGCTGCCGGAGGAGTCGGCCGCGTGCGAGCCCTATCTCTACCGCCAGCTCGACCTGGTGCGGCCGCGCGTCGTGGCGACGCTCGGGAGCTTCGCGACCGCACTACTTTCGGGCCGCGCGCTCGGGATCACGCGCGTCCACGGGCAGGAGCAGGATGTGACGCTCGGTGGTCGCCGCGTGACGCTCTACCCGCTCTACCACCCGGCCGCCGCGCTGTACACGCCGACCATGCTCGAGGTGCTCGAGCGAGACGTCGCACGGCTGCCGCAGCTGTTGGCGGGAGAGGCAGAGTGTGTCGATGCGACACACGCTCGCGTGCCCGTCGCCGACCTCGCGCCGCCCGCCTTCCCGCGCGGCGAGGGCCGGGAGCGGCAGCCGGTGCAGCTCGGGCTGTTCTGAATGGCGTCCTTCGAGGTCGAGAGCGGCTCGGCCGAGGAGACCGAGGCGATCGCCGCGCGGCTCGCCCGGTCTCTCGCTCCGGGCGACGTCGTCCTCGTCTCGGGCGAGCTCGGCGCGGGCAAGACGACGTTCGTCCGTGGGGCCTGCCGCGCGCTCGGCGTCGCGGGCCGTGTCACGAGCCCGACGTTCACGATCGGCCACCGCTACAGCGGGACGGTCGACGTCTCCCATCTCGACCTCTACCGCTTTCGCGGCCTCTCGGCGGCGGAGTGGAGCGATCTCGAGCCGTACTTCGACGACGCGGTCGTGTTCGTCGAGTGGCCGGAAGCCGGGGCCGGTGTCCTGCCGCAGCCGCGGGCGCACGTCCGGCTCGAGCACGTCGCGCCGGATGTCCGGCGCATCCTCATCGACACGACGGACCCGACGCTGCTGGAAGAATCGACGGGTGCTCGTCCTGGCCTTCGACACGGCGACTGACGTCGCGACCAGCGCGCTCCTCGACGACGGCGAGGTCCTCGGCGAGCGCGCCTCGGTCGCGAAGACGCTGCTCGAGGATGTCGACGCGCTCCTGCGCCGCGCCTCCGCGCGGCCGCGGGACCTCGAAGCGCTGGTCGTCGGCACGGGTCCCGGCAGCTTCACGAGCACGAGGATCGGCCTCGCGACCGCACGCGGCCTCGCGCTCGCGCTCGGCATCGAGGGTGCGGGCGTCTCCACGCTCGACGCGCTCGCCGAGGGCTCCGAGGGCGGGTTGCCGGTGATCGACGCCCGGCGCGGCGAGGTTTTCGTCCCGGGTGCGGGGGCCGTCTCGCCGGAGGACGTCGCCGCGGCGGGAAGGCTCTGCGTCGGCGACGGCGCGCGCCGGTACCGGGCGGTGCTCGAGGCGAACGGTGGAGAGGTGCCCCCTGACGACGACGCGCGCCACCTGCCGCGCGCCACGTTCCACGCGCGTCTCGCCACCACGTTCGGCCCGGTCGAGGCGATCGAGCCGGTCTACGTCCGGGCACCCGACGCGGAGCGCTGGCGCGGATGATGCTCGGTCTCGAGCTGCGCCGCCTCGAGCTGGCGGATCTCGACGCGATCGAGCGCATCGAGCGGGCGTCCTACCGCGCGCCGTGGTCGCGCTCGATGTTCGCCTCCGAGCTCGCGAAACCGAGCTCACACTCGTTCGGCGCCGTGGACGACAGCGGCGATCTCGTCGGGTACGTCGTGCTGTCCCGCTACGTCGACGCCTGGCACGTGATGAACGTCGCCGTCGCGCCCGAGCGCCGGCGCCAGGGCATCGCATCGGCGCTGCTCCAGCGCCTGCTCGAGCTGACGAAGGACGACCCGCTGCGCGGCTACACACTCGAGGTACGCGTCTCCAACGCGGGGGCGATCGCGCTCTACGAGCGGTTCGGCTTCCGACAGAAAGGCCTCCGCCGCGGGTACTACACCGACAACCGCGAGGACGCCCTGATCATGTGGCGCGACGCGGATTCCGCTTGATGCGGTATCCGCTAGAAGACCCGCGTGAGCGCGCGATGAACTGCGTCGGCTCTCCGGGGACCGATCCCAGGCACTGCTCGAAGCTCGGCCGGCGTCGCCTGAGCGATCGAACGAATGCTGCCAAATCGCGCGACGAGGGCTCGCGCGGCAGGGAGCGTGACGAGGGGGATCGCGCACAGCATCGAAACCTCGATCCCGTCCCGGGCGCCTGTCGGCCGGCGATAAGGCGGACGGACCCAGACCCGCTTTCTTGGGGTTCGGGACAGCGCGATCGACCGGATCCACAGCGCTGTGTCGTCAGGGCCCGTCGATCTGATTACCGGTATCCCACGATCACCGAGCGCGACGAGAGCGCCTCGGACGCCGCTCTTCGACAGAGGTCCTGCGTCGAGATTCTGGCCCTCCACGACGACGATCGGGTACTGGGCCGAGGCACGAAGCCGGTTCAGTTGCTGCCAGAATCTGCTCGAGGCGACGGCGGAGTGGAGGTCGCGAACCGTCTTCCGCTCGATCTTCGTCTGTGTACGGACGACGTAATCACCTGCCGGGAGGGTTGCAAGTTCGACCCTGACCCCGAGCTTCTCGAGGGCCGGAGGAACTCCGCTCGGGATCTCACGATGATCCGCGATCACCACGAGTGGAAGACGTTCGTCCATGGCAGCCAGCATGCATGTTGCCCTCGGCCGTTTCTAGTGGCCGTGCGGAGCACGGCCACAACGGACACGGTTTGATCCTCGGAATCGAGACGTCGTGTGACGAGACCGCCGCCGCCGTCGTGGACGGCGACGGCGTCGTGTTGTCGTCGGTCGTCGCGTCGCAATCCGACCTCCACGCGCGCTACGGCGGCGTTGTGCCGGAGATCGCATCGCGGCGGCACCTCGAGCTCGTCGCGCCGGTGATCCGCGCGGCGCTCGAGGATGCGTCGACGGAGCTCGGCGAGATTGGGCGCATCGGCGTCACGCAGGGCCCGGGCCTCGTCGGCGCGCTGCTCGTCGGGCTCTCGGCCGCGAAGGCCCTCGCGTGGGCGGGCGGCATCCCACTCGTCCCCGTCGACCATCTCCGGGGCCATGTCGCGACGCTCTATCTCGCGCCCGAACCGCTGGAGCCGCCCTTCACGTGCCTGCTAGCGAGCGGCGGCCACACGCTGGTCCTGTCGGTGCGCGACCGGACGGGCTACGAGGTGCTCGGCTCGACGCTCGACGACGCCGCCGGCGAGGCGTTCGACAAGGGCGCCCGGCTGCTCGGGCTCGGCTACCCGGGCGGGGCGGAGATCGACCGCCTCGCGCGAAAGGGCGACCCCGACGCGTTCTCGTTCCCGGTCGCGCGCGTGCCCGGCCTCGACCTGTCCTTCTCGGGGCTGAAGACCGCCTTGCTCTACGCGGTGCGAGATCTCCCCGAGGCCGAGCTTGCGGCGCGACGGGCGGATCTTGCCGCGTCGTACCAGCGCGCAATCGTCCGCGCCCTCGTCGGCCGGCTCCACGCCGCCGCGGAAGAGACAGGGGACGGCACGATCGCGGTCGTCGGCGGCGTCTCCGCCAACTCGGAGCTTCGCGCCGCGCTTCCCCACGCGCGCTTCGTCCCCCTCTCGCTTTGTACGGACAACGCCGCGATGATCGCGTCGGCGGCCCGCTTCGCCCGCTCCATCGAGTCGCCCGGCTACCTTGGGCTCGATGCCTACGCGTCGGTGTAGGAGCGCGCTCGGCGTGCTCGCGGTGCTCTGCGCCCTCGCGCTCGGCGGTGCGGCCGGCGGTGCGGACGGGCCGTCGGTCGGCGCAGCCGGATGGCAGGGGCTCCTCGGCAGCCGGCCCGACCCCCAGCTCGGCGGTCGGTGGATCGTCGTCCTGCGTGCGCCGTCGCTCGCCGATCGCGTCCGTCGCGCCGGAGGTGGCGCGACCGAGCGGCAGATGCGCGGCTGGACCGCCGCCGCGCAAGCGGCACAGCGGAAAGCCATCGCCGGCCTCTGGTCGCGCGGCGCGCCGGTCGACCCCGAGCAGTCCTTCGTGCGGGTGATCAACGGCTTCGCCGGCGCGATCGACCCGACATTCCTCCCGACGATCGAGCGTGACCCCGCGGTCGCGGGCGTCTACCCCGTGCGCGCCGCCTATCCAGCCGCGCTGCCCCGCACGTCGCTGGACAGCGAGGCGTTCGGCGCGGCCAGCGGCCGGCGAGTCGGTCTCGAGATCTCCGGCTTCGACGGCTCCGGCGTGACCGTCGCGCAGCTCGACACGGGCGTCGACCTGCGGCACCCGTACCTCCAGGGCCGGCTCCTCCACGGGGTCGACATCCTCGACGCGGACGGCGACCCGTCGGCGGAGCAGAACCCGACGGAGCCGGGACGGCCGGAGCGGCACGGGACGGGGATGGCAGGGCTCGTGGTCGGCATCCGCGGGCCGGCGGGCCTTCACGGCGTCGCTCCCGGCGCGTCGCTGCTCCCGATCCGCGTCGCCGGCTGGCAGCCCGATGCCGACGGAGGCGTCTCCGTCTACGGGCGCACCGATCAGGTGCTCGCGGGCCTCGAGGCGGCGGTCGACCCGAACGCCGATGGAGATGCACACGACGCCGCACGGGTCGCGCTGGTCGGGGTCGTCGAGCCGTTCGCGTCGTTCGCCGACAGCCCGCTCGCGCGAGCCGGCCGCGGGGCGCTCGCCCTGGGGACGCTCGTCGTCGTACCCGGCGGCAACGACGGCCCTGCCGGCCCCGGCTACGGAAGCCTGGCCGGGCCCAGCGGCGCCAGGGGCGCGCTCGCCGTCGCGGCTTCGGACTCGCGGAGCGAGCGGCCGACGGTCCACGTCCTCCTTCGCGCCGGGCTGCGCGTGCTCGCGTCCGGGGAGACGGCGCTCGGCGGCGCGGCCGGGCCGGAAGAGGTCGTCTCGGCCCCGGTCGTGGCGCTGCCGAGCCGGCAGGCGGTGGCCGTCACCAAGGGGAACGCGCTCGACCGGCTGTTCGACGCCGACGGCTACAGCCGCGTGGCGGGCGGCGCCGTGCTCCTCCCTTCGGGGCCGACGACGCCGGAGGCGGTCGGCGAGCTCGCGTCCGCAGGTGCGCGCGCCATTCTCGTCGACGGGCCGATCCCCGCGGGGTCGCTCGGGGTGGACGAGCCGGTCCAGGTCCCGGTCGTGGGGGTCTCCGCGGCGATTGCGGCGGAGGTGCGGCGCGACCTGGGGGCGGGTGTCCCCGTCGAGCTCGGCGTCGGTGCCGCCGCGTTCGGACGGAACCCCGACCTCGGCACGGTGGCGCCGTTCTCGAGCACGGGCCTCGCTCTCGACGGAAGCCAGGGGACCGAGGTCGCCGCACCGGGGGTGGGGCTCGTCACGTCGGTCCCCGGCCGCAACGAGGGCGGGACGGCGCGGTACGGCACGTTGAGCGGATCGAGCGCCGCGGCGGCGGTGGTCGCGGGGGCGGCGGCGCTCCTCGCCGAAGCGCGCCCCGATCTCGACGCCTCGGGCCTGCGCGGCGCGCTCGTCACGTCCGCGCGGCGCGGCAGCGCCGGCGAGGAGCCCGGTCTCGTGAGCCCGGCGGCGGCGTCCGCCGTCGAGCTGGTCGCCGAGCCCTCGGCGCTCGCCCTGCCGGCGCTCGTCGGGAAGAAGCGCGGGGCGTCCGGGAGCGTCACCTTGCGGAACGTCTCGCGACGCGTGCTGGTGGTCCGGCTGCAGCCGGGCGCGGCCGCCGCCGGCGTGACCGTGCGCACACGCCCGGAGCGGGTGGTGGTCGGCCCGGGGAAGCGTGCGCGCATCGCCGTGTTCATGAAGGCCAGCGTGCGTCCCGCGGCGCCGGGCGCGCTCGAAGGAGTACTTCGGGCCGTGGTCGGGCCGGGGACGCGTCTCCGCATCCCGTGGACGGCCGCCGTGCCTGTCGCCCTCCCGGTGATCGCGCGCGCGACGCTGACGAGCGCGGAGTTCAAGGCAAACGACCGCACGCCCGCGGTGCTGTCGCTCGTCGCAGGCCGCGTCGACGGATCGGTGGAGCGGCCCCAGCTCCTGCCGCTCGCGCGGCTCGAGATCGTGCTGTTCCGCGGCAAGCGCCGCGTCGGGACCCTCGTCCGCCTCCGGGACATCCTGCCCGGTCGCTACGCCTTCGGCGTCACGGGACGTGGCCCGCGGGGTGCGCGGCTGCCGGCCGGCGGGTACCGGTTGAGTGTCATCGGCGTGCCCGTCGGCGGTGGGAGCCCGACCGTCGTCGCGATCCCCTTCCGCTTGCGCTAGATGCCCGCTAGCATCACGCGCGTCGTGCGAGGCGCGCGCAGCAGCCGATGAGCACCACCGAGGCGGCCACCCACCTTCGCGAGAACCCGTACGCGCTCGCGCGCGCACAGCTGCAGCGCGTCGCCGACACTTTCGGCGTCGACCCGAACCTGGTCGCAGTCCTCTCGGAGTGCAAGAAGACGGTCGAGGTCTCGGTTCCCGTGGCGATGGACGACGGGACGACGAAGGTGTTCGAGGGATACCGCGTGGTGCACAACGTCACCCGTGGCCCCGCGAAGGGCGGCATCCGCTACCACCCGGGCGTCACGCGCGACGAGGTGAAGGCGCTCGCGATGTGGATGACCTGGAAGTGCGCGCTGATGGGGCTCCCGTTCGGCGGCGCGAAGGGCGCTGTTGTCTGCGATCCGAAAGTCCTCGCGCCCGACGAGCTCGAGCGGCTGACGCGGCGCTACACGACGGAGATCATCAACGAGATCGGGCCCGAGAAGGACATCCCGGCGCCCGACGTCGGCACCAACGCCCAGGTCATGGCCTGGATCTTCGACACGTACTCGATGAACGTCGGCCACTCGGTCCTGGGCGTCGTCACGGGAAAGCCCCTCGCGATCGGCGGCTCTGTCGGCCGTGACGGGGCGACAGCACGCGGCGTCCTGTACTGCATCCGCACCGCCCTCCAGAAGGAGGGCCGCCGGTTCCCCGACACCCGGCTGGCGATCCAGGGCTTCGGGAACGTCGGCCGGAACCTGGCCCGGCTGCTGTCGGAGGAGGGCGCACGCGTGATCGCACTCTCGGACACGAGGGGCGCCGTCGTGAACCAGTACGGCATCGACGTGCAGGCGGCAATCGCCCACAAGTCCGAGCACGGGGCGCTCGAAGGGCTGCCCGGCACGGAGGAGGCGACGAACGAGGAGCTGATCGAGCTCGAGTGCGACGTCCTCGTCCCCGCCGCGCTCGAGCAGGCGATCACCGCCGACAACGCGCCGAGGGTCAAGGCGCACATGATCTGCGAGGCGGCGAACGGCGCGACCACGCCCGGCGGCGACGAGATCCTGGAGGACCGCGGCGTTCTCGTGCTCCCGGACGTCGTCGCGAACGCCGGCGGCGTCGTCGTCTCGTACTTCGAGTGGGTCCAGGGCCTCCAGGAGTACTTCTGGAAGGAGTACGAGGTGAACGCGAAGCTCAACGACATCGTCGTGCGCGCGTTCGAGGAGACCTGGTCGGCGCGCGAGCGCTTCGGAACGAGCATGCGCATGGCCGCCTACGGGCTCGCGGTGCAGCGGGTCGCTGAGGCGACCGTCACTCGCGGGCTCTATCCGTAGAAGCTGACATGAGTCGCGTCGTCGTCTTCACGGCGCCCGGGTGTCATCTCTGCGGCCCGGCGCTCGACGCCGTTCGCTCGCTCTGCGGAAACGACTTCGACGTGGTCGACATCACGATCGACGCCGAGCTCGAACGGCGGTATCGCACCCGGATCCCGGTCGTCGAGGTCGACGGTGTCGAGCGTTGCCGCTACGTCGTCGACGAGGACGCTCTCAGAAGCGCCGTCGGAACGCGGACCGGCTGACAGACGGCCCGAGAAGGGACTGTCGAGAAGGATCCCCTGGATCCGCGGTCGGGACCACCCCTGGCGGCTCCGGCGGCGGCGCGACCTCCGGTGTGTCGTGAGCTGCAACCGCGAACAGGCTCGGTCCGACCTTCATGAGGTTTCCGTCCTTCGCGATCCGGTTGAGGGCGATGCGGATCTGCTCGAGGTTCACGATCTCACCGCGCTCGGCGAATGCCTCGAGCACGCGGGGCGGTGTGATCGGGAAAGGCACCGTTCTCGCGACCTCGAGGATGCGGGCCCGGGGAATGCCGTGGAAACGTCCATCGGGCCGTCGGTGACGCTCGTTGTCGACGGTCGTGGACGACTCGGCCGAGAACGCACCCGTGTCCGGCAGTTCGCCCCTGAGCCGCGCGTGGAGAGCCTGGTCGACCAGGAGGAGCTCGCTCTCGGACTGGGCAAGCACGCGCCGCGCGTCGGCGATGCGCTTCTCGAGCTGGCGCTTGAGGTCAGCCAGCACGTCGTCGGGCTTCTCGGACAAGATCGCGGAAAGCAGTCCCCCGCCAGCCACGTGATCCACAGTAACGCAGCGTCGCGGGAGTGACAAACAGGGCGCCCACCGGCCAAACACGGGAGATCCGCCGGCCCGCGCGTGGCGGTTCTCTGCGACCGATCGTTCGGGCCGTCGGCACAATGTGCGCCGTTGTCACAAACTCTGGGGAGGTGATCGTGGCGGAACGTCTGGGGGTCGGGGTTGCGGCGCGGCTGAGCCGGTACCTCCAGGTGCTGACTCAGGCTCGCAAGATGGGCAAGGACAGGATCTCGTCGCAGGAGATCGCCGAGTACACGAACATCAACGCGACGCAGATTCGCCGCGATCTCTCGGGCTTCGGGAAGTTCGGCAAGCGTGGAGTGGGCTATTCGGTCGACTCGCTCCTCTCCGAGATCCGCAAGATCCTCCGAACGCAGGGTCAGCACAACATCGCCCTCGTCGGCGCAGGGCGTCTCGGTGCGGCCATCGCGTCGTCGCCGATCTTCGCCGAGCACGGCATCACGATCGCGGCCGTGTTCGACAACGACGCCGAGAAGGTGGGAACGACGCTCGGGGGCGTGCCGGTGAGCGCACTCGACGACCTCGAGACGATCGTTCGTGAGCGCAGCATCGTCGTCGGAGTGCTGGCCGTCCCGACGGAGTCCGCGCAGGACGCCGCGGACCGTCTGGTCGATTCAGGCGTCAAGATCGTCTTCAACTACACACAGGCCTTGATCAATTCCCCCTCGGACGTTCAG
>Ga0068854_100002414_pt1 | contig 11533 bp, 9 predicted proteins | sample KBSCornC42_FD_66590 | JGI IMG/M metagenome (GOLD analysis project Ga0068854, IMG submission 66590) | Corn rhizosphere microbial communities from Kellogg Biological Station, Michigan, USA - KBS Corn C4-2 | ecosystem: Host-associated > Plants > Roots > Rhizosphere > Soil ... | reverse complement strand
GACGGTCTGTCGCTTGGGCTTTCCTTTTGCGATTAGCAGCGACGGTAACAGGGCCAAGGACAGGGTAAGAAGTGCAAGGGTACGCAACGGAACTCCTGTGGTTTTCTCCAGTGTAACTTTGGCGGACGGGAACTGCTGGTGGCAGGAAAGGTTCCGTTGGATGGGATAAGCGATTCAGCTATTGGGATAGTGCCGAAAACATTATGAGCGCAGACCGTATTGGATGTGGGGTGAGGATGGCACGGTCTGCGCTCTATTAAGTTGATTCAATCGTAGCAGTCGCAGAAGTTGTGTCAAGAAAAATCGTTATTCTAGTGGAAAAGTACTAGACCTGATCCATTCAGAGAATTGCGGTTTGGGCAAGGAGGTTGATCACCGAAGGTTGTGATGTGGTTTGCCTTGCGAATTTTGTGCACCGAGCCGGCTAGCGCGATTCAATAAAGTTCCTCGTCGGTGGGAATGCACGTGAGTGCTTAGGCTTAGCCATCAACAATGCATTCGAAAGGCAGGGATTTCACAACTCAGAATGTGCTGCGACGTACTCTTCGGCGAGGCGAACCACTTTCCGTTCGTTGGAATAGGCGAGAAGCTTGGTCGCGCCGGCTAGAGGAATCCATAGAGCCCGCTTCACTTCGATACGCATCGCCTCGGTCACATCATCGATGCGGCCTGATTCATATCGGAAAAGATAAAAGCTAACGATCTTGAAGACGCGTTCACTATCACTCCATGTGCGAACGTAGACGTATTTGATGTCAATCAACTTGGTGATGAGCGTGGCCTCGATCCCAGTTTCCTCGCGCACTTCCCGCAGGGCAGTCTGTTCGGGCTTCTCTCCCGGATCGACGAGGCCCTTAGGGAGCGCCAGTGGGATTTTTTTCGCTTTCGGTTTGCGCTTCCGTGGCTCTTCTGGCGTATCAATGGGTCCGGCAACATCATCTTTTCGCGGCTCGATCACCGCGATCGACCAAACGCCTTCAATTTTGTGTAATACCACACCGCCCGAAGAAATCTCCCGAAGCATGTGAATGACAGTAGCAGGCGTGAGAGCTAGCGAGGTGGAATGCTCCTATTTTTCATTCAACCGAGCGACCCCATGCCGGGGTGGCTACAGCGCTAGAATACAACCATTAAATTGAATAAATCTTGTATATTATTCATAATAAATGACATAACATGCGCCACTAAAGTGGCATTTTCGGGTCTCGGCAACCGATGAAAGAATTGTTGCAACTTAGTTAGTAGGTCGGAAAGGCAGTCAGGTGGGGATGAACCTGGCGGGACCGGATTAATGGGGGTCCGGTGAAGAGTCTGGGGAAATTTGTTCGGTCTGTGCAGGCCTTCAGGCGCGAGCTAAGTCGCGTTGCTGATGCATCTTCGCCATCACAAGTAATCCAACCAAGAATTGGACTCGCGCTCGGCGGCGGGTTTGCTCGCGGGATCGCGCACATTGGCGTTCTAAAGGTCTTGGAAGAAGAAGGTATTCAGTTGAGCGCGGTTGCCGGTACGAGTGTAGGGGCGCTGATTGGCGCGGCGTACTGCAGCGGGTTGTCCGTAGCAGATCTGGAGGCGGTGGCTCGGCGTGTGCGCTTTCGCGATTTCGCGCGCTGGACACTCTCGCGTTTTGGTTTCGCAACAAACCAGCGCATGATCGCGTTCCTGAACACGGTTCTAAAAGTGAAGGCATTCGAAGAGTTGAGAATTCCGCTAGCTGTCACGGCCACTGATTTTTCGACGGGAGAGGGCGTCGTTTTTCGGACTGGCGGGCTGATCGATCCCGTGCGCGCGAGTTGTTCGTACCCAGGAATGTTTTTGCCGGTAAACATCGGTGGGCGGTGGTTCGTGGACGGAATGCTGGCGTACGCAGTGCCGACGCGCCCGGTGCGACAGATGGGGGTGGAGCGCGTGATTGCGGTTCATCTGAAGGGTACATGGTCGAAGTCGAAAGCCCCGCGGCATGTTTTCGATGTGATCGGACAATGTTTTGCGATCGCTCAGGATATGAATTCTTCATTGTGGCGAACATCGGCGGACCTGGTCGTAGAACCGGATGTCAACGGGTTCGAGTACGACGCATTTGCAAACAACTCAGATCTAATCTCGGCCGGAGAAACGGCGATGCGTGCGGCGATGCCGACGGTAAAACGTTGGCTAGCGGTAGGGAGTCGGCGCGCTGGTGTGTTGAAACCGGTCGTGAGCGGTTAATGGCGAGTACCTAAAAGCTAGTCGGCGGTATTGCTCCGGCTAGGTTTTGATCTTTTCTGCTTCTTCCTGCACGCACTGCCATGCTCTCTCCACGTGTCGCGCTTCGGTATTGGTTTGTGCGATGCAGAAACGCAGGGTTAGCTTTCCGTCCAACTTTGTGTGGGTGAGGTAAAGATGGCCACTACGGTTGAGGCGATCCATGAGTTGCTGGTTGGCGTCGTCTCCCGACCTCAGGCGGAAGCAGACCAGATTTAGCGGTACTGGGGCCGCAAGTTCAAAGCGTTGGTCTTTCTTTATCCACTCGGTGAGTTGCTGAGCTAGGCGGATGTGCTCACGCACGTGATGTTGCAGGCCCTCTACTCCGTAATGTCGAATCACAAACCATAACTTTAATGCACGGAAACGGCGTCCAAGCGGGATCTGCCAGTCACGGTAATCGATGACGGCGCCCGATTCCGTCGCCTTGTTGCGAAGATACTCGGGCAGAACACTCAACGTTTGGATGAGATGTTTACGATCGGCAACATAGAAGACATCGCAATCGAAATTCGTAAACATCCATTTGTGCGGGTTGAAGCAGTAGCTATCTGCAAACTCGACTCCAGCGTGGATGTGGCGAAACTCAGGACAGAGGGCCGCAGTGCCGGACATTGCAGCATCTACGTGGAGCCACATTCTGTGACCGCGACAAATATGGGCGATTTCAGGGACAGGATCAATCGCGTTGGAGGACGTCGTACCAACCGTTGCGCAGACCATGATCGGTGTGAGTCCGGCACTACGGTCTTTCTCGATTTGAGCGAGTAAAGCATCTGCCTTCATCGCAAACTTCGCGTCGACGTCGATGAGCCTGACGTTGTCTGCGCCCAAACCGGCAATCCTTGCCGCTTTCTCGAGTGAAGAGTGAGTCTGGGTCGAAGCGTAAACGACAAGGCGGCCGTCGCAGCCTTTCTGGTTGGTAGTGAAGTGCGTAGCGCGTTCGCGGGCGGCAAGCAAAGCGCAAAGAGTCGAACTGGAAGCGGTGTCCTGAATAACGCCGCCTCCAGTCTTAGAGGACAAAAACTGCTCGGGCAGCCCGAGCATCGGAACCAGCCAGTCAAGCACATGCGTTTCGAGCTCCGTGCAGGCCGGGCTGGTGGCCCACAGCATTCCTTGAATTCCCAAGCCGGAGGAAAGCAGGTCGCCCAGAATCGACGGGCCCGAGGCATTGCATGAGAAGTATGCGTAGAAATTTGGCGATTGCCAGTGCGTGAGGCCTGGCATGATCACGCGGTCGATATCCGCTAGAAGATTGGCGAAAGGCTCTCCTTTTTCAGGAGGCGCCTGAGGCAGATTGGAACGAACTTCGCCGGGCGCGACGCGCGACAGGACCGGGAAAGTTTCGACGTGCTCATAGTAGTCCGCGATCCAGTTGATGACTTCGTGGCCGTGGCGGCGGAATTCTTCCGGCGACATGTGGTGGGACTTCGAGTCGGGCATGGGACCTCGGGCGATTATTGATTGTCTGATTCTTTGATCATTGATCTCCGATTTTTGGACTCACAATGTGTGCCGGTTCGATCAACAATCAAACTCAATATTGTGTTGCTACGTCAGGTGTCCGTAAAACACGCGGGTGTGGTATTCGAAAGCTACACGTCCTGCGGATTGGTGGAGATCATAAATGCGACGCAGTTCTTTGAGCATGGGCGAATGCTTCGGATGGTCTGCCAGCGGTGCGTAAGAGGAAGAGAGAAGGCGTCCTTCGAGCGATTCATACTCGAATTCCTGTTGATAGTCAAAATTTTGTTCTGCGCAGCTGTTTGGCGCGAAGAACTCAGGGAGGGTTTCAGTCGTACGCTCGTGACGTACGTTCTCGTAGTCGGTGCCGTAGGAAAGAAGTAGTTGTTCGTAATCGCGCAGGAATGGAGTTGAACTGGTACGGCGTTCGTTCCAGATCAGGGCACACCATCCCCCTGGTTTGAGAATCCGGACGAACTCACGACGCGCGGCCACTCGATCGAACCAGTGTGCGGCTTGTGCTGCGGTTACGAAGTCGACACTGTGAGTCGGGAGTGTCGTGTTCTCCGCCTTACCGGCGATGCTCGTAAGGCGGGGACTGTTTTCAAGGAATTGTTCACCCGCGATACGCATCTCCGCGTTTGGCTCGATGGCGAAAACGGGGTTCCCATTGTCGAGCAGCAAGCGAGTGAAAATGCCAGTGCCGGACGCGACGTCTGCGATTACATGATCAGGCTTAAGGCCACACTCGTCGTGCAGAAGTTTAATAACTTCGGTGGGATATGCAGGCCGATAACGCACGTAGTTGTCAACGCGAGTCGAGAAGCGAGTGGTGGCATCGGGAGCTGGCATGTTGTCCTTTCAACTATTGTAACGGGGGTCTGCGCCGCTCTTGCCGCATGACAAAAAGTCTTGCCAACAAATCAACGCGAAGAACGGGCAAAGCGAGCGGCATCGTTGCTGTTGGTGGGCGCGGCGGAAAGGTACAATCTCAAGACTTTGAATTTACGGAGCGAGCATTGAGAGGCGTTTCTGGTGCGGGTATCCGGAAGTTGTGCGTCGGGGACATTGCCCCGGACTTTGATTTGCCGGTGCTGCTTAAGGGTGTGAAAGGGCGCTTTCGGCTAAGCGAGTGGGTTGCGAAGCATAAGTATGTTCTCGTCCTGTTTTATCCATTGAACTGGGAAGATTTGAGCGCGCGTCGCGCCGTTGAGTTGCAGGCGCAACGAGAGAAATATGTGCGCCTGCGTGCGGAGTTCGTCACTGTTAGCGTGGACTCAATTATGAATACAACAGCATGGGAACGCGAGATTGGGCCGTTCGACTTTCCCATGTGCAGTGATTTTTGGCCCCACGGCGAGGTATGCCTGAAATATGGCGTGTTGCAAGGAGGCCCACCGCAGGGGGGTTCGGCGCACACAACAGTGTTCGTAATCGACGATAAGAGTACCGTCCGCTTTGAAAAAAGTTATGCGCAAGAAGAAGTATTCTCGGTGGACGCGTTGGTGGCAGTTCTGAATCGATTTGAAAGGGCCTGAATGAGACTGATCTCGGGAGCAGTTGTTTTAGCGCTTGTTTTGGTAGCGAATTGGGGAGCAACCGACGTAAAAGCGGCCGCGGGAGATACTTCCAACGCTCCGATAACAGGATTTCGAGATTCGTCGAAGCAACGTGAACTTGAAGCGCGATTTCTAGCGGTGCCGGAGGCGAAGCGAGCCGAGGAGCACCTACGAATTCTGACCCAGGCGCCACACATTGCTGGGTCGCCGGAGGACAAAGCGACAGCCGACTATGTCGCGCAGAAATTTCGCGAGGCCGGGCTCGAGACTGAGATCGTCGAGTATCGCGTGTGGATGAACTACCCAGCGGAAATCAGTGTGGACATGACAGCACCCACCGGTGTGAACATGCATGGCCCGGCGCGAGAGCATGTGGAAGGCGATCTGTTTCAGGACGATCCGCGGGTCGTGGTGGCCTACAACGGCATGTCCCCGTCGGGCGACGTGGAAGGGGAAGTGGTGTACGCGAATTATGGATCGCCTGAAGATTTCGATCGACTGAAACAGCTGGGCGTCGATGTGCGCGGCAAAATTGCGCTGGTCCGCTACGGGCAGAATTTCCGCGGAGTAAAGGCGTTCGTTGCTCAAGAACGAGGAGCGGCCGGTGTGTTGATCTATTCAGACCCGTCCGACGACGGATGGAAACGCGGAGATAAATATCCAGCGGGCCCATGGCGTCCTGATACCGGCGTGCAGAGAGGTTCGGTCGGCTACATGTTTCAATATCCCGGAGACCCTACGACACCGGGAATCGCGTCGGTGCCGACACTTCCGGATTCGCAACGCACGCCTCCGGAGCAAGCAACACAACTCGGAAAAATTCCCACGACTCCGATTTCCTACGGTGATGCATGGCCAATCCTTCAACATCTGGCTGGGCCGGAGTCTCCGCGTGATTGGCAGGGCGCGCTACCGTTTACGTACCACGTGGGGGCGGGACCAGCTAAGGTGAAGATCCATCTGAAACAGGATTACCAATTTCGGACAATCTGGAATGTGATTGGAAAAGTGAAGGGCAGCGAATTCCCGGACGAGTGGGTGGTTGCCGGAAACCATCGCGACGCCTGGGTCTACGGAGCAGTAGATCCCAACAGCGGAACCGCTGCCATGCTCGAAAGTGTCCACGGGCTTGGCGAATTGCTGAAGACAGGATGGAAGCCGAAGCGCACGATCGTCATCGGAAGTTGGGATGCAGAAGAAGAGGGCCTGATCGGTTCTACGGAGTGGGGTGAGCAGTATGCGAAAGAGCTGGGGGGCGCGGTTGCATACTTCAACATGGATGTAGCTGTTTCGGGATCTAAGTTTGGTGCTTCTGCTGTGCCGACGCTGAAGCAGTTTGTCCGAGACGTGACGAAGTCAGTGCCGAGTCCAAAGGGCGGGACGGTATACGAAGTCTGGAAGAAGGCAAGCGAGAAGGAAGCGGTGGTGGGCAGTGCTCAGGATGCGATCGGAGGGGTGCGCCGAGCGCCGGCGGCGCAGACGAGCCAAGACGCGCCGGTCGGAGATCTTGGCAGCGGATCAGACTACACGGTATTCCTACAGCGCCTGGGTGTGCCTGCCACGGACATCAGTTCGAGCGGCAACTACGGCGTCTACCACTCGGTGTTTGACAATTTTGCGTGGTTCAAGAAGTTCGCCGATCCGGATTTTGTTTACGAGCAGCAGATGGCTCGCGTCTACGGATTGCAAATGATTCGCATGGCCGACGTCGATATCCTTCCTTACCAGTACGATGACTACGCAAAAGAGATCGGCTCTTACATCGGAGCCGCACAAGCGAAAGCACAAAACAAATGGGCCGATAAAACGCCTCAATTTGGAGCGGTGCTTGATGCTGCGAAGCGTTTTCAGGAAGCCGGTGCAAAGATCGCGGAGAAACAAAGGAAAGCCCCTGCGGATGCGGTGCGATTAAACACAGCATTGCGTGATGCGGAACGCGCACTGCTTGTACCTGAGGGCTTACCCAACCGCCCGTGGTTTCGCCATGTAATTTACGCTCCGGGGCAATATACCGGCTACGCCGCGGTTGTTATTCCGGGTGTGAACGAGGCGATTGATCAGGGAGATCTGGAACGCACGCAGAAGCAAATTGCCGTGCTGGCGGACGCCCTCAATCGCGCCGCCAAGGTGCTGGACGCCTATAAATAGGGCATTAGAGGGTGACGTCGAGGTTTCTTGTGGCACGCCGGCTCCCGCCTGTCCCACGACTCTCCTTGCTGGACGGGCCGTCTGACCTGAGTGCAAAATTTTACACTCTTCGTAAAGGTTAATTCGAAGGGTTCGATCGGTGGAAAACTGCGGTACACTGTCGTTCACCGTTCGCGCTGGCAGCGGCGGGTCGTCCCTCAGCCCTCATTCTCAAGTACGTTCTGCGGCTGCCATTGCGAGCTTTTGGAACTCCGATGCCGCTCGCCCGTATCGTCACTCGTGCTGTGGAAGAATCACAAGAACTTGCCGCGGATTTGCGTGGTCGTGGCTTCGACGTCGAGATCGTTACCCCAAATGCCATCCCTAAGACGCAGGCCGATGTAGAACTGCGTCTCGAGGAATGCACTCCGGAAGAGGCGCTGATTCGCGCAGGTGTTTTGCCGGAGACGAATGATCTCGCCGTGTTCATTGCACCGGGTGCAATTGCAAATCGGCGTGAACGCATCGCCGCTCCGGTTGCGCAACAATTCCCGACGCAACGGAAATGGTATGACTCGATCCCCGTTGCCACCGCCACGCCACCAGCTATGTTGCCGTTCGCGCTGAAACCGCTTGAGGGACATTTCACTAACGAACAAATAGAAGTTACTGCTACAGCACGTGCGAGTGAGACGGCGGTGCCTGAACGAACTGAACTCGCGTTGCAAGCAACGGCGATTGACGAAAAGGTCCGGCAGGACGTTCACCGTGGGATGGTCGAATCGACCGTAGTGGATCTCAGCGATGAACCATTGTTCGCTGATGCATCCGCAGTCGCAGCTCCGGACCGACCGTCGGTCATGCCGTCTGTGAGATCCGTCGACGTTGCGGTGCCCACACCTACACAGGCGATCGCTGAGGCGGTTGTATCGAAGCCAGCAGACCCACGGTTGGGTGCCCGCCTGGCAGCGCCGCGTCGTAGCGAGCCAATGCGCATGACGATGCCGCCGTCGACAAAAACCGCTCCGACGATGGCATGGCGACGCGTACGTATTCCCGCTTTGGCTAGAAAGTCGCCATGGCGCGTATCGAAGACAGCTGCCGGTTTTGCTGCAGGCGCTGTCTTGATGCTCGTACTGGGAGCGTGGATGTTCCGAAAAGGTCCTGTACCGTCAGACATTGGATCAACCGCTGAGGAAATGCATCAGGCAGCGCCCTTCACTGACAATCGAACGAAGGCCGTGACGCCCTCTTCGTCAACACCCGTTTACACACCGCCAGCGGCGAGCGAACGGACTGAAGTCGATTCATCGAGTCTCGTTCCACGCGCGGCGGCTGCCGTAACGCCGACGGTCCCCGTGAAGAAGGCCACTCAGAAGCGATCAGTGGCAACGTCGCGATCGAGCGATGACATTGTCGCGCGAGATACCGTGACACGTTTCGCTACCCACGCCGTAAAATCTCCGCCGAAACCGAAATCAAAGCCTGCGAAGCCAACCAATGACGGCATCAAGCGTTACTCAGACTTGGATTGACACGACAACATCCTGTTGATTATTCCTTTGCGGGCACTTCCCGAAATACCGCTTTCCGCTTAGCATCGTTATTCTCCACATGAGCGCTGAACAAGCGATTGCGTCTTTTCTGAAGACCCTGCCGTCCGCCGCTGGAGCGACGTTTCTGGCGCTGTTTCCAATCGTGAATCCACTCGGCGGCATCCCCATGTTCTTCACATTGACAACGGGATACCCAGACAAAGACCGCGACAAAGCAGCATTGAAGACTGCGTTTTATGTGCTTGCCATTCTGGCGGTCTTCATGATGTTCGGGAGATTCGTGCTGCACTTTTTCGGAATCTCCTTGCCCGTGCTGAACATTGCTGGCGGCCTGATCGTCGCGAATACTGCCTGGGGTATGGTCACTTCGTCGAGCCGCGTTACAGTGGCTGAGAGCGATGAAGCCATGACGAAAGAGGATATTTCGCTCACTCCGATGGCGATGCCGATGCTGTCGGGTCCAGGGTCGATCGGCGTGGTAATGGGGCTCGCAGCGCACGCGGATTCGATGGTGTCTTATCTTGGAATGCTGATTGGGATTGGCCTGATTGCGTTGTCGGTTTATTTGTTACTGCGACTCGGCGGCCCGCTCGTCAATCGGCTGGGACCCAGCGCGATGGGCGCAATCAATCGTGTGTTCGGGTTCCTGATTCTCGCCATCGCGGTGCAACTGGTGTGGGATGGTGTGGCCGAGTTTCGGTGAGGAAACGCACTAAGGTCGCTATCAGCCGATCGCTAGTTCCTTGCGCTCGATACTGTCCCGTCCGTACTACTTGATCGTCACCAGCTTGTCGACCAACTCTGAATAGTCTTTCTTCTCCAGCCCGTGGACTTGCTTGTTGTACTCGTCAACTTTCGACGAGTAGTTCATAGAGCAAAATTTCGGGCCGCACATGGAGCAGAACGCAGCCGTCTTGTACCCCTCTTCTGGCAGCGTTTCATCGTGCATGGAGCGAGCGGTTTCGGGATCGAGCGAGAGTTCAAACTGTTTTTCCCAGTCGAATTTGTAACGGGCATAGCTGAGGGCGTCGTCGCGATCCTGGGCGCCGGGGCGATGACGCGCAATGTCTGCAGCGTGAGCGGCAATCTTGTAGGCGATAATGCCATCCTTCACGTCTTTCTCATTGGGCAGGCCGAGGTGCTCCTTCGGCGTAACGTAACAGAGCATGGATGCGCCGTACCAGCCAATCATGGCGGCACCGATCGCAGACGTAATGTGGTCGTATCCCGGTGCAATGTCGGTGACGAGAGGGCCCAGAGTGTAGAACGGTGCTTCGTAACAGAGGTCGTGTTCTTTCTCGACCTGTTCTTTAATTTTGTCGAGCGGAATATGGCCCGGCCCTTCGATCATGGTCTGAACGTCGTACTCCCAGGCTTTTTTGGTCAGTTCACCGAGGGTTGCAAGTTCTGCGAATTGCGCTTGATCGCTGGCGTCGGCGATGCACCCTGGACGCAGTCCATCCCCAAGGGAAAAGCTCACATCGTGCTTCGCGAAAATCTTGCAGATATCGTCAAAACATTCGTAGAGAAAGTTTTGCTGGTGGTGGTGAGCCATCCATTGGGCAAGAATCGCACCCCCGCGGCTTACGATGCCTGTAATGCGCTTGGAAACCATCGGTAGATATTGAATCAATACGCCGGCGTGAATGGTCATGTAGTCGACGCCTTGCTCGGCCTGTTCCTCGATGACTTCGAGCATCACGTTGCGATTGAGGTCTTCGACGCGCTTCACGCGCGAAATCGCTTCATAGATCGGCACGGTTCCGATCGGTACTGGCGAATGACGCAGGATGGCTTCGCGAATCTCGTGAATGTCGCCGCCGGTCGAGAGATCCATTACGGTATCGGCGCCATAGTGAACAGCGGTGTGCAGCTTCTTCAATTCCTCATCGACATTCGACGTCACGGCAGAGTTGCCAATGTTCGCGTTGATCTTACAGAGCGATGCGACGCCGATCGCCATCGGCTCTAGTTCGGGATGATTGATGTTGGCCGGGATGATCATTCGTCCCCGAGCAACTTCGTCCCGGATCAGTTCCACCGGTTGTTTTTCCCTGAAGGCGATGTACTCCATCTCTTCGGTGACTACTCCGCGACGCGCATATCGCATCTGCGAGAAGTTTCCGTCGGAGTTCGCGGCTCGGCGTTTTGCGATCCACTCGGTACGAGGCGTTGGGACCGCGGAAGAGCCATTGCCATTCGAGGAAGTACCGTTCGTCGGAGCCATTCCTACACCGTCCTGATTATTTGAAGTTGTGGTTATTATACGTCGCGCTGCTCAGGGCAGGGGTGACGGCGATCAACGAAATCGATGAAGCACGCGCGAGCCCCTGCAGGGCTTCGACAAACGAGTTCGAAAAAATCTCCCAACTACACCACGGAGTGAATTCCTTCGAATCCGCGTCGACGTTGATCGCTGTAAGTCTGCAGCGCGCTCTCAATGATTGGATAGGCCTCACCCGCGGGCCGGATTTCATCAACTTCGACGGCTTTCCCCTCGAGTTGCTTGTAGTCCTGAAAGAACCGACGCAGCATGAGCGACCGGTGAGGAGGCATTTCGTCCGCTTCACGATAGACGTTGAACTC
>Ga0068854_100002411_pt1 | contig 11536 bp, 9 predicted proteins | sample KBSCornC42_FD_66590 | JGI IMG/M metagenome (GOLD analysis project Ga0068854, IMG submission 66590) | Corn rhizosphere microbial communities from Kellogg Biological Station, Michigan, USA - KBS Corn C4-2 | ecosystem: Host-associated > Plants > Roots > Rhizosphere > Soil ... | reverse complement strand
CAGGATTTCGGCTCGGATCTCAACAACGACGGAATTTTCGGTGACAGCTTTGGCCGTCCCGTGCCCGGCGGCGATTTCTTTGGGTTTATAGATTCCGACGGAAGCGATCCTCGTACGTCGAGCGACTTTGCATTCCGCAATCACGGCCACGTGCGAACGTACGGGATCAACCTCAACGGCGAGATCGATCTGAGCGACGACGTTACGTTGGCCTCAGTGACGGACTACAAACATTTCTACAAAATCGGCTTCGTCGACACAGATTCCGGGCCGGGAAACCAGTCTGGCGTATATCAGGGTGTGACTGCTTCCACATTCAGCCAGGAATTTAGGTTATCGGGAAAGACCGACTTGTTCGACTGGACGGCTGGACTTTACTACCTTTACATCAAAGCGCACTCGAGATCGGGGCTCAAGTTTCCGCTAGGAAGTGTCGTTCCAGGAGCGCCGTTCGACATAGGTGCCGATGGGACGCTCAGGACCAACTCCTACTCGGCTTTCGGCCAATTGGATTGGCACCTCACTCCGCAGCTGACCTTGATCACAGGCGCGCGCGTCATTCGTGAACAGAAGGAGATGAACTTCATCCAAGGGATATGGGGAACCGCCGATTCACGTAAGAGCCAGATCGGCACGCCGCTTGTCATTGGACCGCTGTTCGGGCCGAGCGGCCCAATGGGTTATGCCGACAAGTCCGGCAAGACGCTTTGGGCCGGCAAGGTCCAGCTCGACTACCAGGTGAACCCGAACTTGCTCATCTATGCCGGGATCAATCGGGGTGTGAAGGCAGGCAGCTACAACGCCCCCGTACCCGGTGGACTTCCGGTGCCTACTAGCTCGCTCCCTTACAAGCCGGAAGTCCTCACCAATTTCGAAGGAGGTGTTAAATATGCATTTCCCGACGGAAAGACGAGGTTCAACGCAGCTGCGTTCCACTATGATTACAAAGACTATCAGGCATTCCTGTTCTCCGGGGTCGGCGGTATTGTGATCAACGCGGATGCGACGACGACCGGCGCGGAGGCGAACCTCTTCACATCGCCCATCAGGGGTCTCGATGTCGGTCTCGCCGTTTCCTACTTCGACGCAAAGGTGAAGGACGTGCCGCTTCGTGCCGGAGGTCCGATCCGGCGCGACGTGGAGCCCAACTATGCGCCGCCGCTTCAGGCAAGCGCCATTGTTCGCTACGAATGGGACGCCTTCGGGGGTAAGCTCTCGCTTCAAAGCGACGCGAGCTACACCGATCCTTTCTTTTACAACCTCCGGAACTTTGACGCGGATAAGTTTGGAAGGACAGTTACTGTCAATGCAGGGCTGGGATGGTCAGACGATGTTTGGGATATTAACTTCCGCATCAAGAACCTGACAGACACCCATTTGGGTATTCAGGGCTTCGACCTCGCGACGTTCTGCGGTTGCAATGAGGTCTCGTACAAGCCGCCTCGGTTCTTCCAGCTCGGCGCGCGCTACAACTTTTGAATGGGTCTGGCACATGCACGCCCCTAAAGATGCAGCGCGAAGAGCGTCGGCAAACACCCCGGCCGGTTATCATCGGCCGGGGTGTGATCCGATCCGGAACGAGCAAGGACCTGATGATGGCAAGCTTGCCGGCTAGCGGTTGCGATCCTGCTTACGAGTGGAAGGCCGTGCTCCTGCTGAGCTTCGGTTTCGGCATGGTTGGGCTGGACCGCTGGATCATTGCGCCGCTGGCGCCCAGCATCATATCGGACCTCGGGCTCAGTGCCACGCTAATCAATATTTTGGTCGCCATTCTGGGGATCACATGGGGCGTCGCGGCGACTGTGATGGGCGGCCTCTCCGATCGAGTTGGCCGCCGCAGGGTGATGCTGCCAGCGCTGCTGGCATTTTCGCTCGCCTCGGGATTTTCCGGCTTGGCCGGTGGCTTCACCAGCCTCTTGTTGATCCGAGGCTTCATGGGAGTAGCCGAAGGCGCATTCTGTCCGGTTAGCTTCGCGGCGACTGCAGAGGCGTCCAAGCCGTCTCGCATCGGATTCAACCAGGGTTTGCAGCAAAGCATGTTCGCTTTGTTCGGTCTGGGGCTCGGCCCGATTGTAGCAACCTGGCTGCTCGGTTTCACGTCGTGGCGCGGTGTGTTTGCGATCGTCGGAGTGCCAGGGCTCGTTCTCACTGTCCTGCTATGGGCCGTCATACGCGAGCCGATCGAACGCAACCAAATTATCGGAGAACCAGCGAGTTCAACATCCATTCGCGATGTGTTGGGCGTACGCAATATCAAGCTTGCGATGGCCGGGCTGCTTTGTGCGATGTGTGGCATCTTTGTTCTCAGCGCGAACATTCCAATCTATTTGACACAATATCTGCAGTTGCCGCCGATGGAGGTTGGTATCGTCACCTCCGCGCTGGGGTTTGGCGGCTTCGTGGGCCTATGGATGCTCCCTGCGCTGTCCGATTTCGTAGGGCGAAGGACGATGGCGATAGCCGGTTTCGGCGGGGGCGCCGCGTTCGTCTACTTCTTTATCTCGCTGGGACCGCAGCCAACCGAGCTTTTTGCTGCACTCTTCGGCGCGACGGCCTTCAGCTTCGGCGTGCTTTCGCTTCTGACCGGCCCCGTCGCTGCAGAGTCGGCTCCTGACGGTATGCTTTCTACCGCATCCGGGTTGATCATCGGCGTGGGCGAGATCTTCGGAGGGGGACTTGCGCTCCTCGTGGCTGGTTACATCATCGGGACCTTTGGCATCCAGTACATGCTGTACTTGGCGCTCGCCGGATTACTGCTTGGTGTCGTCTTGATGGTGGGGTTGATTGAAACTGCGCCACGCAAGCGGTGGACTGTTCCCAGTGTTCCACGGACATGATTGGGATCGCACGAAGCAGCTCTCCGCGCAGCTATCCTGCCAGCGGCTCGCCGCTTCAAAAACCGCCTCTTGGTCAGATGCATCAGGCAGTGTGATGCTGCAGAGTTTCTAAAGGTTGAGGAGATTCCTATGGCAACCCCACTGCTTGGTCTCGGACCGCGGCTCGACACCGATTACTCGATCTGGCCCCTTGCCTACTGCCAGTCAGAGATGCCCCAGGACTTCTTCGGCGGAGCGATCAAATTCAGCAACATGGGCACGATCCGCGTGCCTATGATCTACACACTGCTCGTGGGCGGCGAAGTCGGCGGCAAGCAGCACGTCGCACTCGTCGACTGCGGATTTCGCAATGACCACTGGGCCGCCAAGTACGGGTTCGCCAGCTGGGAGGAACCGCGTGACGTGCTGGCCCGCGTCGGCTTCGCGCCTGAAGACGTCGAGGTGATCCTGGTTACACACATGCACTTCGATCACATCGGTAACTTCGAAGCCTTCCCGAATGCCAAACTCTACATCCAGATCGACGAATATCTCGGCTGGTCAGACATCGTCTGCTCCGCGCATCAATATGAAACCGAAGAGGAGAAGGCTTTCATCTTTTCCTCGTTCGATCCCCAGGACCTCGTTCGGGCCTCTCAGGGCGTGGCGGATGGGCGCGTTCGCTTCATCCATGGCGACGAGGAAGTTCTCCCGGGTATCACCGCACGGCTCGCCAAGGACAGTCACACCTTCGGTAGCCAGTGGTTCGAAGTGCAGACCCGAAACGGCCCGTTCGCGGTCGTCGGTGACGTAGTCTACTGGTACTCGAATATCGAGAACATGTGGCCTCCGGGATACCACCAGGGCAGCGCGATGAACCAGCTGGCGGTCTATCGCCAGATCCGCGAGACGCTGAAGCAGAAGATCGATCGAGTCATTCCCGGGCACGACCCCAAGGTGTGGGATCGTCACAATTCGTGGCTCGCGCCAAGCGGAAATCGCATTGCGGAAGTCAATCTGCGGGAGGGGGACACGACGCGCAAACCCGACGTCTCGGCCCTGAAGATTATCCACACATGATCTGCGCGCTACCCATTAAAACCGAACCAAAGAAAGGGACTGTGATGGCCTCGCTCCCAGTTTCCGATGTCAACCCGTTTGAGCTGGAGCGCCGGCTCGAGCCTTATGCGTTCTATGAAGAATTGCGTGAGATGGGGCCCGTCGTTCATCTGCGGACGCTCGACCTTTACGCTGTCAGCCGCTTTGCCGACGTGCGCCGGGTCCTCGCCGACCAGCGGGTCTTCTCCTCAGCGCAAGGGGTCGTGCAGAACGCGGCAATGAATGCGGCGATGGCCGGATCAATCGTCGGGACCGACCCGCCAGAACATACTCGGCTGCGAGAAATTCTCGGGCGCCCGCTAACGCCAGCAAAACTCGCGCCGATGCGCGATCTGCTTTCCAGACTCAGCGCAAATCAGATCGAGCGCCTCCTCGACGATGGCGGTGAAGTGGAGGCCGTTGCCGGGATCGCCCAGCACCTACCGTTGTCGGTCGTTACGGAACTTGTGGGAATGCCGGACGATGCCACTGGCCGCATGCTGCCGTGGGCGGCAGCCAGCTTCAATGGAATGGCCCCGGACGTCATGCCCGGCACCGCCCCCGCTCTGGCCACGATCGGCGAGATGATGGGCTATATCGCAGACCCCACCCTGCCTGATCGGCTGCGGCCCGGTAGCTGGTCGGACCAGCTGCACGCAGCCTCGGTGAACGGCGAGATCGACTACGAGCAGTTCCTCAGCATGCTGCAGGGCTACCTGATGCCGTCGCTCGATACCACGATCTTTGCGATGTCGAACCTTTTGTGGCTGCTCGCGAGCAACCCGGACCAGTGGGAACTGTTGCGCTCGCGCCCCAATCTGATTCCCCGTGCCATTCACGAGGCTATCCGGTTGGAGAGCCCGGTGCAATTCTTCTCCCGCGTGGCGACTGAGAACACCGAGGTCGATGGCGCGCCGATCAAGGCCGGTTCGCGCGTGTTCGTCATCTACGCCTCGGGCAACCGAGATCCGCGTCGCTTCGAAAATCCCGAACGCTTCCAAATCGAGCGGGACGCCACCGATCACGTCGGTTTCGGGCACTCTGCGCATCGCTGCGTCGGCATGAACCTGGCACTGATGGAACTCACCGCGATGCTGACAGCCATAGTCGGCAAGGTCCGTGCGATCGAACTTCTCGATGCCAAGAGGGCCGACAATGCCATCCTGCGCGGCTTTCAGACCCTGAACCTTCGCCTGATCCCGGCCGCAGGCGCCTAGCTCGCCGGCACGCCATCCCAAAACCATCCTCTTCGAAAGGAATGTTAAAATGTTCAAAGTCAGGAATCCCGCGAATATCGCCCCGCCGGTGGGGGCTTACAGCCACTCAGTCGAGATCCCCGCAGGGGCGCGGATCCTGTCGATCGCCGGGCAGGCCGGCATCCGGCCTGACGGAACTCTCCCGGAGAGCTTCGAGGATCAGCACGAGGAGGTCTGGAAGAACACCCTCGCCATCCTCGCCGATGCAGGCATGGGGCCGGAAAACCTCGTTCACCTCAACGTCTATTCAACCGACGCCAGCGGCATCCGCTACTTGGCGCCGCATCGGAAGAAGTATCTGCCTGATGGCTACCTGACGACCTCGACGTGGGTCGTGGTCTCGGCTCTGGCCAACCCGAAATGGGTTGTCGAGATGGAAGCTATCGCGGCGAAGGTCGACTGATCGCCTCGTTCAGCCTTCGGCCTGGCACACGCCAGTCGAAGGCAGGACCGTTTCGAGGGGAGCGGTAACCTTCATGCCGTGGCGCAAGGGTGGGGCGCAGCCAAGGTTGGATACGACAGAGATAATTTAGCGGATTGGCAGGGAGGCTCGTTATGAACGCTGTGATTTTTCCGGATTTCACCGATGCGATAGTCCAGCTTCGCATGATCTGCGGACTGCTGTTCATCCCACATATTCTCGCGCAGTTTACCGCAAAGGCAGCGGTCTTCGGGTTTTTCGAGGAAGCCGGGCTCAGGCCGGCGTGGCTGTTCGTGCGAACCGCGCTCATTGTCCAGACGCTCGTGTTGTTCGGCTTAGTGCTCGGGATCTATGTTTTCTACGCGGCGTGGCTAGGCGGAATTTTCATGTTCTTCGCAGGCCTGGCGGCGTTCAAGGTCTCTAAGGGGCGCTGGGTCTGGAACTTGGGGGGATGCGAATTCCACATGTTCTGGGCCGCGTGCTGCGTCATCGTTGCGCTGCACAGCCCGGCATAACAGCCGTGCCCGCGGCCTCCCAATAAAGGCGACATACCGATCGACCGAGCCGGCACGACCGCGTTGCTCGCCTGAATCCATTTCCGGAGTATCTCATGGCACGCAACATCCCCGACGTGGATATCGACATCTTCACCCCCAAGGCGCTGAAGAGCCCCTTCGAGAACTATCGCACGTTCCGCGATACCGCGCCGATCATCCGTCTTCCCAAGTATGACCTGTTCGTCATGTCACGGTTTGCCGACGTCCAGGGTGCCTTGAAGAACAACGCCTTGTTCGAATCCGGAAGCGGCGTCGCGATGAACGAACAGATGAACCAGGCGATAATGGGGAGCACGCTGCAGACTGACGCACCCTATCACAGTGAGCTCCGTTCGATCGTCAGCCGCCCGCTTACGCCGGCGCGCGTCGCTGAGCTCCGGCAGCGGCTGAATGAGCTCGCCGATGCGCTGGTCGAGCGTCTCGTCGCTAAAGGCAATTTCGACGCGGCGGTTGAACTCTCGCCATATCTCCCCGTCACGGTCGTCTCAGAACTGGTCGGCTTGCCCGAGGAAGGCCGCGAGCGCATGCTCATTTGGGCCAGCGCGGTGTTCAATTCGTTCGGACCGCGCGACCTCGAGCTGACCGAGAATGCGTTCCCGATCCTCGAAGAGATGGTGACGTATGCCCGCACTTGCACGCCAGATCGCGTGAAGCCGGGTAGCTGGGTCGCCAAGCTCTACGAAGCGGTCGATGCTGGCGAGCTTCGCCCCGAACAGGTCGGACCGGTAATGGGCGACTACTTGGGACCGAGCCTCGACACGACCATACTGGCCACGAGTAGCACGATCGCGCTGTTCGCCGAAAACCCCGACCAGTGGGACAAGTTGCGCGCTAGCCCCTCCCAGATCCCCAACGCGATCAATGAGGCCATTCGCCTGGAAGGTCCGGTCCAGGGCTTTACTCGCGTGCTGACCGGCGAGTTCACGGTGGAGGACCAGCGTCTCGACAAGGGCGACCGGGTGTTGCTGCTGTTCGGGTCGGCCAATCGCGACGAGCGCCACTGGACCGAACCCGACCGGTTCGATGTTGGCCGCCGCGCCAACGAGCAGGTAGGGTTCGGCCACGGCATCCACATGTGCATGGGAGCCAACCTCGCACGGATGGAAATCTCAGCGCTCCTCTCGGCGCTGCTGAAGCGCGTCGTACGGTTTGAGCTGCACGCGTCGGAGCGCATCGTGAACAATGTTCTGCGCGGCTACAAATCGCTCAAGCTGAGAGCCCACTCGGCGAACTGATGGCGCCCAGGGCCCTGGAGGCCTGAAGCCTGATGCTTAAGCAAGCGCCCGAGGAAAAAAGAAATGAGCGACAGTCGGCTTTCCGAAACCATCGAGGACCACGCTCTCGAGCGGGTCCCCGATGATCAGCGCCAGGGGTGGCTGGCGTTGACTTGGAATACGGCCGGTGTGGTCGTGTCGCTGGTCCAGTTGTTCTTTGGCGCACTGGTGACCTTCGTCGCAGGATTCCAACTTGCGCTTCTGGCGTACCTCGTGGTCGCAGCGGTCTGCATCCCGCTGAGCTGGGCGAGCGCTCATGTCGCCTATCGAACGGGTCTGTCGAGCACTGTGCTGTCGCGCTATTATGCGTTCGGGCGGCGCGGCTCAGTGGCGGCTTCCCTCATTTTCTCCTTCATGATCATCGGCTTTCTCGCGCTCGAAAACGCGCTCTTGTACCGCGGGTTCGTGTTCTATTTCGAACTTGCGGACACCAATACGACGCGCGTCATCATCTACGGCCTGATGACGCTGACCTGGATTCTGCTGACGTCCTACGGCTTCAGGCTGATTGCCCGGGCGTCCTCGATCACGCTCATCCTGTCGCTAGCGGTGCTGGCCTACATCACCTGGCTCGTGGTGTCCGGAGGCAAGCAGTCGATCGGCGAACTGCTTTCGTTCGGATCGCAGTTCGCGCCTGACGCATTGCGGCAGATGGGGGCGGGCAACGAAACCGGGAAGTTCATCTTCGCCGTCAACGTGCTGTTCGGGGCCTCTTCTCCCATGTCACTCTTCGGAGCGGATATCGCCCGTTACGCCCGTCGTTCCGTCGACGCCGGCCTGGCGGTGACGATTGGAGTGCTGTCGGTGCTGCTGATGCTCCTGCTTGGCAGCATAATTATGTACGCGGGCGGACCAGCGCTCGTTGACTACTATGTCAGCCATGCCGGGATGACGGTAGAGGCCGCCCAGAAGGCTTCACTACAAAGCCCCGACAGCATCGTGGCCGCGTTCGTTGTGCTTGGTGGCGCATTCGGCGCAGTCCTGCTCGTACTGGCGCAGGGCAAGACGCAGGTTCTCAACAATTACAGTGCATCCCTTTCGCTCTCGAACCTGTTCGACGCATTGGACCTCAGAATGGGACGACTGACCTTCGTCATTCTAGCCAACCTCATCGCGCTCCTGATGCTCTATGGACACCTCCTCGAACTGATCGAGCTCTGGGTCACGGTGCTAGGCGTTATCGTGACGGCGTTCGCGGGCATCATCGTCGCTGACTTCTACATAGTCAAAACCTGGCTGGGGAAGGGAGCCAAAGCCATCCCTCCGCAGCCGGAAAGCGTGAATTGGGCCGGCATCGTAACGTTGATCATCTCGGTCTATCTCGCCCACTACGTTCTGGCAAAACTGGTGCCGATAGAGGCGACGATGACCCTGTTCCTATCGATGATCATCTATCCAATCCTGCGGACCACGATCCTGAAGGCTGCGCCAGAACAGACAAGCACCGTGCCGGTTGGTTTGCCGGATCAGGTGCGCTGAACCGGCTCTGGTAAAGCCTATTCTTCTCACGCAGGTCACACCAAAGGAGATACTATGTCGATACTGCAGCAACTGGCCACGGCCTTGTCCGACGGATCGGTCGAGGTCATCGACCTGTCCCATACCCTTGAGGAACGGATCCAGTGCATTCCACTGCCCGAACCCAACCACCAGCAGTGGCCCTTCCGCATGGAGGAGATCTCACGTTTCGACGAGCGCGGGCCAGACTGGTACTGGAACAACTTCAGCTGCGGGGAGCACACCGGCACCCATTTTGATGCACCGATCCACTGGATTTCGGGGCGACACTACGAAGACGGCTCGGTCGACAAGATCCCGGTCAAGCGTTTCATCGCGCCGGCCTGCGTCATCGATCTCACCGACCGCGTCCATGCAGACTATCTCACTACTGTCGAGGACATCGAGAGGTGGGAAGTGCAATACGGCCGCATTCCCGCCGGTTCCTGGGTGTTGCTGCGAACCGGCTGGGCCGCGCACCAGTACACGGACAAGTTCCTTGGCGTTCGCGAGGACGGCGGACACTGGCCCGGCAACACGCCCGAAGTGACTAAGTTCCTGGCCAAGGAACGCGACGTGATCGGCGTGGGAACCGAGCCGGTGGGCACCGACTCCGGACAGGCATCCACTTTCGCGGAACCGCTGCCGTGCCATTATAACATGCATGGCAACAACAAATTCGGCCTGTCCAGCCTCAACAACCTGCACCTGCTTCCGCCAACCGGCTCAATGCTGATCACGCCGCCGCTAAAGATCAAGGAAGGCTCCGGCAGCCCCTGCCGAGTGCTCGCACTGGTTGAACGTTAAGCCTCGACACGCTCTGGCAGCACGCCGGGTGCGCATTAAATACCGGCGACGACCATGGTGTCGCATTGCGAGCAGATGCGCGAATTGCCGCCCGAATGGTGCGGGTGAAGCCGCGCTGGGCCTGGGACGCACGGCGCCGAAGGCGAGCATTAGGTGTAGCACGACGCGAGGCCGGGCTGCACGATCCGACACGCAAAGCTGCGTGCTGAAAGTTGCCCGTGTGGCTAAGACTGATGAGTTCGATTTTGCGGCAAAACAGTGATAAATCAATCGTGGACATGATGAAGAAGATCGGTTTTCTGTCGTTCGGACACTGGTCCGATACGCCCCATTCCCAAACCCGCACGGCGAGCGACACCTTGCACCAGTCGATCGACTTGGCAGTTGCGGCTGAGGAGCTCGGGGCCGACGGCGCCTACTTTCGCGTCCACCATTTCGCACGGCAGCTTGCCTCGCCGTTCCCGCTGCTGGCGGCGATTGGCGCGAAGACGAGGCGAATCGAGATCGGCACTGGCGTGATCGACATGCGCTATGAGAATCCACTCTACATGATCGAAGATGCAGGCGCCGCCGACCTGATCAGTAACGGCCGCCTTCAACTTGGCATCAGCCGAGGCTCGCCCGAGCAGGTGATCGATGGTTGGCGCCACTTTGGCTATAGCCCCGCACACGGTCAAACTGCCGCCGAGATGGGGCGGCGCCATGCCGAAGTCTTTCTCGAACTGCTGAGTGGACGCGGCTTCGCCCAGCCTAATCCTAGTCCGATGTTCCCCAATCCGCCCGGCCTGCTACGCCTAGAGCCGCACTCTGCCGAGCTGCGCAAACGTGTGTGGTGGGGCTCCGCATCGAATGCGACGGCGCAATGGGCCGCTGAGAAGGGCATGAACCTGCAAAGTTCGACACTTAAGGCTGATGAGACCGGCGAGCCATTTCATGTTCAGCAGGCCAAGCAAATTCGCCGTTTCCGTGAGGCCTGGAAGGCCGCGGGCCACGATTGGGAGCCGCGAGTGTCCGTTTCGCGCTCCATTTTTGCAATCACGGATGACCGGGACCGGTTGTACTTCGGCCATGATGAGTCGAGTGACCAGATTGGGGCTATCGACAATATGCAAGCGATCTTCGGGCGGTCTTATGCGGCCGAGCCGGACAAGCTGGTCGAACAGCTAAGACAGGATGAGGCGATCGCCGAGGCCGATACCCTGCTGCTGACAGTTCCCAACCAGCTTGGGGTCGACTACAATTGCCATGTGATCCAGGCGATCCTCTCGCACGTGGCGCCCGCATTGGGCTGGCGCTAAAGTCGGATGGATCTGATGGCTCACATGCGTTGAGGGGCAATTGTCGCCGCCGACACCCCATTCGGATATTTCAGTCAGCGTGTCCGTTTGATCATGGACGTGTTGCGTCGAGCCTGCCTTCGGCATGGCGCAGGACGCCCACGGCGTCGACCAGATTTCGGGCGGGGTGGGCGCTTGTTCCAGCAAGGCAATGGCCTGATCAGCGAAGTCGAAGAGTGGAAGGAACTGTTCGACCTGCGATTGTCCGGCATCAGTTCCGTGCGAACCCCGGCGGAGCAAGTTCGATGACCTCGATCCGACCCTTGAGAGCGGCGCGCAGTCAAGCAAGGCGCTGGTCGGCCGGATCGGCTCGAGGCAGGTTGCTCGTGATCATCGCTTCGGCGTCATGCAGATCGCGGCTTTGCGCAAGCTCCGGTTCGCCCGCGCATGATCCCGACGTGGTCCACTACGACGTTGAGGTTGGGAAGATCGCCTCGCACCTTCACCGCAAACGCAGCGATCCTGGCCGCGTC
>Ga0068854_100002410_pt1 | contig 11538 bp, 9 predicted proteins | sample KBSCornC42_FD_66590 | JGI IMG/M metagenome (GOLD analysis project Ga0068854, IMG submission 66590) | Corn rhizosphere microbial communities from Kellogg Biological Station, Michigan, USA - KBS Corn C4-2 | ecosystem: Host-associated > Plants > Roots > Rhizosphere > Soil ... | reverse complement strand
GGCATGCAGTTCATAGCGGCCCTTTTCGGAGGGCCCGACAGTTCCTTCCTCAATGCCGCATTCGCGCTCGGGTTGGTGCTCGTTCTCGTGGTGCTGGGCTTGTGGGTGCTGAAGGTCGCGACCGGCGCCAGCGCCAACCTCGGACGCCCGGGCAAGCGCCGGCTGAGCATCATCGACTCCGCCGTGGTCGACTCTAAGCGCAAGGTCGTCATCATCCGCCGCGACAATGTCGAGCATGTCATCATGACCGGCGGCCCCTCGGACCTCGTCATCGAGACCGGACTGCCCGTGGCCGAACCTCCGCCGCGCCGTGCCGCGCCGCAGAAACCGCCGCGTCGGCCCGCAACGCCGCAGCCGCCGCCCGAAATCGCGACCCCGCCCGCCCATGATCACAATGTGACCCGCGAGGCCATCGACCGGCTTCGCGACCTTGCCCGGCCGGCGCCGCTAAGACCCGTCGATCCGGCGCGTTTCCACGGGCTGATGCGCTCCGATATCCCCACCGGACCGCAGCTGCGCGTCGATAATTCCACTGGCCCGGCAAACGACTCAGCTAGAACCGGCAGCGTCGATGGGACGGACGGGCCACCACGCATTGTCGGCAGGAACAGGTTCTTCAGGAGCGTCAGGCGCCGCGAACAGGGCTGAGCGCGGCTTAGCGCTCCTTGCGGTCGCGGCCGTCGTGATCGGGCTGGTCCTGATTCCATCTGCCGCCTCGGCGCAGGACATCTCTGTCAATTTCGGCGACAACACCTCGCTCACCGAGCGGGCTGTTCAGCTCATTGGGCTGATCACCGTCCTCGCACTGGCGCCCTCTATCCTTGTAATGGTGACGAGTTTCACGCGCATCGTGGTCGTGCTGTCTCTGCTCCGCACCGCTCTCGGCCTCCAGACCGCCCCACCGAATTCGGTGATGGTCTCGCTTGCGCTGTTCTTGACCTTCTTCATCATGCAGCCGACCCTCCAGCAGGCCTACGACCTTGGTGTCGCCCCGCTGCTATCGGGACAGATCCAGGTCCAGGAGGCATTCGACAAGGGCAGCGTGCCGCTCCACGATTTCATGGCCGCCAATGTGCGCGAACAGGACGTGCAGCTCTTTTACGACATGAGCAAGGAAACGCCGCCCGCCGACGCGACGACCATCCCGCTCAAGATCCTCGTCCCGGCGTTCATGATCTCCGAGCTGCGGCGCGCCTTCGAGATCGGCTTCCTGCTCTTCCTGCCGTTCGTCATCATCGACATGGTCGTCGCGTCAGTCCTCATGTCGATGGGCATGATGATGCTGCCGCCGGTCGTCATCTCGTTGCCGTTCAAGCTGATCTTCTTCGTGCTGGTGGACGGCTGGCACCTGGTCGCGGGATCGCTGATCCGCAGCTTCGCGGGACAAGGATAGCGTCAGGCCTTCGCGCTCGACGTGCCGGTCGTGCTCTTGTCGGGCGTGATCGACGGATCGACCTGATAAGCCTGCCTGTAAGCGCTGAGGAACGCCGTGATCGAGTCGATGCCGGAGACGGCCTTCGCCGCCGCCTTGAACTCCATGCCGACCGGCGAGACATTCGGGCTCGTGAGGTAGTCGAACATCGGCCACTCGCTCGATTGCGCCAAACGGCCCGAGAACTTGTCGCGCAGCCGGGTGAGGCCCAGCGTATCGTTCGCCAGCACCAGTCCGACGGCTGCCTTAATGATGTTCATGCGCGCATCATCGCTGAGCACCGCCGCGGGATCGGCGGAATAGATGTTCTCGATGAGTCCCGACGCCGCCGCATAGTTCTTGGCTTTCCAGTATCCGTCGACCTTGATCAGATCCGCATCGCGGCCGTCGACATGCGACAACAGGTCGAGAGCGAGATCCTGCCGGTCGGCATCGACCAGCGCGCGCGCCTCGAGGATGCGGCGCTCGCGATCGAGCGTCGGCGGCAGATTGTCCATCCGCGTCTGGTTGAGAGCGCTCAGCGCCTTCTCGGGTTGACGATTGGCGATGCGGATGAGCGCCAGTTCCGCCGCGACCTGCGCCTGCGCCGCGCCCTTGAGGCGGCTGTCGATCTGGTATTGCAACAAGTCGGCCGCCTGATCGAGCAGATCCACCTTAACCAGCCGCTGCGCCAGGTTGCGGATCATCTCGTCGCCCTGCGCGCCGGGCGGCGTCAGCTCGCGGAAGTCGTAGTAGAGCCCGAGGGCGTCGAGGTCCTTGAGCTGGTCGGCGGCACCATTGAGGAACAGGTCCGCAAACTGCGCAGCGGCTTCCTGCGCGAGGTCCGCCACGGGCTTGCTCTCGGGACTGCTCTGCGTCGCGGCGCGGGCGGTCTCGAATCCGAGGCGATAGTCCTTGTCGGCGAAATAGAGTTCGGCCAGCAGCTTTTCCATATCGATCTCGAGCGGATTGCCGCGCCACAGCAGCGCCTCGGCCGAGAGCGTCGTGGTCGCCTTGGCGAGATCGACCTTGCCGGTCTGCTTGAGCATCAGCAGCGTTCGATAAACCGCCTCGGCGCGCGTCGGCCTGACATCCGCGCTGATGACCTGTCCATACCCGTCGAGCGCGGCTTGGGTCTGCCCCTGCGCTTCAGCGAGGCGCGCCTGGAACAATTGATAGAGCGTCACGTTCTCGGGCGAGAGCTGTGCGAAATCCAGCATCTTGAGATAGCGCTCGGCGAGCGGCACGTCGGACGTTTCAAAAGCCGCGCGAATGGCCGCGAAGAGGAATTTCTGCTGCACCCAGATGGGATAGGAATTGAGGACGCTCTCGGCGGCCAGCGCATCCTTGCGCGCACCGACGAAATCATAGTTCTCGGCCTTGGCGATGGCGCGCCACATCACCGCATCGCCCTCGTCGGCATAGCCCGCGTCGTTGAGCGTTCCCAGCGCGTCGGATGGGCGATAAGATAGAACGTTGGCGATCGCCTCAGTGAGCTTGACCTTCTTTCTGAGTTCGTCGGTCTTGAGATCGGTCTGCATCACCTCCAGCACGCCTAAGCTTTCTTGCGCGAACTGATTGGCGACGTAGTACTGGGCGAGGCTCAGCCGGGCGACGTCCCGCGCCGCCCCCTCCTTGTCCGCCGCTTCCTCGGCCAGCGCTTCGCTCTTGGTCTGGAACGCGGCGGGATTGTCTTCCTTGAGCGCCGTGAAGTTGACGAAGCTGTCGCGATATTCGGCGGCATTACCGCTATCGAGCGTTCGCGGCGCATCCTGGTCGGAAAGAATGAGGCCGTCCGGCGCGGTGATCACCGCGCTGGCATTGGTCACCGCCACCGCGAGATCGGCATTGTCCGGACGGACCACGAGACCCTGGACCGACCGCAGAGACTCGAAATCGACGTAGTCGAGGTCGCGGATCGTCCCGTGCGCCGGCGCGAAGGCCGTGACCACTTCGAGCAGATCGCCCACGATCGGATCGCGGAAGCTGTGGACCTTGTAGGGCTTGCCCAGATCGGCGGTCATCTGGAACCGGCCGTTCTGGTCGCGGCTGCGCTTCAGGTCGATCGGCTGCGTCGCATTGAGCAGCACATCCCCGATCGAGAGCACCCACGACCGCCCCTCCGACGCCAGCGTCGCCAGGCGCGTCGTCGACAGGTCGACGCGGACGATCTGCGTGTCGCCGGCGGGAATGACCGCGAAGCCCGAAGCGATCGAGCTGAGCGCGTCCGACTTGTCGGGCTGGTTGATGGTCGCCGGCGTATCGAACAGCATCCAGAGCGTATCGCCACGGCGGAACACGGCGGAGGCCGTGTCGGTTTCGAACGGGAAACTCACGCGCACCGTCCCGGCCACCTCGGCCGCCACGGGCGTGATGGGTGCGAGCGGGCCGTTGCTGGCCTCGACAGGCGTCGCGGCATCGGTCGTGGTTTGCGCCGACGCCTCCGCCATCGCGGCCTTCGCCGCTGCGGCGTCGGCCTCGGCCTTCGCCACCGCCTGCTCTGCGGTCACCTGGTTCTGCTTGATCGCTGCAGGAGCCAGGTCGACGTCCAGCATGAATTGCCGCGGGCCGTCGGCATAAAAGCGCGGGGTCACGCCGTCGGCGAGCGTCAGGATCACCTGGCTGCCGGTGATCGAGACCTTGTTGGCCACGTCGGTGATTTCAGGCGGCAGATTGGCCTTGAGCACATAGGGATCGACCGCGACCGGCCAGTCGAAGGTTATTGTAGCGATGTTGCCGTCCTGCGTGAAGGTCGCGTTGGTGTCGGCGGTCCAGTCGAACTCGGTGCGCAGGAAGGTCGGATTGCTGCCGACCTTGAGCGTCGCCTGCGGGTTGAGAGCCTTGGCCGCCGCTTCCTTCGCTTTCTGCGCCGCCAGTATCTCGGCGTCCTTGGCGCGCTGCGTCAGCGCCGCCACCACTTCCGGCGGCAGGCTCGGCGGCAAGCCCTGCCAATTGGGCGGCAGCAGATCGATGAAGAGCTTCTCGCCGGCCTCCATCGAGTGAATGGTGACGGCCGTCCTGAGCCCGAAGCGAACTCCCTTGTTGTCGGGGTCCATGCGACCCGCCGACAGATAGACCGGCAGCACCGCCGAGACATCGGGCAGCGGCAATTGCACGGGCGAGGTGAAGGCGATCGACAGCACGCCATTGTCGAACGTGATCTTGTACGGCGGCAGGTCGACCCGATCGCGAAAATCGATGATCAGGCGGCCGAAACCGTCTTCGGCGCTCGGGGTCAGCTGCGCCCGGTCGTCGGCCTGCGCGGTCGTCGCGAGCAATAGCCAGGTGAGCACAGCCACAAACAGCTGCACCGGCCCCCTCGCCTGCCGCCCCATCACACGCATCACCGACGCAACTCGAACGCTTACGCAAACAAGCGTTAAGCATAGGCCCGCCGGCTTAACGCGGGCTTACGAGAACCGGGCTTTTGCGGGCTCAATGGCCGACGATCTGCGGCAGCTTGGCGGCGGCAACACTGTTCGCGGGAACGGTGGTCTGGGGTGTCACGCTCGCGAGCTCGGTGGTCAGCTGTTGCGCGGGGCCCGAGCTCATCGCCGCCAGGATCGGCGACATGTTCCTCGGATTCATGGCTCGCGCGATCTTGATGAGCACGCCGATGTCCAGCGTGTCGAAGATCTTGGCCGCGTCCTTGGGCTTCATCTGCTCGTACATGCTGACGATCGCCTTGAAGCTCGCGTCCTCGGCCGCCTGCTTCTGATCCACCAGCGCGTTGACCTGCGCCTGCAGGTCCGCCAGCGCCTGGGTCTGGTCGCTGAGCCGCTTCTCGGCGGCGGCAACGATCGCCTCGCGCATGTCGAGGTCGGCCTGCCGCTTATCGAGCGCGGTGCTACGCTCGCCAAGCCGCTCGAGCAGCGCCTGCTGGCTGTTGTCGCCCTCCACGAATTGCAGCGGCACGATGTGGCCGTTCGAGTCCTTGGTGGTCGGAAGGACGTCGCCGTTCTCGTTCACCGGCGCGGGCGCATTCGGACAGCCGGTGACCAGCGCATTGCCGATCTTGTCCGTGAGGTCGCCCGCCGCGGCGGCACTGTGGGTGGGAGCCGGAGCGGACGCCGCAGCCGCCGCCTGTATCGCAGAGGGCGGCGTATCCGGGCAGGCATCCGCCAGCCGCGATGCCGAACTGTCGGCGGGCGAAGCTGAGACGGACGGGCTGTCGGACGCTGGCGCAGCTGAACTTGACGATGCTTCCCCAGATGATGCCGCATGGTCGCCCGCCGGGGCGGCGGCAGCGCTGGATGACGCCACCGCACTGGCCGAATCCGTGCGCATGGGCAACGATGGAGATGGGTCCGCCATAACCGGGCTCGTGTCGCCCGCCACCGTGTCGGACGGCAGGGACATCGTATCGCCCTGCGCGGCGACGGCCACCGGACCGGTCAGCACATATCCGCCATTGGTGACGATGCCGATCCCTTTGAAGACAAGCAGCGCCAGCGCGGCGAAGATGACGACCGGCAGGAGGCGGATGGATTTCACGCCGCTTTGCCCGCCGCTGACGCGCGCATGGCCAATTGCTGCAGCGCGGAATGGAGCCGGCTCTGCGGTTCGAGCGCGAGGGCCGGCCTTGCCGGCGGCAACTCGACTGGTTCGATCGCCGTCTCGACCGCGAGCGGGCTCTTTGCTGCCGACGTGATGCGGGCGATCTTTTCAACGAGCTGCGTGCCGGTTGCGAGCTGCGCCGCAAGCTTCGTCTCAAGCTGGATAGCTTCCTCGAGCCGCCCCTCGAGCCGCTGCTCGACCTCGCCGCCGGCCGATTTCAGCTCCTGCACTGCATTCTGCGCAAGGCCCGTGGCCTGCATCAGATCGCCGATCATCTTGGCCAGTGCCTCGCGGTCGCCCTGCAGCGCGACGAGCCGTCTGTTGAGCATCACGCAATAGCCGATGGTCACCGCCAGCAGCACCGCCACCGAGCTTTCGACCACGATCCCAAGGCTCATGCCAAACATCACCGGCCCTCCGCAGGTTTATCCAAGGCTTCGAACGCCGCCATTGTCACCTTTGGCGGATTGAGCGGGCGCGACACGCGCACCGAAACGCGATTGCCGATGTGGCCCATGACCCCTTCGGTCAGCTCGACATCGCCGCAGCGCAGCAGCACCGGTTCCTGCGGCGTCCGGTCGAACATGATCGTCTCACCGGGTATCAACGCCAGCGCTCGGCTGAGGGGCATATCGAATTCATGCAGCACCGCATCGAGCGTCACGTCCGCGGCGTAGAGCTCGGTAGCAAGGTGGCCTTCCCAGATCGGGTCGCGGCCGAACTTCTCGCCCATATACATCTGCAGCAATTGTTCGCGGATCGGCTCGATCGTGGCGTAGGGCAACAGGATTTCGATCTTGCCGCCGCGATCGTCCATCTCGATTCTGAGCTCGATCAGGATCGCCGCATTGGCCGGTCGCTGGATCGCGGCAAAGCGCGGATTTGTCTCGAGCCGCTCGAGCTTGAAATGGACGTCCGTCACCGGCGCGAAGGCGCGGTGCGTGTCCTCGAGGATGACCTCGATCATGCGCCGGGCAAGCGCCATCTCGATGGTCGTGTAAGGCCGACCCTCGACGCGGATCTGTCCGCCGATCCGGCGTCCGCCGAGCAGCACATCGATCATCGAATAGATCAGGTTGCTGTCGACCGTGAGCAGCCCGAAATTGTCCCACTCCTCGGCCTTGATCACGCTGAGGATTGCCGGCAACGGGATGGAATTGAGGTAGTCGCCGAACCGCACGGACGAGATAGACTCGAGCGAGACTTCGACATTGTCCGAGGTGAAATTGCGCAGCGACGTCGTCGCCAGCCGCACCAGCCGGTCGAAGACGATTTCGAGCATCGGCAGGCGTTCGTAGGAAACAAGAGCCGAATTGATGAGCGCCTGGACGCCGGTCAGCTCGACCGATGTTGTCGTGTTCGCGTCGAACCCGAGGAGGCTGTCGATCTCGTCCTGGTTGAGGACCCGGTCGCCACCCTCGGCGCTTGGCGCCTTGGCGCTTTCGGCCTCGAGCATGGCGGCCCAGTCGGCCGAGCCGGCATCTGTACCACCGCCCAGCTGCGGGTTCCAGTTGTCGGCGAGCTTGTCGTCTTCCCCCGGCTCGGCCATCACTGCACCAGCAATTCCTTGAACAGGATGCTTTCGATCTGGTCCGGGAAGATCGCAACGTTGATCCGCCGCCTCAGCTCTTCCTTCAGCCGGTAGATGCCGGCCGAACCCTCGAGGTCGCTCTTCCTGAGCTCGCGCAGATAGACCTGAAAGGCATCGACGATCTTGGGCATCCGCGGCTGGATGTCCTTCATCACCCCCTCATTGGCCACCTCAAGCGCCACCGTGAGCTTCAGGAACTGATCGCCCGGCGCGCCATCGTCATTGAGGTTCACCGTCATCGTGGGCAGGCTGAAGATGAAGCTGTCGGGCGCGGCGGCGACGGCAGTTTTTGCCGCACTGGCCGGATGGCCGGCAAAGACAAAGAAGTAGAGCCCCGCTCCAGCCGCCAGCAGCACGATAAGGCCCGCAGCACCAATGACCAGTAGCCGGCGCGATATCCCGCGCTTCTTGGGCGCGGCCTCGCCGTCCTCGGCGAGTTCGGGGTCGTCGATGTCCCGTTCAGCTTCAACGGCCATTGGGAAATCCCCGCAAATCCGGACGATTCCGGCTCAGCGTCCAGCTAATCGCCGCTTGGTTAACGATCCCTTACCGCGGGCGTGCAATCGGCACTTATTGCCGGGTCGGTTTTGCCGCTAGGTCGCCGTCCGCCTCCACAAACATCGCGGCAAATCCGCGACAGGCCCGGAATTGCTTAGCTTTTTTGCTCTGGCACGGTTCCTGCTGAGTTAACGCCGAGGCAGCCCGCATGGGGATGTGAGCGGTCTCGGGGACTGAGACGGGGACAGCGCGATGGACAATGCGCAACTGATCACGCTTTCGCGGCAGCTGGGCCTGCAGCGTCAGATGGACGTGGTGGCGAACAACCTCGCCAACATCAACACCAATGGCTTCAAGTCCGAGGACATCATGTTCGAGGACTATCTCATGCCCAAGGCCCAGGACGATGCGTTTCCTGCGGCCGACCGCGACCTGCATTTCACCGAGGACTGGTCGACTCGCCACGACATGTCGATCGGCTCGATCGAGCAGACCGGCGCCCCACTCGATGTCGCCATCGCCGGTAACGGCTTCCTCAGCGTCCAGACACCTGCCGGCGAGCGCTACTCGCGCGACGGCGCGATGAGCATCGACTCGAGCGGCACGCTCGTCGATGTCAGCGGCAACCCCGTGCTCTCGACCTCCGGCCCGATCCACTTCGACAGCGCCGATACCGATATATCGATCTCGCCGGACGGCACGATCTCAACCAGCCAGGGCGCCAAGGGTAAGCTCAAGCTCACCGAGTTCACCGATCCGCAGACCCTGACCCGCGAGGGTACGAATTACTATTCGGGCTCGGGCGGGGCGGCCGACACCACGAGCCGCGTCGCGCAGGGCTCGCTCGAACGTTCGAACGTCTCGGGCGTCAGCGAGATGGTCAACATGATCCGCGTGCAGCGCGCCTACCAGACCATCGCAAACATCATGGAGCAGCAGGACCAGCTTCGCCAGACGGCGGTCCAGCAGCTCGGCACCACGGTTTAAGCGGGGACTCGAAAAATGAAAGCTCTCTACATCGCGTCCACCGGCATGGCGGCCCAGGAGCGGAACGTCGAAGTCATCTCCAACAACATCGCGAACATGCGCACCACCGGCTACAAGAAGCAGCGGGTGGACTTCCAGGACCTGCTCTACCAACAGTATCTGCGCGCCGGCTCGCAGACCTCCGACACCGGCAGCGTTGCGCCCATCGGCATCGAAGTCGGCTCCGGCGTGCGCGCCGCGGCGACCCCGCGCGTGATGAGCCAGGGCACCGTCACGCAGACCGAAAAAGAGCTCGATGTCGCGGTGGATGGCGAGGGCATGTTCGGCATTCAGCTGCCCGATGGCCGGACCGCCTACACACGCGACGGCTCGTTTGAGCGCAATGGCGATGGCCTGTTGGTCAACTCGAGCGGCTACCAGGTCCAGCCAGGTGTCACCATTCCGGAAAATGCCACCAACGTCTCGATTAGCTCGGACGGCATCGTCCAGGCCTATATCGGCACCGCGACCACGCCCACCCAGCTCGGTCAGCTGCAGCTCTATCGCTTCGTCAACAAGGAAGGCCTGCAGTCGATCGGCGACAACAACTTTGTCGAGTCGGCCGCCAGCGGCGCGGCCCAGGCGGGCGTGCCCAACACCGATGGCGCCGGCAAGGTCATGCAGGGCTACCTCGAGGAAGCCAATGTCAACCCGGTGACCGAGATCGCAGACCTCATCGCCGCCCAGCGCGCCTACGAAATGAATTCGCGCGTGATCCAGGGCGCCGACGAGATGCTCTCCTCCGTCAGCCAGATGCGTTGAGGAGCTGACCGATGAAGACCTTCGCACTCACCATCACCGCCGCCCTGCTGCTCACCTCGGGCGCGCTCGCCAACCCCGCCCTTCGCAGCGACGTCACCGTCAACGCCGACGTCGTCACTGTCGGCGACATGTTCAACGACGCGGGCGATCTCAGCAGCACCGCAATCTTCCGCGCTCCGGCCCCGGGCACCACCGGCATCGTCGCCCTCGCCGACATCGCGAGTGCGGCACGTCAGGTAGGTCTCACCGATTTCGACAGCACCGGCCTCAGCAATGTCCGCGTCGTCCGCGCATCAACGCTGATCGATGCCGCGGCACTCGATAAGCTGATCGAGAACAAGCTCAAGACCACGGGAGCGCTGCCGCAGGGCACGAGCGCAGCGATCAGCTTCGATGTCGCCGACATCGGGATCAACGCCGCCGCAGTCGACGCGCCGGCAAGCCTCGTCACCCTGCGCTATGTCGCCGGCAGTCCTTCGTTCACCGCCCGGTTCGCCATCGCTGGCGTTGACCAGCCGGTCGATCTCACCGGAACAATCACCCCGATGATCGACGCGCCGCGCCTCGTGGCCAACACGCCCGCCGGCACGGTGCTCGACGCATCCGACTTCGCCCTCTCCCCGGTTCCGTTGGCCACGGCACAGGCCGGCGGCTATGCCGACCTCGACCAGCTCATCGGCAAGCAGCTCCTTCGCCAGGTCCACTCCGGCGTGATCCTGAGACCCGCCGATGTCGGCGACCCCATCGTCGTCAATCGCAATGCCCTCGTCACTGTCCTCTTCCACGCCGGCGCCATGACCCTCACCGTCAAGGGAATGGCCATGACCAACGCCTCGTCGGGCCAGCCCGTCGACGTGCTCAACTCCATCACCAAGAAAATCCTCCACGGCGTCGCCCAACCCGACGGCACCGTGACCATCGGCGCCCCCGTCACCGTGGCCGGCCTCTAGGAGATAGCAATGAAAACCTTCAAGCTCCTTGCCACGGTCAGCCTCGTGACCCTCCTCGCCGGCTGCTCGACCTTCGACCAGCTCTCGCGCGTCGGCGATACACCAAAGCTCACGGCGATCGAAGACCCGACGGCCCAGCCCGGCTATCGCGCCGTGAACATGCCGATGCCGGAAGTCACCCCCGTAAGCTACCAGCCCAACTCGCTATTCTCGACGGACGCGCGCGGCTTCTTCAAGGATCAGCGAGCGCATAAGGTCGGTGACATCCTCACCGTCATCGTCACCATCGACGATAGCGCGCAGATTTCCAACGCCACGTCGCGCAAACGCACGTCCGGCGACGACGCAAGCGTGGGCACGACTCTCGGCTCGCTGTTCGGCACGAAGGTCCCTGGCGTCGACGTCAGTCCCTCGGGCGGCATCTCGACCTCGGGCACCATGACCGATGGTGGCACGGGCAGCATCGCCCGCAACGAGAAGCTGACCACCAATGTCGCGGTCGTCGTGACGCAGACGCTGCCCAACGGCAACCTCGTCATCGAGGGCCACCAGGAGGTCCGAGTCAACGCCGAGATCCGTGACCTCATTGTCCAGGGCATCGTGCGACCCGAAGACATCCAGTCCGACAACACGATTGCATCGGAAAAGATCGCCGAGGCCCGCATCTCCTACGGCGGCCGCGGCCAGATCACCGACGTGCAGCAGCCGCGCTACGGCCAGCAGATCGCCGACGCCATCCTGCC
>Ga0068854_100002405_pt1 | contig 11547 bp, 9 predicted proteins | sample KBSCornC42_FD_66590 | JGI IMG/M metagenome (GOLD analysis project Ga0068854, IMG submission 66590) | Corn rhizosphere microbial communities from Kellogg Biological Station, Michigan, USA - KBS Corn C4-2 | ecosystem: Host-associated > Plants > Roots > Rhizosphere > Soil ... | reverse complement strand
TCCCGCGCGACGCCGCTTGCCTCCAGCAACAGCCAGGCCGTTGCCGGGTTTATCCGCATTACCGCAGCCTGGAGTGGGTCGATTCCTGGGGGAACGGCGATGACCCGGCTGCGCGCCAAGGTCCGATAGCGTGCCCAGTTTCCCCGATCCAGCGGGAGGACCATGTCGCCCCGGTGCAGATCGGAGACACCGGATCCCAGCTGCTCCACGACGCCGACGCCCTCCGCTCCCAGCGGCGCATTCGCGTCGATGGAGAAGGCATAGCTGCCGTCGATAGCGAGGATGTCCGCCGCGTTGATCGGCGCCAGCGCCATGCGGACGAGGATCTCGCCGGGTTCCGGCTGGCGGGGCGCAGGCAGCCGTTCAAGCCGGATGGCGCCGGCCTCACCGGCCAATATGGCGATATTGGCCGGTTCGGTCATTGCCGCGCGAGCGGGTCAGGCGAAGTAGCGGCGATAGCTCATGATCTTCACATTGTCGTTCAAGCGGGCGAGGTTGCTCTCGGCAATGTCGTTGACCGGATCGACGCGCTCGGCGGCATCGATCTCCTCGCGATGATCGAGCAACGCGGCGATGATCTCGCCTGAGCGCTGTTCGATCACCTCGCGTGGCGCAAGGACGCTGATGACGAGCCGGTCGGCGCCGCGCCGCGCGGGCAGCAGCGCCGCGATGCACCCGGAGCCGTCCGCCTCTTCGGTGATGATCCAGCCTCTTTCGCGCAGGGCGGCGATCTCTTCCATTATATCGGCGAGCCGCACGTAGCGCGACGTATCGACTTCCTCGGCATTGAGGCGGTGGAGCGCCGCGCGGATATGGTCGTCCTTATAGCTCGACAGCAGCAGCTTGCCCTGTGGGCTGTGCAGCAGCGACAGCGTGTCGCTGACATGCGCCTCGATGGCGTTCTCCGCGGGGCCGTGGACGACATGGAGATGCTGGACCACATAATTGGCCGCGGTGGACAGGATCACCGTCTCGCCGATCAGTTCGGCCACGCGATCGACCGCCGACAGTACCGGCCCGCCGCGGAACAGCGACGGCTTCACCCAGGCGCCCAACAGCGCGACGCGCGCCGTCGGGCTGTAGGTGCGGCGGAAGCGGTTGTAATGAAGATAGCCCAGCCGGGTCAGGCAGCGCAGCAGCTCCGAGGTGCTCGACTGCGGGTAGGAGAGCGTGCGGGACATATCCATGACCGTGGCGTAGCGCCTGTCCTGATCGAAATATTCGAGAATTTCGAGCACGCGGTGCGCAGACTTAATGGTCCGGGAATCGCTGGTGGCCATCGACAAATCCTTCTCCTGAGACTCGCTGATTTTCACATGGGGTAGCATCACAAGCATGATCGGTAAAGTTTTTTCGAATTGTGTTCGAATATCCGAACGGATAAGAGATCGATCCGGGCACAGGGAAGATCAACGATGAAGACGTCAGGGGTGGGGGAGGCGCGCACCACCAAGGGTCCGAGGGCGATCGGGCGCGTGCTCGATCTGCTGCTGCTGCTCTCGCGGAATAGAGAGGGGCTGGGCTTGGCCGACATCAGCGCGGCGATGGCGGTGTCGAAGAGCACCTTTCTCGATACGCTCCGGGAACTCTGCGATCTGCGCTATCTGGTCCAGGAGGAAGGCCGCTACCGGCTGGGACCGGTGGCCTATCGCCTGGCCAGCCAGGTTCTCGCGACATGGTCTGCGCCGGATGTGGTGCGGCAGCCGGTGAAGATGCTGGCGAGGGATACCCGTGAGTCGGTTGGCTTCGCAATTGCGGACTGGGAGATCGGCCAGGCGATCTACATCGAAGCGATCAACAGTACCCAGGCCGTGCATTATGCGATGCATGTCGGCATCCGCGCGCCGCTCTACGCGAGCGCGGCCGGACGGGTGCTGCTGGCCCATGCGCAACCCGAGCGGCTGAAGGCCTATCTGAAGCGGGCCAAGCTCAGGGCGTTGACCGAGAATACGCGGACCACGGAAGCGGCGATCATGGCCCACCTCGATGAGATCCGGCAGACCGGATATTGTGCGAGCTTCGGAGAGATGCTGAGCGACACGGCGGCGATCGCGGTGCCGGTATTCGGCCCGGACGACGACAATATCGGGGCGATGATGCTGGCTGCGCCACTCGATCGCATGCGCACCAATTTCGACGTCCTGCTGCGATTGCTGGTCGATGCGGGCCATGCGGCGTCGGGCCGCCCCGTCACCGCCAGGCCCGGGCTGGCGGCGCTATCCCCGGAAAGCTGAAACCCCGCGCCGCGCGGGGCTGAGGCGCGCGCGGGTTCCGATGCGGTCAGTAAGGCAGCCCCATGAAGCGCATGCCGTTTTCGTACATGATCTTGCGCGTGTCCTCGGCGGTGAGCCCGCGGCACGCTTCGTCGGCGAAGATCCGCGGCTCCTCGACGCCTTCGGCATGGGGATAGTCGGATCCCATCAGCAGCCAATCGGACGTGCCGACCTGGTCGACGATCGATTTGAGATCGTCCTCGGGATAGGCGACGACCGAAACATGCCGCGCGAAGACGCGGCTCGGCCGATCCTTCAGCTGGCCGCCGGGCCAGAAGCCGTTCTTGGCGATGCCGCGGCACTTGTCCATCTTGCTCAGCATTGCGGGTACCCATTCGGCGCCGTTTTCCGCCGAGAGCAGCTTTACATTCGGAAAGCGCTCGAAAAAGTTCCAGAAGATGAAGCTCGACAGCGTCTCGATGACCGGGCGCTCGGAATAGCCGTGCATCCAGACGAAAGCGGTCTGCTTGATCCGTGACTGCTGCACGGGCTCGCCCCACACCGCCATGTGGTGCTTCATGTAGATCGCTTCGGAAACGTGGAACACGACGCGAATGCCGGCTTCGTTGGCGATGGCCCAGAACGGGTCGTGATCGGGATGGGCGGGAGCCTTGTTGTTATAGGGTCCCATCGGCATCAGGATGAGCTTCGCACCCCTGGCGACCACGCCGCGAAGTTGCTTGCAGGCCTCGTCGACATCGTCGAGCGTCACGATCGGCGCGGTATATATCCGGTCATCATAATTATACTTCCACTGATCGTACATCCAGCTGTTGTAGGCGTTCAGCACCGGATAGGCGTGGCGTGGATCATCGAGGAAGCTGATCGCGGTGATCATGTTGCCGATGAACAGGATCGACGATCTGACATCCCAGCCGTCGAGCTTCTTCACGCGCGCCGCCGGCTCGATCATGTCCGCCGTCTTGGCGACATGGAGATCGATCTCGGCCTTGCCTTCCTTCATCGCGCGGAGCCACTCGTGGAGCTTGCCGGGCGCGGGCACGCGGCCATCCTCGAACAGATGATCGGCGCTGATCTCCACCTTGCGCGGGCCGACATACATGGCGAAGTCGCCGTCATCGCCTTTCTTGAAACTGACCCCGTATTTCTCGGCCGCGTCGCGGGGCAGATACCTTGTCCATGCGTCGTCGGTCTCCCAGAAATGGGTGTCGGCGTCGAAGATCGGGCCGGTGTAGAGTGGTGGACGATCCGTCGACTTCAGCGGCGCTTGAGAAGACATGGTAACTCCATTGATATGGCATGGCGCGCCGGATCGGACATGATGTTCCGCCCTGTTCCCGCCGCGCTCGATTGCCTGGAAGATATTCGATCATCTGCAGCCACGATAGCGGCGCACCGTGCCCATCGGCCATCTGATGATCCTTGCGGCATATCATCAGATAACCGATGACTCCTACGCGCCGGCTTCGATTTGGCCATCGCTCGGTTGACGGCCCTTCCGCCGATCCTAATCTTCACCGTGAGCGCTGGACGATCGGCCAAAGGCCCGGTCGCCCGCCCGGTCGCGGATTTCGCCTCGACGCATCGCGGACGAAAGCGAGGAGCAGGATGAGCATGGAATTCGACATCGTGATTCGGGGCGGGACCGTCGTCGACGGCACCGGCGCCCCCGGCTTCCAGGCAGACGTCGCCATCAACGGCGGCATGATTGCCGCGATCGGCGCGGTGCCGGGCAAGGGCCGGGAGGAAATCGACGCGGCGGGCATGGTCGTGACGCCGGGCTTCGTCGACGTGCATACGCATTATGACGGGCAGGTGACCTGGGAAAACACGCTCGCTCCCTCGTCCAACCATGGCGTGACCACGGTGGTGATGGGCAATTGCGGCGTCGGCTTCGCGCCGTCGCGTCCCGAACATCGCCAGCTGATGATCAAGCTGATGGAGGGGGTCGAGGACATCCCGGAAGTGGTGATGGCCGAGGGCGTTCCCTGGAAATGGGAAAGCTTCCCGGAATATCTCGATTTCCTCGACACCCGGCGGACCGATGTCGATTTTGCCGCGCAGCTGCCGCACAGCCCGCTGCGCGTCTATGTGATGGGGGAGCGCGGCACCAATCTCGAGCCGCCGACCGAGGCCGATCTTGCCGAGATGCGCCGGATCACCAGGGAAGCCATCGAGGCCGGCGCGCTGGGCGTCACCACGTCCCGGCAGCTCGCCCACAGCTTTCGCGACGGCCGCCCCGCGCCATCGACGAAGACCGAAGTGGACGAACTCAAGGCGCTCGCCGCCGGGCTGAGGGACGCCGGCGCCGGCGTGTTCCAGATCATCCCCTCCACCGACCAGCCGACGACGCATGAATGGGGCGTGATCGAGACGCTCAGCGAGACATCGGGACGGCCGGTGAACTTCAGCCTGTTCACCGGCGAGCAGGTCAATGGCGGTCCCGGCCCCATGCTCGACGGGCTGGCGCGGGCCAAGCAGGATGGCCGCCGCATCCACGGGCAATTCTTCCCTCGGCCGATCGGCATGTTGTTCGGCCTCGAGCTGAGCTATCATCCCTTCTCGCTCAATCCGAGCTACAAGCAGATCGAGCAGCTGCCGCTGGACGAGAAGGTCGCCCGGATGCGCGATCCGGCATTCCGCAGCCAGATCCTGTCCGAGCAGCCGGAGGATCCCAACCCCTTCTTCCTGTGGGTGGTGCAGCAGACGCACATCCTGTTCCCGCTCGGCGACCCGCCCAACTACAACCCGCACCCGTCGGACAGCATCAAGGCGCGCGCCGAGACGCTGGGCATCGACGAGCGTGAACTGATGTATGACGAGCTGCTGCGCCAGAACGGCAAGGCGATCATCTATTGTCCGATGGGCAACACCGCGAACAACCGCTTCGATGCGGCGGTCGACCTGTTCGGCAAGCCAGGCACGGTGCTCGGGCTGGGCGACGGCGGCGCGCATTACGGAATGATCTGCGACGCCGCATATCCGACCTACATGCTATCCGAATATGTACGCGACAGCGGCAAGATCGCCATCGAGCAGGCCGTCAGCATGCTGAGCCGGGAGACGGCCGAAACCGTCAACCTGTTCGATCGCGGCGTGTTGAAGCCCGGCTACAAGGCAGACATCAACATCATCGACCTCGACCGTCTGCGCCTCTACGCGCCCCGGGTGAAGCATGACCTTCCCGCCGGCGGCAAGCGCCTGGGCCAGCAGTCGGACGGCTATGAGGCCACGATCGTGTCGGGCGCGATCACCTATCGGCGGGGGCGCTCGACCGGCGCCCTGCCTGGCCGGCTGGTGCGGTTCGGCCGACCCGCTCCCGACGACGGCCTTCTCGCCGCCGAATAGCCGCGGCGGCGCCAACGAACATCGAAAGGGACATGCGTGGCCAAGCTCGACGACAAGCAGCAGATCGGCATCGACTTCATCTCCGGGATCATGGGGGAGGCGTTCGGCGCAGCCTTCCGGGAGTCGGCCAGCTCGGACCGCTTCGGCTCCGAGATCACGCGCATGGCCGCCGGCTCGGCCTTCCATGACGCCTGGCAGCATGCCGGCATCACCCGCAAGGAGAAGAGCATCACGATCATCTCCGCACTGATCGCGACGCGCCAGCCGCTCGAGCTCAAAAATCATGTCAAGATCGGCCTTGCCAACGGCCTGACCGTGGCCGAGCTGGAGGGAATCCTGATCCAGCTCACGCCCTATGTCGGCTTCCCGTGCATCGCCACCGCGACCACGGCGGTGATCGAGGCGATGCGCGAGGCCGGCGTATCGCCGGACGGCTTGCACACCTCGGAAGAGCGCGGCCTGCTCTGACCGTCATGGAAACGATCGCCGATCCTGCGAGCCCGCATTTCTCCGGGCTCGCCATCTCGCTCGGCCACACATTGCCCGAAATGATCCGCCATGTCGCGGATCGCTATGGCGAGACGCCGTTTGCCGTCGGCGAAGACGGTACCGTGACGAGCTTCGCCGGCTTTCGCATGCGGGTTGAAAATCTGGCCAGGGCCCTCGTCGCCCATGGCGTCGAACATGGCGATCGGGTGGCGATCTGGGCGCCTAACAGTCCGGAATGGATGATCGCGGCTTCGGCCATCGAGATCGTCGGCGGGATCATGGTGCCCATCAACACCCGCTACAAGGGCGGCGAGGCAGGCTATGCGCTAGCCAAGACCCGCGCGCGGATCCTGTTCACCGTCGGCGATTTCCTGGGCAATGACTATGCCGCCATGCTGCAGGAGGCCGGCGGCGATGCGGCCCCCGGCCAACCGGCGGCGTCGCTGCCGGAGCTGCGCGAGATCGTGCGGCTCGATCCATCGTCGCTCGCCGCCTTCGAAGCGCTGCAATGCGGGGAAGCGGAGCTGGAGCGCCGCATTGCGCGGGTGCGGCCAGACACGATCGCCGACATCCTCTTCACCAGCGGAACCACCGGCTATCCCAAGGGTGCCATGCACAATCATGGCCAGGCGCTGTGGGTGGTCGCGAACTGGAACCGCTCGAACGACCTGCGCGCAGGCGACCGGATGGTGATCATCAATCCCTTCTTCCACAGCTTCGGCTATCGATCCGGCTGGGTGTCGGCGCTCGCCGCGGGGATCACCGTCTATCCCGTCGCCAGCTTCGATCCCGGGGCCGTGCTGCAGCTGATCGAGCGCGAAGCGATCAGCGTGCTGATGGGGCCGCCGACGATCTTCCACGCGCTGATGGAGCATCCCCATTTCAGCGAGTACGACATCTCGTCGCTGCGCGTCGGTCATACCGGCGCGGCCAACGTGCCCATCGACCTGATCCGCGCGGGCCGCGAGGTCTTCGGCTTCGACCTCTTCCTGACCAGCTTCGGCCAGACCGAGTCCACGGCGCTCGTCACGGTGAACTATCCCGACAGCGATTTCGAAACCATCGCAAGGACGGTGGGCGTGCCATTGCCCGGCGTCGAGGTGAAGGTCGTCGACGAAGCGGGCGAAGCGCGGCCGCAGGGCGACAGCGGCGAACTGCTCGTGCGCGGGCCAAATGTCATGCAGGGCTATTTCGAGGATCCGGAGCAGACCGCTGCGACGATCGATCCCGACGGCTGGCTGCACACCGGAGACGTCGCCTCGATCGGAGCGGACGGCACCGTCCGCATTCTCGACAGGCTCAAGGACGTGGTCATCGTCGGCGGGTTCAACGCCTATCCTGCCGAAATCGAGACGATCCTTCGCGGTCATCCGGCCATCGCCGATATCTGCGTCATCGGCTGGCCCGACGATCGCATGGGCGAAGTCTGCGCGGCCTGCGCCGTGCTTCATCCGGGCATGGAACTGACATTTGCCGAGCTGGCGGCCTGGAGCCGCGAGCGCATGGCCAATTACAAGGTGCCGCGCCGCCTGTTCCTGGTCGACGATTTTCCGCGGACGCCGCTGGGCAAGGTCCAGAAGTTCATCCTGCGGGATCGGGTGAAGGATGCGGCTCAGGCCTGAAGGAGGCTGCGACGATGATATTCCAGGGAGATCTCTACCAGATCGGCGTCGTCGTCCGCGACATCGACCGGGGGATGGAGCAGTATCGGCAACTCCTGGGGCTCGGCCCGTTCTGGCGGCTCGATACCGACTATGAAGGCCGCTATCGCGACTGGCGCGGGCGGTTCGCCAACCGCAACGCCTTCACGCGCTGGGGCAATCTCTATCTCGAGATGATCGAGCCGGTGACCGGCGAGGGCAATGCCAGGGAATGGCTCGAAACCCGCGGCGAGGGCATTTTCCACATGGGCTATGCGGTCGATGATCTCGGCCAGCGGCCCGACGGCGTTGCGTGCGTGTTCGAAAGCTGGGGCGCCAAGATGCCGAACGGCGATGCCGCGGTGATCCACCTCGATACGGTCGACCGGCTGGGCTATTTCGTCGAACTGTCCGATCGCGCCCTGGTGGACGGGCTCAACGCACGGATCGACCGGTTCATCGCCGACGCGGGCCACGCGGGCGATGCGGAGCGGACATGACCCGCCGCTTCGAAGGCAAGGTCGCGATCGTCACCGGCGCGGCCGCAGGGATCGGCAAGGCCTGCATGGCGCGCCTCGCCGGCGAGGGCGCCACCGTGATCGGCACCGACATCGACACCGCCAGGCTCGATGCCGCCGCGGCCGCGATCGAGGGCGTCGCCGTGCCGATGCTGTGCGACGTCGCGGACGAGGCGGCGATCGCCGGACTGGTCGCCGGGGTGATCGAACGCTTCGGTGCGATCCATGTCCTCGTCAACAATGCCGGGATCGGCAATCGCCAGCGCGCCAGGCTGCATGAGCAATCCCCGGAGGACTGGGACAGGGTGATGGCGGTCAACGTGCGCGGGGTCTATCTGATGCAGCGCGCGATCATTCCGCACATGCTGGCACAGGGCGGCGGCGCGATCGTCAACATGGCGTCGACCGGCAGCTTCCGCGCCACTGCGCTCTCGAGTCCCTATATCACCTCGAAGGGCGCGGTGCTGATGATGACCCGCGCCGCCGCCGTCGACTATGCCAGGGACAATATCCGGATCAATGCGGTCTGCCCCGGCACGACGAATACCGATATTCTCGCCAGCAGTTCGCCCGAGATGATCGAGATGCTGGTATCCCGCTCGCCGCAGGGCCGGCTCGGCGAACCCGAGGAAGTCGCGGCGCTCGTGGCCTTCCTCGCTTCGGACGAAGCGCCGCATATCACCGGCGGTTCCTACATCATCGACGGCGGCCGCTGCGCGAGCTGATCGGACGCTCCGGGCGCTATGGCAACAGGGCCCGCAGGTCATGGTCGAGAGCGGCCTGGCCGAAGCGGGCGGCATAGGCGGTGTTGACCGCCTCGGTCTGGAAGCGGACCTCGTTGGTCAGGAAGATGAACAGCCCCCAGAGGAGCGAGCGGCGATAGTCGAGCCACGCCGCGTCGAAATCGGGCGCGGGTGCGCCGTGCGTGGTCAGCGCGGCGAGATATCGTTCGAGCAGCGGCTTCTCCCATCGTCCGCGATCCGCCAGGTCGGCGGCGCAGGTGACATGATAGGAGACTTCATGATGCCAGGCTGTCCGGGCGACCTGCGCGTCGAAGAAGCCTGGCGTCCCGTCTTCGCTTATATAGAGATTGCCGAGGTGGGTGTCGCCGTGGATCAGGCATTTCGGCTGGTCGCGCTGGATCTCGCCGATGCGGACGAGGGCGCGTTCCATCCAGGCGCGGTCGTGGAACCGCGCCGACACCGCCGCGCCGCGCGGTGACGCCATATAATGCGCCCATGTGTCGGGCTCGAGGTAGCGGCGCATATAGACGAGCCCCCAGGTCTCGAACCGGCTGTGGATATCCGCCCAGCGGCCGCCCGGATCGAAGGCGGGGGATTCCCAGGTCGCGGCGTGATAGGCCGCCATCGCCTCCACGCGCCGGGCGATCTCTTCGAAAGCCTGGGGCTTGAGCGGATCGCAGAAGATCACGCCATCACGGCGCAGGTCCTCCATGATCACGATCGACTGGTGCGAACCGGGATCCGATCCGGCGAAGTAGCAGTGCGGGGACGCCATTGGCACGCGAGGCTGGATGTCGGCGTAGAAGCGCGCCTCATTGGCATACATCGACGCCATTTTCGGGCTATGCTTCTCGAAGCCGCCCTTGACGATCACCGTCTCGGGCAACGGCCTGCCGTCGGGCCGGCTGCCGCTGATGCGGACCCTGATCTTGGTCGAGGTCCCCCACAGGATTTCGATGATTTCGGCCGTCTCGATGGTCACGCCGGAGAGGGTCTGCCGCATAGCGCGGGTCAGCCAGCTGGCGTCGACATCCTCCGGCCGCAATGGCAGCGGCAGGGCGGGCTGATGGTAAGGACTCGTCATGCGCGCTTCCCCGTTCTCGATCCATTCCAGAACGAAAACAGGGGCGCACGACGGTGCACCCCTGCTTCGCTTCGCCCCGGAGGTGCGTCAGAACTTGTAGCCGAGCTCCACGCCGTACATCCGCGGCTCGCCATAGACGCTCGAGGAGAAGCCTAGGCCCTCGGCGACCAGACCCAGCACGCCGATGCGGTAAACCTCGTTGGTCGCGTTGTTGACGAACAGTGCGACCGATGCCCGCGAGCCGCCGATATCGTTCAGTTCCGCACGCAGGTTGACCAGCGCATAGGCCGGCTGGGCCGCACTCGTCTCGAAATCGTCGAGATAGTTGATGCTGCGCCAGGTGAGATTGCCGACCAGGTTCAGCTTGCCGAGATCTTCCGAGACCGGCGGCGAGACGGTGGCCGTAAAGCCTGCCTGATGCTTTGGCGTGCCGCGCTGCGCGATTTCCGGACCGAAGGCCGAGGTCGCCGCACCGCGCAGGATCTTCACCTTGGTATAGGAGTAGAATGCGGTGAGCGAGAAAGCCGGCACCGACAGGGTCGCCTCGAATTCTCCACCCGAGTTACGCTGCTTGGCGGTGTTGTCGACGATCGTGAAGACGTTGCCGTTCACGAAGGTGGCACGCTGCTTCTGCACGTCCGAGCCATCCTGGCGGAAGATCGCCGTGCTGGTGGTCAGGCGGCCGGTGCCGAAGATCCGCGAATTGGTCTTCAGACCGACTTCATATTCGTTCACGAACTCCGGCAGGAACGGCTGCAGCGTCACGAAGCTCGTGGCGCGCGTGGAGAATCCGCCGGCACGGAAGCCGTGACGATAGGATGCATAGGTCGTCACCGCTGCCGAGGGCTCCCACTGGATGGTGCCGTCATAGGTCCATTCCTTGAAGGTCTTCTGGTTCGTGAACGAGCATTGCGCGAACGGGACGGTCTGGGTGCCCGCGGTGGCCGCGTCGGTGTCGAACGCGCAGACGCCGATGCCGCCGGCCGGGTTCGGACGGTTGGGCTGGCTCGGCGCGACGGTGATCTTCCGCTTGTCATAGTTATAGCGCAGGCCACCCGAGACGCTCAGCTGGTCGGTGGCATGGAAGGTGCCGGCGACGAAGCCTGCCATGGTGCGCGAATAACCGCGGCCCGGATTGGCGGTGACGAAGAGGCTGGCGTCGGTCGTCTGCGGGTTCAGGCGGGCGCCGGCGATGTTGAGTTCCGGCAGGGTATTGGCGAGCGAGCCATCGACGCCCTTTTCCTCAAAATAATAGGCGCCAACAATATATTCGAGCTTCTTGTCGAACGCCTTGCCCTGAAGCTGGAGCTCTTCGCTGATGTTGCGCGTCCGGGCGAACTGATAGGGTGTGATCAGGAAGGCTGGTATGCCGTCATAATCCTGCACCTGGTCGCGGCGGACTTTGCGGTAACCAAAGATGTTCTTCAGCTTCAGCGAGTCGCTGAGATCCCAGGTGGTCTTGTTGGTGATGCCCCAGTTCTTGATCTTCTC
>Ga0068854_100002391_pt1 | contig 11586 bp, 9 predicted proteins | sample KBSCornC42_FD_66590 | JGI IMG/M metagenome (GOLD analysis project Ga0068854, IMG submission 66590) | Corn rhizosphere microbial communities from Kellogg Biological Station, Michigan, USA - KBS Corn C4-2 | ecosystem: Host-associated > Plants > Roots > Rhizosphere > Soil ... | reverse complement strand
CGGTAAAGCGGAACCAGCTGCGCCAGCGGGCGGTCGCCGATCACCACGCCCGCGGCGTGGGTCGAGGAATTGCGCGGCAGGCCTTCCAATTGCATCGCCAGGTCGACCAGCCGGCGGACCTCCTCGTCGCGCTCATACTCGCGGCGGAATTCTGCGACACCGTTGAGGGCACGGGGCAGCGTCCACGGGTCGGTGGGATGATTGGGGACCATCTTGCACAGCCGGTCGACGTGGCCGTAGCTCATCTGCAGGATGCGCCCGGTGTCGCGCAGCACCGCACGCGCCTTGAGCTTGCCGAAGGTGATGATCTGGGCGACGTGGTCCTGCCCATACTTCTGCTGGACGTAGCGGATCACCTCGCCCCGCCGGGTTTCGCAGAAGTCGATGTCGAAGTCGGGCATCGACACGCGCTCGGGGTTGAGGAAGCGCTCGAACAGCAGGCCGAGCCGAAGCGGGTCGAGGTCGGTGATCGTCAGCGCCCACGCGACCACCGAGCCCGCGCCCGAGCCGCGACCGGGGCCGACCGGGATGTCGTGCTCCTTGGCCCACTTGATGAAGTCGGCGACGATCAGGAAGTAGCCGCCGAAACCCATCCGGTTGATCACGTCGATCTCGAATTCGAGGCGGTCCTCGTAAGCCTTGCGTTCCTCGGCCGAGAGCTCGCCGTAAAGCGCGAGGCGGGCCGCGAGGCCCGCGCGCGAATCCTCGGCGAGCATCCGCGCTTCGCCGTGCTTGTCGCCGGCCAGGCTGGGCAGGATCGGCGCGCGCTTGGGCGGGGCGAACGCGCAACGCTGCGCGACGACGAGCGTGTTGGCCAGCGCCTCGGGCACGTCGGCGAACAGCTCCTCCATCATCGGCGCGGACTTGAGCCAGTTCTCGGGCGACGAGCGCTCGCGGTCCTCGGCGGCGACGTGGGTCGAGCCGGCGATGCACAGCAGGGCGTCGTGCGCGGCATGAAAGCCGGGCTGGTCGTAGGCCGCCGGGTTGGTCGCGACGAGCGGCAGGTCACGCGCGTAGGCGAGGTCGATCAGCGTGTCTTCGGCGGCATCCTCGATCGCGTCGCCGCGACGAGACAGCTCGATATAGAGGCGGTCGGGGAAGAGTTCTGCGAGCCGCGAGAGATAGGCTTCGCCCGCTTCTCTCTGGCCTTCGCCGAGCAGCCGGGTCACCGCCCCCTCGCCGCCGCCGGTGAGCGCGATCAGGCCGCCGGTGCACCCGACCAGATCGGCCAGCGCGACGTGCGCGGGCAGCTCGACCGGGCGCTCGAGATGCGCGCGGCTGACCAGGTCGCAGAGGTTCGAGTAACCCGCCTCGTCCTGGGCATAGAGCGGCAGCCAGTCGATCGTCGGCGCGGCCGGGCCGAAGCCGGGAGCCGCGCCGCCGCGCTCGGGTCGCGCCACCGCAAGCAGGCAGCCGATCACCGGCTGAACGCCCTTCTCCCTGGCCGCGGCCGCGAACGGGACCGCGCCATAGAGCCCGTTGCGGTCGCAGATGGCAATCGCCGGAAACCCTCGCTCGGAGGCCAGCCGCGCGATCGCCTTGGGATCGATCGCGCCTTCGAGCATCGTGTAGGACGAAAGGACGCGTAACGGGACGAACGGCGCGTAGGGCATGGGCGATAGGTAGGGACCGCGGCGCGATTCGGGGAGGGTTGGACCTAGCTCCTCCCCATTTTTCCGCAGGACAAATGGGAGCAACTGGCGCGCATCTCCCTAAAGCAGCTTCTCGATGTCCTTCTGCAAGCTCTCGGGCTTGTCGGTCGGCGCATAGCGGCGCACCACCTTGCCCTCGCGGTCGATCAGGAACTTGGTGAAGTTCCACTTGATCGACTTCGAGCCCATCAGCCCCGGAGCCTCGCCCTTCAGCCAGTCGTAGAGCGGCGCGGCGCTGGGTCCGTTGACGTCGATCTTGGCCATCAACGGAAAGGTGACGTCGTAAGTCAGCTTGCAGAAGTTCTGGATTTCCTCGGCATTGCCCGGTTCCTGCGCGCCGAACTGGTTGCAGGGGAAGGCGACGACCTCGAAGCCCTTGTCCTTGTACTTGCGGTAAAGCGCCTCGAGCCCGTCGTACTGCGGGGTGAAGCCGCAGCGGCTGGCCGTGTTGACCACCAGCAGAACCTTGCCCTGCTTGTCGGCCAGGCTTTGCTCTTCGCCGTTCGGCAGCTTGGCGGTGAAATCGGCAATCGTCTTGGCGTCGCTCATTCCAGAACTCCCTCGTGGAGACGCACGACGCGGTCCATCTTTTGCGCGAGCCGTTCGTTGTGCGTTGCGACCAGCGCCGCACTGCCCTCCTCGCGTACCAGACGCAAGAACTCCGCGAGGACGCGGTCCGCGGTATGCTCGTCGAGGTTGCCGGTGGGCTCGTCGGCGAGCACCAGCAGCGGCTTGTTGGCGAGCGCGCGGGCGACCGCGACGCGCTGTTGCTCGCCGCCCGAAAGCTGGCTCGGGCGGTGGGTCAGGCGCTCTGCAAGCCCGAGCGCGGAGAGCAGCTCGGTGGCGCGCTGCTCGGCTTCGCCGCGCGGCTTGGCCGCCACCAGCTGCGGCAGGACGACGTTCTCGATCGCGGTGAAGTCCGGCAGCAGGTGGTGGAACTGGTAAACGAAGCCGAGCTTGTCGCGGCGCAGCGTGGTGCGGTCGTCGCCGTCGAGCAAGCTGGCGTCGACCCCGTCGATCTCGATCGTTCCCTCGAACCCTCCCTCGAGCAGCCCGACCGCCTGGAGCATCGTCGACTTGCCCGACCCGGAGGGTCCGAGCAGCGCGACGATCTCGCCGTGCGGGATCGTCAGGTCGACCCCGCGCAGCACGTCGATCCGCACCCCGCCCTGCTCGAAGCTGCGCCTGAGATCGGTCAGGCGGACGACCGTCTCACTCATATCGCAGCACCTGCACCGGATCGGTGCTCGCCGCCTTTAACGCCGGGTAGAGCGTGAACAGGAAGCTGAGCACCAGCGCCATTACGCAGATCACGGTAATCTCCACCGGATCGCTGCGGCTCGGCAACTCGGTGAGGAAGCGGATCGACGGGTCCCACAGGTTCTGCCCGGTGAGCACCTCGATCGCGCGGACCACGGACTGGCGGAAGAACAGGAAGATCGCCCCGAGGATCAGCCCGGCGACCGTGCCGAGCGCGCCGATGACGAAGCCGATGGTCACGAAGATCTTGAGCAGGCTCCGCCGCGTCGCCCCCATCGTCCGCATGATCGCGATATCGCGGGTCTTGGCGCGGACCAGCATGATCAGCGACGAGAGAATGTTGAACACCGCCACCAGCACGATCAGCGAGAGCACCACGAACATCGCCACGCGCTCGACCGCGAGCGCCTCGAACAGGCTGGCATTGATCGTCTTCCAGTCGGAGATCACCGCCTTGCCGGCGAGCTTCCCCTTCAACGGCGCCAGCGTCTCGTTGACCGTGTCGGGGTCCTCGGTCTTGACCTCGATCATGCCGATGGTGTCGCCGGTCAAGAGCAGCGTCTGCGCGTCGGGGATCGGCATGACCACGAAGCCTTCGTCATAGTCGTAAATGCCGATCTCGAAGATCGCGGCGACGGTGTAGCCGACCTGGCGCGGGACCGTGCCGAACGGGGTCGAGCGGCCCTGCGGGTTGATGATCGTGATCGTGTCGCCGAGCTGCGCGCCGAGGTTTTCCGCCAACCGCGCCCCGATCGCGACGTTGCCCGAGCCAGCGGTGAGGCGCGCCATCGAGCCGGCGATGCGCTTGTCCTCGAGCCGGCGGATGTCGGCCTGGGTGTTGCCCCGTGCCAGCACCGCCTCGACCCGGCCGTTGAACGTTGCAAGCAGCGGCTGCTCGATCAACGGGCTGGCGCGGACCACGCCGGGGGTCTTCTGCACTTCGGCGAGAATCTGCTGCCAGTTGTCGAGCCGCCCGCCGTAAGCCTGGATGATCGCGTGGCCGTTGAGGCCGACGATCTTGTCGAGCAGCTCGCCGCGAAAGCCGTTCATCACACTCATCACGATGACCAGCGCGGCGACGCCCAGCATCACCGCGGCGAGGCTGATCCCCGCGACCAGCGCGATGAACGCTTCGCCCCGGCCAGGCAGCATGTAGCGCTTGGCGATCGTCCATTCGAAAGGGGTGAGGATCAAGCGGGGGGCTCCGGGCGGCTGGCGAGCGCCTTAGGGTCGGGCGGAGGCTTGCACAATGGCCGGAGCTCGCTTCAGTTCACCGACGCGCGATGCAGGCTCTCCCGACACCCACTCGCGATCAGCCCCTAGCCCCCCTCAAGCCGCTATCGCCAGCCGGTCCCGCCCCCGCGACTTGGCATCGTAAAGCGCGGCGTCGGCGCGTCGCATGACCGCCGCCAGCGGGCCGTCGAGCGGGGTGATCCCGACGCTGGCGGTCACCGGGCCGACTTCGGGCGCGAGCCGCCGGGTTTCGTGGAGCAGCGCGGCGCGGATGCGTTCGCAGACCACGCGCGCCTGGGCCAGCGTCGCGTCGTGGAGATGGACCACGAACTCCTCGCCGCCGATCCGCGCGACGAGATCGCTGTCGCGCACAACGCCGCGCGCGGCCCGGGCGAAAGCCTTGATCACGCGGTCGCCGGCCTCGTGGCCGTGGGTGTCGTTGACCGCCTTGAAGTGATCGAGATCGAACAGCGCGACGAAGCCATCGGTTCCGTCCTGCGCCGCGGTGGCCATGAACAGCTCGAAAGCGCGGCGGTTGGCGAGGCTGGTCAGCGGATCGGTCAGCGCCACCGCCTTCAGTTCCGCCTCGCGGCGCTTGCGGTGGGAGATGTCGCGGACGATGCTGCACACCCCGTCTGCGGTCCCATCTTCGCGCAGTATCGCGCGCATGTGGGTTTCGAACCAGCGCAGCCCGCTGGCCCTCGTAATCCCGAGGAACTCGACGCTGGCAGTGCTTCCGGGGTTCATGACGACGTTGTGATAGGCGGCGGAGATCTCCGCCCGGTGCTGCGGTGCGATCAGCATGTCGGTCGTTTTGCCGACCAGCGTGTGCGGCTCGTAGTCGCCCAACTGGCGGATCGACGGCGAGACGAAGCGGATGTCGCCGTGGTTGCCGGTGACCATGATGATATCTGTGGAGAAGTCGGCGAGCAGGCGATAGCGCGTCTCGCTCTCGGCCAGCGCGGCGAACATGCCCCTGCGGCGCTCGAGCATCAGCGCGATCGGCATCGCGGTGAGCGAGACGCAGCCGGCGTAGAACTGGAGGAACAGGAAGCGGTGCTGCGCGTCGCCGGCAAGCAAGCCGAGCGGCCCGACCTGGAACAACGCCGAGCCGATACCCATCGCCAGCAGCATGACCAGCCCGGCGACCGACACGGCGAGGTCGGTCAGGACCATCGTGTACATCAGCACCACGATCGGCAGGAACAGCATAGGGACCGACGCTTGGCCGAAGCACAGCGCCCCGGCGGCCCCGACCGCGCCGAGCGCCAAGGCCGCTTTGAGCCGTTGGCCCCGCGGCGGCAGCAGCGCGCGCCGGCGCACCAACGCTTGGGCCAGCAGCCCGGCGGTCGGAAAGATCGCGACGAAGCCGAAGCCATGGGCCATCAGCCACTCGCCATAGCTTTCCGCCCAGCTGCGCCCGGCGACCAGAACCATTGCCATGGTCGCGGGGAGTCCCGAGACCGCGGGCGCCACGACGCCGCCGGCAAGGAACGCGCTCACCAGCCCGCGCAGCGAGGCGTACGAGCGGTAGCGATGATAGGCGGCGCGGATAGTCAGCGCGGCGAGCGCGGCCTCGCCGCAGTTGGCCAGCGCCAGGAGCGGCGCCGCGCGCCAGCCGAGGCCGATCGTGGCGGTCACCGTCATGCTCGCGAGGCCGCACGCCGCAAGGATCGCACCCCACTGCCGCCGAGGACGAGCCAGCAACGACGGCACGAGCAGCGCGGTCGCGATCCAGAACATCGCGAAACCGCCGCTGACCCGGGTCAGCGCGACCGACAGCGCCGCAACGGCGCCGTAGCCTAGTCCGTGAACGAACAGCCGGCGGAAGGTTCTCGCGGAAATCATCTCCGCCGCATTAACCGCTTCGTGTAAGCGGGCAGCGAGCGCGCACTACGCACAACCGCGTAGGACATCTCGGCGAGGCCGCGCTTGCCTTGCCCGACAAACCCGGCCAAAGCGGCGCGGTCTCCCGCCAGAGGCCGGATCGCAACGATTCCCATGAACCTGACCGACCCTTTCCGCGACCCTGACGCGGACAAGCTGCGCGAGGAATGCGGCATCTTCGGCGTGATCGGCGCGCGCGACGCCGCGCCGATCGTCGCGCTCGGGCTCCACGCGCTCCAGCACCGCGGCCAGGAAGCGGTGGGCATCACCAGCTTCGACGGCAACGACTTCTTCTCGCGCCGCGGGATCGGCCACGTCGCCGCCAACTTCTCCGACGCCAGCGCGCTGGCTGAGCTGCCCGGCGGGATGGCCGCGGGCCACGTCCGCTATTCGACCACGGGCGGATCGGGGCTGCGCAACGTCCAGCCGCTGTTCGCCGACCTCGCTCGCGGTGGCTTCGCCATCGCCCACAACGGCAACATCTCCAACGCGATGCGGCTGCGCAACGAACTGGTCAACAAGGGCTCAATCTTCCAGTCGACCTCGGACACCGAGGTGATCATCCACCTCATCGCCACCAGCCGCTATCCGACGCTGCTCGACCGCTTCGTCGATGCGCTGCGGATGGTCGAGGGGGCCTATTCGCTAATCTGCATGACGCCCAAGCGTATGATCGCCTGCCGCGATCCGATGGGCATCCGCCCGCTGGTCATGGGCAAGCTCGGCGACGCCACGGTGTTCGCCAGCGAGACCGTCGCGCTCGACGTGGTCGGCGCGCAGTTCGTCCGCCAGATCGAGCCTGGCGAGATCGTCGAGGTTCGTCAGGACGGCCGCATCTCCAGCCACCGCCCGTTCGGCGACGTCGCCCCGCGCCCGTGCATCTTCGAGCACGTCTACTTCAGCCGCCCGGACAGCATCGTCGACGGCCGCTCGGTTTACGAAGTACGCAAGGCGATCGGCCAGCAGCTGGCAATCGAAAGTCCGGTCGACGCCGATCTCGTCGTGCCGGTGCCCGACAGCGGCGTCCCCGCGGCGATCGGCTACGCCCACCAGTCGGGCATCCCGTTCGAGCTCGGGATCATCCGCTCGCACTACGTCGGGCGGACCTTCATCCAGCCCTCGGACGGCGCGCGCAACGCCGATGTCCGGCGCAAGCACAATGCCAACCGCGCGCTGGTCGCGGGCAAGCGGATCGTGCTGATCGACGATTCGATCGTGCGCGGCACGACCAGCCTCAAGATCGTGCAGATGATGCGCGACGCCGGCGCGGCGGAAGTCCACTTCCGCGTCGCCAGCCCGCCGACCGAGCATTCCTGCTTCTACGGCGTCGACACGCCCGAGCGCTCGAAGCTGCTCGCGGCGCGGATGGACGTTGCGGCCATGGCCGATTTCATCCAGGCCGACAGCCTTGCGTTCGTCACGATCGACGGGCTTTATCGCGCGGTCGGCGAGGCGCGGCGCGAAAGCGGACGCCCGCAATACTGCGACGCCTGCTTCACCGGCCAGTACCCGACGCGGCTGACCGACCTCGCCGAGCGCGACGACCCTGACCAGCTCAGCCTGCTCGCGCACAAGGTCGCGTGATGAGCGAAAGCGCCGAAGAAAAGCCCTTCGCGGGCCAGGTCGCGCTCGTCGCCGGGGCGAGCAAAGGCATCGGCGCGGCGACCGCGCAGGCGCTTGGCGAGGCCGGGGCGCACGTCGTCCTCACCGCGCGCGACGCCAAGGCGCTCGAAGCGGTCGAGCAGGCGATCTTCGAGGCCGGCGGCAGCGCCACCATCGCGCCGGTCGACTTGGCCGAGCCCGAAGGCATCGCCCGTCTCGCCGCCGCGATCTCCCAGCGCTGGCCCGCGCTCGACATCCTCGTGCTGAGCGCCGCCTACTTCCCCCAGCTCACCCCGGTCGCCCAGCTCGATTCGCGCGAGTTCAACAAGACCCTGACGCTCAACCTGATGGCGCAGCAGGCGCTGCTGGCGCACTTCGACCGCCAGCTCAGGGCGAGCAAGGACGCAAGGGTGATCGCGCTGACCAGCTCGGTCGGCCAGGCGCCGCGCCCCTACTGGGGCGCCTACGCCGCATCGAAAGCCGCGCTCGAGGCGCTGCTCATCGCCTACGCCGAGGAGACCCGCAACCTCGCTCCGGTCCGCGTCGCGATCGTCGATCCCGGCGCCACCCGCACGGCGATGCGCGCGCGCGCTTATCCCGGCGAGGACCCCGCGAGCGTCAAGCCGCCCGAGGCGGTCGCGGCGCGCTTGGTTTCCTTGCTTGGTGAACCGTTCGCCACCGGACACCGCGAGCGCGTTAACCATAGCGCATAAGCCGCCGGTAAGCGGAAAAGCCGACAACTCGCAAAGGGTCGCGCCTAACCCGCGTGAAAGCATGCCCCCCACGCATGCCCCTTTGAACGGAGCTGCCGGATGCAAACCACGACGACATCGCGCAGTCGCTATGAGCTCGTCGCGCAAGAGGACCGCTGTGCCCCGCGCACGCGGATCGCCATCCCCGCCTCGCTGCGCCCCTCGGGCGGACGCGGCTTCCAGACCCAGGTGCTCGATCTCTCGCTGGGCGGCTTTTCTGCGGCGTGCGTCAACCGCATGCACGCCGGATCCCTGTGCTGGCTGACGCTGCCCGGGTTGGAGTCGCTCCAGGCCGAGGTCGTGTGGTGGCAGGACAACATCGTCGGCTGCGCCTTCGCGAACCTGTTGAGCCCGATCGTCCACGACAACATCCTCGCCCGCTTCCGCGGGGACGGAGTGTACCGCAGCTGCTGATCTAGCGCTTGATCAGGGTGACTTGGCTGACGTCGATCCCGCCGCCGCGGAAGCCACCCTCGCAGTACATCAGGTAATAGCGCCAGAGGCGGACGAAGCGTTCGTCGAAGCCGGCGGGCAGGCGTGCGGCCTCGACCGCGGCGTCGAAGTTGGCGCGCCACAACCGCAGCGTCTCGGCATAGTCGAGCCCGAAATGGAGCTGGTCGCGCCACTCGAGCCCACGCTCGGCGGCGAGACGGCGGAACTCGCTTTCGCGGATCAGCAGCCCGCCGGGAAAAATGTAGGCCTGGATGAAGTCGGCGCTGGCGGCGTAGGCGTCGAACAGCTCGTCGCGGATCGAGATGAACTGGATCGCCGCGCGCCCGCCGGGCTTCAGGCAGCGCGCGATGCAATCGAACCACGCCGGCCAGTATTCCCGCCCCACCGCCTCGACCATTTCGACGCTGGCGATCGCGTCGTAGCTGCCGCGCATCTCGCGGTAGTCGCGGTGGAGGAACAGCGCCTCCCCGCGCGACGGGCTGCCGTAATGATCGCGGGCGTAGGCGAGCTGCTCGTCGGACAGGCTGATGCCCTCGACATGCGCGCCGAAATCGTCGGCCATGAACCCGGCAAGCGTGCCCCAGCCGCAGCCGATCTCGAGCACGCGCGCACCCGGTTCTAGCGCGAGCCGATCGACGATCGCACCGCACTTGTTGGACTGCGCCTGCTCGAGCGGGCCGAAGAACTGCCCGGTCATCGTCGGACCCTCGGCCTCGACGAACAGCCCGGCCGAATAGATCATCGTTTCGCCCAGCCAGGCCACGTAGAAATCGTTGCCGAGGTCGTAGTGCGCGGCGATGTTCTGCTTCGCGCCGTCGGGGGTGTTGCGCTGCAGCCGGTGGAGCCGGCGCAGCAGCCAGCGCCACGGCCCTTTGGCCCGCGCCGTCCCGCCAAGCGTCGCCGCGTTGCGCATGAACAGCGCGAAGATCTGCACCGGATCGGGGCTCGACCACTCGCCGCGCTCCCACGCCTGATACCAGCCGACCGAGCCGCCGGTCGAAAGCCGGACCAGCGCGCGCCAATCGTGCAGCGCGATCTCCGCTTCGGGCCCGGGAGCGCGTCCGCCGAACATCCGTTGCGAGCCGTCGGGCATCGTGCCGAGCAGCGAGCCGTGCTCGAGCCCAAGATCGACCCGGTCGAGGATATGCCCGAACCCGCCGGCGACGATCCGCGCCAGCAGTCCGGCGCCGACCCGTCCGCGCTTGCCTCCGGCGATCAGATGCGCGCCGCGGACCGGCGTTTCGGCGTTCATGCCCGCGCATATGCGAAAAGCCCGGCGCGAGGGCAAGGGAACGCCGCGAAGCGTCCCGGGTTCAATCGGCGATGCCCGATCATCGCCCGCCCGAAGCCGTCGTCCTGCCCGCCCGCGGCTGGCGCATTTCACCGCGCCACGCGGGCCTCGCCGCGGCGATATGCTGGCTCGGCTTCGCGATCATGGTCGCGCTGGTCGAGGCCAACCGTACTGGCGCGCTCGATTCGCTCGGGCTGCTGTTCTGGCGCACCGGTGCGGACTTGCGGCCCGCGGGCCCGAAGTGGCTGCTCGAAGCGGTGCGCGATCTGACCGCGCTCGGCGGGGTCCTGCTGCGCCACCTGTTCGCGATCGGAGCGATCGTCGCGCTGCTGTTCCTGCGCCTGCGCCGCGAGGCGGTGCTGCTCGTCGGCACGGTCGCCGGCGGATGGCTCGTCAACTCGCTGGTCAAGAACCTGGTAGGGCGTCCGCGCCCGACGATCGTCCCGCACCTGACCGAAGCCGGAGGGCAGAGCTTCCCCAGCGGGCACAGCTTCAACTCTGCCGTGGTCTACATCGCCATCGGCCTGGCGTTTGCCGCGATCAGCCCACGCCGCGACGTGCGCTGGACGGTGATCGGCGTCGCCATGGCACTGTCGCTGGTGATCGCCTGGACCCGCGTCTGGCTCGGCGTCCACTTCCCCAGCGACGTCATCGCCGGCTGGCTCGGCGGCGCCGCCTGGGCCTTCACCGCATCGGCGCTGCTTTATCGCCCCGCAAAGCAAGTCGCCGAGCAAGCCGAGGATCAGCTCGAGGCGATCACCCCCGGGGCGGAGCCGCGCTAAACCGGATCCTGCGCCGTGCCGCTCACCGTCCAGGTCTGGCCTTTGGCGAGAAGCGCCGCGAGATTGGCGGTCTTGCCCGCAGCGGCCTGGGCGTTCTGCTCGTGCACAACGCTTTCGAAGGTCGGCTTAGGGTCGTCGTAGAGCACGCCGAGCGCCATCGGGAACGGACCGAAGCGCATCTCGATCAGCATGTGGGCGATCGCGCGGTTCTTGACGTTGTGGACGATCACGCCCGCCGTCTGCCAATCGCCGTCGATCACGTCGACCACCTTGAGCGTCAGCTTTTCGGTATCGAGCGCGATGCCCTTGGTCTGCTTGGCGAACAGCATCGGCTCGCCGTCGTTGAGCCAGAGCTGGCGGTCTTCGGCCCCCTTGGGCGCGGCAAAGTCCTCGAACACGTCCTTGTTGTAGACGATGCAGTTCTGGAAGATCTCGACGAACGCGGCGCCGCGGTGGGCATGCGCGGCCTTGAGCACGCTGGGCAGCTCCTTGGAGACGTCGAAGCCGCGGGCGATGAACCGCGCGCCCGAACCGAGCGCGAAGGCGCAAGGCCGCGCCGGCAGGTCGACGGAGCCCAGCGGGGTCGAGGGCGAGACCGTGCCCGGGCGGCTGGTCGGCGAAGCCTGGCCCTTGGTCAGCCCGTAGATCTCGTTGTTGAACAGCAGGATCTGGCA
>Ga0068854_100002388_pt1 | contig 11594 bp, 4 predicted proteins | sample KBSCornC42_FD_66590 | JGI IMG/M metagenome (GOLD analysis project Ga0068854, IMG submission 66590) | Corn rhizosphere microbial communities from Kellogg Biological Station, Michigan, USA - KBS Corn C4-2 | ecosystem: Host-associated > Plants > Roots > Rhizosphere > Soil ... | reverse complement strand
TGGTCGCCCATCGACTTGCCGGTGCGCGGCTCGGCGACGCCGGGGAAGGAGGGCTTCAGCTCGCGGAAGGAAAACCCGCGCAGCGCGGTCTTCAATTTGTCCAGCGGCGTCTTCGCCCGGTTCATCGCCAGCAGGCGCTTGCGCAGGCGGGTGCCGTAGACGATCGGCACGTCGCTGGTGGTGTCCGAGCCGGCGGCGATGCCGGCCTCGATCTGGCCGGCGGCGATCTTGTTGGCGATGATGATAGCGTTGTCGAGCGAGGTGCCGCAGGCGCGCGCGGTGGTGATCCCCGGCGTGGTCGGCGCCAGCCCGGAGCTGAGCAGGGCCTCGCGCGCGAGGTTCCAGTCCGATGAGTGCTTGATCACCGCGCCCAGCGCCACCTCGCCCAGTTCCACGCCGTGCAGGCCGAAGCGCTCGACCAGGGTGCCAAGCACTTTCACCGACATGCCGAAGTTGCCGACGTCGGCGTAGGCCGTGTTGTTGCGACAGAACGGGATGCGTACGCCGCCAATGACCCCGACGCGCCTGTGCGTGTTTTCCATGCCCTGAACAGTCCATCACTCGATTGCTTCAAGGCTAACCCGCCATGCCGCCGGGCGAAAGCCCGGAGGGCCGGCAGGATGCTGTTCCGTTCAGCCCCGTCGTCCGGAGCGGGAACGTCGCGCTGATAGAATGCACGTTCTTCAATCCCGTGGATGTCCCCGGTGGATAGCCTTGCTGTGGAAGCGCAAACACTGCTCGCCCTGCCCGTGCTGCTGGCGCTCGAGCCGGTCGCCGGCGAGCCACCGGCGCGGATGACGCTCGGCCGCGACGAGGCGGCCGCGCTGGCGCAACTGGTCGCGGCCGACCTGCTTGGCCTGGTGCCGCAGGTGGCAGCAGCGCGACTGGTGCTGGCCGGTGCGCTGTTCGATCCGGTGGAATTGCTGCGGCCGGGCTTTCCGGTGTGGTCGACGCTGGACGAGCTGGCCCGCCGCGTGCCGCGCGGAACGCTGGAAAACGTGGTCGCCTTCGGCAGCCACGAGGGACGCATGCCGGCGCTGCCGCTGGAGCCCTCGCCGACCCATGTCGGGGGGCCGATGCGGCTGCTGCCGATCAGCCTGCTGGCCCCCGCGGCGCTGGCCGATGAACTCTCCACCCAGTTGGAGATCCAGCTGGTCGGCCGCGGCGAGGCCGGCGTGCAGACCGCCGACTGGCTGATGCGCACGCTCGGCATGCGGCTCGAACACGTGCGTTACCTCAGCCGCAACGACCTGCTCGCGCTCACCTGCGTGCAATACGAGCACGTCAACCTGGCGCCGCTGTGGGCGCTGCTGGAAACCGCGCTGCTGACGCCGCAGCGGGAAGAATCGACGATGAGCGCACGCGGCCTGGCGCTGCGCTACGCCGACGGCGCCGTGCTGGTGCAGTCGCCCGCGCACTGGCTGGCGGGGCAGGGCGGCGACCCGGCGCAGCGCGCCCACGATTTCGCCGGCATCGTGTTCGAGCTGCGCCAGTACGCCGCGTTGCTGGACGCGCACCGGATTCCGTTGCGCCTGCAGCCGTCCGGCACGACCACCGAGGCGATGGACGGCTATCTGCTGGAGACCCATGCATCGGCCGACGCCGAGCTCGGGTCGGCACGCCTGTTCGCGCACGAGGCGCCCGGCCTCGGCGTGGTCGCGGTGACCGCGGCGCAGGCGTCCGGGCCCGGTCGCGTGCGGGTGCTGGCGCACGGCTATCCGTTGCGCCCGCAGGCACTCGGCCCGCTGCTGCGGCGGCTGGCCGGGCGCCATGGCGGCGCCGGCGAGCTGCAGGCGCTGGGCCGGATCGTGCTGGACGAAGGCGGCGCGCTGGCCGCGCCGGCCGTCGCCGCACACTGAACCGGCAGCGTGTCGAAGAGGGTCTCTGGCCCTTTTCGACACGCCGGGTGCGGCACCCGTCCGTACCCGGCCACGCCAGATCAGCCAGGTGTCGTGTCCGATCGGCGGCGGGCCATTCGGGGCCTGCATCGACGAGGCCCTTTTCGACATCCCGGCGACAGTTGTGCCGTGACGAACTGTCGGCGCATGATGAGCGCGCGTCGACAGGGGGCGCATTAGCTGACGGGATGACCATGCGGCCGCAAAAGCAAGCCGGGGGGTTGCCGACACTTCCAGACGGGTCGCACTGGCCCGCCAAGCTCCTGCATGGCGCGCCGGCCCTGCTCACCTATCTCGACGCCGAACAACGCTTTCGCTATGTCAACGAGACCCATCGCAGCTGGCTCGGCCTCGACCCGGCCGAGATGATCGGCCGGCGCCTGATCGACGTGGTCGGCGAGGACAATTACGAGCGTGCCCGGGCGGCGCTGGAGCAGGCCTATGCGGGGCGGCCGGCCAGCTACGAAGGCGAGCTCCACGCCAACGGCGAGCGGCGCTACGCGCACGGCAATTTCCAGCCCGATTTCGATGCCGCCGGCCGGGTCTGCGGCGTGTTCACCGCGCTGGTCGACATCACCGAGCGGCACCAGCTCGAACTGCAGCTGCACGAGAGCGAGCGGCGCTTCTTCAGCGCGTTCCAGCACGCCGCCATCGGCATGGCGCTGACCGGTCCGGACGGCCGCTTCCTGCGCGTCAACACGGCGGTGTGCCAGATGCTGGGCTACGAGGAGGAGGAATTGCTGCGGCTGGGCATCGCCGACGTGACGCATCCGGACGACATGGCCGCCGATGCGGAACTGATGATGCAGTTGCTCACCGGCCAGCGCGAAAACTACCAGCTGGAGAAGCGCAACCTGCACCGGGACGGCCATGTCGTGCACATCCAGCTCAGCGTGTCGCTGGTGCGCGACGACGACGGTGCGCCCCTGTACTTCGTCTCGCAGGCGCAGGACATCAGCCAGCGCAAGGCGTTCGAGGACGCCCTGCACCGCGAGCGCGAACTGGCCGAGGTCACCCTGCGCTCGATCGGCGACGCGGTGATCACCACCGACCCGCAGCTGCGCATCAGCTCGCTCAACCCGATCGCCGAGGCGATGACCGGCTGGAGCAGCGAAGAGGCGCAAGGGCGCCCGGTCGAGGAAGTGTTCCGGCTGTTCGATGCCGCGCACGGCGAGCCCGTCGCCAACCCGCTGCACGTGGCGATCGGGCAGAACACCATCGTCGATCTCGCCGGCCGCACCCTGCTGCGCCATCGGCATGGCTTCGACACGCCGGTGGAGGACTCCTCCGCGCTGATCCACGACCATGCCGGCAACGTGATTGGCGGCGTGCTGGTGTTCCATGATGTCAGCGAGACCCGCGCGCTGGCGCTGAAGATGATCCACCTGACCCAGCACGACACGCTGACCGGCCTGCCCAATCGCAGCCAGTTGCACGATCACCTCGCGCAGGCGCTGGCCATCGCGCATCGCCGCCAGCAGCGCGCGGCCCTGTTGTACATCGACATCCATCAGTTCAAGCGCATCAACGACCAGCACGGCCATGCCGCCGGCGACCGCGTGCTGTGCGCGTTCGTGGCCCAGCTGCAGCGCAATCTGCCCGGCGATGCCCTGCTCAGCCGTCATGCCGGCGACGAGTTCGTGGTGGTGCTGCCGCACATGGACAGCGTCGGCGAGGCGGCCAGCCTCGCCCAGATCCTGCTCAACCAGGGCGAGCAGACCCAGGTGGACGGGCTGGCCGAGCTTGGCCTGCACCTCGGCATCGGCATCAGCGTGTATCCCGACGATGCGCAGGATCCGGAAAGCCTGCTGCAGCACGCGGAAACCGCGCTGGCGGCGATCCGCGGCCAGGGCCTTCACGGCTACCGTTTCTTCACGCCATCGATGAACGAACGCACGCGCGCGCGTCGCGGCATCGAGGCCGCCTTGCGCCAGGCCCTGTCGCGGCGCCAGCTGAGCCTGCATTACCAGCCCAAGATCGACGCGCACAGCGGACGCATCGTCGGTGCCGAGGCGTTGCTGCGCTGGCACGCCAAGGGACAGGAGCTGTACACGCCGGACCAGTTCATTCCGGTGGCCGAGGATACCGGCCTGATCCTGCCGATCGGCACCTGGGTGCTGCGCCAGGCCTGTCGCCAGGCGCGACTGTGGCAGCAGCAGGACCACCGCATTCCGGTCTCGGTGAACGTCTCCCCGCTGCAGTTCCAGCATGTCGATTTCCTCGACTGGCTGGACGAGGTGCTGGAAGAAAGCGGGCTCGAGGCCGGCCTGCTCGAACTCGAACTGACCGAGCGCATGGTGATGTCCGGCGGCGATGCCACCAACGCGCTGCTGCAGCGGATCAGGCGGCGCGGCGTGCGCCTGTCGCTGGACGATTTCGGCACCGGTTATTGCAGCCTGTCCTACCTGAAGCACTTCCCGATCGACGCGCTGAAGATCGACCGCGTGTTCGTGCGCGACGTGATCGGCGACCCGGACACCGCCACGATCACCGGTGCGATCATCGCGATGGCGCGCACGCTGGACAAGCTGGTGATCGCCGAGGGCGTGGAGACGGACGAGCAGGCCGCGTTCCTGCGCCAGGCCGGCTGCACCCAGCTGCAGGGATTCCTGTTCGGCGCCCCGGTACCGGCGGAAGAGCTGGAGCTGCGATTCGCCCAGCCCGGCTGAGCCTCAGCGGTCGGCAGCGGCCGTCAGCATCGCTTCGTACATCCAGTAATGGCAGCGCTGCATGCCCAGCCCTTCGTAGGTCTGCTGGGCGCGCCGGTTCTCCGTTTCCACGTACAGGCGCAGGCCGACCGCACCGGCGGCCGCCGCGCGCTGCCCGACCGCCGCGTACAGCGCGCGGAACACGCCGCCGCGTCGTGCCGCGGGATCCACGTAGACGCTCTGGATCCACCAGAAATCGCCGCCGCGCCAGTCGCTCCACTCGAACGTCACCAGCAGGCTGCCGACGGCCACGCCGGCGTGCTCGGCGACCAGGTAGAAGCCGCGACGCGGTTGCTCCAGCACGCCGGCGACGCCGCGCCGCAGGATTTCCGGATCCAGCCGCTTGCGCTCGGTTTCCCACGCCATCGCGGCGTTCCATGCCACCAGATCGGCCATGTCAGCGAGCGTGGCGGCGCGTATCAGCAGGGACACGGCGAGACTCCGTCAGGAAGAGGCCGCCATCGTAGCGTGCGCGCTCTTCACATGCCGGCGGGTAAGGTGGCGGCACAAGCCGGTGGCTGCACGTGTCGGCGCGCGCCACCCGAAGACCGCCGTGGCCAGCCCTCCGCATGGCCTGGTCGGCGGATCCGCCTCAACCCCAAGGAACGTCGCGCTTGAACATCGGCAGCCTTCTCGATCGGCTCAAGTGGCGCCGCCTGCAGGCGTCCCGCCGTCGCCGGGTCGCGTCGCGCACGCGGCCGGAGCAGGAACCGGCGCTGCGCGCGGAGCTTTTCAGCGCCGAACAGATGGAGCGGCACGGCCGCGTGCTGGCCGCGCAGCACCGGTTGCGCGAGCGTTCGCACGTCGACCTGCTGCTGGGCCGGCTCGCCGACAACGAGGCGGTGATCACCCACATCTGCGAGCGGCTGACCGACGCGACCCGGCGCAAGCGGCGGATCACCCCGGCCGGCGAATGGCTGCTCGACAATTTCTACCTGATCGAGGAACAGGTCCGCACCGCCCGCCGGCACCTGCCCAGGGGCTACAGCCGCGAGCTGCCGCGGCTGGACAACGGCGCCTCCGCGGGCCTGCCGCGGGTCTACGACATCGCGCTGGAAATCATCGCGCACGGCGACGGCCGCATCGACACCGCCGGCCTGCATCGTTTCATCCACGCCTACCAGGAGGTGACCCCGCTGAAGCTGGGCGAGCTGTGGGCGATCCCGATCATGCTGCGACTGGCCCTGATCGAGAACCTGCGCCGGGTCGCGGCGCGGGTGATGGCGGACTGGCGCTTTCGCAGCCGTGCCGTGCGCTGGGCCGACAGCATGACCGCCACCGCCGAACGCGATCCCAACTCGGTGGTGCTGGTGGTGGCCGACATGGCGCGCTCGGACCCGCCGATGAACGGCCCGTTCGTGGCCGAGATGGCGCGCCGGCTGCAGGGCCAGAGCCCGGCGCTGGCGTTGCCGTTGAGCTGGCTCGAGCAGCGCCTGTCCGAGTCGGGCCAGAGCATCGAGCACCTGGTCCAGCTCGAAGCCCAGCAGCAGGCCGCGGCGCAGGTCTCGGTGAGCAACAGCATCGGCAGCCTGCGCGCGCTGTCGGCGATCGACTGGCGCGATTTCGTCGAGCATGCCAGCCTGGTCGAACGGTGTCTGCGCGAGGATCCGGCCGGTGTCTACGCGGCGATGGATTTCGCCACCCGCGACCGTTACCGCCACGTGGTCGAGCGGCTGGCGCGACAGCATCGGCTGACCGAGACCGGGGTTGCGGAGGCCACCGTCGAACTGTGCCGCGCCGCGATCCCGACGGCACCCGCGCCCGCGCTGCCGCGGCATGTCGGGTTCTACTTGATCGACCGCGGCCGCCCGCTGCTGGAACGGCAGCTGGGGGTCCGGCCGCGGCTGACCGAGCGCCTGCGCCGCACGTTCGACCGTGCGCCGGTGCCGATCTACCTCGGCCTGCTGATGGTGCTGACCGTCGCCTTCGCCGAACCGCTGGCGCTGGCCGCCTCCTACGACGGCGTGGCGACGTGGGCGCTGGTCGCGATCGCGATGCTGGCGCTGATCGTGGCCAGCCAGCTGGCGTCGAGCCTGTTCAACTGGATGGCCACGCTGGCGATTTCGCCGCAACTGCTGCCGCGCATGAACTATGCGCATGGCATTCCGGCCAGTGCGCGCACGCTGGTGGCGATCCCCAGCATGCTCGCCGGCGCGCAGGACGTGGAGGAGCTGGTGGAGTCGCTGGAGGTGCGCTTCCTCGGCAACCGCGACGAACACCTGCACTTTGCCCTGCTCACCGACTTCACCGACGCGGACCGCGAGACCCTGCCCGGCGACGAGGCCCTGCTGCAGCTGGCGCAACGACGCATCGAGGCACTCAACGAGCGCTACGCCAGCCGCGAGTCCGACCGCTTCTTCCTGTTCCACCGGCCGCGTCGCTGGAACCCGTCCGAGCGCTGCTGGATGGGCCACGAGCGCAAGCGCGGCAAGCTGGCCGACCTCAACGCCCTGCTGCGCGGCAATGCGCATGATCGTTTCATGCGCATCGTCGGCGACATCGCCACGCTGCCGCCGGTGCAGTACGTGATCACCCTGGACACCGACACCGAGCTGCCGCGCGACGCGGCGCAGGCGTTCGTGGGCAGCATCGACCACCCGCTCAACCGCGCGGTGTACGACCCCGAGCGGCGGCGCGTGGTCAGCGGCTACGCCATCCTGCAACCGCGCGTGGGCATCAGCCTGCCCAGCACCGCGCGTTCGCGCTACGCCCAGCTGTACGGCAGCGACGCCGGCATCGACCCGTACACGCAGATGGTCTCGGACGTCTACCAGGACCTGTTCCACGAAGGCTCGTTCATCGGCAAGGGCATCTACGCGATCGACGCGTTCGAGCGCACGCTGGACGGCCGCTTCCCGGAAAACCGCATCCTCAGCCACGACCTGGTCGAAGGCTGCCACGCGCGTTCGGGCCTGCTCAGCGACGTGCAGCTGTTCGAGGAATACCCGGCGCGCTACGGCGCCGACGTCAAGCGCCGGCATCGCTGGATCCGCGGCGACTGGCAACTGCTGCCGTGGCTGCTGCCGTGGGCGCCGACCGCGCATGCCGGCTGGCGCCGCAACGCGCTGACCGCCCTGTCGCGCTGGAAGATCCTCGACAACCTGCGGCGCAGCCTGGTCTCGCCCGCCGTGCTGGTCTTGCTGGTGATCGGCTGGCTGGCGTTGTCGCCGGTGTTGTCGTGGACCGTCGCGGTGCTCTCGATGGTGCTGGTGCCGCCGCTGTTGTCGGCCCTGCTGGAACTGGTGCAGAAGCCGAAGGACGTGCAGCTGGACCAGCACCTGCGCGCCGGCTTCATGGCCGGCATGCAGCATGTCGCGCGAATGGCGCTGGGCCTGGCCTGGCTGCCGCACGAGGCGCTGTACCACCTGGATGCGATCGTGCGCACGCTGTGGCGCATCACGTTCAGTCGCCGCCACCTGCTGCAATGGCAGACCTCCGGCGACGTCGAGCGGCGCAGCAGCAACACGCCCGCTGCCGTATGGCGACAGATGTGGATCGGCCCGCTGTTCGCCGTGCTGCTGACCGCGGCGCTGGTGCTGCATCGGCCGCTGGTGCTGATGCTGGCGTGGCCGCTGCTGCTGCTGTGGCTGTTGTCGCCCGGCATCGCCTGGTGGATCAGCCAGCCGCCGCGCCGGCTCGACGAGTTCGCGCCCAACGCGGCGCAGACGCGTTTCCTGCGCGTGCTGGCGCGGCAGACCTGGGCGTTCTTCGACAGCCACGTCAACGCGGCGGAGCACTGGTTGCCGCCGGACAACCTGCAGGAACGGCCCGGCCCGGTCATCGCGCATCGCACCTCGCCGACGAACATCGGCCTGGCCCTGCTGGCCAACCTGGCCGGCTACGACTTCGGCTTCCTCGGCGCCGGCCGCCTGCTGGAACGCACCCGCGACACCCTCGCCACGATGCGCCAGCTGCCGCGCTACCGCGGCCACTTCTACAACTGGTACGACACGCAGACCCTGCAGCCGCTGGCGCCGCTGTACATCTCGGCGGTGGACAGCGGCAACCTCGCCGGCCACCTGCTGACCTTGCGCCCGGGCCTGCTCGAACTGATCGATGCGCCGGTATTCCGGCCGTGCGTGTTGCAGGGCCTGCTCGACACCCTGCAACTGCTGCACGACGCGCTCGGCCACGACGACAAGGCGCTGGATCGGCTGCAGGGCGAACTGCAGGACGCGCTGGACAGCCCGCCCGCCACCACCGGCGCCGCGCTCGCGGTGCTGCAACGCCAGCGCGAGCAGGCGCAGGCGCTGGTCGAGGTGCTGATGCCCGAGCCGGACGGCGATGCCGCGTTCTGGCTGGACGCGCTGTGCGCGCAGCTGGATGAGCTGTGCGCGGAAACGGCCCGGTTCAACCTCGATCCGCCCGACGATGACGACGGCGGTTTCCGCGGCATCCCCACCCTCGACCGGCTTTCGCGCGTCGAGCCGCTGTGCTGGCCGGGCAGCTTCGGTGCCGACGCGATCCGCGAGCGTGCACGCGAACGCCTGGCGCTGATCGAGCAACTGGCGCAGCAGGTCGACGAACTGGCGCAGATGGATTACCGCTTCCTGTACGACAGCGCGCGCGACCTGCTGGCGATCGGCTACAACGTCGACGCGCGCCGGCTGGATGCCGGCTACTACGACCTGCTGGCGTCCGAAGCGCGGCTGGCCAGTTTCGTCGGCATCGCGCAGGGCCAGCTGCCGCAGGACAACTGGTTCGCGCTGGGCCGGTTGCTGACCACCGTCGGCGGCGAGCCGGCGCTGTTGTCGTGGACCGGCTCGATGTTCGAGTACCTGATGCCGAACCTGGTGATGCCGGGCTATGAAGGCACCTTGCTCGACCAGACCTGTCGCGCCGCGGTGCGGCGGCAGATCGAATACGGCAACCAGCACGACGTGCCGTGGGGCGTTTCCGAATCCGGCTACAACACGCTGGATGCGCACTTCACCTATCAATACCGCGCGTTCGGCGTGCCCGGCCTCGGCCTCAAGCGCGGCCTCGGCGACGACGTGGTGATCGCGCCGTACGCCAGCGCGCTGGCCTTGATGATCGCGCCCGCGGCGGCGACGAAGAACCTGCAGCGGCTGGCCGACGGCGGCGCGCAGGGGCGCTACGGCATGTACGAGGCGATCGACTACACCCCGGCGCGGTTGCCGGTGGGGCAGTCCTCGGCGCTGGTGCAATCGTTCATGGCCCATCACCAGGGCATGAGCCTGCTGGCGCTGGGTTATGCCCTGCTGCAGCGGCCGATGCAGCGCCGCTTCGGTTCGGACCCGCAATTCCGCGCCACCAGCCTGCTGCTGCAGGAGCGCATCCCGAAGACCGCCGCCGAATACCTGCATGCCTCCGGCTTCCCCGACGGCAATGCCGGCGCGTCCGCCAGCGAGACGCGGCTGCGCGTGTTCGCCGATCCGAACCGGGCGCGCCCGGCGCTGCAACTGCTGTCGAACGGCCGCTACCACGTGATGCTGAGCAGTGCCGGCGGCGGCAGCAGCCGGCGCGGCGAGCTGGCGCTGACGCGCTGGCGCGAGGACATCACGCGCGACCACTGGGGCATGTTCTGCTACCTGCGCGACGTCGCCAGCGGCGCCTACTGGTCGGCGGCCTACCAGCCGGTGTGCCGCAAGACCGAACTGTTCGAGGCGATCTTCTCCGAGGCACGCGCCGAGTTCCGCGTGCGCGAGCGCGAGTTCGATGCCCACACCGAGATCGTGGTGTCGCCCGAAGACGACATCGAGCTGCGCCGCACCCACGTCACCAACCGCAGCCGCACGGCCCGCACGATCGAGCTGACCAGCTATGCCGAAGTCGTGCTGGCGCCGCCGCTGGCCGATGCGCTGCATCCGGCGTTCAGCAAGCTGTTCGTGCAGACCGAACTGGTGCCCGAGCTGCAGGCGATCGTGTGCACGCGCCGGCCGCGCGCCCGCGACGAGGCGGTGCCGTCGATGTTCCACCTGCTCGCGGTGCACGACGCCGACATCGACGAGATCTCCTACGAAACCGATCGCGCCCGCTTCATCGGCCGCGCGCGCAGCGTGGCGGCCCCGCTCGCGCTGGATCCGGCGCAAACGCGGCTGTCCGGCAGCGCGGGTTCGGTGCTCGATCCGATCGTGGCGATCCGCTGCCGGATCACCCTGCAGCCCGAGCAGACCGCCATCATCGACTTCGTCACCGGCATCGCCGACCGGCGCGAGGACTGCCTGCACCTGATCGGCAAGTACCGCGACCGCCATCTTGCCGATCGCGTGTTCGACCTGGCCTGGACGCACAGCCAGGTGCTGCTGCGCCAGCTCAACGCCGGCCTCGCCGACGCCCAGCTGTACGAGCACATGGCCACCGCCATCGTGTTTCCCAACGCCCACCTGCGCGCCGAGCCGGGCGTGCTGCGTGGCAACCGGCGCGGCCAGTCCGGCCTGTGGGGCCAGTCGATCTCCGGCGACCTGCCGATCGTGCTGCTGCAGATCGCCAGCCCCTCGCGGATCGAGCTGGTGCGCCAGCTGGTGCAGGCGCACGCGTACTGGCGCCAGAAGGGGCTGGCGGTGGACCTGGTGATCTGGAACGAGGATCGCGCGGGCTACCGGCAGGACCTGCAGGACCAGATCCTCGGCCTGATCGGTTCCGGCAGCGAGGCCGGCCTGCTCGATCGTCCGGGCGGCATCTTCGTGCGGCCGGCGCAGCAGCTCTCCGGCGAGGACCGCATGGTGATGCTGGCCAGTGCGCGCATCGTGCTGACCGACCATCGCGGCACGCTGGCCGAGCAGATCGGGCGGCGCCAGCTGGAAACCCACGCGCCGCCGTTCGAGCCCACCCGCGTCGAACGGCCTGCGCCGCCCGCGCCGGCCGCCCTTGCGCCGCCGGACCTGCAACTGCGCAATCCGCACGGCGGCTTCAGTGCCGATGGGCGCGAGTACGTGATCGTCTCCGCCGCCGGCGCGGTCACGCCCGCGCCGTGGGCCAACGTGCTGGCCAACCCGCACTTCGGCACGGTGATCTCCGAGAGCGG
>Ga0068854_100002383_pt1 | contig 11604 bp, 10 predicted proteins | sample KBSCornC42_FD_66590 | JGI IMG/M metagenome (GOLD analysis project Ga0068854, IMG submission 66590) | Corn rhizosphere microbial communities from Kellogg Biological Station, Michigan, USA - KBS Corn C4-2 | ecosystem: Host-associated > Plants > Roots > Rhizosphere > Soil ... | reverse complement strand
ACGAAGTGATCGCCGAACAAACGCTCCAAGGCAACCCGCAGCAGTACGAAATCCGCATTCGCGCTGAAGTCATCAAGCGGGCCCAGTCGCCGGCCGAAGAGATCGACGGACTTAAGTTGTTCCTGGAGGTGATCGGCAGCCCGAAGCTGCTCATCCTTCTTCCCGGCTCGACGCCGGAGCAGGGCAGCGCGCAACCCGAGGCCGACGGAACGGTGCGGGCGACAGAAGCGGCGCTGGCGGCCGCGTTCGCGAAATACGGATACCCGGTAGTGACCTCCGACGACCTGGTGGCCGGGCATCTCGCCTCGGCCGAGCAGCTGTCCCGCGCGCGCCAAGGCGTGACCGCCGACGCCCTTGCCGTTGCCCGGGCGGCGGGAGCGGACCTGCTTCTCATCGGCGTCCTGCGCACGGCGACGCAGCGGGTCGCACCTCAGGGCGTCGAGTTCGTGTCGGCGACCACGGAGGCGTCGGCGAAAGCCATGGTGGTGTCGAACGGCTATCTGATCGACGCCTTTCACAAGACGGTCACCAGGGCGCAGGTCAGTGCGCTCGGTGCCGTGTCGTCGAGCGTCGACGCCATTGCCGCCGACTTCGCCTCGACCCTCGCGTGGAAAATCCCGTCGCTGTTGACCGCGCGGCCGCGGGTCACGCACCTCGTCGTCGACAACGTGAGTTTCCGGCTCGCCGAACGCCTCAAAGCCGGGCTCGAGACGATGCAGGGCATCGATGCGGTGCGGTTTGCCGCGGTGCCAACCGCGACGAGGCGGACTGCCGATCTCGAACTGCTGTCCGGCTACGTGATGGTGCCGCAGGACGAACTGGTGAACCACTGCATCGAAAGCGTCGGGCCCATGCGAATTCGTTCGGCCGACAAGTACACCGTGTCGCTGACGCTCATGTAGGCCGCAGCCGCGAAGCCCGCCCGAAAAGGAGATTGAGCATGATCACGAGAATTGCCGCGACGCTTACGGTGTCGCTGGCGCTGCTTCAGGCGGCGTGCGCAGCGACGCCGGCGAAGCCCGCTCTCGAAACCGCCAAGACCACCGTCTACACGCCGGGCGGCCAGACAGCCGACGAGACGACGCAGCAGAACGGCGCGGTTGTCGCCGAACTGCACCGCATTTTCGAGACGACGGTCGTCACCGGCGACGGCGTCTTCGATCAGGGCAACGAGGGGCTGGCGCGGCAATCGGCGCTCAGCCTCGCACAGGCCGACCTCGCGCAAAAAGTGCAGACGCAGGTGCGCGGCAACACCGTGGTGATGAACAACCAGGACGTCCGCAGCGTGGTCGAGACGACGGTCAATGCGCTGCTTCAGAACTATCAGGTCGACTCGGCCGGCTACGACCCGAATACCTCCCGCTACCGTGTGCGGATCAGTGTCAAAGGTGAGCAGCTGGTGAAGGAGATCGAGCGGCGAACGACGCGATAGAGGCAGACCATCCTCGGATACAAGGACCGAAGGCGACCGTGAAGACGTCACCCACCGACGATCACGACGCGACGGTGGTAGCGCGACCTAAACGGCTGCACAAGTACGAGCTGCTGGAGCAGGTCGGCCACGGCGGCATGGGGATCCTCTACCGGGCGCACGATCCAGATCTCGATCGGGTTGTTGCCGTGAAGGTGCTGCGCGGCGACTTCTCCGTCCCTGACGCCGAGGAACGCTTTACGCGCGAAGCGAGAGCGCTAGCGCGGCTGAAACATCAGAACATCGTCAGCGTGTTCGACTTCGGCTGCGCCGACGACCAGTGGTTCCTGGTGATGGAGTTCATCGCCGGGCCGACGCTCGCCGAGTTGATCGATCGACGAACGCTCCCTAACCTTGCCGCGCGCCTGGACATCTTCGACCAGGTGTGCGCGGCGATTGCCCACGCGCACGATCAGGCCTGGATTCACCGCGACCTGAAACCGGGCAACGTCATGCTCGACGACGACCGGCTCGTGAAGGTGCTCGATTTCGGCCTGGCGCGGCAAATCGACGTCGCTCTTACCCAGAACGCGGCGGTGATCGGCTCGCCCCATTACATGGCGCCCGAGCAGGTGCGTGCCGGCGTCGTCGATCGCCGAACCGACATCTACTCGGCGTCGGCGATGCTCTACGAGCTGCTGACATATCAGAAGCCATTTGCCGGCCGCACGCCCGCTGAGGCGATGGCTGCAGTGCTCCGGCACACGCCGCCGCCGCCGTCGAGCATCGACCCATCGGTGCCGTCGGCACTCGACGCGATTGTCGAACGCGGTCTCGCGAAAGCGCCGGAGGATCGCTTTCAGGATTTTCGTGCTCTGCGCGAGGCGCTGTCGCCGGTGCTGGCAGCGCTGCCATCCGAGCGCACCGGCCCGGCACGGCAGCGCGCCGCGAAATCGATCGACGACGTGGTGCGCGGCAAAAAAATCTCAGGTCCCTTTCCACCGGCGGAGGCGCCGTTCGCAACGGGTCGTTTTCGCCGCGTCGCGGGCGCTGCGGCCGCCGCATGCCTCGCCGCCGCCCTTGCCGCCGTAGCGGACACTCAACGGCCGGTCTTACCCCCGCCGTCAATCGCCGACGCACCGCGGCCGAATGACGGCGTACCGCATCTGACCGTTCGAAACGGCAGCGAAGCGCACTCTGAGGACGATGCCAAGGTGCCATCATCAACGCGCGACTCCGGCAACGCAGGCGGGAACACACGCACGGATCCCGTTCTGCCGAAGAATGCCCGCTCCTCGACCTTGGCACCCCCGACACGGCCGATGGCAGACATCGACGCCGTGACTCGTACGCTTGCTCGCTACGCCTCTGCCTATAGCGCGCTCGACGCGAGAGGCGTCGCGGCGCTGATGATAGACGCGCCGGTGGACGACCTCGAGCAGTCGTTTTCGCGCTACACGAACTTTGTCATGAGCATCGAACCGAGGAAGACGACGGTCGACGGCGATCGTGCGCTTGTCGTCGGCCGCGAATGGAAACGCTTCGAGAACACCAACGGCGAGCACGTCGAGCTGCCACCGGAAGATGTCACCTACGAGTTGCGCCGTCGCGACGGTGGCTGGCTGATCGTGCGCGGCGTGCGCTGATCGGCGCGAAATCTCGAACGGTGTCCGTCCTGAAGGGCGGAGGCCGATGTGCTCGCGATGTTGATGACACTCTTCGTCTCGGGTCTTGCGACTGCGCCGACCACCGTCGGCAGTGAACGGCGAGCGGTGGTCTGGATCATCGACACAGAAGGCGTGATACCGGCGGGTGGGGTCGGCTTGATGCGCCACGAAGTGAGCCGAATCTGGTTGCGGTACGGCATCGAACTGCGATGGAGCCGACGCCTGCCCGACGAGTCACCGGCGCCGATGCTGGTGGTGCTCGTGAATAGCACCACCGACGAGCATGCGCCGCTCGGTCACGTCAGCAAGGTTGGCGACACGTTTCGCCGCCAGATTGTCGTGTCCGATTCGGCACTGAGCAAAATGCTTAACGCCAGCGGTATCTACAAGGTCAATCCGGCGTGGACGACGCTGTACTCGCGCATGTTCGCGCGCGTGCTGAGCCACGAACTCGGCCATCTCCTGCTCAATTCGGCCGCGCACAGCGCCGTTGGACTGATGCGCGCGCGATTCGGCGTTGTTGACGTGAAATCGAGCGCCGACGAGGGGTTCTCGTTGACAGCGACCGAGGCGACTATCATTCGCGCGACTGTCACGGCCCACACACTGACCTCCAATCGTTAGGGATTCTCGCTGCGCTGTTGCTGAGGCGATCTCCCTGGTTGGATAGCCTCGTCCATCCGCGCGCGGGCGGAACGCGCCGGTATAATCTGCGGCCACACTGGAGGTATCGCGGTGACATGGGGCGCCCTGATTCCATTGGCTATGGTTCTTGCTTACGCGTGGCCGTACATCATGCGTCTCGTCGCTGATGTCAGGCGGCCGAAGCTCGGACTCAAACGCGAATCAGCGGCACTCGAGGAATGCAGACGCATGCTCGCCGACGTCAACATAGAGGATCTTCAGCCGCCAAGCGACCTACATTCATCGGAGCCGTGGGACACATACTGGCGTCTGCACCATCAGACTGGGCTGTTAGGATTCAGCGAGATGTTCGTCGACGATCGAGAATTGGTGCGCGTAATGGAGGCGCGCGGATTTCGGAGCGTGCTGTGCGTGGGGTCGGGTCTTGCGTTGGAGCCACACGCGCTGGCCGCAGCCGGATTGCGCGTGACGATGCTCGACATCTCCCGCACCGCCGTTGCCGCGATGCGCGCGGCCGCGCTCGAACCAGGCATGTTCAGCCGCATTCTCGACGCGTCCCAGCTGCAGCCCGGCGGTACCCTCGAATGCGTCGCCGGTGATCTCACCGATACGACGGTGTGTCCGGGACCGTACGATGTTGTCATCGAACGCAGAACTCTGCAGCTTTTTCCTGAAGCGGAGCGCGGCGCCGCACTCGCGGCCGTCGCAGCGCGCATGAATCCCAACGGCATTCTCTTTACGCACGCTCACGACGGCCGCGGTGGTCCGGGGCGGCCCCGAACTCATTTCGTCGAGCCATTCTTTGAACAGTGCGGCTTCACGCGACACAGCGTCGAATCGTCGAAATCGGCCACGGGCCGGACGGCGATTACGTTTCTATCGACTGGATGAGCGGGGTCTCCGACGTCGCGTCGACGATGGTGCGCGTCGATCGTCGGTGCCGGGGATCTTGAGCGCGATCTCGCGTCGAAGTGGGCACGACGAGGCGCACAGGACACATTCGCCACTCACTCGAGCGCGAATGGACTGGCGTGCTCAATGCGTATCTTTATCTCGGTCTTCGTGCAGATTGGCGGATTCTGCGGAAGCGGAAATGCGGAAGTTCGTCGTTTTCGCCGCGCAGCAGTGGTGCGAATCCCACCCTCTCCGCCATCACTCGCTCACGCTCGTTCTGGCCGCCTACCGCCTCGCATGCGGCGCCGCGACCCGAGACGCGGCAGTCGCCAACGCCGCCAGCACCAGCACCGATTGTGGTAGCGTCCAGCGATGCTCGATCTGAAACTGATCTCCCGGTCCGCCACGAGCATTGAGACGCCGACCGTTGACAGATCGGCCCTCGGCATCGCCGAACGCCAGTGTGCGATACATCGCGTTCGTAACCGGCGCGACCGAGACGTTTAATGCGGCCGTGACGAGCGCCGCCGCGATGGTGAACGCGCCCACTGTGACACACACCTCGCCTGTGACCGGCAGGCTTCGACAGACGAAGAACACCGCTGTTGCCGCTGCAAACGGGAGAGCGATCGCGACTGCGTGCGGGAGGAATAGCAGCAAGAGTCGCGAAGCAGCGGCAGCACCCGTCGGTAAAGCGGCATAGGCGCCGGTCGCGACCGCCAGGAGCAACACGGCGCAAAGAGCAGCCGTGGCGACGATCGCCGCCGCCACAAAGAACCGCGCCAAGGACCGGAACAGATCGTCCCTCATGCCGAGGACCATCGTCCGCGGCGAGCTCGACGCGCGATGACGATGCCCCATGTGTGGCGAAACAGGAGCACGCCGTCGCGGACGATCGGACGCATCCCGCTCTCGCCTCGTCCCGCCAGCTCGTCTTCGAGCGCACCGCGGATCACTTGTCGCTCCGCCGACTCGGGCGCCAGCTGCGGCTGCCACGCGTCGAACACCATATCGACCTCGCGCGATAGATACCTCTCGAGCGCGAATCCGGCGTCGACGACCTCTGCGATCAACCGTTGCGGTGAGAGGATGGCCGTATGCGTGCGATCGGCAGTGCGCTCGAGTTCGTTGTGGCGATTCGCGACCCGCGGATCGTCGTCGGCGACCATGTCGACGAGGACCAGCTGTCCGTCAGCGCGGCAGACGCGGGCCATCTCCCGCAAGGCCAGCGCCGGCTCGCGAAAATGGTGAACCGAGTAGCGAGTCACGACTATACCCCGGGCGCCGCTGAGAAACCGCCGGTTGCCATTCACCCCTCGCGCGTCGACTGTCGGTCGTCCCCCTTTGGCAGCGTGCAGTTGACGTGTGCGCGCTGCGAGTCGCCGCGCCGGCTCATGCCAACCCGTCGGCTCGTACAGCAACGCGGCGCTCCATCATCGCGTCGAGGCTCAGCGAGCCCGCGCCAACGCGCGCCAGCTGGCAGGCGCAGCCGAGCAGCACCAGATTGCGCGCGAACTGGAGCAGCTGCAGACGGAACGTCGCGGCATCGGGCGCGGCCCAGAAGTTGTGCATGAACAGCGTCACCGGAACGAGGAAGACAACGAGGAGGCAGCCGCCTAGTCGGGCGCGATACCCGAACAGCACGCTGAGTCCGCCGAGCAGCGCAATCACTCCTGAGATCGGCACCAGCACCGTAGCCATCGGGACGCCGTGCTCTGCAGCCAGGGCGATCGTCGGCGGCGTGAAATGGCCGGCTGCGGATAGCATGAAGATCATTGCAAACAACTGCCGGCCGACGAGCACGAGGTACGACAATTCTTCGCGGTGCAAATGAGTGTTCGACATGACGATTCCTTCCTGGTCGCAACTCGAGCGCTGGCGCGGGCCGACGCGGCGGGGCGAGTCGCCATCCTTCGACTGACGAGGACGAAACACGGCGGACCCCGCGCTGACGCGCACGTGGATCCGATGTGGCTGACCATAGCGAAGTCGGAGACGTGACCCTAGGCCACTACGGTGGGGGGAGTTTCGTCGCAGGGCTGGAAAACCGAGACGCGGAGCATAGTCTCGACACGGCGGCAACGCGAGCAGGTCGGCAATCGTAAGGCAGCCGTAAGGCCGCCGTCGTTACTCAGCTTTCTGCAACGCGCTCGACGCTGGGCAAAACCAACCGGCGACCCCGCTCGCCTCGACCAGACAGCAGAATCGTGCGGAGCTCGTCGATCGGCAGGGCCGGTGAAAAGAAGTAGCCTTGAGCGAAACCACAGTCGAGGCTCTGAAGGTAGTCGACTTGTGCCGCCGTCTCCGTGCCTTCGGCGACGACATCGAGGCCCAGCGTGGCGGCGAGGTTCACAATCGTTCGAACGATCTCGCGGCATTCGTTGTTCTGATCCATGCCGGCGACGAAGGATTGATCGATCTTCAACACGTCCACCGGCAAACGCTGCAGGTAGCTGAGGGAGGAATAACCGGTTCCGAAGTCATCGAGGCTGATGCGCACGCCAAGTGCCTTCAGCTCGCTCAGGATGGTGCGCGCGCGCTCCGCATCGGCCATGGCGACGCTTTCGGTAATTTCCAGCCGCAGGCTGTGGGGATCGAGCCCGGTCTCCTCGAGTGCATCGGCGACCCCACGAACGACATCGGCCTGACGAAATCCCAGGGCGGAAATATTCACGCTGACGCTCGCCGGCGAATCGCTCGGAAATCGGCTCGTCCATCGGCGAGCCTGGGCGCACGCCTCGCGCAACACCCAGCGATCGATCCGCGTGACCAGTCCTGTTTCTTCCGCGACCGGGAGAAAGGCCGCGGGTGACACCAGTCCGCGCGACGGGTGTTGCCAGCGAAGAAGCGCTTCGAAACCGGTTACTCGGTGATCGCCGAGCGCAACGATCGGCTGGAATTGCAGCCGGAACTCGTCGCGCTCGATGGCGCGGCGGAGGTCGGTCTCGAGTTGCAGGCGCTCGACCGCGCGGTCGTGCATCGCGGCGTCGAAAACCGCGCACTGATCTCCACCGGAAGCCTTGGCGCGGTACATGGCGGTGTCGGCATCCCGGACCAGGTCTTCCTCGAAGCCATTCGACGCCGCGCTGACCGCGATACCGATACTCGCCGTGGTAAAGACTTCCTGGCCCGCACCCAGGCCGATCGGCAGCGCCACGACCTGCTGGACGCGTTCGGCGACGCGGACGGCGTCACTGGGACCGTGAATGTCCTCCAGGAGAATGATGAACTCGTCACCGCCGACCCGCGCCAGGGTGTTGTCCGAGTCATCCGCGGCGGCCGCAGCCGCCGGGCGCGAGATGAGGTCGTCGCGGCGCAGGACCGCAGTCATCCGGCGCACGATCTCGAGCAGCAGCCGGTCACCCGCCTGGTGGCCAAGGCTGTCATTGACCATCTTGAAGCGGTCCAGGTCGACGAACAGCACCGCAAACGCGTATTCAGGATGCCGCGCTCTTCGTCTGCTGGCGCGCTGCAGACGTTCCATGAAGAGGGCGCGGTTGGGGAGCTGCGTCAGGTGGTCGTGCAGCGCGTCGTGAAGCAGCCGTTCCTGCGCGCCGCGAAGGCTCGAGCTCATTTCATTGAACGCCACCGCCATCGTCGTCGCTTCGGCGCTGCCCGAAACCGGCACCTGGCGGTCCCAATTGCCGGCGGCAATATCTTTGGCGGCGGCTGCGAGATCCATGAGCGGTCGGCTCATCCTTCGGCTGAAGAGCACGGCGCCGCCGACGGTCAATGCGAAAATTGCCGCGCCGGCAGCGAGCAGGCGGCGGCGCACGTCGTCGACGAACTGTTGCGTGGGCTGCCAGCTGTGAAGCAGGAGCAGACGTCCCGCATCGTTCTCGCCGCTCGATGACAACGGAAAGCTTCCGATCACGTACTCGCCGTCGCCGACGCGCTGCACGGCCCCGACGTTTCCAGCCCGCGACAACCAGCCGTCGGCCGAGACCAATCGCGCGAGCGCCAGGCGATTGGCGCCGGTCAGGCTGCTCGATGAGAGCCGACGGCCTGCGACGATGTTCACGTCGGAGTGTGTCACCGCTGCGAGCCGCTGAGCGACGCCGTCGTCAAGCGCGAATCCGACCGTGAGCGTGCCGAGAATTTCGTCGCCAAACCGCGCCGGCTCCGACACGATCAGGAACAGACGATCGCCAAGGTCGACAATGGCGCGATGTGGGCGGCCTGCGGTCGCCTCGTTGATACTCCGGCGAACCGGCTCGGAGCGGTTGACTTCGTCTGGCCAGCCGGGCGTACTCGTCCACCGCCCCTCGTGGTCGGCGATGATGCAGAAGTCGGCTTTCAACTGCCGCCGGTATTCCTGGCCCATCGCCTCCAATGTGGCGACGTCTTCGGCGAGCCGGGAATCGGTCATGTGCGCACGAAATACCGGCAGCGCAGTAACCAGCGCCGCCTGAGCGGCGGCGAACTCCGCCCGATCGTCGGCGAGCCGATCGAAAGCGGCGCGCGCGGCGTCGAGATCCGCCGCCGTCCGCGCGAGCGATCGATTGGTCACGGCACGCGTGGTCGCCACCAGCACCGCACCCAGAGACAACGCGACGAGGACGGTGACTCCTGCGATCACGCGAGCTTCCAGGCGGCGATGCCAGGGAAGCGGCGAAGGGGTTACGGTCGTCGACACCGATCCTCAGCGGAGAGGCATGCGCACGGAGTAGGTCACGCCGATATCAAGCGCGACGGCGCCGTAGGTATCGGGTTGACCGGTTTGATGCAGAACGTTCACCTGCGTCGAAAAACCCTGACCGACTCGAATGCGCGCTCCCAGCGTCTGCCGTCGCTTGTGAAGATCAAACGGAGGGCTGGTGTCGTAATCCACTCGCTCGATACGCGCCACCGCTGTCACCGGACCCATCGCAACGCGATGGACGATGGCGTCTGCGTACCACCCGGTGGTCGTCGTGCCGTCGAACGGCCGCCCGGTGATCCATTCGCCGCGGAGCTGGACGCCATCGCGCATCCATCGGAGATCGAGGCCGGTAAACTCCATCCGCCCGTGAACCCAGCTTCCCGTCAGATTCGGCGACGTCCGGATGTGGCTGAGGCCGACGATGAACGGACCGGCGGAGCCCTGAGCGCGAAGGACCGTATCAAGACCCGGTTGACGTGCCGCGGCGCCGACGTCGCCGGGCCGGCCGACGCTCGTCGCGACCGTCAGCCAGGGTACCCCCGCCGTGACGGCCGCGCCCTGCTCGAGGAAGTTGTTGGAAAGCGCGAAGTTGCTGTCGTAGCGAATGAGCGGCGCACGCAGGAATCCCAGGTAGGCATGGTCGCTGGCGTTGTAAATGCCAAAAGGCGGCCGAAAACGTCCCGCGCGCACCGCCACGAGTTTTCCGGCCGGCTGGAACACGCGCTCGGCGTACGACTCGATTATCTGCACGCGGTTGCCATACGGATAGGCGGCGCCAAATGCCTCGGAGGCGACGTCGGAAGATGTGGCCCACGCCGCCTCGCCGTAGTAGCGGATTTGCGGTCCGATTTCTCCGAACGCGCGAAGCTGCGTCGCCACGACCGCTGTCTCGTTGTCAGTCGAGGCGCCCGAACTGACTGCCGCTTCAGTGGTGATCGGGCTGATGGATTGTGCGCGCGCGAACGGCGCGTGAAGGACACAGCTGACGCAGACCGCGATGCGTACACCGGTCAACGCCAGTGCACCGTGAGTGTGGCATCGTCGGCCGGCGACCAGGTGCCGGTCAACTCCTCTGCACCGGCGCGCCACGCATGATAGGTGTAGCTCCGCGGGACGACCGATGCGATGGTGAATCTGCCGGAATCGTCCGAGACAGCGAAGTACGGCGAGTCGACGGCAATGACGTACGCCCACATGTTCGGATGGATGTTGCAGAAGATGCGGCTGACCCCGGGTTTGTCGAACGTCACGTGCCGCAGCGCGCCGACCGGGTACACGCCAAGGTCGAAGCGTTTGCCGTCGCGAAACGAGAACACGTTATGGAGGACTGTGTCGTTGTTCGGAAAGTCCACCGTCGTGCCGGTGCGCACGACGAGCACGCGTGGGCTGAAGTTCAAGCTGCGTTGATCGAGGAGTACCTTGCCGGCGGCGGTTCCGCCGGGCAGATTTGCCGCCTCGAGCCAGACAACCGCGTTGCGCAGCGCATGATCGCCAGCGCGTGCGGTTCCGTGCAGGTCAAACCCACGCGTCTGTCCGTCGGCGCGCGTCAGCGAGAGGACAGCGGCCAGGCACGCGACAACCGACTGGATTCCCGTCCCATTCATGCCGTTGCATATCTCCAGGCGCCGTCAGCGGGACGGGCGGATCCTCCGGAGTATCGGCAGCGTGAATGAGGGGCAACAGCCAGGTCATCGGAACTACGACCAAGCCGTCAGCGCTCGTGCAACGGCGAGCAATCCGAGGCTCGACGAGGGCAGAGCCCGTCATTTCACCGGCGAACTCGCCTTCAGCGTTGACCATTGGTCGATCATCGCCTTGACGTCGGCGCGCGCCTTCGCGGCGGCCGCGACCTGACCGGCCGTCGGCGCAATGTCCGCGCCTTGCATCGCCATCGCCGCAGCCATCGCCGCCTGGCTCACGCTGGCCAGCGTGTGCTCCGGCGCGCCGCCGCCTGCGCCGGGACCGAATCCGCGTCCGCGGCGTGCGCCGCCCTCGGGCGGGGCGATCGCTTCAATCCGTGTTTTCAGCGCCGCGGCATCGGCGCCCGACCCGAGCCGCGCGATCAGCGCACGGGCTTCCGTGTACGCGTTGTGCGCCTGGCCGGCGGCGTCGTACAGCTCGCGGGTGAGCGTGTTCAGCTGTGTCAATTCACTCGCCGGCGTCTTCACGCGGGGATCGAGTCGCACCGTGATCGGTTGTTCGTACCGCTTACCGTCGACGGTCAGACGCGCCGTATACGTGCCTGGTGGCGCCCACGGCGAGTAGGGGAGATCGTAGGTGTGATGCGGCACGGCGCCGGTCGCACCTTCGTCGCCGGCGTCGGGGTCCTCGCCGAACGGATCGAA